>Ga0308310_1001089_pt1 | contig 12131 bp, 9 predicted proteins | sample HotsprSampleMS65_FD_203672 | JGI IMG/M metagenome (GOLD analysis project Ga0308310, IMG submission 203672) | Hot spring phototrophic mat microbial communities from Mushroom Spring, Yellowstone National Park, Wyoming, United States - 20090730_MS65 ...
TGGTGAGGGCGGGATTGCGCATGCGATTAGAGCGGTAGGAAAGGTCTAAGAGCACATTGATATTGGGGCGGATATCTACGCGTCCGCTGCCGAAGATGTCTTTGAAGAGTTCGCTATTGACGTTGATAGGGGGCACGAGGCCGGAGAGGGAGGAAACGGTTTGGGAGGGGTTGGTGGGGCTTTTTCCGGACTGAGCGAGCTGGGCTTCCCGGGCTTTGCGGTCTAAGTAGCTGCGCTGGAACTGCCGGCTGCGCAGACGTTCGTACTCTTCCTGGCTGATGTAGGAGGGGGGGCGGATATTTCGGCCGCCGATACGTTCGTACACCCAATACCCTTTTCCGTCGGGCGTCAGCTCATACACCACCTCATAAGTAGAAGGGGTCGGCATTAGCCAGGGTGGCCCCAAGGGACGGCGAGCCGTCGCATCCGCCGGCGAGTCCCGAAACCGATACCGAACCGAATCCGCCTGACCCCATAGATAGCCTATGAGGGTCAGCACAAACACCGCTCGCCCTCCCATTAGAGCTAAAAACGCGCGGGGCCAAATATAACGTAAAAACCAAGCGCTTACCGATACCAGTAGGCTCTTCCAAAAGTAATTCTTTTCCACAAGCCCATACCTAAGGCCCACCCAAAGCTTAAACTGGCTCAGAATTTGCTTGTACCTTTGCTCTAAAACTATGCGCACAGGCCTTCTTCTTTTCCTCTCTGGCTGGGCTTGGGCGCAGCTAAGCGGTATCGTCAATAGTTATGCTGCCGTAATGGCTTTCGCAGATCCGGCTACCGTCCCCGTGGACAACCCCCTCTCCTTTCAGCGTCGGGGATCGCGTCCTCCTCTACCAGGCCAAAAGCGCCACCATCAGCACCAATAACGACCCCACCTACGGCGACATCACCAGCATCGGCTCTGCAGGGGTGTTTGAGTTTCATCAGATTGCGGCTATCAGCAGACCCTACCAGCTCTCAGACCTCAGCGGCCGCACCCTCACCCAGAGCTACCTACCCCAAAAACCCTTTGCACCCTCTCCTCAGAAAGCCTCCCCGCTGGCCTCTACTACCTCTCCATCGCCTACGAGCCCCCATCAAACGCTCCCTCTACCCATAACACCCTCACCCCCCTTCCGTGCCCCCCTATCTTTGCCTTTATGGAGCGCCACTTCCTGCTTAAACTGGGAGCCATAAGTCTCATCCTCTGGTCAGGGGCTTGTATGAGAAAAACTCCCTCTGACACTTCCCCACTCCCCTCCGAGGCGCCTTCGGCTCAGGTCGTTATCACCTTTCGTCTACCCTGAGCTTACTAACTTCGCTCCATGCCAGCAGGAACCCTCCAGGTCAATCTCAGTGGGCTTTTGCCCATCATCCGACGCTATCTTTACACGCATACAGATGTATTTCTCCGAGAGCTCATCGCAAATGGCGTAGATGCCTGTCAGAAACTTTTAGCTATCGCCCCCCAGGAAGGACTTTCCATTAGCCCAGACGAACTCAAAGTGGAAATCTTTGCCTACCCCGCTAAAAATCAGCTCGTCATCAAAGACAACGGGGTAGGCATGACGCAAGAGGAAGTTGAGCGCTTCCTCAATGTGATTGCGGCTTCCAGCGCCCGGGCGTTCGCCGAAAAATTTCGGGAAACGGATATCATTGGATTTTTTGGAATGGGCTTTTATTCGGCTTTTATGGTGGCCGAGAAGGTGGAGGTCCTTACCCAATCCTATCGCTTGGATGCGAAAGCCGTGCTTTGGCGAGGTGATGGCAGTGAAAACTACGAGTGGGAGCTGAGCGAGCGGCCCGAAGGCCGAGGCACCACCATCACCCTGTACCTCCATAAAGATTATGACGAGTATGCCCAGGTCTGGAAAGTCCGAGAAGTAGCCGAAAAATACGCCCGCTTCCTACCCATTTCCATCTATGTAGAGGGCTCGCGCATCAATCAGGTGCCTTTGTGGCGAAAGCACCCTACAGACCTCACGGAGGCCGATTATCAGAAGTTTTACGAGCTTCTTTACCCGGGCCGGGAAAAACCCGCCTTTTACATCCACCTCAATATTGACTATCCCTTTGTGCTACAGGGGATTTTATACTTCCCTCGCCTCAAGCCCGACCTTCCCATAGAAAAGTCCGACATCCAGCTGTATGTAAAGGGGATGTTCATCACGGAGGAGCTAAGGGATGTTTTGCCTGAGCACCTAATGCTACTGCAGGGGGTTATGGATTCTAATGAGATTCCGCTCAATGTCTCGCGCAGTCAGCTGCAAGTAGACCCCACCGTGCGAAAAATTAGCCAGTACATCTCCCGAAAAGTAGCAGAAAAAATCAAAGAACTCTACGACACTAATCGGGCACGGTATGAAGAGATTTGGGCGGATGTGGGGCCGTTTGTGCGGTATGGAATGGTTCGGGAGGAGGAGTTTTATCGGCGACTGCGGGGGGCTGTACTCGTAGAGACAACCAAAGGTAAGTACTATACATTGAATGAGTTTCGCGCCAAAGCCCCCAAAGACGAAAAGGGAACGCCTATTTTGCTCTATACAAATCAGCCTCCCCTTCATGGGGCCTTAATAGCTCTTTTTGAGCAGGCGGGATATGAAGTGCTGAAAATGGACACGATTGTGGATCCCTACTGGATGTCGCAGGTGGAGGTGAAGGAGGGGGTGCGGTTTGCGCGGGTGGATAGTGAGAAGGCGCAGGCGCTTTTAGAGAAGCCAGCGGAGGCCTCGCTTTCGTTGGAGGAGGAAAAGGCGATTCGGAAAGTCTTAGAGCGCTTGTGGGGGGGGAGTTCCATAGCCTTTCGTTCATTGGGGGAGAAAGGTCCCGCCGCCCTTCTCATAGCCCCCGAGGACGATCGCCGCTATCGGGAGCTATTAGGAGAGCATCGCCCCACCCAAAAAACCCTCATCATCAATCGGGATCATCCCGTCTATCGGCGCTATCTGCTTTCGCAGGACGAGCGGTGGCTAGCCCATGCCATAGACTGGGCCAAACTGTTATCAGGCACCCTACAAGATGAGGAAATAGCGACTTTTTTGGAGCGAGACTGGAGTCTCCTAAGTCAGTGAGTCATGTCTAACCCCGCTCAGATGGCTTCCTTCGGGCTAAGAGGAATAGCGGCACTGGGGTGGCTTCTCCATACTCTCTGGGCTCAAAAAACTTTGCCAGGTTTCTTCTTAGAAAGAAGCCGATGGGTAGATTCCGTTTTAGCTCATCTTAGCTTGGAGCAGAAGATCGGCCAGCTTTTGATGATTCCTGCCTATAGCACGCCTGCCCAACAAAACCGAGCTCAGATAGAGCGATGGATACGAGAATACCATATTGGGGGGTTGATATTTATGCAAGGGAGTCCGAGCCGGCAGGTGAGTTTGACCAATTACTATCAGCGGCAGAGTGCTATTCCGCTGTTAGTGGCCATGGATGCGGAATGGGGCCCCAGTATGCGTCTGGACAGCCTTCCCCGCTATCCCTATGCCCTGACCTTGGGGGCACTACGGGAGGACTCGCTGGTGTATAGGGTAGCGCAGGCTATTGCCCGCCAATGTAAGCGGCTGGGCGTGCATATCAACTTTGCGCCTGTCTGTGATGTGAATAACAATCCCCAGAATCCGGTGATTGGCTTTCGGTCATTTGGAAGTGACCGCCATCGGGTTACCCAGCTCGCCCTCTTATACATGCAAGCCCTTCAAAGGGAGGGTATTGTCGCCGTGGCTAAGCATTTTCCCGGGCACGGCGATACGGAAGTAGACTCGCATTACGAGCTGCCGGTGATCCGACATAGCCGGGCTCGGCTGGATAGTATTGAGCTGTACCCTTTCCGGCACCTTATCCGGGAAGGGGTAATGGGCATCATGATAGCGCATCTGCTGGTGCCGGCCCTGGATACCGTGACGGCCACCGTCTCGCCCGTGATTATAGATAGTCTTTTGCGAAAGGAGCTGGGCTTTCGGGGGATAGTCTTTTCGGATGCCCTCAATATGAAGGCGGTCTCGCTTTATTATGCGCCGGGGGAGCTGGAAGTAGCGGCCCTTCGAGCGGGCGCAGATGTGCTGTTGTATGTAGAACAGGTGCCTGTGGTGTTTCGGGCAATTCAGGAGGCGGTTTTGGCGGGCCGCCTCACCGAAGCCCAAATAGATGAGAAAGTTCGGCGGATCCTTTTGCTCAAAGCATCGCTGGGCCTGACCACAACGCCACAGGTACCCGAGACTGGCCTCATGACCGACCTGTGGGCCGAAGCCCTCTTAGAGCCCCTCCGACAGGCTTACATCCAGGCTGTCACCCTCGTCCAAAATCGCCAAGCCCTCTTACCTCTCGGCAATCTTGCAAACTACCGCCCCCTCTATGTGCAAATCGGCTACGAGCGGCCCGCCCCCTTTTACCGTTACCTCAGCCAGTACATGGCCACAGACTATGTCGTAATTCCATCCATGGAGGCTCTCCCTGCGGATTCCCTCTTGCGGCGGCTTTCCGAGTATAGTCTCTTTATCGTGGGGCTCTTCAACCTCTCGCAGAACCCCCGTCGCAGCTTTGGCTTGCGCCCCAAGGTACTGGACTTCTTATGTGAGCTTCGGGAGTCCGACCGCAAAGTCATTACCTGCATTTTCGGAAATCCTTACACGCTCTCCTTCTTTGGGGAGGAGGAGGCCATCATACTGGGCTATCAGGAGGATACGCTAGCGCAGTGGCAGGCCGTGAATGTCATCATGGGCACGGGGCCCCCCACGGGGGTTTTACCTGTGGAGCCGCCTCTCCGATACCCGCGTTATGTGGCTTACGACAAGGCCCTCTATCGGCCTGTGGTACCTTATCGCTCTCCTTACTCTTTTCAGAGGCTGGATTCTCTTCTGAGCAGTGTAGTGAGCGAACGCATCACCCCAGGCTTCGCTATTACCGTGATTTATCGGGACACAGTAGTCTACAACAAAGGCTGGGGAGGCTATAGCTATACGGATCGTCGGCGCCCTTCGCCTACGCATACCCTGTACGATGTGGCTTCCTTGACGAAAGTCTTTGTAACAACGCTGATGGCGATGGACTTATATGAGCGTGGGGAGCTCCGCCTGCAAGAGCCGCTCAGTAAGCGGGTTCCCGCCTGGGCCTCAACGCCAGCGGGGCGCCTCACTCCCTACCAGCTTCTTACCCACACGGCCGGATATCCCCCTACACTGCCCCTCCTTCAAGCGGTTAGGAGCGACTCCGCCGCTTTTTCTGATAGCCTTACCGAGATTCATACTTTCCCTTTGAGCCGCCGATGCTACCTCCATCGCCACCTCCCTTCCACCCTCTGGAAAAAAATCCTCTCTCATCCTCCCAGTAAGCCTACGAGTCAGCCTGTATATTCCGACATTGGGTTCGTCATTCTCGGCCGGTACTTAGAGGCCATAGCGGGAGAAAGCATGATAAGTTATGTCTCTAATCGCTTTTATCGGCCTATGGGGCTCTATCGCTTACAGTTCTATCCGGCCCTCAACTGCTTAGATACCTTATGCGTGCCCACGGAGGTAGATACTCTTTGGCGCAAGGACACGCTTTGTGGGTATGTGCATGATCCGACGGCAGCGCTCTTAGGAGGCTTTGCGGGGAATGCCGGCTTATTTGCCTCTAGCCAAGACTTGGCTTACCTGATGTGGATGCTTGTGAAAGGTGGAGAATATGGAGGAAACTGCTACTTTTCTGCATCAACGGTACGCACTTTTACAAAAGAATCTGGCAATCTCGGTCGTGGCTTAGGTTGGGATAAACCCAGTAAAGAAAAGACCTCCACCGCTCCTCCCCCCCTTTCTACACTGGCCTTTGGGCATTTAGGCTTTACAGGGACTGCCGCATGGGCCGACCCCACCCATAACCTTGTGGTCATCATCCTCTCCAACCGCATCCACCCTACCGCTACCGACCCCCGCTACAATCAACTGCTTATTAGAAGGAAAATCATGGAAACGATCTTAGGGGAGTTACGACTTTCTTCCTAAGTTTATTCCATGCGACCTTACCTTGTAGCGGCTCTCCTAAGCTTAGTCTGGGCGCAGACCGATATTACGCCGACGAGCCCTTCCCGGACGGATACAACGGTTCAAGGCAGCGTTGACCCGAATGGTCCTACTTTTCCGGGTCCTATGAGCGGCCCTAAGCCTGGGACGCTCTATCTATATACCCTCCGAGAATGCCTTGACTCTCTGTACGTGCACCTATGCAATGCGCCCAGCGGAAGCGACATGGAAGACACTTACCTGCAAATTATCAACCTTACTAAGGCCTGTACGGTGCGGACAGGTCTGGGGTATTGCCCGCCTTCCTTCTGGCCTTTTCCATGTCCGCCTTTCTGTCCGCCGCCCGGCTTTGGGGGGCCTCAGGCAGGCATCAAGCTCTATCATGATCCTGCCGCCAGCGGCACAAACAATCTGCTCTTTGCTCAGCCTGCCCCGATGCGGTTAGCTCAGGGGGATCAGCTGCTGATTATCGTACAGCCCGAATTTGAGCCTAATCCTACGGATGTCCTCACCTTTGAGCTCCAGGTGAATGAGTATCGCTATCCTAATGCGGGAGGAAATCCTGCGGCGGGTCTGCCGACCCCCTCTATCGCCCCAGGCAGCGGCGGGTGTGCTTCAATGGACTCTTTGCCCGAGATACCTTCTCTACCGGCATCAACGACCCCGACATCACTCATTACTGGTATATCAATGGCAACCTCGTGCCGGGTGCCAATAGCTCTACCTTCATCGCTACTTTCAATCAGCCCGGCCCTCATACCGTGATTGTAGAACTGCGATGGAACAGCGCCTCCCACTGCATTCCCCCCAATGTGCCTTGGCCCAGAGACACCGCCATCATAGAAACCGACACCATACCCGAGATTTATGCCGATATCAATGGCTCTCCTTACTATCATAACACCTATGCTTCCTTCACAGGGTCTCCCCCCCTCTGCCTCACCTATGAAGCCCAGCCTAACCTCTCTGGTCCTACCTACGCCTGGGTAATCAACCGCTCCTACTACGCAGGACCCGGCCCCCACACCGAATGTTACACCCGCAATACCTTGGACACCGTGGTCTTTACCCTGCAAAATGGCTTGTGCACCCGTTACGATACTATCTATGTGATTGTAGATGTAGGGACTTCTATCGCTACCGGTCAAATACTCAGCGACATCTCTTACTTCCCGAATCCGACCCGAGAAAAGCTCTGGCTCAGGTCCGGCTTCCCAGGCCCGTGGCAAATCTCGCTTTGGAACGCATCCGGGCAAAAGGTCTTTTCTTTTGAGGCGTACCTCCCCACCGAAATCCCCTTGCCTACCCTCCCTGCTGGACTATACTGGATCCGTCTTCAAGGCGGGGATTATCTTCATAGTGGCCCCCTGCGCATAGAATAGAGCATTTTTGTTTATTTGGCTGTATGAGATGCAGCTGGAGTCTCGGGAGGTTGGGTGGTGGGCTTCTTCTTCTTTTGGGGGGTACGGGATGCCTAAAGGAAATAGCCCTAGATGTTCCTTCGGATACGGGGGAGCTAGTGGTGGAGGCGTATTATTTTGGGGATCGGGATAGTGCAGTGGCTCGGCTCAGTAGGACGGTGGGGTATTTTTCTTCAGAGATGCCGCCTTCTTTCAGGGATGCCTTAGTCATTTTGGAGGAGGTAGAGACGGGAGCTCAGGACACCCTCTGGTGGCAAGACTCCTTATACGTGCGTACCCGAGGAAATGTCCATCCTCAAGTCGACCACCATTATCGTCTAAAGGTGGCCGTAGCAGGCGAAAACATAGTTTCTGAGGCGATGCCGCTCCTGGAAACCGTACGGATTGGTGCGCTCATAGATACTTTTGTACCGGCTCGCGGACCTCTTCCAGCTGGATACCGAATTATTGGCGTCTCCCAGGATCCCCCAGGAGAAAGACAAGGTTATCGCGTACGCGCCTGGCGTAACGATACCCTACTCAATAGACTCCGAGACTGGATTTACAGCGATGACCGCTATATTGATGGACGCTTTGTGGTTTTTGAGCTGCCTTACGAAGCTGATGCAGGAGATACTTTTTATGTGGAACTGTGGACGATGCCCAGGCAGGTGATTCAGTTTTATGACCAGCTGGTACGGAATGCTTTTGGAGGAAGTGGGGGCTTTTCGCCCCCACCAGACAATGTCAGCTCAAACTTTTCAGGTAGCTCCCGCCGCATTTGGGGATATTTCACGACCGTGGCGGTGGATGGCCAAGGTATTCGCATCCGCCGCCGCTAAAACCCGCTACATGAGCGGCTCCTTACGCCGAATAGCCTCCGCTAACTGAGCTAACTTCTGAGCATCGGTACTCTTTTCCCCTCCCCCACCCACACTCCATTGACCCTGAGCTAATACCTGCTGGTATTCCTTGCGCAGCACCTCTAACTGCGCCTTCAGGCGGGCATTCTCTTCGCGCAGCTGCTTTAGCTCCGAACTGTGTTTTAGCCCCAGTTTGTAAGCCTTGTACATAAGGAAAGAAGCTACAATCAACGCTAATCCTATCATACTACTCCAGGGTTGGTGGGACTTCTAAGTTGGGTGGCGAGGAGAGGTGCGAACGAGTTCGCTCTTCCCAGACTTCACTTACGACAATGGTTTCTAAGTTTTCAATGCGCTGTCGGAGGTTCTGGTTTTCGGCCTGCAGGCGGGCGATTTGGGTTTTGAGCTCTTCCACTTCGGCGATAGGTGCAAACTGACGCCGATATTTGAGCCATTCCTTATAGGCTGCCAGAGCCAGTCCTCCTATAACTGGCAAACCTATCACAGTGAATACGATGAGCACCTCAGCCATAACCCTTCAAAGATAGGCATTTTCCACCATCTCTCAGCGTGGGAAGGGCAGTTTCTTTTTGAGCTCTTCTTCGCGTTTGCGTTTTTCTTCTTCGGCTTGGCGGCGCAGACGTTCTTCTTCGGCTTTGCGACGTTCTTCGGCTTCGCGGCGCAGACGCTCCTCTTCAGCCTTGCGGCGCTCTTCGGCTTCACGACGCAGGCGCTCTTCTTCAGCTTTGCGGCGCTCTTCAAGTTCGCGGCGCAGACGCTCCTCCTCGGCTCGGCGCTTTTCCTCCAAAGCTCGGCGCAAGCTATCCTCTCGGCGTTTGAGCTCGGCTTCTACTTTGGCCTTTTGAGCTTCCAATGCCTGAGTAAGGGAGGCACCCCCTTTATCGGTGCGCACGCCCGTCACTTTCGGCGCCGCCACTGTCCCCCCTAAATCCGCTATGAGCCGCACGCCCCCCTGCACACCCGGCAGGTTGAGCGCCTGGGTTACCGCTCCCACCATCTCCGCAGGCACATCTATGCCCACTGTGTAGGCAATACTTTGGTCTAAACGGGTTATACCACCCACTTCCATCCGAAGATTGCCCGCCTGAACTGGGAAAGGTTCTACATAAAGACCACCATCCTGCAAGCGAAACCGGATATTCGCTTTGGAGAGGGTCACCTGAGAAAGAGCGGGGAGCTTCGTAGCACTGCTCAGAGCTTGTAGGGAAGCCGCTCCTTGCACCGTTGCCTGAAGGACCTCCGCCAGCCCCTGCCCATTCAGCGTAGATAGGTCCGGCATCATATCGGGTTTCAAGCGGCTGCCGGCTTCTAAGTTTAGATTAACGGTGCCTTGCGTGCTTTTCACGATAGGAGCGAGCCGACGCAGGGTAGCAATGTTTTTAGCCATCTCTTCTATGCGGGCCTCCTGAAACCGAAACCGCATATTCCAGCTGGCCTGGTCTTTACTCGGCGCAACATAAGCTCCACTCAAAGCCAAAAGCCCCCCAAAGGCCCTCATCTCAAAGTTTTCCAAGATCACCTTCTGGTCCCGAATCACGAGCCGCCCCCGCGCATTCTGAAAGCGCATCTGGTCATACAGCAGCTCCCCTATCTGGGCTTGGAAAGTAAAGTCTATGTTCGCTGGAATAACGACCACCTCTACGGTGCTGGCGGTATCGGAACTGGCAGAGGCGGCTTTTGTCGTGTCACTACTCATCCACTCATTGAGGTCTAAGCGCCGGCTCTGAAGGGAAAGCGTGCCAATGAGTTTTTCATCGCGCAAAACATAACCCAGGTAGTTTTGAAGGCTTCCACTCACCTGAAAGTCCGAGCGGCCAATTTGGCCTTGACAGTTGGAGAGCGTGGCAGATTGTGGAGAAAAATCCAATCGAGCGGAGGTTATTTGGGTACCCATGGGCAAGTCTGGGCTTTTGTAGGAGAACTTATCCACTATGAGGTAGCCATTAGCGGGCAAACGAGCATAATCTTGCTTTTCTAAGGCGTCTCGGGTGCCCTGGAGTTTGAGATCAAAGCGGAGGAGACCGGCCATTTCAGTGCTGTCTAAGGGGAAGATTTGTAGGAGCGCCCCTAAATCTAAGGCGCCCTGGGTAGCTAATGCAAAGCGCAGGGCCTCTAAGTCTTCTATGCGCAAGCTGAGCTGGACGGGCTGGCCTGCCAACGTAAAGGCCATAGTCCGCAGATCCGCCACGGACCGGGCTAAGTTGCCTTCGGGACTATTAGCCGCAAAGTCTATACGCAAGTTTTCTATGGCCGCTGGATACGCATCCGCCTTAACATACCCCTCCGATAAGCGGAGGGTTCCATCTATGGAGGGGAGTTTTTTCTCTGCGTAAGTGCCGGATAGGCGAAGCTGCGTTTGAAAAGCGCCTCGCAAAGTATAGCCTAAGGGTAATGCGGCTGCAAAATCTTCCAACTGCCCTCGAGCGTTGATGAGGGCTTTTAGATGGAGAGAGGAGAGGCCCGTGCTATGATAGGAGAGCGCGAGGGCGGTCTGTCCGGCCTTGAGGGAGAGGGTATCCAAGTCTATGCGTAGGCTTTCCAGGGTAGGGCCAGGACTTTCCAGAGCCAGACGTAAGAAAATTCCTTCTATGGTTTTAGGCAGAGCTTTGTAGGCGATGCGGCCTTGCTCTATGCCGAGTTTTAGACCAAAGGCGGGCAGCAAAGTATCCCGCAGCTCACCCCGTACATACCCACTTAGGCTAAGAGCACCCTCCGTAGAGAGGTCTTCGTAACCTTTCTTATAGACGGCAGGAATGAGCGAGAGGAGGGACTTGAGGGAAGCCTTTGGCGCCGCAAACTGCATATCTAAAAGGGTCGTCTGGGTATCAGGCAAGCTCACTTGCCCTTGCAGTTCCAACCTCAGGTCATTCAGGGCAAACTCTCCTTTTGAAATGCGATACTGCTGGGCTGGCAGATTGAGGTCTAAATCTAATTCGGCCATGAGTCGCTGCCCATTGAGATACCGAGTTTGGTCCATGGTCAGGAAGAGCTGGGATATTTCTGTTTCCGTAGCAAGGTCTACTTGGTCCTGCGTAAAGTCGCCTTTGCCGGTGTGGTTGAGGCCTATCAAGCGGGCATACAGCTTAGTAGAGGAGTCTATGTAGGTGAGGTTTCCTTCCTCAATAGCATAGCGCCGTAGAGCCAGGTGGAAGGTTGTAGGAGTCGTGTCCGGTTTAGTTTCGGTAGAGGTGGTCGTGTCGGGCATAGGGATGTCCCAGTTGGCCCGTCCATCCGATAAGACCCGCACGAGCATTTTCGGTCGGATGAGGTAGAAACGGGTAATATCTACTTTCCCGCGCAAAAGCGCTAAGACATCCAGGGCGAGGTCTATGGCATCGCATTGGAGGAGGGTATCGCCTTCAAAAGGAGCTTGATTGGCTACCACAAGCCCCTCCAAACGCAGCGTGAGAGCAGGAAAGTGCCGAAAAAATGACAGACTTAGGTCCTGATAATCTACGCGAGCGCGGAGGTTTTTATTGATTTGTTCTTTAAGGAGGCTATCCACCTTACCTCGGAAGAAAAAGGGCAGAACCGCAAGGAGAATAAGCAGGAAGGCGAGAATCCCTCCACTCCACAGCAGAAACCGTCGCATGGTTCAAAAATACGATGGGGCAGGCATATCGTGCCTGCCCCATCTGGTGAGCGCTTTTTTGGGGTTACTCAAAGGTGATGCGCTGGATGTAGTGCCTATCTCCCTGCATAAATCGGAGAAGGTAAAGTCCAGCGGTGAGGTTCTGACGGAGAATACGATAGGGCGTGCCGGCGGAGAGGGTCGCTTCTCCCTCATAGACGCGCTGGCCGCGCAGGTCCTCTATCCACCAATGGGCTGGCCCATCCGCCGGCCAAACTACATATATAGCCTCCTGCGCAGG
>Ga0308310_1001092_pt1 | contig 12113 bp, 10 predicted proteins | sample HotsprSampleMS65_FD_203672 | JGI IMG/M metagenome (GOLD analysis project Ga0308310, IMG submission 203672) | Hot spring phototrophic mat microbial communities from Mushroom Spring, Yellowstone National Park, Wyoming, United States - 20090730_MS65 ...
GAGAGTTGGCGGCTGATGAGGTGTTGGAGTCGCTGACTGCCATTCGCCGCCAGACCTCGATGAATGAGTACGGCGCTCCCGAGAAGGGCAGCCTGCGCTCGCTGCGCGTGGTTCTGCCCGGCACGATATTCGAAGCGACGCTGGAGTTTGCCGCAGAACCCGACTTACGAACACTCGCGCTGCTGGCAGCCTGCATTCTGGCGTGGAGACGTGCTGGCATCGGTCGCAACCGGGGACGCGGTCGACTCCGGGCGCGTTTGCTGGATGGCAACGGCATAGATATCACCGAACGCTACTTTCGTGCGTTTGCGGGAGAGGTGGCGCGATGAACATCATACCCTATCGTGTGACATTGCTGGAGCCGCTGCTGGCGACACGCATTGCGGGCGATCCTAACAGTGGCGTCTCCTATCCGTATGTGCCCGGTAGTCTGGTACGTGGTGCAGCAGTAGCCACGTACATGCGGGCAAAGGCTCTCACAACCCTGGATGTAGGCGCAGACGAAGTCCGACGCCTCTTCTTCGATGGACGCACCCGCTACCTCAACGCTTATCCGGTCGATGCCAGGGGCGTTAGAACATTGCCAACACCGCGTTCACTGTTCCATGTCAAAGGTGAAGAGACGTCGATCTATGACTTCGCCCTTGAGACGATCTATGAAGTGGAAGACGAGAAGGCGCAGTTTGTCGCTGCTGCAAAAGAGTCGCAACCCTTCTGTTGGATGGAGGACAACCATATCTTCTTCATCGCTCCGGAGCGTCGCATCAATGTGCATACCCAGCGCGATCGCGTAAAAGGGCGCGCAACCGAAGAGAGCGGCGCTGTTTTCCAGTACGATGCGCTGGAAGAAGGTCAAACATTTGCCGGTTGGGTCCTGGTAGATGAGGATGCTGATGTTGAGCTGGTGTCTTCACTGCTTCAGCACATCTATCGTCTCGGCGGCTCGAGCAACAGCGGCTACGGACGGGTTGCCGTCGAGGTGGAGGCGCCGCAGGATGTATGGCGCGAGACCCCCAATCGGATCGCGCCCATTGACGACGGCGAGACATTCGTTGTCACGCTGCTGAGCGATACAGCGGTGCGCGATCCGAACACCGGTCAATATACCTGGAATCTGCAACCAGCGCTGCAACAACTGCTTGGTGTCGAAATCGAGCGCGTTCAGACGGCTGCCGGGGAGGAAGAACAGCGCGGCGTCTGGCGACTGGAAGAAGTGGGTGGTTTCAATCGGGCGTGGGGTTTGCCACTATCGCAGGCACAGGTAATTGCGAGTGGCAGCACCTTCGTCTTCCGCGCCAGAGCAGCGATCCCGCTCGAAGCCATTTTCAGCGCCGAATGGCGCGGCATCGGCGAGCGAAGGAGCGAGGGTTTTGGTCGACTCGCATTCAACTGGCAATCTGAGGCAAGGCTGACCAGAGTGACTCCGCCGGAATCGAGTCCGATTGCTCAACCGACGCCGAAACTCAATGGGGTGGCGTATGACATGGCGCAGCGGATGGCTATGCGAATGTTGCGGCGAGAATTGGACGGCAAACTCCGTAAGGCAATCAACGATATTCAGATTCCCAAGAGACCGCCCATCTCTAATGCGCAAATCTCGCGACTGCGCATCATTGCACGCGAAGCGCTGCCGCACGGCGACCTTGCACGCTTGCAGAGGTATCTGGAAGAGAATATCAAAACACGTCGCTCGGTCAGAGACCAGTTCGACCGGACTCGTCTCGGATCAGAAGGGGAACGTCTCTCCCGCCAGTCGGAAGGGGAACGTCTCTCCCGCTGGCTGGAAGAGCGCCTGAGCCAACCTGAAACAGTCTGGAACAAACTCGGCGCGCAGAATGTCTCCAAACGCATCGGCGACAATGTCCAGGTCAGCACCCAGGGCAACGAATCACTGGCGCGCGAGTACACGATCCGCCTGATCGATGGCGTACTCGCAAGACTGGCAAAAGAGCGACGCACAGAAGATGGAGGCAGTCGATGAGCGCGCATCCTCTGGCAAAATCTCGACAGCTCAGCAAACGCTGGGTGATCGAGGGTGATCTGGTGTTGCAAACCCCCACGCACCTGGGCAACGGTGACACCGACGGCATCGTGGACATGCCGCTGTTGCTAGACGAAGCGACCGGCAGAGCGCTACTGCCGGGTACATCGTTAGCCGGCGCGCTGCGCAACTACCTGCGTGAGCGTCGTCACGGCTTCGAGAAACGGGCATCGGATACATTGATTGAAGCGCTTTTCGGGGGAGAGAAGGGCAACGATGAAGGCAATCAGAGCGCGTTGATCATCGACGATGCTCTGGGTGCGATGCCACAGATCGAACTGCGCGATGGCGTGCGCATCGATCCAATAACACGCACTGCGAAAATCGACGTTGATAACGGTATTCTGCGTGGCTACAAGTATGACCTTCAACTCCTCGAAGCGGGCACAACCTTCCCGCTCCGCATGGAATTGCTGCTCAGTCGCGGCAATGATCAGCAGCAGGTGAACCGGATGCTCGCTCTCGCCCTTCATGGACTCGAAACGGGCGAGATTGCGATCGGGTTGCGCAAGCGACGTGGCTTTGGCGTGTGCAGGGTCGAGCGCTGGCGCGTCACCCGTTACGATTTCACGAAGCCAACCGATCTGCTTGCCTGGCTTGCTGAAGATCACCCCGACTGGAAATTTGCTCCAGGTGATCAACGATCCGGTCAACACATTGCCGACCTGCTCGGTGTGAGCCTGGAGCGGGTCGAAGACAGGCGCAACCTCTGTCGCATTCATGCGCACTTCATCATTGACGGGTCGCTCCTTATCCGGGCGGGTTTCGGTGAGCAGGATCGCGGACCGGATACAGTTCATCTGCACAGCGCCCGACCGGGCGGAGCGCGAAAGCCTGTTCTCTCCGGTACAAGCCTGGCAGGTGCGCTGCGTCATCGTGCCGAGCGTATTCTGCGCACCATCGGCAACGCTGCGCAGGCGACGACCATGATCGACAATATGTTCGGTCCTGCCAGGATCACCAGCGGTGATAAACAGAAAGCCCGATCCAGTCGACTCATTGTCAGCGAGACGGTGATCGAGAATCCTGTGAACCTGGTGCAGAACCGCATTCGCATTGACCGATTCACCGGCAGCGTCCACGGAACGGGACTGTTCAACGAACAACCGGTCTTCGGCAAGAACGATACCCTTGTCGCCATCGACCTGACGCTCCGCAACCCCCAGGATGCTGAGATCGGACTGCTGCTGCTGCTGCTCAAAGACCTGTGGACTGGCGATTTGCCTCTAGGTGGCGAGATCGGTATTGGTCGTGGACGGTTGAAAGGCGTCGAAGCGGTGATCGAGACGCCTCAGTACAAAGCAAAGCCGCTTACAATCAGTGCTGTTGATGGAGACCGACGCCTGACTGTCAGCGACCGCAGCACCCTTGAGCGTTATGTTGCAGCCCTGCACACGGAGGCGACAAAATGACGAAGACACCCTATCAACTCGCCAACATCCCCGTGGACGGCGACTTCATAACCGGTCCCGCGAATTGGATCGTCGCTCAGGCGCGAAAGTTCGGGTTACGCTACCTGCTCGCCCATGCCGACGACGGAGTGATCTGGGGTCGCATCGATAATGATGGTCTGCACATTTCCCACGGCATTGCACCGACATCGCCGCCGTTGCGCGCTTCCACCCTGCAACAGGCGCGGATATTCGGTCTACCAGGGGAAGTGCTGCTCTGGCGCGACGACGATGGCTGGCACGCCCGCTTTGCTACCGATACTCCAGGTAACGATGACGACATTATTGATGAGGATCACATCCTGTGGGGCGACACTGTGGAGACTGTCAAAGATGGCTTCACGCTGCTGCGCGAAGGCGCGCAGGGCATGCGTCACGCGGTGCCGATTGTCATCACTGCGGAGCAACTCAAACATCATCAGTTGCGTCTGCGCGTACGTCACTACATCACCGAAAATGAGGACGGCGAAGCCATCATCACGCTGAGCCGTCTTATCCAGCTTCTGCCGGAAGCGTAAGGAGAGTGTCATGACAATTCACAGGCACGTAAACCCAACCAAAGAGATTGCCATAGCGCCCTATAACTTTGTGCCATTGCCGGAAAAGGTGGTCACCATCGATCCAGCGACGCTGCCCGACCAGGACTGCTACCACCCCGACCGCCACACTGGCACGATTGAATGCGTGATCACCACTGCGTCGCCGGTCTACGTGCGCGCCCCGCTCACTCTTGAGGAGTTTGAGCGGCAGGAGCGTAGCGAGGGCGAACAGACGCCGTGGCGTCAGCAGGTGCGCAACAAGCCAGATTTCTTCTTCGCCGATCCGGACAAGACCCCACGCATTCCGGGCAGCAGCCTGCGCGGGATGCTGCGCCAGATTGTGGAGATCATCAGCTACAGCAAAGTGCAGTGGGTGTCCGATCAACCACTGGTCTACCGCGCCGTCGGCGACACCACCAGCCATGGCAACGAATACCGCAAGCGAGTGATGCGTGATGACGGTCAGCGTCGCAATCGGAGCGGAAAAATGGCCTGGCACTACACGCCGCTGGTCAAAGCTGGCTACATCAAGAAAGATCGCGGCGAGTACTTCATCCATCCTGCCAGAGAGATCGGCGGCACGACCTTCGCACGCATTCGGAGCGACAGCATCCCGCCCAACCTGACGAAGATTCCGGGTTGCAAGAATGCTTCAAAGATCTATTTCCAGTCCGGTCAGTACGACTACCAGGATGTGCGTGGAGGCTTCCTGCGCATCAAGTACGCCAGAGTAATCCGCGCGTCGGCGACACCGGCTTCCGGACTGATCGAAGGCGCGTTGGTGCGCAGTGGTCCGATGGCTTCAAAACGGAGCGAGGCGGTTATCTATCCGCCTGATGAGCAGGCTCAACTGATTCGGATCCCTGATGAACTGGTTGCGGCGTACAAAGATCAGGTCAGCCAGGAACAGGAAAGCCTGCTGGGGAAAGACGGCGTGTTGCGTGACGGGCAGCCGGTGTTCTACCTGATGAAGAATGGGAACCTCATCTTCTTCGGTCACACCATGATGATGCGCCTGCCCTATTTACACACGCCCCTTGACTTTGTGCCAGAAGATTTGCGCCGTGAAGAAGATCTTGACCTGGCTGATGCGATCTTTGGCTACACCAAATCCAGGGGTGAGGGTAAGGCTCGCGCCTACGCCAGTCGCGTCTTCGTCGGTGATGCACTGCTTGAGCCAGGACAGATCAACATCTGGTGGTCGGATGAACCGATTGTGCCCAAAATCCTGGCCAGTCCCAAGCCGACGACTTTCCAGCACTATTTGACCCAGTGCACGCCTGATCCGCAGGAGCAAGGACGCGACCGCAACGGCAATCCCAAACTAGTCAGGGAGCGCAACGATTACACCGACCCGACGGTCAGCGTCATTCGTGGTCATAAACTCTACTGGCATAAGGGTCCGATCACGGTCGCTGATGTGCAGGAGGCGCTGGAAAAGTTGCGCGATGCGCAGGGGCGCGAAAGGGAACACGACACGCAACATACCCAGATGCGTCCGGTTGCTGCCGGTGTGCGTTTCCGCTGGCGCATCCATTTCGAGAACCTTTCCGACGAAGAGTTGGGCGCGTTGCTGTGGGCGTTGACCCTGCCCGGCGAACCGGGAAAAGCGTACCGTCACAGCATCGGTATGGGCAAACCCTACGGCATGGGCGCCATCAAGATCGATGTCAACCTGCTGCTTGAAGATCGGCGGCAACGCTACCAGACACTCTTCGATGGCGAGACCTGGCAGGAAAGTGTGACGGCAGCTACCGACCGCATCCCGGAGTTTGTCGAAGCATTCGACACCTTTATGTGCGACCGGATCGGTGCGGCACAACAGGCGAGTCTGGGCCAGGTCGAGCGCATTCAGATGTTGCTGCGCATGCTGGAGTGGCCCGGTCCAGATAAAGCGTTGACCCGCTACATGGAGATCGAGCGCCAGGACCCCAGCATCAAGCGGGGCAAGATCAACGAATACAAAGATCGTCCGGTGCTGCCGGATCCACTGCACGTCGATCCCGCCGGTCGCAGTTCGGCGTCGTCGGCGTCGCGCCCCCCGGCAGCAAGAGGGGTCGAGCCAAGCCGCCCGACATCGATAGATGAAGTGCGCGAGGGTATGTATCTGGAAGGCAGAGTGGTGCGTATCGAAAAAGACCGCGTCGTCGTTGACATCCTTGGTGAGGAGGCATCGCTTACTCGAGGTCGCCTAGATCCTCCTGTACGAGACATCGCTGATATGGAAGAACGTTTTCCGGTCGGGAAGACGATCTGGGTCTGGGTGATCGGTCGCAACAAACAGGGGCGTCTGCAACTTACTATGAGGAAGCCGCAAGATGACCGTCACTGCGTTTCGGGTGCAGAACTTTATGGGTTTTGAAGACAGCGGTTGGGTTGAGTTGCGACTGATCACACTCCTGTTCGGTCGCAACTCCAGCGGCAAGAGCGCGCTTATCCGGGCGCTCTTGTTGCTGCGCCAGAGTCTGGACAGCTCGCCAGACAGCGGTGCGCTGCTGTTTGTTAAGATGATGGCTACGATTTTGGCGATTATCGAGAAATTGTGCGCGACCATGACGTTGGGCAAGACGTTTTATGTTGGTTCAAGTTGCAAATAGTGGCTAGCGAGGACACTCCGGCTATTCGTAAACTGGTATTGGATGCGATATACGATCTTGTAGGTCATCCATTAGACACAGAGACATCCATAATACAAGTCTACATCGATTAGACTCATTTTTAGTGTAAATGACTCAACGGGAACTACTCATCTAAAGGGCTTCAATGTATTCGATAAGGATGACGACACTCTCTTTCATGCAGCCTATGTCTCCAAGAATGCAGATGATAGCACTTTGTAGGAGTTTACCTCAGATTTTTTCGACACAGGGGTTAAAGAGGATGAAACGGTTGACGTCAATGTGTGTTATTATACTATCCTGCCCATGAGTCCTTAGTTTTGAAATGTTGCGACACCGGAGTATACCGTGGTTTTCTGGTCAGCACCTCCTCCCAATACCGTTGCCAGTCCACAAGATGCGGTCCTCAACGAGATAGATCGTCTCGATGCAGAGCTATTTCAGCGAATTCAAAGTAAGTTCATTATTCACCCATCCCTCTCACGGGTGCTAGTTAGCTTTCAAGCTAACAGGACGCGACCCTTCTATCACTGGCACAAATTGAAAGAAACATTCTCGGCTATGCTAATCGAGTATTCATACCTCCCACGTTACCTCAGAGGGGATTCTGAATCCGTTTGCCGGAAGTGGCACTGCATTGTTTGTGCCCAGTGCGATGAGAATTCATGCTGACGGTATCGAAGTATTGCCCATCGGTCGTGAGATTATTACGGTCAAACAATTGCTTGATACTGGCTTGACCCCCGAAGATATTGAGACATTGCGGCGATGGGCAACAGAACATATCTGGGAACAGACAAATCTACGAATGCCACTCCCTGAAGTACGCATTACTCGCGGTGCGTATCCAGATAAGACAAAAGAGGCTATTGAGCATTATTTAGGCTCCTGTCAGCAGGAAAACGTAAGAGTTCAAGCTGTATTACGTTTTGTACTTCTCTGCGTACTGGAATCAATTAGCTTTACCCGTAAAGATGGACAGTATTTACGATGGGATTATCGATCTGGACGTACACGAGGCCAGAAAAAATTTGACAAGGGTGATATTCTCGATTTTGACCAGGCTATCAGCGCCAAAATCGATGAAATCCTATCCGATATTGCTCCCACTCAACAGACAAGTTTGTTTCCCGCTGAAAAACTTCAGGGCAATATTCGTCTCTTCAATGGTTCATGTCTGCGCATCCTCCCTGAATTACCTGATGCAGGATACGATGCTATCATTACCTCACCACCGTACTGTAACCGATACGATTATACGCGCACGTATGCACTAGAACTCGCTATCCTGGGTGTTGATGAACAGGGACTATCGCAGCTCCGTCAAGAGATGCTCAGTTGCACGGTAGAACATCGGGTCAAAGATTTGCTGAGTATCAACTCGAAATGGTCGACCGTTCTGAACATCGTTGACCAACAGGAATTATTGCAAACGATTCTCCGATATCTTGAAGATCAGAAAGCTCAAAAAAAGCTGAACAATAATGGTATTCCCAGAATGGTAAGGGGATATTTTTACGAGATGGCTTGTATCATTGCCGAATGTGCACGTATCCTGAAGCCAGGCGCCCCGTTATTTATGGTGAATGATAACGTAAGATATGCAGGCGCGAACATTTCAGTGGATTTGATCCTGTCAAATATTGCTGAAAAAGTAGGATTTCAGATTGAACAGATTCTGGTGTTGCCAGAAGGGAAGGGGAATAGCAGCCAGCAAATGGGTAAGCACGGGCGCACGTCTTTGCGTAAATGTGTCTATGTCTGGAGAAAAAAATGATCCAAAGTGTACCTCCGTATCGAAACCATCTCCAAGGGAGCGATGACCTTGTGACCACCTACGAAGCTACTCGTGCCGGTTTTATTGCACTCGCGTTAGAGAAAAATCGTCTTGCTACCCCTTACGTTAATGAAGCGCGAGCATTACAAGAAGCCATATCAGAAGCTAAAACGCCTGCTGATGTACTGAACAACAAAAAGATAGAAGCGGCTCTCCTCGCCGCAGCAGGTCTGTCCGATAAATCCCTTATTCATTTATCAGAGGAAGATAAAGAAGAAGCTATCAATAGGCTCGTCAAGGATTTCCTGGAACCGGCGGGAGAAAAATTTGTTGAGGAGTTGATTTTCAGATTTTTGCTTACGCGAGGTGATACACTTGGAGGTTCGATACGTAATATTGGTGGTGTCCTGGCTCAGCAAAAATTTTCTAGTTTCATCATTTCCGAGCTGAGGAATGCTAAGCTTCGCTACAAATGGCAACATGCCATAACGAGACAGTGGGTAGATATGAGAGATGACGATGCAGAAATCGAACGTTCTCTGCGAGGTATCTATTGGGAACGCAAACAGCAGCCTCGCACCTTAGTGTATAATTTCAATGTTCCTCTGATTAAGAGCAATGTCGATATTTGCTTGCTTTCGGTCAGTCATAACAAACTGGACGAAAAACGCGAATTCGCCAATTCGTATATTGCCTTGGGTGAACTTAAAGGTGGGATAGACCCTGCTGGTGCGGATGAGCATTGGAAAACTGCACGGACAGCTCTCGACCGTATCCGTCAGGGATTTAAAAAGTTTAGACCTATTCCGTACACATTCTTTATCGGAGCAGCAATCGAGCAACGAATGGCAGATAAGATATGGGATCAACTGGAAAAAGGTGTTCTGGCGAATGCCGCGAATTTGAACGATCCAGACCATCTAAAATCTGTGGCTCGTTGGTTATGTGCCTTGTGAAGATATAGGAAGTAGGAAATCAGGGTGATAGGTGAGGGCGGCTTCCCAATCTGCCAACATCTCCTCCTTCCCTTCAAAGAAGAGCAAAGGGTGTTGATGAGGCATCCAGCCAGCTTCGCCACCACCGCACCTCCCCCTTCCTCTCTCACATGGGTAGAGGAAGGGGTTTGGGGGAAGTTGGGGGATGAGTCCTCCGCAGCGTGGGCTCTGAAATTGTTGCCAAACCCCACCTTACGAAAGAAAATACTAGCATTTTGTGCCAACATCGTGTATACTTCACATATCGAAGGAGATAGCTGCTCCGGCGTCTATGTACTTATGGTTAAGGAGTAACGCTCATGACGACCGTTGATATCAATCAGATTTCGCTCCAACCGGCTACCCCACAACCGGTACTCTCGATCAGTGAAGGGGCCGTGAACCGCCTGCTGAAGATGATGCAGGAAAAAGAGCTGGAAGGCTACGCACTGCGCGTTTTCGTTGCCGGTGGTGGCTGTTCTGGTCTTCAGTACGGCATGACCTTCGACGATGAGGTACGCGAAGGGGATAATGAGTTCTACGCCGGTAACCTGCGAGTGCTGGTTGATCCGATCAGTGCCCAGTACCTCTACGGCGCGTCGATTGATTTTGTCGATACGCTGATGGGTGGTGGTTTTAAGATCGATAACCCGAATGCGGTATCCTCCTGTGGTTGCGGTCACTCGTTCCGGGCGCGTGATACCGACTACAGCGAGGAAGACGACGATGCGCCGGTTGGTGGGTGCAGTACGTGCGGATATTGATCTTTTCGCGTTCGTCCTGTTGAAGGATAGCAATCCCTGGTTTGCACGCAGCAGACCAGGGATTTTCTATTGCCGTTGGGGGCTGTTGTGCGCTCTTTATGTTGCGAAACCTGGTGTTCCCGTATCCGAACTTTTCGTGATTTGGCTGAGGTGCGGTCTATACTCGATCCACTGTTGCATAATACCCTTCCCCCGCGCACGTGCGACAGAGCACTTTCCCATCGTGTATGACTTCACGAGCGTTGATAATCTCTTCACCACACTGCTCACACATCGCTCGTAGTCCGTTACGGCTGATGATTGCTTTCAGATCAACCGTCAAGGTGACCGGTTGGGCGTTCAGGAGTTCATTCAGCGGCATGAGTTGATAGGCGATCAGGTACGCATGCCAACGACTCCGTGCGTTGGGAGCATACCCACGGGCCAATTCGCGCACATCGGGGCGAGGTGCAATGCGTACTGCCTGCCCGCTTTGCGTGTCAACGAATGTCGCAGCAACCTTGCCCACGTCAATCAGCCGCATTGTGCGTCGTCCTAACCAGCAACCGGTGGCAACGCTGACTCCATCGGCAAAACAGCCATCGGTTTCGACGAAGGTGTAGAGCCGTTTGTTTGTTTGCGGTAATGCTAGACCTAACAGTTCGCCGGCGTACATTCCCATCCGTGCACCGAGGACTTGTCGAGGGCATAGATGACGGTGCATGGCCGACGAGCGGCGTAGCAGATCGGCCAGTGGTTCAGGCGCAACAACTGCTTGCAGTGATGCAGAATCGATCAGTTCATCAATTGACACCGGTCTCCTCCTTGAAGGTATGATAAGGTTGCCTGTCGTTGTCAGTTGTGTGCAGCGTAACGTCGAAGAGTCGTTTTCCCGCAAAACAGGGTATGCGTAGTGGCAGCGATAGGCGTATCGGCAGCCAGCCTACAATCAACGCTAACCATCTCTTGTTTCGCTAGGGCACGGATTACCACATCACGCAAAGCCGCCTCGTCGTGCCTGTTTCCCTCTCCCTGCACATACCGATTGCGGGTAGTTTCCGTCGCAACATCGTTTTCAGGTTGTGGAACGGTGATGTATCATCGCCGCACCGCTTTCTGTTCCATTGACCCTCACAATCTATGCCAGTTCGTTATCACATGTATGCGAAATAAACATACCCTGTGACCGACGTTCTGTCCCCCCCCTTACACCTCGTCGTTGATGTGCTGCGTAGTAGAGGTAATGCAACCGGCTTGCTATGGGTGTCAAATAGCCAATCGGTTTCCTTGATATTATGTGCTTGCGAACAACCGTATGATAGCAGAGCGTGGGTGATGTTCAAGAGGGATGACCCGATGGTATCTGCAAAATGATACCAAAAGACCGCAACTGCATTCAGTGCCACAGCTATCGAACGTAGACTGTTGAAGCCGATGCTTCAGCTCTCTCTCGCTATCACTTCTATAGCCGGGTTGGGCACGTTTCGCTCCCACTCACTACTCTTTTCCCCTGCCTATCTCATCCATCCTTCAGCATACCGATGCGGCTCGTGTGCTATCGCTGTTCAAACGATAAGGATGGGGCGCAGGTGGACGTTTCTGCGCCCCGGAGACGGTGTTCGTCAAAAGCGACGGTATTCGTCTCACCTTTTATCCAACCCGCTCTAATTTCACCTTCGAGTCGTAGAAGACAGCGCTGCCGCCAACTAGATCGCTCAGGGTTACGTTGCCCAACACCGGATCGACCCGCATCGCAGCATTGGCGTGAACACCAGCCGCCCGCCGTGGATCGCCTGGGATCGTTACACCGTCGATTACGATGTCACTGGCGCCGCTGGCAAAGTGCCCCCAACCTAACGGGAAGGAGATGACACCGGGTCGAATGCCTTCAACGACCTTGACTTTCCCGATCATTGGCTTACGAGTGCCGTTGCGCAAGTCCCACACGCCCTCGGGATTACTTGCTGAAC
>Ga0308310_1001095_pt1 | contig 12101 bp, 11 predicted proteins | sample HotsprSampleMS65_FD_203672 | JGI IMG/M metagenome (GOLD analysis project Ga0308310, IMG submission 203672) | Hot spring phototrophic mat microbial communities from Mushroom Spring, Yellowstone National Park, Wyoming, United States - 20090730_MS65 ...
TTGCCGAACTCGAGCAAGAGCGAGCCCGGCTGCAAGATGCCACGCGCATCTTGCAGGAGCTCATGGAATCTTCCGACGACTACGACGACTCCGGCCTAGAGGATGCCAAACGCGAGAAAGCCCGTATTGAGGCGCGCATTGACTTGCTCACCGACACCCTCTCACGCGCCCAGATCATCGAAGAGGAGGGCACTGCAGCCAGTGTGGTTACGCTGGGGGCCATCGTCGGTCTGAAATCGGCCGAGGGCGATCACATGGAAGTACAGGTGGTCTCCCCTGCCGAGGCCAGCGTGCTAGAGCAACCCATGAAGATCTCCGACGAAAGCCCGCTGGGCAAAGCCCTCCTGGGCCAAACGACAGGGGCTAGGGTGCTGCTCGAAACACCCAAGGGCAAAAAAGAGTTCGAGATAGAATTCATCCGCCACTAGCCCAAAAACTACACAGACCGGTGGTATTCTGCTGCTCGATAAGCCAGCCTAAGGGCACAAAGGCTGTAAGCTGATGGTGCTTATGCCTGAACACAGTGAACAAACCCTGCAACGTCTGGCCAACCTCGAGGCCCTCGTGCAAGCTGGCTTCGAGCGCTTTCCTTACCGCTTCCCTAAAACCCACGATGCCGCGCGAATACTCGCCAGCCATGCCGGCGCGGAACCTCAGCAAGAGTGGCCTGACGAGGAGGTACGGGTAGCTGGCCGCTTGATGACCTTCCGGCACATGGGCAAGGCCAGCTTTGCCCACCTGCAGGACCACAGCGGGCGCATTCAGCTTTACCTAGCCCGCGATATCACCGAACACTACGACCTGATCAAGAAGCTCGACATCGGCGATATCGTGGGGGCCGAGGGCACGGTTTTTACCACCAAGACCGGCGAAATCACCGTCAAGGTGAGGAGGTTCACGCCCCTGGTCAAGTCGTTACACCCCCTGCCCGACAAGTGGCACGGCATTCGCGATGTAGAGACCCGCTACCGCCAGCGCTACCTCGACCTGATACAAAATCCCGAGGTGCGTGAGGTGTTCCGCATCCGTAGCCGTATGGTGCGCTACATTCGTGACTTTTTCGACCAGCGGGGCTTTCTGGAGGTCGAAGGCCCCACCCTGCAGGCCGTTGCGGGCGGTACCGAGGCCAGGCCCTTCAAAACCTTCCACAACGCCCTCGAGCACGAGTTCAACCTGCGTATTGCCCTTGAGCTGCACCTAAAGCGACTCCTGGTGGGTGGTTTTGAGAAGGTCTTTGAGATTGGCCGCAACTACCGCAACGAGGGCATTTCAGTCAAGCACAACCCCGAGTTCACCATGCTGGAAGCCTACTGGGCCTACGCAGACTACAACGATATGATGGGTCTGGTCGAAGAACTGCTTTCAGGCCTGGTACAACATCTGTTCGGTACCCACCAGGTGCGCTACGGCGAGCATCTCATCGACTTCTCCAAGCCCTTTCGCCGTGTAGATTTTGTTACTTCCCTAAAGGAAAAAGCTGGGCTCGACTTCGACCCTACCAACCTGGAGCACCTGCGGGCCTGGGCCGACCAGCATCATCCAGAACTACGGAGTGTGCCTAGCTACAAACTTCTCGACAAGCTCTTTGGGCACTATGTGGAGCATACCCTTATCCAGCCAACCTTTGTGACAGATGTGCCCCTAGCAATTAGTCCGTTGGTTAAGCGGCACCGCGACCCTAGCAAGGCCAGCCTGACTGAACGGGCCGACCTATTTGTGGCGGGCTTTGAGATCTCCCCTATCTATTCAGAACTAAACGATGCCCTCGAGCAGCGAGCCCGCTTCCAGGAGCAAGCCAGGCGGCGCGAAGCCGGCGATGAAGAAGAGCCTGAGGTAGACGAAGACTTTCTGCTGGCCCTCGAGTACGGTATGCCCCCGGCAGCAGGCATGGGGCTGGGCATAGACCGGCTGGCTATGGTGCTCACCAACCAGGAAAGCATCCGCGACGTGATTCTGTTCCCCTTGCTCAAACCGAGAAAAGATGCAACCCAGACGCTAACCACCAAGGAGGAATGGCCCAGCACAGTTTGAGCACAACCTGGCCTGCGGCTAGGCCCGCCAGATTAAGTCAAGTCCTCCCGATTGGTTCTTTACAGGGCCCCTGCAGCGAGGGGCTGGGGAATTATCGATCTGCCCTCAAACAGTACGATTTAGGCGGGGTTCATATAACCCGCCCGTGCCTCCGAGGGAGGGGAGGGAGAAATCTAGACTGTTGGCCGATTTCTCGCCCCGCGCCAACCCCCTTGGGTTTTGCCACCCGCTCGGGATTCGCGCAGAGCAAGGGCCGGGGTGGGCTAGACCACCAGCGGGTCGTCGAAGTCAGTGTACCTGTCCTGGCCGTGTGCCCGCAGGCATTTCTCGCGACCTCCGGGTAGGATGTAAATACGCAGACTGTCTTTGTCAGGCTCGATGATTTTGAGCAGCTTGGCTTCCAGATCCTCGAGCTGTGCCCGCGTAACGCGGCACTCAAATACCGACATCTGCACCCGCTGCCCGAAGTTTTTGCAGACTTTGGCTACCCGGGCCAACCGGGCCTGGCCGTCTTCCGAAGTAACGTTGACGTCGTAGGTAACTAAAATGTCCAGGCGTTCCATGCTCACCTCCCCACAAAAGGCGGGTACTGGGGCAGGTCGCCCCGCAGGTAGCGGGCCAGCAGACGGGCCTGGATGTGCGGCAGCAGCCCAACCGGCACGGGTTCCTTGAACAAGGGGTGCTGCACGATCTCCTGTCGGCGGCTTTGGAAGGCTGCAATCACCACCCTGCGACCCTCCTCGCCCAAGAGCACCGCGCCACCGGGGCGGGCCTCAAAGTGTTCGGGGGTGAGCTGCTTGCGGTTCAGGAGCGAGAGGGCCAGCCGGTCGGCCCACCAAGCCCGAAACTCCTCCATCAGGTCGAGGGCTAGGGCGTTGCGTCCGGGCCGCAGGGCATGTAGAAAGCCCCCCTGGGGGTCTAGCCCCACACCTTCCAGCGCTGCCGTGCACTGGGTGGCCAGCAGGGCATACACAAAGCCCAAAAGGGCATTAACCGGGTCGCGCGGGGGACGTTTGCTGCGCCCATCGAAGTGAAACTCGCCCGAGAGCAAGAGGTCGCCAAAGGCGGCAAAGTAGGCGCCGGCAGCGTTGCCCTCGAGGCCCCGCACCTCGTCCACCGTGCGGGCCTGAGGAAGCTGGCGCAGGGCAGCATCATGCTCGGAAAGGGCCCTTACCAAGGCTTCGGTTTCGCCCCTCTCACGCAGTGCCCGTTGCAGCACCAGCCGGGCGTTTTTTAGCTTGCCTTCCACGAAGCGCTGGGACAGATAAAGGCAGCGCTGGGGGTCGTCCAGGGCACGGTACTGGGCCTGCCGCAACAGCACATTGCCCGAAACCGGCCCCACCAGTCGGCCAAAAAAGCGACCCGACTCGCTAAACCAGCTCACCTCGAGGCCTTCCTCGGCGCAGCGGGCCAGCAAAAAGGGCGAGATCAGCACATTGCCGAATAGCACCAGCCCCCCCAGGTGGTGCAGCGGCACATTACGCAGGGTTACCTCTTCGTGCTGAATCCGCACGGTATCCCCCTCGAGGCGCAAGTACACGCCCTGGGTTTGAACGTAGAGGGTATTGAGTACCTCGCTGGTCATGGTTGCTACCTCTGGCAGTGTTGCAAGGCCTGGTGTACCTGGGGCATGCACACCCCAAGCAGCGAGCAGTGCTTGCAGCGCTCGTCGGCAGCGGGTGGGGGCAGGCGCTCTTGCTGCAAAAGCTTACGCAGGGCGCTGATGGTAGCCAGGGTGGTGGCCCGCAGCTCGGGGGTGAACTTCACCTCGCGGCGGCGCTGGCTGGCCTTGCTGAACAGGGCTCCCGCGGGCACACTCTGGCCGAACATCTCTTCCAGGCACAAAGCCTGGGCACAAAGCTGCACCTCGGCAGCCTGGCGGGCCAGCTCGCGGGGCCACCGCCCGCCTACCTTGTACTCCACCGGGTAGGGCCTGCCCTCCACGAATTCGACCACATCGGCCCGGCCTGTAAGCCCTAGCCGCTCCGACCACAGCGGCAGACCCCGCTCCACCCAGACCCCCTCGCGCAGGAGGCCCTGGAAGACGTCCACGTTTTCGTGGGCGCGAGCACCGCGCAGGGTGAACTCGTTGTCTTCCCACTCACCCTCGAGCAGAATCAAGGCCGCCCGGCGGGGGCAGTAGATGTACTGGGCCAGAGCGCTAATGGGCAGGGGCTCGGGTTGCTGGGGTGGAGCGGGGGCTATCTCGAGGAATAACCGGTCTAAATCTTCCATCGAATAACACCTCTATGCTCGAGGAGCCAGGGGGGATGGGCCGTGTGGGCACAAATACCTCTACTCAGGCTGGATGCGCGCGGTTAGCCTTCCCAGAGGGTGAAGTCCTGGGTTGGGTAATCGCGCCAGTAAAAACCTTCCTGGCAAAACTTCTCGTACTCGGGGCCGTGGCGGGTCAGGGCAAACACATACAGCTTGCCCTCCTTTTCGGCGTAAAAAAGCCGCTCATCCACCTCGCCTTTGGGGTAGCCCAAAGCATCCCCCCCGCCGCTCTTTAGCTCGCTGGTAACCGCACGGTTGGGCAGGCGCAGGCACTCTAGGAGCCTGTGGTAGCGCTCCCGGGTAGCGGGCTCGAGGCCCTCCAGGGTGCGCTGGGCCCTACTAGAGAGGTAGACCGGCACGCCTTGGGCTTGCTCGAGCTCGTTCTTGAAGGCTTCCAGGTAGGCTTCGCCCAGCGGCGAGAGGCCCAGGTAAACCTGCCCGTCCAGCTCGAACTCCTCCAGCAATACCTGAGCCTCCTCGGGCAGCGAAGCGGCCCTGGGCTCGGCTTCGTCTTTGGGCCGCAACCCACCCTCACCCGCGCTGAGCCACTCGAAGAAGTCGGCGTACCAGACAAACAGGCTGCTGTCCCAGCCGATAGGGGTGGGCGGAAGGAGGGCAATTTCTTTGAACTGCTCGTGAATGTAACAGACCGGAACCTTGAAGACCAGCCCCAGCACCGTGGCATACGAAATTTCGGCCTTGAAGCCCCCGGTGGCGTTGATGATCACCCTTCTCTGCCTTCGGGCCGCCTTGTGAATCTCCCCCGCTAGGGTGCGCACAAAGTTTTGCAGGCCAAAGTCCACAAAGCCCCGAACCTCGTAGGACAGGCCAGCAATCTCAACCAGGCCGCAAGCCACCCCTTGTTGCCGCCAGTATTCTTGCAGCAGTTGAGCAGCCTTGCGGCCTTCCTCGGTAGCGCTGTGCAGCAGCACAATTTCGTCGCCCGGTTGCAAGATACGCAACAGCGAGTTGGTCTCGGCGCTGGCCTTTTTGGGATCCCGGGCCAGGTAGCTCAGGATATCCTGATCCGCAACCAGCCCCTCCCGCGTGGCGTTGTTGAGCAGGCTGGTGCCGACGGTGGTGAGGATGACGGTGCTCAAGATTGCTCCTCCAACAACTGCTGGATTTCTGCGTGCTGTGGGTTTTTGCTGGGGTTCCAGATCTTCCACTCCTGCAGGTGTTGCCGGAGGGCTTCCAGGGTGGGCATACGCAAAACCGCGGGCTTGTTGCGTAACTCCTGAAGGAAGTAGTTCAGTTCGCTACGCTCGTTGGCGGGCTTGATTTTACCGATTCGGTTCTGATACTGAACCAAAAGCTCGAGGCCCTGCTCGTACTCGGACTTGGGCCGGGGGGGTAGCTGCACCACGAAGTAGCCGTAGCCCGCATTGGTTTTGCCCCCTAAGCCCAGGTTTTCCAGGCCCCACTTGAGCAGCTCGGCGGCAGTGTGGATCCAGACCTCGGCGACTTGCGAACCGCTCGAGAGGGCGATGCAAAACTTTACGCCTGGTTTTACCGATAAGAAGCCCACCGGATTGGGGTCGTCGAAGTCGGTGGGCCAGACCTGTCCGCGCGTGCTGTAGTAGTCCGGGTGGTGCACGGCGATGACGTCCTTCTGGAAGGGCTGGGCGCTGGCCGGATCCAGCCAGCCGTCCCAGTAGACCAGATAAGCCGCGTTGCCCTGGGTTTTACGCTTGGGGTCGGGGCCTTCGCCCAGCAAAACTGCTTTCTCCTGTGGGCTTAGGCCAAAGCGATCAGCAGCCCGGCGCAGCAAGCCCTTGAACGCACTCCCTGGCAGGTAGGGTGTGCCGTAGGTGTGGTGGATGGCCAGGCCGTTTTCTAGCGGGCTCGCATTGCCCAGGCCGATGGCCAGAGGGGTGCGGGTGGTGGCCTCGAGGAAAATTGCTCCAGGAAGAGCAGCCTTCCAGCGCTTGAAGGCCGTTTCGTAGTCTGGGCTGATGGAGGTCTGGGCGATGGTCTTGAGCAGTTTCTCCTTATCTTGGGGTTCAAAGCCCATCAGGCCCTTGTAAAGCGCAAGCCCGGCATGGGAGCTGGGCCCCAGCATACGCAGACTATCTCTCATGGTCTTCCCCCGCTTGTACCTTCAGCACGCTCACCGTAAAGCGCTTGAAGTACACCCACGCTTCCAGCACCCGCCGGGTGTAGTGCATATAGGTGGGGGTGGGCACCGACTGTAAATGCTCCAGTAGGCTGCCCTTTACGTCAAGAATGACCCCGACGTGCTCGAGCAGCTTCTGATGCGCCTTGGCTCGGGTGCCTTCGCCACTGGCCTTGTCGGCGCTGAAGGCCACCGCCTGGCACAGCCCGCTTTGCATCACCATCACCGGGAAGTTGTGGCACAGACCGCCGTAAATTCGCTTGAGTTCAGGGTCGGCCCCTTCCAGGCTGCTTACGAGTTCTAGCGCCAGCTTCATGTCTTTCTGGCTCCTGGTTAAGGGCTGGCTCATGGCTGCCCACCCCCCAGCCGCCGCAACAGCCCCCGGCCCACGCTAGCCTGGCCACCGATCTGGAGGTAGCGGCTTCTTTCTAGCTCGCTAAAGTGCTGCGGGTCTTTAGCGATGGCGAAGCAGGAAAATACCGCCTCGGCGGGGATAGCTTCCTCGTACCACGGGCCTTCCTTGACGGTTTTTTGCGTATGGTCAAGCTGTACTCGAGCGATAACCTCGAGGCCCGTCTGGCAAAAGTAACTAAACACGTCGTCGCTAACCAGGGCTAGGCGGTCGGTAAGGTACTTCTCTTCTTGCCCAAAAATCAACGGGCCTAACGCCTCAACAAGCGGTTCAGAGGAGCCCACCACACTCAGGTCGATGTCTTCCAAAATCACCTTATTGTTGTACTGGATGGCGCTTCCCGCCAAGGCTTGCTCCCCCGCAACGCTTAGCTCGGGCAAGTTCAGCGGCTGGCCTAGCGCCTCCGCATCGCGTTTCAGGCGCTTTAGCACCAGGGGGCAGGTGATGAGGGCAAAGGTTCCAGCATAGGAGCGCACCGGTAGCAACAACAGGCGGGCATCGGTGAGGATAAGCTCGCCCATCTGATCGAGCGAACCAAAAACCTTATTGCTTGCCTCGCCCGTGCGCCCATCCCGCAGTACCCCCTTGAGGCTGCTGGCGGGAATCACCGGAAAACCTGTAGGGGCCTCACGGGCTACCGGAAGGTCAATCACGCTGCTCGAGTCCTGCCCGGTGCCGGGATGCACCGGCGTGAGGGACTGCCAAAAAACCATTCGTGTCTGCATCCTTATCACACTCCCCATAAGGCCAGCCCAAAGCCGTCTTTGCGGTCTTGTTCGTGGTCACTAACCGGGCGCAGCCAGCTTTCCAGCAAGCGGCTGGGGTCGCCCTCCTCGATCTGGAAAAAGTACACACTGCCCGCCGGAACCATCCAGCGCACAGGCCGGGGCTTCCGCTCGCGCAGGCTCCAGCCGCTCACCGGCTCGCGCCGACCTACCGCGGCGGCTACCAGCTTTAGGGGAACCGTGCCCACCCCTGCGGGTAGGTTCATCTGCCCGAACTTATCCAGCCAGCCCGGCCTCCAGCCGCCCCCAAACAGCGCCGGAGTAGCCAGCACCATCCGCACCCTATCCCCGGCTTTGAGCCTGGTGAAGGCCTCTTTGATTGCAGCCGGGCAGTCGAACCAGTATTCGCTTAGCTTTGCATTGGGGTAAGCCTTCAACCGCACCGGGCGGGACTCACCCCCAAAGTAGCCCAGAGGTTCAGGCTCCTGGCCTTCAGGCAGCCTAACCCTGGCCCGGATGCTCCAGGGGTGGTACTGGCCTTCCTCGAGGCTCTCCAGGGCCTTATACGTCACGCTGTACAGCACGCCTTCGCTGGCCTTTCCGGTGGCCGGGTTAATGCCCACGTGTATGCGGGTCTCCTCGGGCAAGCCCCCTATCTTCTGGGGCACCACCTCCTGGCCCAGCAGCCAGCGGGTCAGGTCGTCTGCCGTCCAGAAGTTGTAGCCGGTTTCGGGCTTGATGTCCTCGGTCACCTCGAGGGGCAGCATCCCCTCTGGCAGGTCGCACCCGCACCCGGCCTCGAGGGCTTTGGGCTGGAGCCGCATCACCTGCAAGCTCTCGCCTTTCTTGTAGACCACCGCATCGCGCGGGGCGGGCAGCACAAACTGCCCTCCGCGAACCAGCAGCGGCGCACAAACCTGAAGCCCGTGCAGGTTTTGCAGGGCTTGGGGGTCGTCGAAGGAGAGGCCCTGCCCCCTGCCTACCTGCGTGCGGACGAAGCCCGCCACCGTACTGGGCAGTGGCAAGGGCAGGCTCTGGGCTGCGGTTTCGTTACCCTCAGTAGCAGCAAAGGGCCGCCCGTCACGCCAGAGCAAGGGAGCTAAGGCTTGTATCTCCAGTACGCGTTCAGGCACGGGATACCTCCGGGCTGTTGTCGGTTTTGATGCCGCTCAGGAAGCGGGCGATGATGAGTTGATCTACGAAGCGAAGCAGAGTGCTTCGATATTCACGTGTGTCGCGGGTGGGTGCTGGGATTTTCAGGCCCTGAAGCTCTTTACGGGCCAAAACCCGCTGGGCTTCCTCGTATAAGTAATCGGCCCGCATGTCCTCTTGCCACTCCCTTACCAAGTTCCGTAGTTCATATGCAAAACCACGGGTGATTTGACGAGACCTGTATGCCTGGAGCAGCTCATCCCAGGTCAGGTCGTCCCAACGCTGCACCACTGTGATGGGTATGCCGCCTCGCGTGTGCAAGGCCACAGCCAACGCATTGCGACCCCCGTTCTTGGCAGCTTTTTCAGCCTCTCTGGCCTTTTGTAACGAGATCGAGAGGGGCTCACGGTAGTGCACCACGGCGATACCTGCCGAAAGGGTTACGCGCACCTGGTGGCGGAAGGCTTCAGAGAGTTCTTGCGCACAGGCAATGGCCCGGTTCACCGGCAAAAAGGCCAGCACATCATCACCACCGGAGTAGACCATGAAGCCGCGGTGGTTTTGCACGATTGCACGAGCCTTTTGAGCAAACTCGTCCAGGGTGCGGGAAAGCCTGCGGTGGGCTTCGGGATTATCCTGCCGGGCAATCAGCTCGCCCATGCGGTCGCCGTCGGCTACCAGGATGGCAAAGTAGGGCTGGGGCTCCTGGATATGATCGTCGTCCTCACCGTAGCGCTCGTCAGGTTCTGCTTCTGGCCTCCAGGAGCGCCGGGCCATGGTACGGGTATCCACCACTTTGTCTGAATTCAGCGCCCCATAGCAGCGCTTGAGCAGGGAGATGGCATCCAGGTGCTCGGTAGGCTTGATGCGCAGGGGGCGGTACGAACCGTCGGGCAGGCGCACGTTCGCCTCCGCCCATTGGCGGGGATCTATGACCGCAGCGCGGGCCGGGTCGAGGGGCGACTTGGGCACCCCATCGTCGTTTTGCCGTGTGGGGGCAAAGTCGCGCAGGGCTTTACGTCCGGCCAGCAGGCGTTCTGCGGCCAGACGCTTGCTGCTGTAGTCACTGCCATCGAACGGAACCCAGGCCGCGTAGAACTCGAGGAAACTCCCTAGCTGCTCTTGGGCCCGCGCTTGGTTAATCAAGCGGCGGTGCTCAGCAGAAAGCTCTTTGACGGTATCTTGCCAGAGGCGCTCGAGCGCTTCTTGTGCTGCTTTTTTGGCTCCTTCGGCCAGCTTGGCAGGGTTGGCACTTACCTCGGTCAGAATCTTGTTGGCCCCGTCGGCCTCTTTATCTGCTGGGAAGATTAGTTTTGCACCGTTTTGGTGCAGATACTCCGCCACTGCCTTGCTCAAGGCTTGCAGAATCTGCGAACCCGCGTACAGGTCGGCGGTGCGACGGGCAGCAGCGATGAAGTCCTGAACGGGGCCGATGGAGATGGAGAGCAGGTAGCTCATAGGCACACCTCCACAGCAAAGCTTTGAATTCGGGCAGCAATGCGGGCCGCCTCGGGGGGGTCGTCAGCGCCTAGCGAATCCAGCACGGGGTCAAAGTCTGGCAGGTGCAGTGCAAGTCTAAGGTCACCAATTTTGATGTCTTCGGGGGCAGGTGCTTTGAGAATCACCACCGCGGGCCGTACGCTTCCGTCGGCGAAGGCCATCGGCTTCAGGATGACCGGCGAGGCCATGCGTTTGCCCTGGGGGTGGACGGCCTCGAGGGTTCCGCTAAAGCTATTCCCCAGGCGCTGGTAAACAATGGGCAGCCCCAGGTAAGGTTTTGCCAGGGCCACTTGTTCTTGGTCTTTGCTCAGGGCCAGGAGGGTTTTGTGGTCGTGCCACTTACCCCCGGCCATTGGCGTGTAAGGCATGGTTTCTCCGGTCTTGGGGTCTTCTACAAAATGCCCCTTGCGGAAGCGGGCCCAGAAGCGACCCAGCTCACGCCAGGCTGTGTGGCCCTTATAGGGGTCGCTGGGGCCCTGTTTCCTAGGCTGGCCCAGGCAGACCACGGCACCGGCCAGCTGGGTGTACGGGGGGTTTTCTACTGGCTTTTGGGAGAACCACTCCTTTAGTTGTTCGGGCTTATTTGGCAACCACTGTTGCAGGTCGGCCGTGACTTCCAAAGCCCCCACACCCCGCCGGGTGCGCGCCCCTATACCGCCAAAGGCAATCCAGGCCCGCAGGGCACAGCGAAGGTGCTCTTTTTCAGCATCGGAGAGGTTCAGGGTTAGCTCTAGGCTAAACTCCACCCACTGCAGCCCGCTGGCCTCAGGAATACGCTCGGTTTTGTTTTCGTTGAATGGGTGCAGAAAAAACTTCTCCAGCGGGCCGGTTTTGGCGGTGCCTTTATCCGGGACAAGCTCCGACGGTTTTACCGGTTGTCCCGCGGCCTGCTCGAGCACGCGAAGGGCCACCTTGCCATACCGCTTTGCACTCCCCCAAATCTCTTCCTCCGCTTCAAACAGTTCCTCTGCACTCGCATACTGCCCCCCCGCCGTAGCCCGCCACCAAAAGCGCAGATGCCCGCGCACGCTGGCCGCCCGCACGGGGTTTTTTTGGTCTACCTCGCGCGGGGTAGCGCTGCCGCCAAACATGGGGGTGATGGTCTTGAGCTTGAGCGTCCAGGTCTCCAGGGTGGGGGCCTTTAGCTTTGGGGGTGTAATCGGGATGGTTCTAGGCATGGGCTCCCCTCATCCAAGCGTCGAATTTCTCCTCGTTCCACTCGTCCAGCTCGAGCATCACCACGCCCTTGGGGAGCTTTTGGGGGTCGGCCACAATCTGGTAGTCGGCAAAGCTGCGCGGGGGTTTGCTTTCGTCCAGCCGCCGAACCGAGACCACCTCCCCCAAGTCGAGCAGGCGGTGGGCTGGAGCGCAGCCCAGCAGGGCCTGGCGCTTGTTTTGCTCGGCATTGCCTGGGTCGCCGTTGCCCACGTGCTTGAACAGGTAGAGCCGGCGGGTAGCCATATGGCCTTTGCTGGCGCTGCGGTCATGCTCAAACATGTTCAGGAGGGCTTCCACCAGCAGCTTCAGGTCATCCTGGCTAAAGCCGGTGCCCTGGGCCAGATGTGCGCTGATGAAGCCTTTGGCCATATACAGGCCATAGGCCACCTGGCTTTTGCGCCCCATGGTGCGGAGCTTGTCCTCGGGCTGCCCTGCCTCCCAGCGCAGGTAGTCCTCGAGGGTCTTGGCGTTCTTTACGTCCTCGGCCACGGCCCCCCGCGTGATGCTGAACTCGGCGGGAAAGATGGGCTCGAGGCTTCTAGCGAAAGTAATCTGTACCGGCCCACGCACCTGCCCGGCGTTGGCCCCGGTGCTCATCACCGCGCCAAAGGTGCGCACGTCGAAAAACTGCTGGCACATCCAATCCCGAGCTTTATCTACCTTGTCCTTG
>Ga0308310_1001098_pt1 | contig 12097 bp, 8 predicted proteins | sample HotsprSampleMS65_FD_203672 | JGI IMG/M metagenome (GOLD analysis project Ga0308310, IMG submission 203672) | Hot spring phototrophic mat microbial communities from Mushroom Spring, Yellowstone National Park, Wyoming, United States - 20090730_MS65 ...
TTTGTTGAGGGGGTATTGGGGTCGGGTGACCGGAGCTTATCCGAGGACGTCACTGGGTTCCCTTGCCAAGCAGTTTCGATTAGCCGCCCCGAGCAACCGGTTCGTCCTCGCAGCCACGTGGAAATTCGGCTAGCGGTTGGGACAAGTTTTGCTTGGGGGACTTGTAGCCCTTTGGGAGAGCTTGTTACTCCCCGGGAGCAGTGCCAGTCTCCTCCGAGAAGATGCCGCATCGGTTTCACCCGGTAAGATTTCTGCCGAAAAAGCGGTTGCACGGTTAGAATTAGTGGTGCCAATCTGCCCGCGGGGTGTGGCAAATCGGCTTGCTGAAATTTTGGTCAGTTCCGATGACTGAACCTGGGAAGATGGACCCGAGGGAGGGAAATGCGATGGGAGAAGAACGACGACAGCTATCGCGGCGGAACTTCGTGGGTAATGCGGGTGCGGGCTTTGTGGGGGCTGTGTCATCGAGGGCCGTTGGTTCCCCGCTTCTTGAGGAAATTGCCGAGGGATCGCAGGCGGGCTCCGGCCCGTTGCCACGCCGGCTCTTAGGGCGGACCGGTTTGCCGGTCACTCTGATGTGCTTGGGAACGGCCCCTTGCGGCATCGCCCCCAGCATTTCCGTTGACGAAGTTGCTCGCATTGTTGAGGAGGCTATCGATCTCGGAATCAACTTCGTGGACACCTCCGAGCGTTACGGAAATGCCGAGGAGGGTGTGGGAAAAGTGATGGCCCGGCGGCGAGAGGAGGTCATTTTGGCCACCAAGGTTTGGGCCGACACCATCGAAGAGGCTGAAAAGAAGCTGGCGGAGTCCTTACGAAAGTTGAGGACGGATTACGCCGACATTTTGTATTTCCATAATTTAGGCCAACGGGACATGAAACGAGCCCTGGGTTCCGAAGGAGTTTTCCCGTGGTTGCTCCGACAGAGGGAGAAAGGAGTATGCCGCTTCGTGGGAATCTCCGGACACAATTTGCCCGCCAGATTCTTGCGATTTCTTGATACTGGGGAAGTGGATGTTGTGCTGATGACAATTAATTTCGCCGACCGGTACACATACAACTTCGAAGAGCGGGTACTTCCGATATGTCGCGAGAAGAATGTGGGGGTTGTGGCGATGAAGGTATTTGGGGCCCCGGATCCGGCCACAGGGAGCTGGTCTAATCCGAAGGCTCTGCCCAACGTGGGGCTGGAGAACATCGAGCTTGCAATCCGTTATGCTCTGAGTTTTCCGGGGGTGCACTCTGCCAATTTGGGAGTACACACTTTAGAGCAACTTCGGCAGAACGTGGAAATTGTAAGGAATTTCCGCCCGCTGGGGCCGGAGGATTGGGCTCGAATCGAGGAGATTGGTCCGAAGCTAGCTAGCAAGTGGGGAGAACATTTTGGTCCTCGAGAGGAGGGCGGTGCTCAATCGACCTAGCGGGATCGCCCGCTTCCCGTTATGGGCTGCCAAATGTGCCCAAGGCACTTGGGAGGCAGGCTCGGGGCAGTCCGAAGACCTGCCGATTGACTGAGGTGGCCCGGGTATCGCTCCATTTTCCAAAGAGATTCTGTTTTTTTGCGATTGTCTTGCTCCTCGGGCTTTGAAACCTGGCTAGAATTCCTCCCAGAATGGCAGGCGAGCATTTGCCCAGCAGAGGATCTGGGGTACTTGCCCGGGCATAGAATTGGGCACTGGGGGGCCTGCCCGGAATAAAATTGGGAAATTTTCAAGGAGCCAAAGTTTTTGGCATTCCATTCCCAGTCGGTGGTCGGTAGTTTTCATAACGTGGTTTGTTAGATCCCCAGTCCGTAATCACTTGGGCATCCGAGTTGGTGTCAAAGTGGTTTTTCGCTTTAGCAAAGTCTTTTTGAAGGCGGCCAGTCCTTTGGTTTGTTCTTTTGGGGGCAGCGGCAGCAGACAAAGCGTCCAGGGACTAGGAACCGCGATAGGGGGCGGTAAGCCCAGCCTGGCTTATTCCCAGCACGGGCGGAAAAGGTTTATGTTTGAGATAGTTTACCAAGGAGCAGGTTTTTGCCAGTATCCTTGCCGGCAAAAGGGCTACTCCGGAAGGAGCTCTCAAAGTGAGTACAAGCTTTCGGGATATCCTTGAAACCTTTGAAAATCAATATGCGGGTCGTCCATATACGATCGAGATTGTCTGTCCGGAATTCACCTCCGTTTGTCCTCGCACGGGGCAACCGGATTTCGGAACAATCGTTATCCGCTACATTCCGCGACAGAAATGCATCGAGCTCAAAAGCCTGAAGTTTTACCTTCAGCGATATCGCAATGAGGGAATTTTCTATGAGCATTTGACAAATCGGATCCTGGATGATTTAGTGGCCGTGCTGGAGCCGGAAGAGATGACGGTGATTGCGAAGTTCAACCCTCGGGGGGGAATTACGACCACGGTTACCGCTGCGTTCAAGGCAGGAACTTGAGTTCGAGGCGGCAACTTTCCTGAACTTCAGCCCGTTCTTGTGTGTCCAGATCGTTAAGACACCGAGTTCGCAGGATTGGTGCATCTCTGCGGGTTGGTTTTGCGAGGAGCAATAGAAAGTCCGCAAGATCCTCGAAAAGATTCTTAAGCTGCCGAGCCTGGCAGGAATTCCCCTAGATCCCGATGGGGGCATAGTTTTTAGGCTCGGAAGCCGGATCTACTGAAATTCGGCAATCGATGATCCTCTTTTAGTCAGTTTCAGCGGAGCTCGTCGAGAGGGTTGTTGGGAGAGGCAAACTGGCGAACGAATCTTGCCGTACAGCCAGTTGAGTAATCCGCAGATCATCGAGGGTAGGGTCAACTCCCACGTTCTTGCCGGCCGTAACTTGCTGTTTTAGAGCCCGTCCGGCACTTTTATTTTTGCTTGTTCTCTGCTCGATCGCTGGAACCCGTTGGGTGACACCCGAGTACAGGGTTGGTGGCACCCAATTACGCTGGATAAGCGTTAGTAATGGTCCGTCTGGCGAAAAGACGCCTCCATGCCCATAACCCGGCAAAAGAAGCCAAGAAAATCGCTAAGCTAGCTGTCCCGGGCTCCGGAATGACAAAAGGCTCCTGCGGAGGAGACTGCCTGGTGGTGCCACCGCCACCCCCACCACCCCAATAACCCCCGAGACCACTCAAACTAAATCCCCCACCACCGGCTCCACCGGACGACAAATAGCCAAGAGTGTTGAAGGAGCCCGGTGTGGAGGAAAATCCCGTGGGGGTCACTCGAGCCGGCACGCAGGCACAGAAAGACTCTTCAGGGGAAAGGGCGTAATTACAATAGGCCCCTGCCGCCACCGCCACGAATCCTGTTCCGGGGATCTCCGTGGGGGTACCTTCTGGAGCGAAGCCCCAAACCACCACGGAACCATCCTGCCGAAGGGCCACGCTGTGATACAGCCCCCCGGCGATTGCCCGGAGTTGGCCAATTTCCGGCGGACTTGCCTGCCCGAAATCGTTGGCACCCCAACCAATCACGGTGCCGTCTCTTCGCAAAGCCAAACTATGAAATCCTCCGGCGGCAATCGCCACAAAATCGTTTCCTTCTGGAGGAGTGGCTTGGCCGTGATCGTTGAGCCCCCAAGCGACAATCGAACCATCGCTTCGTAGGGCTAAGCTATGAAAAGCACCGGCAGCAATCGCAATAAACTCACCGTCAGTCGGAGGTGAGGCCTGGCCATAATGATTGGCCCCCCAGCCCACGACGCGGCCGTCCGGAGTGAGGCCCAAACTATGATAGCCGCCTGCCGCAATAGCTACGAACTTGTTGTCCTGCGGCGGCGTTGCTTGACCGAAATCGTTAGCCCCCCAACCTATCACGGTGCCATCCGTTTTCAACGCGAGGCTATGAAATCCTCCCGCAGCAATAGTAATAAAGGCCGAGCCCTCCGGAGAGTTGGCTTGGCCATAACTATTGTCCCCCCAAGCCTTAATTGTTCCATCCGGCCTTAGGCCTAAAGCATGGTACCAACCGGCGGCAATTTTTAGGAATGGTTCCTCGCAGACCTCTGCGAAGCTCGCACTACAACCGGGCCCCCAAGCAAATACGAAGCCCCCCGAGGGGACAGGTCGCTGTTCAAATGTATCAATTACAGCCCGCTCATGGAGGAGACGACGAATATCTTCGGAATCCAACTTAAAAAGAGGTTCCCCGCGATCCTTATAGGAAGGACGAATTGCCACGATCGGAGCTTCTTCGGGGTTGGACTCATTCCAAGCCCTTACATCCCCCAACAATTGCAACCACACTGGACCTAGTGAAAACATGAACACCCACCATCCCCGGCTTAAGATTCGCCGAGTTGCGGGAGGCATGTCAGACCTAGGCTTCGAACGTCCGGTGAGGCGGCTCATGACTGATACAATCGCTAATTTCGTTAAAACCGCTATCTCTATCACTAGCACTTTTAATTGTAATTAGGTTGCAACTTGGAAACCACTTTTTTGCAACGAAAATTGGCACAACCCACCGGAGGATATGTTGCTGGTTGTTTTAGACATTATTCTCGGTGCAACCCGGCCCGGGTTGGGCAATCAATTTCTTCCCGTGGGGGATATGATACCCGTCTCAGGATATGTTTGAGTGGTAAAAGATACCGGCCGAAGTAGGGATTGCCCCTGGATCGGGGTGGGTTTTTCCTAAGTTCTTGCCGCGGCCTATAGGTGCCCCCTCGCTGGGGTGTAGTTTCCGGTGCAGAGGGTACCCCTTTTCGCCCAGTTAGGGCAGCAGTGTACGGAGGGCGAGGGCTCAATCCGGGGTTACCTGGCAACACCTGGGTCGTAGCAGGCACCAGGGAGTCGCTCGTGGGTCATCAGAAGGTGAGGAATCGGGAGTGAGCGGTCGATCCCGCTAGGTACCCTCCGGGGCAAGGCTGCCTTCAGTCAAGTTCTGGGGCGGGCTTGACGATTACATCTTGGCGAGCCTCTGAGATCCGCGTTTGGAGCATCGTTAGTGCCAGGGATTGATGACCAGGGATCCAAACTAACAGAACATCAGGCCGGAACTGCCACGCCGCACCATGTTGCTCACTTTGTGCTCATCCTGCAGAGTCGGTGGCGGGCCTCGCGTGGAGGGGCAAGGGTGTCAGAGGGACCCCGAAAGTGCCGGGCGGGGCTTGGCTCGGGCTGTCACCCTCCTGAGCTTTTGCTGGGTGATCTTTTCTTTTGATTGGGTTTTGAAGGCGGAGGAGTTCGACTCCGTCAGAGCCCTTCAAAGAGCTTGGAATTCGGTCGTCAGCATTCGGGGGGAAAAACGGCTGGAAGGAACGGTGGTTGCAGCCCGTGGAGAGCCTGTTCGCAGAGTGGCAGGGATGGGTACCGGGGTTATCGTCGATCCCCGGGGTTACATCGTCACGAACTTTCACGTTGTCGACGGAGTTCAGGAGATCCAGGTAACCTTGGCAAATGGCCAGGAATATATTGGCCGGAGGGTTGCCCGGGACAAAGACACTGACATCGCCATCATAAAGATCGACCCAGAAACCCCTCTCCAGCCAATTGCATTCGGCACTTCCAACGGTTTACTTCCGGGCGAGCCCGTAATAGCCTTGGGCAATGCCTACGGATATCAACATACCGCGACCCGGGGAATAATTAGTGCTGTGCATCGGGCGGTCCAAGTCACCGATGCCCAGTTTTATGACGACTTGATTCAAACCGATGCCAGTATCAATCCCGGCAATTCCGGTGGCCCCCTGTTAAACCGGGGTGGAGAAATGATCGGCCTAAACGTGGCCGTGCGCGCGGGTGCCCAAGGAATTGGGTTTGCCATCCCGGTGGATAAGGTCGTTCAAGTGGTCAATCAACTTGTGGCCTCGATTTATTCCGAGCGAGTTTGGGTGGGTTTAATTTTGGAAGAAGAGCCCACTCGTCGGAACGACGGGGCTATCGTGGAAAAGGTGGAAGAAGGGAGTCCCGCGGAAGAAGCAGGCCTTCAACCGGGCGATCGGATCGTTCGGGTTGATGATTCGGTAATAACTCGGCCGTTCGAGTTCCACCGGGCTTTATTGGAGCGTCAGCCTGGGGAGGTTTTAGCTCTTCGCTTTTATCGCGATGGAGAGCACGTAGAATCGCAATTGAAGCTCCGTTCTACCGAAGAGCGGTCGGGAAAGCCGGAAGGGTTCTCCTGGGAGCTTTTGGGGATTCGATTAGAACCTATTCCTGCGGAGGAATTCGCCAAGCGGTTTGGTTCCCGGTATCGTGGGGGCCTAGTGGTCACAGCGGTTCGGCCCAGCAGCCCCGCAGCTCGCCAGGGTGTGCAAGTAGGCGATGTGCTTGTCGGAATGCATATTTGGGAAACCATCGCCCTCCAAAATGTTGATTACGTGTTGCGAAGGGCCCTTTCGGATGGTCTCAACCCGGTGAAGATATATATCCTGAGAGGCAACGAAACTTACTACGGTTATCTCCCCTTGGGAGATTCTGTTCGAACGGCGGCCAATCGATAAATATCGACTGCCGGTATGCGTTCGGGGCCAGTTCTTAGCAGCTTCTGCTGAGCTGGTATCTGACTGAGTTGGTATCTGACCAAACGTTGCCTGGTTCGCAGGGATCCCTCTGGGTTTCCTCCCTCGAGCGAAAAGTGTCACCTCTGATCCCCGTGTTGGTATTCTCGCTGTTCCTTCTTCAATTCGCCCCTGAATTGCTTCGGCTGCTGTGCTCCGCAATGTGCCCCCAGTGACGGTCTAGAGGGTCAACGTTGAAAGGACCCACTGGGGCAAAAGGTAACAAACTGTACCAGAATTCTCCCCAGAGAAAGTGTTGCGGAGCTCTCTGCTACACGGTGCTGCAAAATTCTCGGAAGCTTGGGGCGATCTTGGCTCTGACAGATTTGGATACCTCCCTTTTGCCCGTCACTCTTAATTTCTGGATGCTCACCATATTTTCTCGATGCTCACCCTATGTCGTGTGGATGGGGTTTGCACCCTGGAATGCAAGAGGCCCCGGCCACCATCCGTGAGACTCGGGGACTAGATAGCTAGAAAATTGCATCCCCCCGCGTGTGCCTGCCAGCCAAACGAAGCAAAAACCCTGGCGATCTAACTCTGCTTTTCTCCTGTGACAGGTTTTCAGCGTTGACAAGTGAGGATGGAGTGGCAAAATGTTCCGGAAAATGTTCCTGATGGTTCAAACGAAGAAGCGCGCTGGCGTTCTTCTGGGGGTTGCTGGCGGGTCCCATATAATCGGTGTCCTATCTGCTGGCTTAACGGGTATAGATCACTGCTAAGTTATCCAAACGCAGAAGTTGGGATTCGGCTGGATTCGGGCTTTCGATCTGGGAGGTTCTTGAGCCTGCTTCTTAATGCAAATTTGAAACCCCCGGAATACCTTTTCGGAACGTTGTTCCAATCGAGTGGAAGTGTGGGATCTTGGAGGTGGAGGCGGAAGGGTTCGCGAACTTGCTTGAGGGACGTCTTTTCGGTTCCTTTCCCAAAGGCCCTGCTGTGTGAATAAGTTTACATCTGTCCTGTTTTTCGTTTTGGAGAGCATTCAGATTGAGAGCCTGAGGGTGAATAAAGCTGGGGTTATGGTGCCGGGGTGGGTGCGGCTAACAGTGTTGTGCCATTTTCTAGCCAAAATGGAGGAAAAGCCGGTTAGCCAAACTCGACCGGCAGGGTGCCGCCAAGTAGATTGAGGAGGAACTTGTCCCGGGGGTAAAGCTTCAGGAGTGAAGAACTTGCTTTCCATTTGCGGAGGAGTAATTAATGCTTCGACGGAGATGGTTTTTTATTTGTTTAGGGAATTTCGTTGGTCTCTTGAGTTTGTTTCAGGCAAATTCGAGTTGGGGACTGGGCGCTGAAAAGACCCTCAAGCTTACGGTGGTGCCCCTTCGCTATCACGGACTAGCTTTGGTTCTTGAAACCCCGTCAAAAGAGTTCTTTTTGGTGGACACCGGCGGGGGCGGGGATGCCGAGCTGCTTCGGACCACTCTAGTTCAGTTGGGGGTAAAACGCATCCGGGGGGTGGTGATCAGTCACACCCACGGTGACCATCAGGGAGGTCTCCCGGTGGTGCTCCAGAACTTTCCGGTAGAGGTGTTATATCTATCACCTCTGGATCGCAAAACTCCGGAGTCTTTACGGACCCGGGAGACTGAATTCTCGCTCGCCCTTCGGCGGCAAGCCGCAGAGCGAGGGGTGCAGGTGCAGGAGATATTTGCAGGATGTCGTTTGGAGTGGGATCCGGAAATTCAAGTGGACGTGCTTTGGCCGCCAGAAGACCTCTACCTTTATTCCAATCCTCAGCCCCACGGGTTTTACAACAGCAATTCCGTCGTGATTCGGTTGCAATATGGGCAACGAGTCCTGCTATTGCCTGGGGATCTTTCCGAGGGGGCTGCGGCAGCTTTAGTCGAGCGAGAAAAAGACCGGCTGAAAGCCGATGTCCTCGTTGTGCCCCACCACGGATTTTTCGGATTGAAGGAGTTTGCGGCCGCTGTTTCGGCGGAAGTGGCCGTGGCCTCTTGCATTGTCGACTATTCGGATCATCCGACGCGGAATGTTCCAGGCATTCAGTCAGTCCAGCTGTTTGCTCCCTTGGGAACCCGTGTTTACGTGACGGCCTGGCACGGGGAAATTACTTTGAAAACGGAGGGATCGGAAATGCAGGTTGGCAGCTCCCAAGTACTTCGGAAATGGTAGAGCCTCGGGGGGTGGAGAAGACTCACCTCGAAAAGATGAAACTCCGAAGCCCGGTACGGGTTGCGGCAGAAGATTTCAAGGGTTGCTGGAAAAAATTTGTCGCTGAAAGCCGACCCCAAGCCTGTGGCCGGCGTGGGCTCGGAAGGGGAAGGCAGCAGAGAGTTTGGGAGATCAGATTTTATGCCCCCGCAAAGGCGGATTACTGCCCTTGCCAATTTGGAGCCGGGACAGGAAGGCGAATTCTTCGCTATTTTGATGGCGAAGGAGGAGCTGAAAACTCGGGAGGGGAAGCCTTATTATCGGGTGACATTTCGAGATGCCCGTCGGCAAGTGAGTTTTCCCATTTGGAGCGATTCCCGGTGGGGGCCGGATTGCCGGAATCGGTGGGTTGCCGGTCGGTGTTACCGGATGCGGGCAGTCTACCGGGAGACCTCCTATGGCCCGGAATTGGACATCCGGGAGATTCGGGATTATTTGCCCGATCGGGACAAGGATTTTGTGCCGGAGTGGGTTCATCCTTGTTCGCGAGAGGCCCCAACTCAGCTTTTTGATCGACTTCGGACGTTAGTGGAGACGGAGCTTGTCGATCCTGAGCTGAAAGCCCTCGTGTTGTACCTCCTGGATGGGAATCGGCACCGGTGGTGTCAGACACCGGGCTCTGCTAGGCATCAGTTCTCGTATGTGGGGGGCCTTTTGGAGCACACCCTGCGGGTTGCGGAAAACGCCCTTTTTCTGGCCAAGCGGTACTGGGAACGTTACGCGGACCCACGCCCGGGATTTGATCCGGACCTCGTTTTGGCGGGGGCTGTGCTCCACGATATTGGGAAGCTTGTGGAGTTGGAGGGCGTCTTCCCCGGAGAAAGCGAAAGCGATGTTGGCGGGTTAATCGGACATCTCGTGCTTGGGCGGGACCTACTTCGAGCGGCAGTGGCCGAGTGTCCCATCCCGGCGGAGAAACTCCTGCGGTTGGAGCACATTCTCCTTTCCCATCATGGGCAGCCGGAGTGGGGCTCCCCGAAGCCGCCGATGACCCTGGAGGCTCTATTGGTCCACTATGCCAACGAGGTGGATGTGCGTTTTGAACTTGTCTGGCGAATCTTAAATGAGGCCGGCGGGGATGGGGTTTGGACCTCAGACCGGAATCCTTTCAAACAGCGGTTTTACCGTGGCCGGGAGGCAGGGGAGGAACCGGAGCAAGCGGACTCCACACCTTGAACCGGGTGGAACAAACGCTTGAAGCAAAGTAGACTGGTTAAGAAGGGCAATTTGCGGAAGGAGGCCGAGGCGGCCAGTAAATAGTAAAACGTTGATAATTTCCGGGCGTTCGCCCGGTTTATACGACACATATTGAAAATGCATGGGGATACCCCCCGGCCGTTCGGGGGGGAATAGTCCTGGCTTGAATTTTGGGAGCCGTTCGATGAGTCGAGGGAACCAAAAAAGGGGGTTTGACGATTTCGAACCGAGGAACGGTTTAGACCTACCGGAAGATCCGTTAAGGGAGGGGGAGCCGGAGGATTTCGGGCTAGAGACGGGTTTCACTCCCTCCGAGAGTGTGAGAGAATACGAAGGGCTTTCGGAGGTCGAAGAAGTGCCAAGGGGCTTTGCGGCGGAGGCTGGGTCGGCGGGAGGGGAAACCGCCGACTCTGCTGCGGAAGCGTCGGAAGACTCGTGGGAAGACGAGGAGGGAGAGTTCGAAGAGAAGAAGAAAGGCGGCGGCTTTGCGGCCTGGTTTGCCGGACTGTGGGCCGCTCTCCGCCAGACCAGTCCTTATGTGGTGATGCTAGCCCTCAGTCTACTGGCTCTTATCGTGGCGACCGCCATTTTGGTGGGCGAGCTGTGGCGATATAACTTTGAATTTCGCCCGCCGCGATAGCGACCGGGAAAGGAAAAGGCTGGGGAATGTTCCCCATTTTTCCCTGAAGGCTTGTCATAATTTGCCCGCCGCGTGAGGGGGAGTGAACCTTGTCCGAGTGAGAGCTTTTCCCGGTTCAAATGGCGTGCGGCAACCCCTCTCGGAGCCCGTCGATCTACCTCAATAAGCCTGGTCAGTACCTGCTTTCGGACGGAATGCTTTGGCAGACGGAGAACCCGCCACTAGTTGGCTTAAACGACCGGTCTGTTTTTCAGCTCGGCTGTCCAACGTCCTCCAGTTCCCCTGGGGGCACCCGGTGGTGCAGACAGTGTCAAAGGAGTTGACAATGTCGAGGTATTGCGGCCTCAAAAGGAGTTGACAGTGTCAAGGTTCTACGGCTGACCGGTAGCAGATGAGTTTTCCCAGCGGGCCTTTCGGGCATGATGGAGGGCTTGAACTACCATTTCGATTGCCTCCGCTGAGAGGTAATTGCGGTGGATCCAAACTTGGTAGGGAAGCCTTGTGGATTGTCCCGGGGATAAGGTCCGAGGTTCTGTTCCGGGCCAACCCACACAAAGCACCCCATAATGTCGGGTCAGCCAAGTAGGGGGATAATCTGGGTGATCTGAGGGAATCAAGACTGTGGCTCCGCTTTCACTGCCACTTGGGGCAAATTGGCTGGCAAGGTCTGCCCACCGAAGTCGGGTTTCCAATAGGTCTTCGCTCGTTAAGCCCTCCGGCACGGTAATCTTCACGGTTTGCCCCTGTTTTACGTTAAACCGAAACGTAAATCCGCCGTAACTTTTCCCTTCAGCTCCCCAAAGTGTTACAGGGTTTTCAACCGGCTGAAGGAAAATTTCGAAATCCAGTAGCCGGCCAAACTCTTCTGTTTTCCAAACGGTCGCCCAAATCCTCTCGAGCATCACCAGCTGATCCCCAACATACCAACCGTTTTCCACTCCGAAGGTTGCTGCGACCATGCCAGATCCCATATGGAGCCACCGGCGAAATCTTTGGCGAATACCTCGATCGACCCACAAATCGTATTCTTGGTTGTTGATCAGAATATGGGGCCAGGCCCAAAAGATGCCATGATGGTGGTAATGATCGGCAGGAAAGTCGTCAGTCAGTAATTCTCCCTCGAGACCGAAAAGCGGATGGATGTAGCAGGCACGTGTTCGGCGGCGATCGTTTTCGGGGACCCAACTGGCAGTAACCGGGCCATAGTTGTAGCCGAGAATTGGTTTCCCGGCTTCTGTAATCAGGAGTTGGAATTGGTCGAGGAGGAATTGAAACCCGCTGTCTCCATTGGCTCCGGAAATCCAAGTGCCCGCAGAGTTCTCCACCCACCGGGTGGGTTCAAATATTCGGGCTACCCGAAAACGGCGAAATGGAGGCTCCTCATTCGAGTTAGGCTTGTTGCCATCCTGATTGGTACATCCTTCTTCGCAGGCCGATGTCGTCGCGGGGATAATCACCAGGAGCCGGCTTCCCATTTCAGTTGGAAGGCCGTAAGTATCGGGGCCTTGGATTACTTGTCCCACCACCTGCGTGGTAGGGTGCTCCTCCCTCGCCTGGCGGGTCGGTTGCTCTTCGGAGGTTGATTGGGTGTGAGCCCCTACCTCCTCGA
>Ga0308310_1001105_pt1 | contig 12069 bp, 8 predicted proteins | sample HotsprSampleMS65_FD_203672 | JGI IMG/M metagenome (GOLD analysis project Ga0308310, IMG submission 203672) | Hot spring phototrophic mat microbial communities from Mushroom Spring, Yellowstone National Park, Wyoming, United States - 20090730_MS65 ...
AGGCGCCACAGCGACCTTTGAAGGGCGCGAGGTGATCATGCTCGGCTCGAATAACTATCTGGGCTTGACCACGCATCCGAAAGTGCGCCAGGCTGCGATGGATGCTATCGCTAAGTACGGAACGAGCTGCACTGGCAGCCGCTTTTTGAACGGCACGTTGGAATTGCACTGCGAGTTGGAGCGCCGCCTAGCGCGCTTCATAAGAACTGAAGCTGCGCTCACCTTCACCACAGGCTACCAAGCCAACGTCGGCACGATCAGCGCATTGGTCGGGCGCGGCGACTACGTGATCATTGATAAAGACGATCACGCTAGCATCGTGGACGGCTGCTTGATGTGCTTCGGCGAGATGAAGCGCTTCAACCACAACGACGTGAGCAGCCTTGAGAAAGTGCTGAGTCGCCTGCCCGAGGACGCCGGCAAGCTAGTGGTGGTAGATGGCGTCTACAGCATGGGCGGCGATATCGCGCCGTTGCCCGATATCGTCGCGATCTGCAAGAAGTACGGCGCGCGCATCATGGTGGACGATGCGCACGGCATCGGCGTGACCGGCCCAATGGGGCGCGGCACAGTGGCGCACTTCGGATTGCTCGATCAAGTGGATATCGTGATGGGGACGTTCAGCAAGAGCTTTGCCTCTGTCGGCGGCTTCATCGCGGGCAGCGCCGATGTGATCCACTACATCCAGCACCACGCGCGCTCGTTGATCTTCAGCGCCAGCCTGCCGCCCGCCAACGCCGCGACCGTCTTGGCGTGCCTTGATATCATCGAGGAGAATCCGCAAATCGTGGATCAGCTGTGGGCGAACGCCAACTACATGCGCGCGCGCCTGACCGAGATGGGCTTCGATATTGGGCAGAGCAACACGCCGATCATCCCGATCATCATCCGCGACGATCTGCGCACGGTTTTGGCGTGGCGCGCGCTGGCCGACGCAGGAGTCTACACCAATCCTGTCCTGCCGCCCGGCGTGCCGGCTAACATGAGCTTGCTGCGCACCAGCTACACAGCCACGCACACGCGCGCACATCTCGACCGCGCCCTTGAAGTCTTCGCCGACGTGGCAGATCGGCTCGATTTGATCAAGGCGAGCCGCGCCGCTGTACACTCCTCGAACGGAAACATCGCCTGAGTGACCATATCCCTTGTCGGCAGCGGCAAGGGATTTTTCATCTCAGAATTTGTGCTCGTTTTAGCGTCCGTTTATCGCGCAGCTTCTATGAGGCGTCAGAGCGAACATGCTGAAAATGCCGCAGTATGACTTTTGAGCATTCCCCAATCCTAGATGTCGAGGTGCAGAAACTTATGAGAACCGTGAAACGTCTACTGGCTTCTGCTTTGCTCGCCGTGATCGCGCTCGGCAGCGTATTCGGCACTGCCAATGCTCAGATGGGCGGCAAGACCATCGCTGAGATCGTCATCGAGTCTGCCAGCGGCGCGACGCCTGAGTTCAGCACGCTGTTGGCAGTTCTCCAAGCCGCTGATGAGTCCGTCTTGAAGGCGCTGAGCGATCCTGAGGCGCGCTTGACCGTCTTCGCGCCAACCGATGCCGCATTTGCCGCCCTGCGGGAAGCGATAGGTGAAGAAGCCTTCAACAGCGTGTTGGCGAACAAGGAACAGCTGACGCAGATTCTGCTGTTCCACGTCGTGCCCGGCGCTGTTAAATCGGCAGACGTTGTGGCTGCGCTAGAAGGCGATAAGGGCCCGTTCAGCGTGCGCAGCGCGCAAGGTCAGTTCATCAACATAGCGCAGACTGAAAGCGGCATCACGATTGACGGCGCGAACCTGGTGCTGAGCATGGTGGACATCGAGGCGAGCAACGGCGTGATCCACGCGATTGACGCGGTCATCCTGCCCGAGACGCGCACATTGGCTGAGATCGTAGTCGAGACAGCCCGCGCTGCCGAGGGCGCTGAGTTCACTACGCTGTTGACTGCAGTGCAGGCTGCCAATGAGGCTATCTTCAAGGCGCTGCGCGATCCTGAGGTCAAGCTGACCGTCTTTGCGCCAACTGACGCTGCCTTCGCCGCGCTGAAAGAAGCGCTGGGCGAGGAAGCCTTCAATTCCGTGCTGGCTGACGAGGCTGCGCTGACCAACATCCTGCTCTACCATGTGATGCAAGGCATTGTCAGCTTAGACGATGTGGTGAAGCTGCTCACCGATAACAACGGCGAGGCGAAGGTCGAGATGCTCAACGGCAAGAGCGCGACGATCAGGCTGATGGACGGCGCGATCATGATCGACAACGCCAAGATCATCATGACCGACATTGACGCCGCCAACGGCATCATCCACGTCATTGACGCTGTGATCGTGCCAAGCGAGTAATTCGGTCTCTGAGGAGCATGCGGAAGGGCGAGCGATAAACTCGCCCTTGTTTGTTCAGCACCTTGCCTACGAACTCAGCGACTTTCGCCGCAGGGCCTGCTCGTGTGGCATAGGCGACCTGCCCATTGTCAGCACGAGCAGCCGGTCTGAAAGCCGCGTTACCTCGCTCAAATTGGCGCTGATCAGCAGAATTGCCAAACCTTGCGCGCGCTTCGAGCAGCTGCGCGTGGATGTACTCAATCGCGCCGATCACCACGCCGCGCGTCGGCTGTGCGGCGATCCGATGCACCATGTCGATATGGACTTGCCTCGCGGCGACCGTCAGCGAGATGCGATTGTTCGCACGGACGCCGTTCGGATAGATTTTCGCGATGTAGCGCGTCTCAAGGCGTGCGAGCGTTGCTTACGAGACCGATTTGAGCGCTTTAGCCTGCTCGGCGGCGCACTCTGCGATGCACGCCTGCCGCTCCAGATGCCGGCGCGCAAATGTGCCAACGACTCCGTGCGGAAAGGCAATCGCGGCCAACTTTCAGCGCAGCGCGAAATTCGGCGAGCGTTTTTGACGGCGTTTGGTCGCAGGAGGGGCGCAGAGAATTAGCGGCTGACATCGCGCATGTTATACAATTTATGCGTCAGATGCTTTTCGCGGTCAGGAAGGATGCTGATCGAGCGTGTCTGGCCCAAGCGAACTTGAATTTTTCTCGCAACTGTTCTCGCAGGCGCCTTGGCTGCCTCTCTCAGTGCTGTTTTTCGGCGGTTTGTATTTGTTCCTGATGGTGATCATCTTTCGGCGCGCTGCTGAACGCCGCCGTAGGGCGCTGATGGCGCTCGGCGAAGCGCCAAGCCCGCAGCCCGCGCCGCTCAACCTCACGCCCGTCGTCTCGCGCCTCAGCCGCTTCTTGCAAGCCTCGCGCCTGCCCGAACCCGACCTCGATCTGTTGGTAAGCGGCTCAAGCGCGCCGAGCGCCGTGAGCCCCGCGCCAACGCCCGAAGCTGCCCTGATGCCTGATACGCCGCCTGTCACTCCTTATGATGAACATGAAGAGCGTGTGCCGATGTCTGAGACGATTCACACAGAGCCTGTCAGCTTACCTGAAGACGCCGTCGAAGTGATGCGCATATGGCGCGACGTCGGCGATGGCAGCCTGATCATCCAAATTGGCGGTCAGTTTTACCGTCACGGCGCCGCAATCAGCAATCCTGAGCAGAAGCGCCGTTTCGAGGCGGTGGTGCGCGCGCTCAGCGCCATGATCAACGCGCCGAGCGTCGCGCCGCGCAAGCCGCAGAGCGCTGGCAGCAGTCCGCCTGCCAGCGCGCCCGTCGTCGAGCCACCTAAACGCGGTCTGTTCGGCAAAGCCAAGCCCGCTGAGCCGCAGCCTGAGGTCAGCATCGCCGAGCAAATCGAAGAATTCTTGCAGGCGCGTCTGCTGGCTTCGCCGCAATTCTCCACGCGCAGCATTCATGTACGGCCGACGCCCGATCACGGCGTGCGTATCGAAGTGGACGGTCGCTTCTATGATACTGTTGCCGAAGTGATCGATCCCGACGTGCGCGAGTTCCTGATGACGATCATGCGCGAGTGGGAGGCGCGCCACTAGCCCGGCGCGACCCAAGTATCCTTCATTTGCGCGCAAGGTCAGCTTGCGCTCTGATTGGCGCATCGCGATGACGGCGCCGCTGCGCTAACCTTCGCGGCTGGGACGATCATCGTCCATCAGCTCCGCTTCGACGGCGTCGCGCGCGTCATCGCGATCGGGCGCGGACAGGCTGACTTCAGGCGACGGCAGCGCGATTCCGCCGAAGCCTTGCTCAAGGGCAGGATGATTGATCATGTTGATCTTGCCCTCGATGAAAGCGCCCTCTTCGGTCACCAAAAAGTTGGTGGTGATATCGCCCCAGACTCGTCCTGTGCGCGCGAGATGTACCTTGTAGCCGCTGACATCGCCGCGCACAGCGCCTGCGATGCGAATTTCGCTCTTGGCTTGCACGTTGGCGTGGACGCGCGCCGTCTCACCGATGAGTAGATTGCCGTCTACCTGTACGTCGCCTTCAAACTGCCCATCAATCCGCACGTTGGCGCGGCTCTTGATCTCGCCCTTGAAGGCTGTGTTAGCACCTAGCACGGTCTCGAAGCCGACGGTCGGGCGCGTTGGTGGTGTCACGGCAGGCGGCGGCGCTGGCGGCGGATTAGGCGGCGTTGGCGCGCCGCTCGGTTGCGGTGTTGATGGCTTACGTCCTCCGAACATCACATAGCTCTCCCACACAACGCGATCTGTTCTAGCTGTCTCAGCTATACGGCGTGCATCGCTCTCGTCGCACTCACGAACAATCGGCGAGGAGGCGGTACGCGCCGGTTGCCTCAGAGAGTATAGCGCGCCGCTATTTGATTATCCAATCTTCTCGCAGATCGCACCTTGACAACTCAAGAGGCGCTTGATAGGATTTTCGGTGTGTTCCGGAGTAGCTCAATGGCAGAGCGGGCGGCTGTTAACCGCTAGGTTGTAGGTTCGAGTCCTACCTCCGGAGCTACTTCCTTCTGAGTTCCTCTGCTTTGAGGAGCTGTTGTGCGCAAATTTTTGAAGGCTCTGCGCAGAGCCTTTCCTCCCTCTCTGGTAGTCCTGCTGATTTCAAGCAAATTCGTCCTTATTTTCCTCGACCGGCTGTTAATTAGGGAGATGGTATAGCCTATCTGGCGTGGATAGACACTCTGATACTAGATAGGGATTTAGAGCTTCAGAATCAGGTTGATAAGCTAAGCTCGATCAACACTTACCAGATAGGTTGGAATCACAAGCTCCGGCGTTTTGGGATAGCATTTCCCTTTGGCATCGCTTTCCTCCAAGCGCCGTTCTATCTCGCAGGGCATTGGTTTTCTCAGAACAACTGGCTCAGCTATAACCAAAATTATTTCCGCCAGATGCAAGGTGTTAGCCTCCCATACAGCTTGTGGCTGATGCTAGGCGCGAATTTGATGGCGCTAGGGACTATCAGCGCAATGTATTGGATCGGACGGCGCTGGCTGGATGAATGGCTAGCAGCCCTAGTGTCTTTCAGCGTTTTCGTAGGGACGCCCCTACTTTACATAGCACCGTTGATATCTTGAATTCACATAGCGGTGCTAGCTTCACAATGGCTATCTTCATGTGGCTTCTCGTGGTGCAGCTAGATGCATTCCGAGAAGGCAGCTCCTCGCACAAGCCCAAAGCGTGGATGTGGGCGCTCATGGGCGTAATGGCAGGCTTGACAGTCCTCACAAGATGGCAGCTTGCGGTTTCCGTTGCAGCTGCTTGGCTGATTCTGGCACACAAGCGTCAGTGGCAAGGCTTCTGGCTCAGCGGAGTCACAGCGGCTATAACTTTGCTCCCTCTGCCGCTGATTTGGAATCAAATGTTCGGCGCGCCTTTCGTGATACCCTTTAACGAGTTAGAGGGTCGTCAGTTTTGGCAAGCCGAGAATCGCTTTCTTCTCGTGCTCAGCATCCTCTTGCAGCACTCGCCGATTGTATGCTTGTTTTTCGTAGGATTGCTGCTCCTGTATAGACATGACAAAGCATGGGCTGCGTTGCTGTTCGTTATGTTCGCTTCCCAGCTGATCGTGAATGGAGCAGCCCTTGACTGGCACGCTGGCGACAGCTACGGCATGCGTCGCATGAGCGAACTCATCGTCATTTACGGGCTGGGCGCGGTCATTTTTACGAGCTGGATACAGCGCAAGCTTAAGCGTGCAGGTCGACTAGCTGTAATAACACTCTATGTCATATTCATCTGCTACACGTCTGTCTACTTCGGATCGTTCCTTGTGTGGATGTGGACCAACCCAGAAGGCTTTTTCATCGTGGAGCCTTGGCGGATGATTCAATACTGGCTGGAGCACCCGCAGGGAATGCAAGTTATACGCGAGGTCATCGCCTTGCATGTCGGCCCTTGGGCTTGGCACATGCCCGGCCCTTAGTGAAGCTGCCCGCTATCGACGAGGCTTGAGGTGAACTGTGGACACTTGTGAGAAACTGAACGTGAGCAACTTTGAGGCGTTCCTCAGGCTGCCTGAGAACGCCGATAAGCGTTTCGAACTACACAATGGAGCGATCTGCGAAATGTCGCCATCCAGTGAGCTGCCGACGCTGCTCGCCAGCGAGCTGATCAGCTATTTGCGTCCATTTGTCCGCGAGCGCGGCCTAGGCTTCGTCACTGCACCCGACGGCGGCTTCGCGCTGACGCCGCGCGATGTGCTCTCGCCAGACGTGGCGTTCATCCGCGCCGAGCGCCTGAGCGGCATACGGCGGCGCGGCTTCTTCCAAATCCCACCCGACTTGGCAATCGAAGTGGTCTCGCCCTCCGACTCGATCCCCGCCCTGCAGCGCAAGGCAGCGCGCTATCTGGCGCTCGGCGTGCGTGAAGTGTGGATCATCTATCCTGACGACCAGACAGCGGATATCTACCGCGCGGGCAGTGCGCCGGATCGGCTTGAGGTGCAGCAGCTCGCCTCAGATGGCGCGCTGGAGAGCGACCTGTTGCCTGGCTTCCGCCTGCCGTTGTCACAACTTTTCGCGCTCGGCACGCCAATCCTCGATGATCGCCCTGAAGACGCGCAAGCTGAGTGAGCCGCAAGCGAATCTCTCATGCGCTGGATCGAAGTGACGCTTGAGACAGATGGCGAGGCGGCTGAAGCGGTCGCCGAAGTGTTGCGCCGCTACGGGCATCAAGGCGTCGCAATTGAGCAGGTCGGCTTTCACATGCAAACGTGGGAAGATGAAGTGCCGCCGCCTGAGCGCCTCGCTGTGCGCGCCTATTTCCCTGAAGATGAGCGCGCCGAGTCGGTCAAGGCGCAACTTGAAGCGGCACTCTATCAGCTCCATCGTCTTTATCAGGCCGTGCCGACCGCGCCGCGCTACCGCGTGATTGATGAGCAGGATTGGGCAGAAGCGTGGAAGGCAAATTATCATCCTGTGCGCATAGGCAAGCGCATTCTGGTGCGTCCGCTGTGGATAGACGTTGAGGGCGCGCCTGACGAGGTAGTGATCGCCCTTGATCCAGGCATGGCGTTTGGCACAGGCACGCATCCAAGCACGCAATTGATGCTGGAGGCGACCGAGGCGCTGATGCCCGCCCTGCGAGGCGCGCACGTCCTCGATCTCGGCTGCGGATCGGGCATTTTGGCAATTGGCGCGGCGAAGCTGGGCGCCGGCAGCGTCCGCGCCCTAGATACCGATCCAATGGCAGTCCGCATCACGCTGGAGAACGCAGCGGCGAACGGCGTCGCGCATCAGATTAGCGCTGAGGTCGGCAGTTTAGAGCAACTGTTAGCGAACGGCGAGCGCTTCGACTTAGCGCTGGTGAACATCCTCGCCAAAGTGATTGTCGCCATGTGCGATCAACGGCTGGGCGAGGTGATCAAGCCGAACGGCATCGGCGTCTTCGGCGGCATTATCCGAGAGCAAGTCGAGGAAGTGGAAGCGGCGCTTGTGCGCACGGGCTTGACGCCATACAAGCGCCGCACCTCAGGCGATTGGGTCGCAATCGAGGCGCGGCGCGCCGTGTGAATCACCGCCGAATCTTGAACTCACACGAGTATGGGTAGTTGTAGCCGAGCTCAACGCGGAAGTCGTAAAGCGCGTTTGGATCGGGGCGGCTGATCACGCCGCGATCTGAGACGCGCAAGGCGCGCTTCAGGATAGCTAGGCTATTCGGCTTGGCGCCGCCAGTGTGGTCGTAGATGATGGTGAAATTGCGACGCTGCGCTGTCTTCGTGCCGAGCATCGTGACCGCGAAGCCTTCGCGCATCAGGCGCTCGGCGGCAACCTGCTGGAACTCTAGCAGCGATGAGACGGCCGAGATGGCGACTGTGGGCATCTCACCATGGAGCCGATTGCGCGTCGGCGGCGTGTACAAGTCCTGCACGGCGCGCGCCATCGCCTCTGGGATCGGCAGCCATGTGAACATGCCTCTATCGCTGGTGTGCCACTGCGTGAAGTGTTGCTTGTGGACCAAGTTGATGTGCTGGACGCGATTTAGATCAAGGCTGAGCGCCAGCGGCACTAAGCTGAGCAGGTCGGCAGCAGTCATATCGGTGTCAACGATGCGCAACAGGCGCGGCACAAGGTCGGTAGCTCGCGCGAACAAGTTCGCGGCGCGCGCTTGCTGCCAGATGGCAGTCAAGATTTCCATCTGTCTCCTGCCGCGATCCATATCTGAGCTGCTGCCGCGCGCGCGCGCATACCAAAGCGCCGTTTCTGAGTCCATGCGATGCATGCCGATATCCACGCGAAAGACTTGATAGCTCTCAGGATTGTGCGGATCGAGATCAGGGCTGATCAAGCGGTTGCCTTCGATGGCACAATCCACACCGATGCGCAAGCCGCCTAGCGCGTCAATGATCTCGCGAAACTCAGTGAAGCCGATCCGCACGTAGAAGTCCACCTTGATGCCGAAGTTGTACAGCAGCGTCTCGCGCAGCAGCTGGATGTAATTCTCAGAGCCGTAACGCTTGACGCCGAGCGCAGCGACCGTGTTCAGCTTGTGCATCGTGTCATTTGGCACGTAGACGTACATATCGCGCGGCAGGTACATCAGGCTGACTGTTCCATGCGTGCGATTGATGACGACCACGATGATGGCATCCGTGCGGCCGACCAAGCGACGCTGCGCGGTATCGCTGCCCAGCACAAGGATCGTCAACACATCGTCGTTCACAATAGGCGTCGGCGCGGCGGGCGGAATTGCAGTTGGCGGCGGCTTGAGCGGCGTGGCATACGTGCCGAAGATAACAGGCGTTGGCTGATTGGCGCCTTGTGCGCTCAGCGGCGCGATTGAGAGGCTCAGCGGCAAAAAGGCCATGGCGCAGAGCGCAGCCGATAGCCATAGCAGAGGCACAATGCGTCGCATGGGGCAAAGTCCTTCGCAAAAGATTAAAGACTCAAGCCTAGAGTATACCGCAGCGCACTACCGACACGCTCAGAGCGCAGCCTGAGAATAGGCGAAGCGCCTAGCTGCGCAAGATTGGGTTGTGTGTTTGGCAGCTAGGCGTTACACTTGTGACGGCATTAGGCGCTTCACACACGCAAGCGAACGCGCCGCCTGCCTTCTGCTCTCAGGAGAGATTGTCCCGTGACCAATGTACCAACGCCTGCTAGGGGCATTCGCATTCCGCAATATGCTGTCGTCCTTGCAGTGATGCTGTTCTCGCTCGGCGCGCTGCTCGCGCTCTCGCAAGGCATTGACGAGCGCGCTTTCGTGCGCGCTGAGTTCACAGCTACCCCCTCGCCAACTGTCGATCCGTTCGCAGACCTGACCTTCGCCACATGGCGAAGCGATGGCGATTTGATCAGCATGGAGCTGCCTGCCAGCTGGACAGCGCAACCTTCGGCGGATAGCCCCGTTGGCTATACTTTCACTGCGCCAAAAGTCAGCAACACTGGCATTGGATTGTTGGTCCTGCCGATCGCTGAGCTGGGCATTCCGAACTTGCCGCCAGACGCCTCGCCTGAGGCGATCTTGAAAGCAGCTATCCCTGCTGAGGCCGAGCGCGTGCGCCCTGTTGAGGCGGGCAATCTGAAAGGCGCAGGACTCAAGCAGTCTGAGGCGGACGTAGACCAGCGCACAGGACAATTGATCGGCACTGATCGCGAGCTATGGCTGCTCTCAATTGACGCGAAGCACGTCATGCTTCTGCAGGCGTTAGCGCCTACGCATCAATGGTCGAAGATGGAGGAGGTATTCATGCGCGCGATGAGCAGCCTGAACGTCAACACGGAGGCTGTGCTGGCGCGCCTTGCCACAGCTAAGCCGACCGCTGAGGCTACGGCTGAGGCGACTGCGCCATCGGAAAGCGTGGCGACCGCCGAGCCAACCGCCGAGGCGACTGCTGAAGCGACAGCACCGCCAACCGCGACGCCTGAGCCAGCCGATCTGCCAACGCCGACGGGCCCGCCATTGCCTACGCCTGCCAAATAAGTGCGCAAGGCGCTAGATACATTCGAGGATTCAAGCGAGCAATCTCTGAACTCTTTCAGGGACTGCTTGACTCGTGCTTGACAGCGCTATCGTTGCTGAATATAATATGGCGCCTACTATGTAGGCAATCAGCAAAAGGTCAGACGCCAGTGGCAAGCACGTGGGAACATCTTCTCATGGTGAGCTGCATGGCGTGCTCTTGCCTTTGCGTTCCAAATAGCGGCTCCGCGAGACCTCTGAACAGCGCGTAAACTGTTCGGCGGTCTTTATTTGCTGAGAGCTCGCAAGCCATCTCTAGTCATCGTCGGTTTGTGTCCGCTCGCGCAGAGGAGGAAAGAGCCTTGGATAGGTCAGAGAGAGCGGAGAAGTCTGAAAAGCTGGAGGCGAGGGATCTCGTCGCGCTGCGCATCAGTCTGGCTTCTCCTGAGCAGATTAAGTCGTGGTCGCATGGCGAAGTTCTCAAGCCAGAGACCATCAACTACCGCCGTCTGCGCCCTGAAAAAGACGGGCTATTCTGCGAGGCAATCTTTGGACCGACCAAGGATTGGCAATGCTATTGCGGCAAATACAAGAACAGTCGGCATAAAGGCGTCATCTGCGATAAGTGCGGCGTGGAAGTGACGCGCGCCTCTGTGCGCCGCGAGCGCATGGGACATATCACTCTAGCGGCGCCTGTGGCGCATATCTGGTATACGCGGCGCGTGCCGAGCTATATGGGCATCCTGCTCGATGTCAGCCGCCGCAACCTCGAGCGCGTTCTCTACTTTGCGCAGTACGTCATCACGCACGTGGATGAAAAGGCGCGGGCTGATGCGTTACGCCGCATTGATGAAGAGCTCGCTCGTCAAGAGAGCGAGATGGGCAGCGAGCTGGATGCACAAATTGAGCGCATCAAGGAGTCGCGCGACCTCGACTTGAGCCAACTTCAGGCGCAAATTGACGAAATCAACGAGCGCTACAACGAAGAGCGCGACCGCCTGACCGACGAAGTGATGCGCGAGGCGCAAAGTCTGCAGCGCCGCGTTGAAGCCTTGCGCGGTCAGGTGCTGACTGAGCCATTGCTGCTCGAGAGCGCCGCTGAGCTGATCGCGGATGCCGGCGAGATCGTCAGCAACGAACTCTTCAGCCGCATTCAAGGAGCGGTCACAGCGCGCCTGAGCGAGATTCAGGCAGAGATCGAAGAGCGCCGCCGCCAGGAGATCGACCGCCTTGACGCGCTAGCAGATAAGCGCACGGCAACTGCCGCTGAGGCGATTGACGTGCTGCAAGATGAGCGTCGTGCGCGCTTGGAGAAGGCGCGCGCAATGGCGCTGGAAGCGCGCCAAGAGCTGCAAAGCCTGCAGGTGCTAACGTTTCTCTCCGATGCGCGCTACGCAGAGCTGAAGCGGCGCTATGGCAACATCTTCCGCGCTGAGATGGGCGCTGAGGCGTTCTACCAAATCCTTGAGAAGATAGACTTGGACAAGCTCTCTCAGGAGCTATGGGAAGAAGTGCGCACGACGCGCTCCAAGCAGCGCAAAAAGAAAGCGACCAAGCGTTTGCGCGTCGTGGAGAGCCTGCGCAAGAGCGGCAACCGCCCCGAGTGGATGATCTTAAAAATCTTGCCCGTCATCCCGCCTGACCTGCGCCCGATGGTGCAGTTGGATGGCGGTCGCTTTGCCACGAGCGACTTGAACGATCTCTATCGGCGCGTGATCAATCGCAACAATCGTCTCAAGCGCCTGATCGAACTCGGCGCGCCCGACGTGATCGTGCGCAACGAGAAACGCATGTTGCAAGAGGCAGTCGATAG
>Ga0308310_1001106_pt1 | contig 12060 bp, 7 predicted proteins | sample HotsprSampleMS65_FD_203672 | JGI IMG/M metagenome (GOLD analysis project Ga0308310, IMG submission 203672) | Hot spring phototrophic mat microbial communities from Mushroom Spring, Yellowstone National Park, Wyoming, United States - 20090730_MS65 ...
GTTCCGCGTCAGCACCCTGGTCTCGATTGCGCCGGTGAATCCGACCAGTGATTTCGGCGTGATGTCGCGCCACGAGGGGAATCCAGTGCCGCATGAGCATCAGTTCTACCGCACGACCCTGAAGGGTCTCTTCTCACTCGATCTGTGGGCGTGTGGCACCTTCTCGTACCGTCATCGCACCGGGTTCCGCAATCTCGACGACGAGCGGGTGCGTCTGGTCGCTGATGTTCCGGGGGTTGAGCATCTCAAGAACGAGCAATCCTATCGGTTGCCGAAAGATCAGCGTATTGCCCGAGTGAAGGCGCTGTTCAGCGGAATGGCGCAGTTGGAGGGTGGTGCCAAACAGACGCTCCACTATACCGATGTCAGCCCGGCGCTGGTGATCTTTGCCGTCACCGACGGTGGCAATCACATCTTCCATCACACCGTGGGAGCGAATCGGAGCGGGTTGCCGGAGGTCAAAATTGACGCGCTGCGTGAAGCGTTGCGCGTGTTTGCCGATGGCATCCGCTCGCCGGTGTATGTCGGCTGGGTTAGGGGTTATCTGGATGAGGCGCGGGCCGGGTTTGAGCAGTTCGTTGCCGAACATAATGCAACCGCCGCTAAGGAAGGCTTGCCGGTCATCACAATGAGCCATCCGCGTGAAGCCTTCATGGCGTTTGTGGCAGCCTGCGACGAGCATCCTGAGTGGCTGGATTAGCAATACCTCGGTGGTTGATGGTCAGTGCGAGTCGCGCTTAGCGACACACGTCGTCCTGGGTGAGGGCGTGTTGTGAGGGCAGGACTGCGTTCCTGTGCTCAGGCGGCGCTCTGCCCTCCCGCGCTGACCTCGGTCACACAGAAGCGTTTTTCGTTACGAAGGAGTTGTCCATGCAGGCGCTGAAGATTGTGCTTGAAGGCGTAACCACTTCGTTTCGCTACCCGCACTTTATGCTCGGGGTGCAGCCGAGTTTTCCATTGCCGCCGCCAGCGACGATTTACGGGCATGTGTGCAGTGCATTGGGTGAGTGGTTTGAGCCGGAGGGTGTGGCATTCGCGTACCATTTCACCGTTGCCGGTGAAGGGTATGACCTTGAACATATTCACGTGCTCTCGGCATCGTCGGGTACATTGCCCGGCGGCGAACGCAAGGCGCTCGAAGGAAATATCAATCCCTTCAGGCGCCACATTTTGCTGTTCCCGCGGCTGACGCTCTACCTCAACCGGCCCGAATGGATCGATGCCTTCCGTCACCCGCGCTACCCGGTCGTGCTCGGTCGCTCGCAAGACCTGGCTACCTACACCCGGATCGAGATTGTTGAGTTGCAGCAGGCAGAACAGGTCTATTTTGAGCATACCCTGCTGCCGTACTCAATGGCAGCGCAGGCGCCGGCGGGTGTTGTGACCCTCATGCCGCGCTGGATCGACTACCGCCGTCGACGGCAGCCCGGTTTTGCGCGGTACCTGATGCTGACCGAACGCATCACAACGAAACACATGCTGCGTTTCGGTCAGCAGACGCCGGTCTACTGGAGCGATCCCACGGCGCCGATGGTTGACGGATTGCCGTTGGGGTTGTGGTTTCATACCTTTGTAGGGGCAGACAATGAAACCTTCGCCATGGCCTGATTGGATGGATCATCTGCTGGCAAAGAGTAAGCAGTATGGCGGTGAGACGTTAGCCGGGCACACGTGGGATGTGCTCTGTCGGCTCGCCGACCTCTACCGCCTGCGTCCGCATCTCGCAGACAGTACACGGCTCTGGCACTGTCTATATTGGGCCGCATTTCTGCACGATTTCGGCAAGGCAGCGCAGGGCTTTCAACGTCGATTGCGTGGCGGCCCCGTGTGGATGCACCGCCACGAAGTACTCTCACTGGCGTTTGTTGATGCAATTGCTCACGATCTGAATGAAGAAGAACAGCGCTGGGTGGTGGCGGCCATTGTCTCACACCACCGCGATGCAACCGAGATCGCCGAACTGTACCCATCCGGCCTGCGCAGGGATCCGCTGATCGATCTCTGCAATGAACTTGACGCTGAAACAGTTGCCCATTTGCTACGCTGGATCGCCGAATGCGCGAATCGGTGGCGCGACCTGCTGGGTCTGACCGCAGACGTCGACGCTATTGAGCCGCAGCCATGTTCGGTGGGAGCGCAACGGGTGCGGTACTGGTTACGGATGTACCACGACTGGGTTGACAGCCTGGATAGCGCTGACGCCCGTCGTCCCGGCATTCTGCTGCGCGGACTGATCACTAGCGCCGATCATCTAGCTTCAGCGCATCTGCGTCGTCTGCCGCCACCCATCCGCCTGTCGTGGCAGGATGTGGCCGTGAGGTGCAATCTGTCGCCGGATCAGGTCTACCCGCATCAGCGTCAGAGCGCCGGGCAGAGCGCGCAATCGGCGCTTCTGATGGCGCCGACCGGCAGCGGCAAGACCGAGGCGGCGCTCTCCTGGGCGCTCGGCGATGGACGCAACCCGCCGGCGCGCATCTTCTATGCGCTGCCGTATCAGGCCAGCATGAATGCGATGTATGACCGGTTACGGCATACCTTTGGCGATGATGTGGTCGGCCTGCAGCACGGGCGAGCGACGCAGGCGCTCTACGCCAGATTTCGCGAGGGCGATGAGTGGTCGGCGACTGCAGTGCGGCGCGCGCAATGGGAAAAGAATCTCAATATGTTGCACGCTCGTCCGCTGAAGGTGCTCAGCCCCTACCAGTTGCTCAAAGCGCTCTTTCAACTGCGCGGCTTTGAAGCAATGCTGACCGACTACGCGCACGCAGCGTTTATTTTCGATGAGATTCATGCCTACGAACCGGAGCGCCTGGCGCTCATAACGGGCCTGATGCGGTATTTGCGGGAACACTTTGCCGCCCGCTTTTTCGTCATGTCGGCGACGTTCCCTGAACTGATTCGCATTCATCTGCGCGCCGCCCTGGGCGATACGCCCCTGATCTGCGCCACGCCGGATGTTTTTGACCGCTTCCGTCGTCATCGGTTGCACCTGCGTGACGGTGAACTGACCGATCCGGCAACCATCACGGAGATCGTCGAAGCAGTGCGCAACGGCAAGCAGGTACTGGTCTGCGCCAACACAGTGGCGCGGGCGCAAATGGTGCGCGATCTTCTAACGCACGCTGGTCTGACCGACGAGCACCTGATCCTGATCCACAGCCGCTTCACCTACGGCGACCGTAACCGGCTTGAGCAGGCAATACGCGCACGCTGCCGCAGCAATAGCGCGAACCGATCACCGCTGGCGCTGGTTGCCACTCAGGTGGTCGAAGTCAGCCTCGACATTGATCTCGATGTGCTCTACAGCGATCCGGCGCCGCTCGAAGCACTCCTGCAACGCTTCGGTCGGGTCAACCGCAAAGCGTCAAAAGGAATCTGTCCGGTCTACGTCTTCCGCCAGCCAGACGATGGACAGGGCGTGTACGGGCGCGACCGCGACCCGGCGCGCTGTGGCCATATTGTGAAGGTGACGCTCGCCGAACTCGAACAGCACGATGGTGCAATCATCGACGAAGCGACCATCAACGAATGGCTCGACCGGATCTACGCCGATCCCGTATTAAACCAGCAATGGCGCGACGCTTACCGGCGGATGGCTCAGCAGGTCGACCTGATCATACAGGGTATCCGCCCATTCCAGAGCGATGAACAGCGCGAAGACGAATTCGAGCGCATGTTCGATGGGGTCGATATTGTGCCGTATTGCTTCGAACGCGACTATGTTCATCTGCTTGTCGAAGAGCGCTTTATCGAAGCGAATGACTATCTGGTGGGCATCAGCAAACAACGTTTTGCGATTCTGCGCAACCAGGGCAAACTGCGACCGGCGGAAGAGACCGGTCAGCGACGTGTCTGGGTTGCGCAAACGCCCTATGATACGCGGAATGGACTCTCGTTTGGCGACGATGTGGTCGATATGGATTGGATTTGAGATCGAGTGTATCAGTGTACATAACCCAGAGCCTGCCCATGAGTCTGCTGACCCATCATTTACAGTTCACGATGGTTGCCACAACGCCGCTGGAACTCGGCGACAATGCCGGTTCTGCGGTGCGCGGCGCGCTGGTGAATGCGCTGCTGGATCGCTTCTGCGCAAACAAAGCGGCGCCCACCTGCGCCGATTGTCCGCTCTTCAACGTCTGCCCGGTGGCGGCGCTGGTAGCGCCTATGCGCGAAACCGGCGAAACCGGCGGGGATCAGCGCCCGCGTCCCTACGTCACCCGCCCGCCGCAACCGCGCCGCTACGCCCCTGGCGAGACGCTGACATTCGGGTTAGGGCTGTTCGGGCATGCCGCCGAACTCTTCCCCTACGTCGTCATAGCGGCCCAGGGGATCGAACGCCAGGGGCTGGGGCGACGGTTGCAGGAACAGAACGGACGGCGCGGCAGGGTGCGTCTCCTGGCGATCCATGCCATCAACCCACTGACCGGCGACAGACAACCGCTGTTCCAGGCTGGTCAGCGACAGGTTCAGGTTCCCGGCATCCCCATCGGACCAGCGGAGGTTGCCGCGTTCGCTGCCACCCTGCCCGAAGACCGTCTCACCCTGCGCTTCCTGACGCCGATGCGCCTGATCGATAAGGGGAGCCTGGTAAAACGCCCGGCGCTGCGTCCGCTCATCCAGCGGCTCGGCATTCGCCTCACCGACCTGGCGGCAGCCTACGGCGACGGTCCGCTTCCCGCCGCCGATGCGCGCGCGCTCCTGCCGCTCGCCGAAAGCGCAATCCTAGAGCACGACACCACTCACTGGATCGATATTACCAGCTACTCGCGACGATCCGGCGAACGCACCCCAATCGGCGGCATGGTTGGCGAAGCCGTGTTCACCGGCAACCTGGGACCCCTACGCGAAATCCTGGTCTGGGGCAGCCTGGTGCACGTCGGCAAAAATGCCGTCAAAGGCGATGGCTGGTATGTGGTTGAAGGTTGAAGGTTGAACGTTGGACGTGGGACGTGGGACGTGGGAAGGTGGTTGAACGTTGAGCGTTGAAGGTTGAAGGTTGAACGTTGGACGTTGAACGTTGCAAGTTTTCGATTCTTGGTTCTCAGTTCTCAGTTCCTGGTTCTTGGTTCTTGGTTCTTATCAAGGAGCAACGTTCATGCACCTTATCGTTGACCAGTACGGCGCGTTCGTTTCCAAACACCAGGGGCGCATTCGCGTCGTGAAGGACAAAGAACGTCTGGCAGAGGTTCCGATCCTCCATCTGGATCAGATCATCATCTGTGGCGACGGCATTGGTCTCAGCAGCGACGTAGTGCGCGTATGCGCAGAGGAGGGCATTCCTATCCATTTTCTCGACAGCATCGGCAACGACTACGGTGCCCTGATGCACAGCGGCGTTACCGGCATGGCGCTCACCCGACGCGCACAGTTGCGTGCCGGCGACGACGAGCGTGGTCTGATGCTGGCGCAGGCATTCGCAAGCGGCAAAATCCAAAGTCAGGCGAACCTGCTGCGCTACGCTGCCAAGAATCGCAAGGAGAGCGACCCCGACCTGCACCACGACCTGATGCGCACCGCAACTGAAATTCTCGACACACTGCCTTCGGTGCGCGCCGTGCGCGGCGTGCTCACCGAAGAAACCCGTGCAGCGCTAATGGGGTTCGAGGGGATGTCCAGCGCGCGCTATTGGGCAGCCGTGGCGCGCATCATTCCCGACGACCTCGCCTGGCCCGGACGCGAAACGCGCGGGGCGCGCGACCGGTTCAACCAGGCGCTCAATTATGGGTATGGCATCCTGCAAACGCAGGTGCGCACTGCCCTGATCCTGGCCGGGCTTGATCCGCATGCCGGATTTCTCCACGCCGACCGTCCCGGCAAGCCGAGTCTCACGCTCGACCTGATCGAAGAGTTTCGCCAGGCTGTCGTTGACCGCACCTTGATCGGGCTGGTCAACCGTCAGGTCGAGATTGGCCAGGGTGACAATGGTTTGCTCGATGAAGCGACACGCAAACGCATCGCAGAGAAGATTCTTGAGCGACTGGACAGCACCGAGCTATATGAAGGCAAACGGCAACCGCTGCGCCACATTCTTCAGTGCCAGGCACGTCACATTGCCACATTCGTGCGCGGAGAACGCCCAACTTACGAACCGTTTGTGATGGGATGGTGAAGCCATGCGTTGTCTCCTGATCTACGACATTCCTGACGACCGTGTGCGGCAAAAGGTCGCAGACGCCTGTCTCGACTACGGGCTGCAACGGATTCAATACAGCGCATTTGCAGGCAATCTGAGCCGCGCCCACCAGCGTGAACTGATGACTGAAGTCAGGCGGCGGCTGGGCAAACACGCTGGCAACATCCAGCTCTTCACCTTCCCGGACGACGTCTGGCAAGCGCGACGTAGTATCGAACAGGGAGAGGGCGATGAGTGACCCAACCTTCGAGGTGACCGATCTCCGCCAATGGGCGTACTGTCCGCGGGTCGTCTACTATCAGCACTGCATGCCCGACATCCGCCCGGTCACCAGACTAATGGAAGCCGGGCAGGAAGAACACCAGGCGGAAAGCGGGCGTGAGGAGCGTCGTTCGCTCCGCACCTACGGCTTGAAAACCGGCGAGCGCTTTTTCGATGTACCCTTGCGGTCGGAGACGCTTGGACTGCGCGGGCGTGTTGATCTGGTTATTGCCATTCCCGACCGCCGTCAGGCGACCGAGATCGTCGTAGTGGAATACAAAAGCACCGAAGGCAAAGCGGGTCCACACGTCAAACTGCAACTGACCGCCTATGCGCTCATGATCGAAGAAGCGTGGGGTATTCCAGTCAAACGCGGCTTCATCTACCATATGCCGGAGCGCAAAGCCGAAGCAGTGACCATCAGCGCAGCGTTGCGTGCGCGGGTCAGAGAGACCGTTGCCGCCATCCGCGCCGCCGTTGACTACGAGCGGATGCCACCGCCGCCAGCGTCGCGGCGGCAATGCGCCGTCTGTGAATTTCGCCGGTTCTGCAACGACGTAGTGTGATGGTACATGCGTTCGACGCTCGATCTCCGATTCTGGGGGCATTATCGGCGTCGTTTTCGCAACCCGTCCATTGCAGGGTCAAAACAGCGGCTATTCTGATCGAGGTGTCAACCGTTTTTCTGACGTTTCGCTTATTGGAAAGGGAAGCAGCGTGTTTCGCAACTTGACACGGTTCTGGCGCAAACATCGAGTTGCGAAACGCGCCCATCCATGCTAGGATATGAGTGCTGAGATGAAGCACCAGGAAGGCTCAGGAACGGCGAAGTGTGGTTATTGGGATATGGAACAAGGATGCGGAGTGGAGCGGAGGTCGGATTTCAGCAATTTCGGCTCGTTGAAGAGCACTGAAAGCCTGACTACTGATCCAACGTCACTACGCGCAACGGGATTTCAGCAATTTCGGCTCGTTGAAGAGCACTGAAAGGTCGCCGGGAATGTACTTCAGCAGCGTTTCTATTGTTTCAGCAATTTCGGCTCGTTGAAGAGCACTGAAAGGCGCGCCTAGCGCCTCAGCGCGCATCTGCTGCTGGCGTTTCAGCAATTTCGGCTCGTTGAAGAGCACTGAAAGGTTTCGAGTATTTTACCGGCTTTACGTCTATCACAATTTCAGCAATTTCGGCTCGTTGAAGAGCACTGAAAGCGACGGCTTGCGCACCCACTTCGCGACGCGCACCGTTTCAGCAATTTCGGCTCGTTGAAGAGCACTGAAAGGTTCCGGCGACGCGAACGAACAGATGCGACGCGCGTTTCAGCAATTTCGGCTCGTTGAAGAGCACTGAAAGGCCCTACGCCCGGCTCAACCTCGCCGCGCACCGACGTTTCAGCAATTTCGGCTCGTTGAAGAGCACTGAAAGAACGTCGGCGCATCCGCATGCCAGGTCGCCGGGTCTTTCAGCAATTTCGGCTCGTTGAAGAGCACTGAAAGGCCGGAACGTCAGCACGACGACGATGATCGCCGTCGTTTCAGCAATTTCGGCTCGTTGAAGAGCACTGAAAGAAGACATACGCCATCACGAAAAAGCAGATCGCAACGTTTCAGCAATTTCGGCTCGTTGAAGAGCACTGAAAGGTGCGACCAGGCGCGGTAGAGATCGAAGAAGAGGCATTTCAGCAATTTCGGCTCGTTGAAGAGCACTGAAAGCGCGCCGCTGCGCAGCGGGCAGTTGGTGACGCCGGATTTCAGCAATTTCGGCTCGTTGAAGAGCACTGAAAGGATCACGCTGCGCATCCCGGCGGCGCCGGCGCAGGATTTCAGCAATTTCGGCTCGTTGAAGAGCACTGAAAGTCCCAAACACGATGTGTCTCCATTTTGATCCTCCGATTTCAGCAATTTCGGCTCGTTGAAGAGCACTGAAAGTCGCCGTCGCCCCAGCCGCGCGCCGATGTCACAACATTTCAGCAATTTCGGCTCGTTGAAGAGCACTGAAAGCCAGTCCACGCCGATCACTGCAGCCTCGTCGCTGCGTTTCAGCAATTTCGGCTCGTTGAAGAGCACTGAAAGGTCGGCTGGTGCTGGGTAGCGGACGGTTGTGGCGATTTCAGCAATTTCGGCTCGTTGAAGAGCACTGAAAGTGCTTCAGCGTCGGTCAGCACTCTGACCAGACGCTCGTTTCAGCAATTTCGGCTCGTTGAAGAGCACTGAAAGCCATCATTGCGGTGAACGCCATCGCGCCGAGTACGATTTCAGCAATTTCGGCTCGTTGAAGAGCACTGAAAGCACGCTGCTCCCGACGCTCATCGAACTCGCGACAGATTTCAGCAATTTCGGCTCGTTGAAGAGCACTGAAAGCGCGGGATGTTCAGCAGATTGGGTTCGCCGCACGCGATTTCAGCAATTTCGGCTCGTTGAAGAGCACTGAAAGTCGCGCGTCATCAATTCGTAACGCGAATTGTCAAGTTTCAGCAATTTCGGCTCGTTGAAGAGCACTGAAAGAGCTGCTGGCGGAAGTCGTCAACGTCGCCCACGCCGTTTCAGCAATTTCGGCTCGTTGAAGAGCACTGAAAGCGACGCCGCGCGTCGGTCGCGCTCGTCTTCGATCCATTTCAGCAATTTCGGCTCGTTGAAGAGCACTGAAAGCCGGGGGAAGGGCGACGCTGCGCGGGTCGCTCAGGCCATTTCAGCAATTTCGGCTCGTTGAAGAGCACTGAAAGCTGGGTATCAATGATCAAGTCAGTGTACTTGTAACCGATTTCAGCAATTTCGGCTCGTTGAAGAGCACTGAAAGGATTCAGCGCAAGCAGCAGATGCGCGCTGAAGCGCTATTTCAGCAATTTCGGCTCGTTGAAGAAAAGAAGAGCGGGTGTTGTGACAGCGCGCAAGAGGAGCTGAAGCGCTATTTCAGCAATTTCGGCTCGTTGAAGAGCACTGAAAGACTACTACTACGAGCGCTACGCCTCGCTCGACGAAGATTTCAGCAATTTCGGCTCGTTGAAGAGCACTGAAAGTCATTCAGCAGCGCAGCCGACGCTGGCACGTCGCTCAATTTCAGCAATTTCGGCTCGTTGAAGAGCACTGAAAGCTCAGAAGCCCGTCGGCGATGTTACTGTTGACGAGGGATTTCAGCAATTTCGGCTCGTTGAAGAGCACTGAAAGTTGCGGAACAGACCCGCAGCGCGCGGTTCGTGCACCATTTCAGCAATTTCGGCTCGTTGAAGAGCACTGAAAGACGCACCGCGCGTCGCTACCACAATCCACAGTCTCGAATTTCAGCAATTTCGGCTCGTTGAAGAGCACTGAAAGTCGCCGGAAGACGTACTCCAAAAGTCTCTGGAATGGTATTTCAGCAATTTCGGCTCGTTGAAGAGCACTGAAAGTCGCCAGCGGCAGCACCGCCAGCGGGTCCATCCAGATATTTCAGCAATTTCGGCTCGTTGAAGAGCACTGAAAGCGGCGGTTCCGGGACACAGACGCCGTCGCCGGTCGGCGCATTTCAGCAATTTCGGCTCGTTGAAGAGCACTGAAAGTCGGCGTAGGAGGTTGCGGATGTCGCACACTGGCGTTATTTCAGCAATTTCGGCTCGTTGAAGAGCACTGAAAGGCTCGTCAACGTCGAACGGGCGCGCCTGCGTACAAATTTCAGCAATTTCGGCTCGTTGAAGAGCACTGAAAGTGCTGGCGAGGGGTGAAGGGGATAGGGTTGTTATATATTTCAGCAATTTCGGCTCGTTGAAGAGCACTGAAAGCGTCGCTGTAGCCGCAGACGGCGATGCGCAGTTTGATTTCAGCAATTTCGGCTCGTTGAAGAGCACTGAAAGCAGGGCGACGTACGTTGGCCACTAGAAGCAATGACGATTTCAGCAATTTCGGCTCGTTGAAGAGCACTGAAAGTCTCTCGGATGCAAATACCTGCATCCGCTATTTGTGAATTTCAGCAATTTCGGCTCGTTGAAGAGCACTGAAAGGTATTGCGGGGAAGGAGGCAGCAATGATTGACGATAAATTTCAGCAATTTCGGCTCGTTGAAGAGCACTGAAAGTGCGCCGCTTTCGTCAACGCTTCGATTGCGGCTTGATTTCAGCAATTTCGGCTCGTTGAAGAGCACTGAAAGTTAATTCTCATTCCAGTCGACGGCGCGTTTGTCTGATTTCAGCAATTTCGGCTCGTTGAAGAGCACTGAAAGACTACATAGGCTAATCGCGCATTCGGACGCAATACAGATTTCAGCAATTTCGGCTCGTTGAAGAGCACTGAAAGCAGCGGTGCGGTATGTGTAGAGATGATAGAACGTACGATTTCAGCAATTTCGGCTCGTTGAAGAGCACTGAAAGGCGCAGGTTGTCAAGCGGGAAATTGTCGAAGTTCGATTTCAGCAATTTCGGCTCGTTGAAGAGCACTGAAAGGCGCTTGCGAGGCGCGGGGCTCGGTCAGGTCGTTGAATTTCAGCAATTTCGGCTCGTTGAAGAGCACTGAAAGTCTGTAAACAACTGCTCGACGCGGCTATCTACACTAATTTCAGCAATTTCGGCTCGTTGAAGAGCACTGAAAGCTGTGCACTGGTATCGGATTTCTTGCCGCGATATCGATTTCAGCAATTTCGGCTCGTTGAAGAGCACTGAAAGTAACGCGCCGCACGAATAGACAGTATTCCAGTGGCAATTTCAGCAATTTCGGCTCGTTGAAGAGCACTGAAAGGATAGTGTACCGTACAATCCTGAAAGCTTCACCACAATTTCAGCAATTTCGGCTCGTTGAAGAGCACTGAAAGGGATATTTCCTTGCCCTGAAGCCATCACCAGTTCAAATTTCAGCAATTTCGGCTCGTTGAAGAGCACTGAAAGCCAGACGCGCGTCTGGCGGCTCTTTCATTCTCGTTGAATTTCAGCAATTTCGGCTCGTTGAAGAGCACTGAAAGGCGGGGGAGGCGGACGATGAGCGTCAGCGGGAAAACCGATTTCAGCAATTTCGGCTCGTTGAAGAGCACTGAAAGCCGGGCGAGTCGCTGTCACAACACGTGATTCTCTTTATTTCAGCAATTTCGGCTCGTTGAAGAGCACTGAAAGTCAACGATGTTGAGGAGTATCATCAGGATGCGGCGGATTTCAGCAATTTCGGCTCGTTGAAGAGCACTGAAAGCCGAACATTGCACCGCTGGTGATCGTCAACCGGAGCATTTCAGCAATTTCGGCTCGTTGAAGAGCACTGAAAGGCAATCGCGGGCAAGTGCGGCTCAACGGCAACCAGATTTCAGCAATTTCGGCTCGTTGAAGAGCACTGAAAGGTGGGAGTCCTGGTTTTGGTACGTCCAGCGCCAAGGATTTCAGCAATTTCGGCTCGTTGAAGAGCACTGAAAGTTTGTTGTTTACAGAAATAACCCCCGCGCTTGCAAGATTTCAGCAATTTCGGCTCGTTGAAGAGCACTGAAAGTTCGCGCTTTCTTCTTGCGCGTAAACGCCGTACTCTATTTCAGCAATTTCGGCTCGTTGAAGAGCACTGAAAGACGCCGTCGCCTCGGCTATACGTCCGTCCAACGCCAATTTCAGCAATTTCGGCTCGTTGAAGAGCACTGAAAGGCGAGGAACAAAAATTCTTAGCGTTGAACACCATTTATTTCAGCAATTTCGGCTCGTTGAAGAGCACTGAAAGTTGTCAGCGCTTCA
>Ga0308310_1001109_pt1 | contig 12058 bp, 9 predicted proteins | sample HotsprSampleMS65_FD_203672 | JGI IMG/M metagenome (GOLD analysis project Ga0308310, IMG submission 203672) | Hot spring phototrophic mat microbial communities from Mushroom Spring, Yellowstone National Park, Wyoming, United States - 20090730_MS65 ...
TAAAAACGTTCGGAATTCGCCTAAAAACGATCGGAATCCGGCGATCGCCCAAAAGGGGCAGTTGCATTGTGCAATGAAAAGCCGAGGTGGGGTGCACGCCGGCGGACGGCCAAAGGCCTGAATTTTTCCACAGACCGTGTCAATTTTCCCGGCCGGAAAACTCCCCGGGGCTCACCTTTTCGGGACTGGAGGGGGAGTTTCTCCCAAAAAGGGGCAGTTAATCGAATCTATTCAAGGCAAAGCTGTCCGCTTCTCTGAGGCTATTCGAGCCTGGAAAGGTTTTTGAGGCTACTCGACCCTGGAAAGCTTAAAGAGCACGAGCGGGTTTTCCCACGCAAACAGTACACCTTTTTGCTCCTGGGTAATTAGTTGGAGATGTTCCTCCTGAAGCTCGGAGAGAGTCACGTTTCCTTTTTCATCAACTTTACCGGGTAGGACTCCTTCGCGGACGAGTTGAGCAAACCTCTCCGGCCGGGGAAACCAAGCGAGGATCCTTTTGCCCTCCATGTCGATTTGGACCCGACCCCACAAGTAATGAGGTTCCGCGGGGTTATCGCCTCGGAAACTGAAAAATAACCACTTGTCCGAGGACCGAACCAGCACGCGAATGGTCTTAAGGCCTAACCGGCCCGCAAGATTTGGGTCTTTTCCCACGGCACCTACCTCCAAGATGCCCTGATAGGGATCGGCGACGGCGATGGTGATCGTCCCTTGGGGGTGGTACCAGACTCCTTCCCACTCGTCGGGATTGACGACGGCAGGCTGCTGCCCCACCGGGACAACACTAACTACCGCGTTGCATCCGGTGGCGATTAGACTGGCAGCACCCAAAAGAAACACGAACCGCAGGTTAAATGACGACTCGGTCATGGGACTTTCTCCTTTCCTGGTAGACTGGGTCTTCGGGACCATTGGCTACATTCCCCCACTGGCTACATTCCCCTGCATTCCCCGGTGAAATCGCAGGGCCATTCTTCGGAAGTGACGCTGGCCAGGTTTTAGAGGGTTCTGAGGTCTTTGACTGCACTCCTCGAGATCTTCCATGGATCCTCGGGGTTTCCTGAAAGACCCATGCCAAGCGAGCTTGGAGGGCACTGCTCGAGCCTCTCCGCCGCCACAATCCTTTTCTTCCCCGCCTGGTTCATCCGCCATTCGGGGTCTGGGTGTAGATAAACTAAGCTGGCCGAGCAATTTTGCAACATTTTGCGGCATATTGGTGCTGTCTGTTTGAACGCCTAAGCGGATACTTGGAACTCGCCTTGCCGGGTGGCATCGCCCAAAGTTATTGTTCACGGGATGTGCCTGTCCTGGAAGGACCGTGCAAAGATTTGTGCCGACGGGGGTGGCAATGGCTCCCCAAATAGGTAGTCCGCTCGGCCGGCATGGGAAAGCCCTGTCGCGAGACCTGGGAATTGCTGGGCCTTGGCAAGGCCGAGAATTGGTCCGGAGTTCGAGTTTTCTCATCGAATGGAACCATCTTACCCTCAAAACCCCTTGGCAAATTATGCTCTGTTGAGAAAAACCCACGGCTTGGGTGTGGGTTGGGCCTGCGTGGTGCTCGGGGCCCTCAGCGTTCAGGCCACGATGCTCAGTATCGCAGGTGGGCCTTCCCCTGACGGAGTCCGTTATATTGCCCTGGCTCAAGAAATCCGGGAATTAGGGTTACTGGCGGCGTTAAAGCGGCAGGGTTCCGAACCAGTATTTCCGGTTTTGGTGGCGGGTGTTTACTCGGTTCTCAGGGCCGTTGTCGGCGACTCAGCTCTTCTGTGGATCTACGCGGTCCAAGTGGCTGCGGCCTTGGGAATGGTAGCAGCCACTCTCGTGGTGTTTTGCGTTACGCGAGAATGGCTTGGACCTTTGTATGCCTCGCTTGCGAGCTTGTTCTTTTGCCTTCTGCCGGAAGGAGCCCGATTAGGAGCCGATGGAATCGCCGATAGTGTGAGTTTAGCTTTCGTGGCCACGGGACTGTATTGTTGGTTTCGGTCCTTGGGGAGTTTCTTTGGCCAAGAGGTGCCGTCTTTAGGAACGAACTCAGGCTTCGGAGAGCCCTCTCTTCTTGGCCCTCAACGATACCACCCATGTCGGCCGCAAGTATCTTGCGATGCTGCACCCTTTCGGGCTCCAACACTTTCGAAAATCGTGTGTTCGCCGTGGTCCGCAATTCTGGGGAATCTCGGATGGGTATTTGCCGCAGGCCTAGCCGGGGCTCTTGGCTCAATGTCCCACCGGGGGGCGCTAACTTTTTTGGCTTTCTCCGCAATTTTTTTAGGATGGCTTCTCATTCGAGGCTCAACCCGTTTCGTCCACTTGAATTTGCAAGTAATTACTGGGGGGAACGGGAGGATTTTAACCCGGAAGCAATGGGCGATAGGACCGGGGAAGAATTCCGATGGATTCGATCTGTACCGGAGTAAGGCGGCAACACAATCGCCCGGCATATACCTTCTCGGGTTGTTGGGAACTCTTGCGGCGTGGACAGCCGGAGTACTCGCGGGATATGGACCTTACTGGATGGCCCTGGGATTTTCCTCCGTCCGCGATCTCCTCAACTCGGCAGTGAGGGATGTGATTGTGTCAGCCCCTTACCCCAATTGGCCGAAGGAGCGAGGAGCTGTTGCCGCTTGCACCCATTTGGTTGCATCCGAAGAGCTTTTTGCTCGGGGAGTGCCCGGGGAGGTGTCTGCCGATTCCGTGGTGGGGCATCCCCTCCATTGCTGCCCGGAAAAGCTGGTGCTACTAAAGATGTTCGTCCATCGGGAGATCGATGTCCCTGCCGGATTCGAAAGAGTGCTTTATGCGGCAGGACTTTTTGGCCAGGAATTGGCAGATGCTTTCGGCTATTTTCTGGGGTTACCCGCTCTAATAGGAGGAATATTTCTCTGGCGACCCCGAGCCACTTCGGAGTCTTTTGCTCGGGGATTTGTTCTCTTCCACATAGCTGTTTGTTTGTGGTGGACGTATGATCATGGATACATTGGAGCTCGGCATTTGCTCCCCATAGCAATCTTTGGGGTTGGGGCAGCCTCATGGCTTTGCTATACCGTCTCACATCGGATTTTTCCCCGCAGCGGCATGGTGCTTGCGGTGGGGCTTCTCGTGCTCCTAGGGCTCGATACCTTCTCTTCCCGGCCAAATGTCCAGGCTGCGGCTTTCGGGGAGGCAGGTCGCTTTCTCAGGGAAGGGGGACATTCGGAAGCCTGGTTGGCAGACGAATTCGGTTACACAGGCTTCTGGGCTCGGGTACCCAACATTGCCATCGACGATATGTGGGCCTATTTGGAAGACCGGCGTTTAAAGTACATCGTTGTCCGTCACTCCCTTTTAGAGGTAGACTCCTGGCGGAGTGAACTGCTGCGAGGGCTTTTGGAGGCTGCCGGCCAGGAACTTGCCGTTTTTTCCGCCGGTGGAAGCGAGTTCTGTGGTTTCCTCCTTCTTCCCTCGCCTCGGGTGGTACTCCATAGGCTGCTGCACCGATCTCGTCGCCCGGAAGCCTACTCGGTCATCGTTTACCGCTGGGACAGTGATAGGTGGAAAGAAAAACAGATGGACACAATTTCCCGCCTTGCCAAAGCTGCTTCCCGTCGGGGGATATCCTTAACCGGCTGGGATCTCCAAAGGGTTGGGCTTTCGTCTGACAAAAAGCATGGCTTTACCTCGGAGGAAGTTAACCCAGGGGAACGGATTCCACCGCAGCCAACACCCGGCTTTGAATCTCCTCAAGCCTCTTTTCGTCGGTGATTTTTCGGCCCGCTGCATCGGTTACATAGAAGACGTCGACTACTTGATCCAGGTAGGTACCTATGCGGGCTCGAGCCACCGACAACCCCAATTGATAAAGCGTTTTTGCAATAGTGAACAGAAGTCCGGGCCTATCCGCGGCAAAGACGTCGATTACCGTAAATTGCGGAGAGATGCTGTTAGAGATTTGCACGCGGGTTTGAGTGAAAGCGGCCGTGGGCCGGGCTGACGGCCGCATGAACCAACTTTGTCGGAAAGTAAATTCCACCGGTGCCGGATTGGACACACTTTCCCTGATTTTGTTGAGCACCCCCTGGACTCTCTCCGGCGGTGGCTTCCCTGGAAAGTCTGGGTCCCGAGCCTCTACCCGGTCAATGACCCACCCGTCCACAAGGGTATGGATGTCCGCCGCTAGGATCTCCCACCCTTGGCTGCTGATAGCTCCCGCGAGCTTATGGAAAATGCCTGGCCCGATTGCCTCGTTAGTGGCCAGGAAAACGGTAATTGTCTGTCGCTGGGGATTCCAGTTGGCCTCTACATGGATGTCCTTGCAGTCAAGGCGGGAAAGAAGTCTCAGGTCCTCAGCGATTCGGGAGGCAGGTGTGCTGCTGAGGTAGGTGCCCGGCAAGGAAGTTATTTGGCGTGCGAACCAGGGTTGGTCGGCTAATGGGCCGAGCCAACGGGCCACAGCCTGCCGTTGCTCCTGGAGCAATTTCTCTGGGGTAAAAGTAAGAACATCCCCCACCAGATGCTGCATCGCGCGCTGATAGAGCTCGGCCAAAACGTCGGCCTTCCAAGAGGTCCAGTGGTTGGGTCCGACAGCTGCCAAGTCGGCCGCGGTCAAAACAAAAAGCATTCCCAACCGTTCGGGCGACCCAACGGTAACGGCAAACTGCACAAGGAGTTGCTTGTCGTGGATGTCCCGGCGGAAAGCAAGATGATTCATAAGGAGGTGTTCCCCCACCAGGAACACCAGGTCCTCTGCATCCTGGGGGGAAAGGCCTAAGAACTCGGATGCTTTCTTCGCCAGTCTTGCTCCCACTTGGCGGTGATCTTCTTCAAACCCTTTGCCCAAGTCATGCATCAACAGAGCAAGATGAAGGACTGCTTTGCGGGGAAGGCTCCGATACACCTTGCCCAAAAGGGCATCAGATTCTGCAAGTTGCAAACTCCATCGGACCGCTTCGAGGCAGTGTTTGTCCACTGTGTACTTATGGTACTGGTTAAACTGGAGCAACCCCTGGGCCCGATCCAAGCCGGGCACAAAGTATTGGAGGATTCCCGCCTCGTGAAGCTGGGAAAGAAGCTCTCCCAGGATGGAAGTATCTTCCAGGAGTTGCCAAAAAAGCTGGCGAGCGCGCGCCGAAGGAATCTCTGTTCGACCGGCATAGCGGCTCCGGATCCGATCCCACGTCAGTTCGTCAATCCGGCAGCGATACCGGCAGGCTACGAGAGCAAATTCGAGAACCCCGTGGAGACCTGTTTCCAGCTCTTGCCAACCTTTTGCAGAAGGGAGTAGCCGGCCCCCGCTGAGGATCCACTTGCGGTCCAGTTGCCTTCCCCAGGTTCGGTGCCACCTTTGGGTGAATGTTTGGAAGGGCCGAGTCCTCTCGATCACCAGGCGGCCCATCCGGCTGATCGTGTCGGTGTGGCGAAAGTAATCCCGCATGAGGACTTCCACCGGCAGAAGCCCGTCGGAGCCCCGGTAGCCAAAACGCTCTGCCAGAAACATTTGCTCACTGCGGTTGAGCCAGTCTGTGGGATGACCGACATGAAAGTGGATAGCTTGCCGGACACGAAGAAGGAAAGTCCATGCTTCCTGGAGGGCTGCAAGATCGTGATCACTTATCCATCCTCGGGCCTGCAGGCTGCGGAAATCGCGGCTTCCTAAGGCGACCGTACTCAGCCAGCGGATCATGTGCAGGTCCCGAAGGGCTCCTTCCGACCGCTTTACATGGGGTTCGTTCAGGTAGATGGTTTCGCCGAATCGCCGCCGTTCCTCCGCCCGGGCCTCGAGGATTGTCTTGCGGAGACGAGGCCATAGGAGCCTGCTACACCACCGAAACCACTGCCAAAAGCGGCGGAAGAGGGCTTGGCTACCCCAGAGGAGCCGGGATTCGGCCAGGGAGGTGTACACCTGAGGATCGCGGCAGGCAAGCGAGCAAGCTGCCCACGGGGTAAGCACCGTATGTCGGGCATCCAACCCAGCATCGGTGAGGTCCCGCATCACCCGGGAAATTACCCCCCGGTAAGCTTCCTGAGAGCCACGGCTACAAAGGAAGAGCAGATCCACATCGGAACAGGGTGCCAAATCGCCCCGGCCATAGCCGCCGTGAGCCACGATAGCAATTTCCCCTTGCAGCCGGCCAACGGGGACATTTTCCATGCGAGTTGCTTCGCCGACTGCCATCCGCAAAAGTTCATCGCGGAATTCCATGATCTTCCGGGCAATACTCCAGGGGGACTCTCCTGTCCAGAAGCCGCTCGCCCACCGCCCCCAACTATCTGCCAAGCAGCGGCGGGCTTCCAACACGTGAGGAGCGAGTTGTAGTAGGTTTCCGGAAGGTTCCGGCATATTGCGTGAAGTTACAGCCCAAAGAAATTTCGCAAGTTGTGGAGGACCGTTTTCTTCCGAACTTCCGAAGAATTTGTCCCCCGGGAAAACCTTATCAGCCTTTTGCGGATATTACCTTTTTGCACCCCAGCCCTAGCATCGTGTAACGACCCCAATTTAGCAATTTTTTCCCCATCGCCGGGTAAGAAAAGGTGCTTTCGGATTTCTTTTAGCAGAATCCGGAGAATCCACGGCCAGGAAATATGTCCCAGCAATTCGGAGGGTTCCTTGCGTGAGTGTTTTCTCCAAGCCTCAGAAATGCCTCTCTGGGCCTGGAGGGCTGTACGGTGCTGGCGGACCTACATTGGAGATCTTTCGTGATCCCTGGAGGACAAAACTTGCCGATTTCCGAAAGGAATATTAGGACCGTTTGGAACTCTTAGCGATTTGGAACTTTTAGGCATTTACGGGGCCCAAGGAGGCAGGGTGGTTTTCTTGCCGGCCGAAGTCCACAGTTTACTCGGAAGACCGACCTGTACCTGGTCGATGGTTTTGCGGGTGGGTATAGCTTCCGGCCGGGGGGCCGGTAACCTCCACAGTTTTGTGGGATGGTCCGATTATCCTTGCATAGCCCTCCCGGAATAAGCCCGCAATTCGTGCGAGGTCACCCGGCACATGGGGGAATACCCGTTTGCGGATGCATGCTTTGGCTGCGGCGGTCATCCACATTCAAAGGGACGTTGAGGGTGGTAAAAGGTTGTTCGGTGGATAGTGTGTCCGGTCCCAACAGGATAGCCTTGTGTCCCCAGGTTTTTATATCGCGGCTTCATCCATCTCTCCCGTGCGGATCCGGATGACTCGAGCAAGGTCATAAACAAAGATCTTGCCATCCCCGATTTGGCCTGTTTGGGCAGTCCGAATCAGCACGTCCAAAATTTTGTCCACTTGGGAATCGGGAAGAACAATTTCCACTTTGAGTTTGGGCAAAAACTCGGCGGAGTACTCCCCGGTCCGAGGGACGTCAGGTCGGCCTTTTTGCCGGCCGAAGCCCCGAACCTCGGTAACTGTCATTCCTTGAACGCCGTGCTCCACCAAGGCACGTTTGACTTCTTCCAATTTGAAGTGGCGGATGATGGCCTCAATCTTCTTCACGTTGGGCCTCCTTTCTGGTTCGGGGTGTTGACAGGCTGCTCATCACTACCAACGGAAGGGGGAAGCCCCTTTTGCACCAGGGCCCCTTGGCCGCGGGGGAGTATGACCCATCTTACCCCGGAGGTCTGCCAATCACCAGCTAGATGGGGCCGGCAACGTTCGACGGGGCAATTTTCGGCCGCCGGAGAGTATCACCGATCTTCCCTGAGAGCTCCCACCCTGGGCAAGGCTATTTAGCCTGGGGACGGCTGGGCTTGGTTCTGGAGGCCAAAGCCCGGGGAAAAACTCTTTTTTGGGGTTTCCCGCAAGCGGGAAAACGATCATCGGTTTTTTCCCGGCGGTACTGGTGGCCCGAGCGTGCCAAAGCCGGATCCTATACTCTTTCAAATGCCACCGGGAGAACAAGTTGTTCATTTCGGGGCCTTCGCTTCGAAGTCGGAGGGTTCCCCCAGGTGGGTTGGGGCTGACCGGGCACTTTGGAATTCCTTAAAATAGCGATCATCCCGAATCCTGGGGACAGAATGGGCGGAGATGCTCTCGGAACTTTCTGAAGAGGGGAACGGACCTCCGCCGGAGGCGAAGGTCCCGGCGTGGGGTAGATCTGGCAGTTTTTGCATCCTCCTGTTAAGGAAGAGAGGCAGTTGGAAGAATTGGGGAAGTGTTTTGTTGCCCAACGAGTTCCCATGTGAGGGAAGGGAAGAATGACCTCGGAAGCCGACGATATACATCCGATCATTGTGGTAGGTTCCGGTCCGGCTGGAGTAGCTGCTGCTTGGGCCTGTGCTCGAAAGGGTGTGGTGCCGACGATCTTGGACGTGGGAATTACCCCCAGCACAGAACCACCGGAAATTCCCGAGAATTTCTACGATTTTGCGGAGAAACATTCCACCTTCGAACTACTTATTGGTCGAGACTATTCTGGGCTTTACAATCTCAATCCCTCGAATCCGCACATTTCTTTTCTTTTAACCGTGCCGAAATATGCGTTTGTGCGAGCCCAGGCCGATGAGCTTTTGCCCGTGGATCAAGAGCGAATTTCCATTGTTCGCTCCTTAGCGAAGGGGGGCTTGGCCAATGCTTGGGGAGCTGCAGCGTACCGGTATATCGATCGCGACCTGGAAGGCTGGCCGATCCGGGCCGCCGAGTTGGATCCCTACTATGATCTTCTCACCCGCGAGATCGGCATCAATGGTGCGGAAGACGATCTTACTCCTTTTTATGGTTCTGCCTCTGGTTTGCAGCCGGCTATTCGCTTAGGGATCAATTCTCAGAGGATTCTGGAAAGGTATTCCGCTCGTAAAATCTGGTTTAATCGTCGGGGGGTGTTTGTAGGGCGGATGAGGTCGGCGGTCTTAACTGAGCCTTTGGACGGCCGAGAACCCTATCCTTATCGAAACAGCGAAGCATATGCCCGGCTCACTTGCTTTTACAACCCGGTTTATACTTTGGAGAAGCTGATTCGCTCGGACCAGGCCCGTTATTTGCCAGGCTATCTGGTGGAACGGTTCCGGGTAGAGAGCGAGAAGGTGGAAGTGGTCTGCCGGAACGTGCACACCGGAATCCCTTCTCGATTTTATGCCCGAGCACTAATCTTGGCGGCTGGGGCGGTCAATTCGGCGAAGATTGTACTTGCAAGTTTCGAAGATTATCAAACCATTTTGCCGCTATACGATAACCCAGCGGTGTATGTCCCATCGTTTTTGCTAGGGAGGATAGGGAAGGCACTCGATGTAAGTGGGTATGGTTTTGCCACCTTGGCGATTCTTTACCAATGGCCGGAATATCCTCCCTTCGTACAGGGGCTAGTGTTTGAAACGATGAATGTGCCTAGGGCAGAATTCTTCCGGCATATGCCGTTTTGTGTCAGCACCGGATTGACCTTTACGAAGTATGTGCTGCCGGCAATGGTTGTCGTGATCCTGTATTTTCCGAGCACAGCTTTACCGCCGGCTCGCGTGCGGTTACGCTCCGACGGAGTTTTGGAACTTCGGGGACCAGAGGAGAAAATCCCTCAACGGATCATTCGCCGAGCCCTTCGCGTCAACCGGCGATTGGGTCTGTACGGCTTTTCCTTTTTGGCCGAGCGGAGTATTTATGGAGGTTCCATTCATTACGCAGGATGCCTCCCCATGCGGGAAAACCCACGAGGGAGGTATGAGTGTGACCGATTCGGCCGATTGCTGGCAGCGGACCGGGTGTGGGTGGCAGATGGTGCGGTGCTGCCCAGTCTATCCGCAAAGAATCATACTCTCACCTTAATGGCCAATGCGATGAGGGTTGCGGAGCATGCTACGGAGATGTACCGTAATCGCTAATAAATGGCACCAGGGATGATACTCGAAACGATTAAAAGTCCCAACTCAGTGGGCCAGTGGAGGTTAAAATCGGCCGGGGACTGTGTCCTCCAGAGGATTGGTCAATTGGGTTATTCGCTCTTCCTTGGTATTTAGACGAAGGTGAGCAGCTTGTTGGGGGAAGTTTCGATGGGCGAACAAACACCGGTACGAATTGGCGTTTTGGGGTGTGCTCGAATCGTTCCTAAGGCTATTATCGAACCTGCCCGGCGTTTGCCGGATGTGAAAGTGGTAGCAATCGCTTCGCGAGACCGGAACCGAGCGGAGAGATTTGCTCGTCGATGGAATATTCCCAAGGTGCACAACCACTATGGCGATGTGTTGGCGGATCCAGAAATTGACGCGATCTACAATCCTCTGCCTAATGCCTTGCATGCGGAGTGGTCGATCCGAGCCTTAGAGGCCGGCAAAGATGTCCTTTGCGAAAAACCAATCGCTGCCAATGCCGCCGAAGCCGTAAAAATGGCAGAAGTGGCTCGTAGTACAGGCAGGCTGCTGGTGGAAGCTCTTCATTCTCGGTACCATCCGCTTTTCGCGAGATTAAAGGAGATCATTCAAAGCGGTGAAATCGGCAACCTGGAATATGTGGAGGGCCACTTGTGTGTGCCGGCTATCTTTCCGGACCCCGTTCGCTATACCTACGAACTGGGTGGGGGGGCAGTAATGGACGTGGGCTGTTATCCGATCCATCTTTGTCGTTATTTGGTGGGAGAGGAGCCGGAGGTGACGGCGGTGCGGATGAAGCTTCATAACCCTCAGGTCGACCGCTGGACGGAGGCAGACCTCCGGTTCCCCAGCGGGGTTCGGGGCCGAATCGTTTGTTCGCTTTTTTCCCTGGTGCTTCTTCGCAGTCGGGCACACATTCGGGGGACAGATGGGCGAATAGATATCTTCAACCCTTATGCCCCCCAGACGGTTTATCATGCAGTGCGGATCCGTGGAAAAAACGGGCGACGTACCGAGAAGTTCCCCGGCCTGGGAACATATGACTATCAATTGAGGGCCTTTGTCCGGGCAGTTCGCACGCGGGAGCTGTTGCCCACCGGTCCTGACGACTTTATTGCCAATATGCGGGTAATCGATGCTATCTACCGAAAAGCCGGCCTAAAGCTCCGTGGGGAAACTTGAGCCCCTCTGCGAGATTTTGGCCCGTGGGCGTTGGGGCGGAGATGCAGAGAATCCCTTCGAAGGGCAAAGTTGCGGAACGTTGTTTCCAAGAGTAGAGCTGCGGTCGAGGGACCTGAGTTCTCGCGAGGAAACTCCACCGCCGGAATGGTGGGACCGATCCTGGAGGATTCACTCACACAACTTTTTGGGCCCCGGTTGCCCCGCGGGCAAGCAGGGATTAAACATCGCGACAGGGTCCCCATGGGCTGTGTCAGGTTACTCCGCGGGCAAGCAGTGACTACTCCGAAACTTGGGGATTTGAAAAGCTGATGACATGTTGTCGCTTTGATGAAAGGCACCACCGGAACCTTAGTATACGTGTTTTCTAACTGGGATGGTTGTGACGGTGGGGGGAGGTTTCCGAGCCAGAGGTGCTCGGGTTTTCCCAGGTGTGATCGCCAGGATTTCCGTTTGAGCAGGCCTTTGTCGGGACAATCCCCGGGAGAACAAGTCTTTTCAGTTGGTCCCGCTCCTTTTACCAGGCTTCCGTTGGGGGGGCTCTTCTCGGGACCGAGTTTATCCCAGGAAGGCCCTGTTTTCCCTTGGGGGCCTTTTCTTCGATGGCCTTAGATATCCTTCTGCGGAGATAGTACGTTGCTCTGCAGAAGGCAGGGTTGACTGCGGTTCGGAGTGTCTTGCCGGTGGAGAGCCCCTGTGGGGCAGACGGCAATGCAGGCGTCTGCCGCAGCACCCAGGGCCTCGGAGAAACTTCGCTCGAACGGGGTACCGATTCTCACATCGAAGCCACGTCCGACAAAGCTGATGCCCAGAATTCCCGGAACTTCCTCGGCCACGAGTACACACCGGCCACAGGCAATACATTTGCCAGGCTCGTAAACAACACCGGCCTGGCGATCGATTAGCGTTAGGGGAGGGCGAAGTGAAGAGTGACGGCTCGGATCGGCCCGATAATAGGCTGCCAATTGGCGGAGTTTACAAAAGCTGGCGGCCTGGCAGTTACATCGGAAACATCGCTCGGCCTGGGGGATCGCCTGCTCCAAAAGTGAAGGAATATCGACGTGGGGAAGTTGCAAGGGGTCAGGCAGCGAGACTGCTTCCCGAAAGCCGGCCCGAGCGGCCAACAGATCTAATT
>Ga0308310_1001127_pt1 | contig 11960 bp, 11 predicted proteins | sample HotsprSampleMS65_FD_203672 | JGI IMG/M metagenome (GOLD analysis project Ga0308310, IMG submission 203672) | Hot spring phototrophic mat microbial communities from Mushroom Spring, Yellowstone National Park, Wyoming, United States - 20090730_MS65 ...
CCTGCTGGGATGGCCAGGGCAATGGCAAAAAGAAGCACAATCGGGATATAGCCCATAATAGGGCCCCGTACCGGTGCATCAGTAGCTGCTTGTTGTAAGAGAAAGAAAATCGGAACAGCCATAACAAACAGACCATGGGCAATGCGGAAGCAACTTTCCGTGACCCAGCATACGCTGAAGGTTGTCTTCCGGCAGGTTTCCGAAGAATTACACCGGGCTACGGCCGTAACCCTACGACTCAGTTGCAGGCGCCTGTGGGGCTTCGTTGGCCGGAGGTTTTGTAGCCGGCGTGTCAGCCGTTGCCACGGGAGCGCCCTTGGATTGCGCTGCTTCCTTGTTGAGTTGCCGTGCATCTAGTTCGCGAATGCGGGCGGCTTTGCCGCGCAGCTTCCGCAAGTAGTACAGCTTGGCCCGCCGGACGCGCCCACGGCGTACAATTTCAATTTTGTCAATGTTGGGTGAGTGTAGCGGAAAGATGCGTTCTACGCCGATGCCGAAGCTGATTTTGCGTACGGTGAAGGTCTCTCGGACGCCCCCGTGCTTGCGGGCAATCACGATGCCTTCAAAGACTTGAATCCGCTCCTTTTCTCCTTCCTTGATTTTGACGTGAACCCGCACTGTGTCACCGGGCCTAAAATCGGGGTGGTTTCGCAAATATGCTTGCTCGACAAGCTGTAGCTCTGGCTTGATCATTGCTTTGGTTCCTCTTGCATTAGGATGACGAATGACATGTCAGAGGGCGGGTCGTTGGCGGCAAAGTACCTAGTAACTCTGCTAACAAACGGCGATCCGTTTCGTCTAACCGGCTTTGATCCGTCAGCAAATCCGGGCGGTAGCGCAGGGTTTTGCGCAGTGCTGCCCGCCGTCGCCAGAGGTCAATCTCGGCGTGATTGCCGGTCAACAGCTCGGGCGGGACAGCATGCCCACGATAAACCGCCGGGCGCGTGTAGACCGGGTAATCAAGGCGTCCGGCCTGAAACGACTCTTTCTCAGCTGAGGTCGGGTTTCCTAAAACCTCCGGCAGAAGGCGGATGACGGCATCCATGATGACCATCGCTGCCGGTTCACCGCCGCTCAAAACATAATCCCCAATCGAAATCTCTTCGGTAGCCAGATGCTCGGCAACCCGCTCATCCACACCCTCGTAGCGTCCACAGATCAGAACTACCTGTGCCTGCTGGCTAAGACGCTGAGCTGTCCTCTGGTCAAAGAGTCGTCCCTGAGGTGTAAGCAATACGATAGCAGAGTTGGTCCGGCCGTGGGTTAGGGCTTCAACGGCCCGAAAAATCGGCTCTGGCTTGAGGACCATCCCACTCTCACCACCATACGGACGATCATCCACAATCTGGTGGCGGTCATAGGTCCAGTCACGCAGATTGTGAATGCCAATCTCGACTAGACGGCGCTCATAAGCCCGCCGAACAATGCCGTGGGTTAGGAAGCCCTCAAAGAACGCCGGAAATATCGTCAGGACATCAAACCGCATGTTGTGTTCCCTGTGCCTGCCAACGTTGCCGTGTTTGTGGGTCAGCCACGGTTGTTTGCCCTGCCGGAGCGCAGGCTGCGTGCGTGCCGGCCAGCGCTTGCTTGCTACCGAGCTTACTCGAGTAGTCCTTCCGGAGGTGAGATTCGGATCGACTTGGCAACGACATCCACGTGAGTACAGATGGCGCGCACAAACGGTACGAGGTATTCCTGACGCCGACCGCCGGGATGTACCCGCTCCACAACCAAGGTATCTCCACCGTACGAGGCAACATCCACAACGGTTCCAACGACTTCTCCACTTTCCAGCTCCACGCGACACCCGATGAGATCATCCCGGAAAAACTCGTCAGGCGGCGGAACGACCCGTGCCGAAAGTGGCACGCAGACTTTGTAGCCGGCCAGCGTTTCAACTTCGTTGATGTGGTCGAGACCAACAAACTTCAAGATGAGGTTTCCTTTTTGAAACCAAGCACGTTCAATCACAGCGGCGCGCACAGCCCCACGCGGCGGGCGCAACCAGACGGTGACTCCCGGAGCAAAACGTTCTGGATAGTCACTTAGGGACGTTGCAACTACTTCCCCGCGCAGGCCACGCGGACGACGGATGACTGCAATCGTTACGAGCTCTTCACCTGGCTCGGCAGGCCCATTCATCCGACCACCTCCAACACTACACGGCGGGCAGGTGTTTCCCCAACGGCCGTCAGGATAGTGCGGATCGCCGTAATGGTGCGCCCGTGGCGGCCAATGACCTTTCCAACGTCCGAGGGTGCCACAGTCAGTCTGACCACCAGCGTCTGGCCGTGCATTTCTGAGGATGCAGAAACCGCTTCTGGGGCATCTACCAGTCCGCGTGCCAGGTGTTCTACTAAACGAACCACATCTGCCACGACTGTCCCTCACCGAGACCGACCGTTTTTCCCCTGTGCTTGCCGGCCGTGATTAGGCTTTGGGGGTCTGGGCTGCAGCGGCTTCCGCTTCTCGCCGCGCCCGTGCAATCAGGGCCCGAACTGTGTCTGACGGCTGGGCACCACACTTGAGCCAGTAATCTACCCGTTCTAGGTTGATGACCAGCTTTTCCGGGTCTGTCAGGGGATCGCGATAACCGAGGTCTTCAATGAAAGCGCCATCTCGCTTCGAGCGCTTTTCGGCTACAACAATTCGGTAAAAGGGTCGCCGATGCGTACCACGGCGTGTCAAGCGGATGGAAAGCACAGCTTATTTCCTCCTCTTGCAAATTTCCTTCGACGCCGCACCTAAGTGCGGCGTTGGGCCAGATTATGTCACTTCCGCTTTTTTTTCTTTTTCGAGGGTGTGTGCTGTTTGCTACGCTTGCCGCCTCCAAAGCCGCTGAAGCCCGGGCCGCGGTTGCCCGGACCAGTCGGGAGCAATCCTCCCAGTCCCGTGCCCAACCCGCCGCCAAACAGACCACCCAATCCACCAAACAGTCCCCCGCGTGTCATCTGCTGCATCACGCGGCGCATGATGGCAAACTCCCTGAGCAGTTCCTCAACTTGACGCACTGACGTACCGCTGCCTTTCGCTACACGCCGCCGCCGAGAAGCACTGGCAGCCAGCAGAGTATGGTCTTCCCGCTCCTGCTTCGTCATTGAGTTGATAATGGCCTCGGTTTCCTTCAGTTTCTGCTGCATCATTTGGGCTTGCTGGGGCGTCAGCCGCAGGTTCAACCCCGGCAGAAGCCCGTCGGGCAGCAGGCTCAGCAGCTTGTCTAGTGAGCCAAGCTTTGCAATCTGGCGGAGTTGAGTCCGGTAATCTTCCAATGTGAAGCGGTTTTCTAACATCCGCTGCTGAAGCCGGAGCGCTTCTGCCGCATCCACTTCCTGCTGCACTTTCTCGATGAGCGACAAAACATCGCCCATGCCTAGGATGCGCTGGGCAATACGATCAGGATGGAAGGGTTCAAGAGCATCGTATTTTTCGCCCACCCCGACAAATTTGATAGGCTGGCCGGTAATGCTTCGGATTGAGAGCGCGGCTCCACCACGGGCATCACCGTCCATTTTCGACAGGATGACGCCGGTCAAACCAACGCGCTCGTGAAACTCAGCCGCGCTGCGCACAGCGTCCTGACCTATCATGGCATCGGCCACGAAAAGTGTTTCGACGGGATGCAGCTCAGCTTTGAGCTGAGCCAGCTCCGCCATCAACTCGTCATCAATGTGCAGGCGGCCGGCAGTATCTACCAGCAAGGTGTCAAAGCCGCGCAGTTGGGCTTCCCGGTAGGCATCTCGTGCCAGTTTGAGCGGATCATCGGTTGTGGCATCTTCGTAGACCGGAATGCCAATGGCCTTGCCAATGATGGATAACTGCTCCCGCGCGGCCGGACGATACACATCCACCGAAACCAGCAGTGGATGGCGGCGGCGTTGCTGCGCCAGAAAGCGTGCCAGCTTACCCGTGGTAGTCGTCTTGCCTGACCCCTGAAGCCCCACCAGCAGGATGACATTCGGCGTCTGGGAAGAAAAATTTAGCTCTGCGCTATCGCCACCCAGCAGCTCAACCATCTCGTCGTAAACAATCTTGACGACTTGCTGCGCTGGCGAAAGCGCCTGCCAGACCTCTTGCCCAAGAGCTTTCTCCTTGATGCGCTCAACGAACTGTTTGACGACGCTGTAGCTTACATCCGCTTCCAGCAGGGCAATGCGGATGTCTGTCATCGCAGCATTGATGTGCGCTTCCGTGAGCTTGCCCTCACCACGAAGCGTCTTGAGCGTTTTTTTCAGCTTTTCCGAAAGCGCATCAAACATTGGTCATCCTCCCGCGCCCCATCTTCCCACGTTGTATGGAGCGGCATCCGGTAGACAGTCGGGGGCCATGCTCCCACAAAGGAAAGCGGTGAGCATAGCGACTGGCAAAGTACACGTCAAGCGCAATGCCAACCGTCAGGTGGCGAGCGGTGAGTAGCGAGTGGCGAGCGGTGAGTAGCGAGTGGCGAGTGGGGGCGAGTAGCGAGTGGTGAGTGGCGAGTGGTGAATGGGGGGAGAATAGCGAATGGTTAGTGGCGAATAGCGCGCCCGGCGACGCATGGCGTGCCGGAGAGCTTTTGCTGCCCCTGGCTTCTCCTGCTTTCCCATTTACCACTCGCTACTCGCTACTCGCTACTCGCTACTCGCTACTCGCTACTCGCTACTCGCTACTCGCTACTCGCTACTCACCACCCCCACTCGCCATTCACCTCCCAACCGGACTAGGCCAGGTCGGCCCGGGCCGCTACACTTTCTCTCCCCCCTGGCAACGCAGACCTATCCTTCCCTTTAGCCACCGGTGCAGAACCCGGACGGTGGGTGTCCAACAACGCCACATGGCAAACATGCTTGCATCAGCCAAGCTCGGCTTGGCGCTTAGCGGCGGCGGCCCGCGTGGACTAGCGCATATTGGCGTCATCAAAGCCCTTGAATCCTACGGTCTCCAGCCTCACTTCATCGTTGGAACCAGTGCCGGCAGTATTGTCGGCGCCATGCTGGCCGCTGGAATGAAGTGGCGTGAAATGCGCGCCATTGCTGCTTCCATCTTCTGGCCGGAACTCTTTGATGGCCACAACCTGGAACGTTTCTGCAAACAGCACTTACCGGCTACCTTTGCCGAACTACAGTATCCCTTCGCAGCTATTGCCAGTGAGTGGCCATCACGGCAGTTGGTTGTTTTGCAGGAAGGCAACTTGCCAAGCGCCATCAGTGCTAGTTGTGCCTTGCCGGGTGTGCGACGACCGGTTTTACGGGACGGATTGTCTTTGCTCGATGGTGGTATTGCTTGCCCCCTTCCGACGCTGCCCACCCGTGCAATGGGTGCCACATGGGTCATTGCCTCAGATGTACTTGGTATTTCCTCCTTACTGCGCGCTGTTGGCGTTGAGCCGATGGCAGTGACCGTTCGCCGCTTTTTCCCATCTCACTACCGGCAGGCGCTTGAAGCTGCCGACATCCTGATTTCCCCGTCCATTCCTTTGGTTGGCTTACTGCCCACAGATAGCGGCCTAGACGCCATCATTGCTGCCGGTGAAGCAGCAACCCACGCTGTGCTGGCGCGCTGGTTTCACGCTCAACTGCAGCAGACGGCCTGAAAGGGCTTGGTTTTGGTGCATGTGACATGCCAAAGCAGACCCTCGGTCAAGGGCCTTGGTTGTATTCCCTTCGCAGGCACCCTACAGATACCTCTCAATAAAGGCCAGCATGCGCCCGTAAAGGTGCTTGACCCGGTAAGGTGTGACCACGCCGTGGCGGGATTGCGGATAGGGCAGAAACTCAAAAGGGCGGTCGGCTTTGTGCAAAGCATCTATAAGCTGCACCGAGTTACGTGGATGGACGTTGTCATCCATCAGCCCGTGAATGAGCAGTAACGGCCCATGGAGCTGCTTGGCGGCAGCCACGACGGAACTCCGTTCATAGCCTTCCGGGTTTTCCTGCGGCAGCTTCATGTAGCGTTCGGTATAAATCGAATCGTAGTTGCGCCAGTCCGTGACTGGTGCGCCGGCAATACCACACTTGAACACTGTACTGTGGGTGAGAGCGTAGGCTGTCATATAGCCCCCATAGCTCCATCCCCACAGACCAATTCGGTTGCCGTCCACGTAGGGCAGCGTTTTTAGGTAGGCAATGCTGTCCTCTAGATCACGCAGCTCCAGTTCACCCAAGCGCCCGTAAATCGGCGCCATCGAACGAACTCCCTTACCACTTGCCGAGCGATTGTCACAAATCCAGACCAAGTAGCCCCGCTGCGCCAGCAGTTGGTGCCAGAGCATGCGCTGTCCACCCCAACGATCGACAACGGACTGCGCCCCTGGCCCGCCGTAGATGTAGCACCACACCGGATACTTTTTCTGCGGGCTGAAATCCGGTGGACGCAATAGCATGGCTTCCATTGTGAAACCATCACGGGTTCTTACCTGCTGGAACTCAGGGCGCACGATACCGTATTCGGCTGCTAGGGCCCGTGCTTCCGCATTGTCAGCAATCATGCGGATCAACTTACCGTCGGCTTGATGGAGCGTAACTTGTGGTGGTGTACTGGCTGTGCTCGACACATCGAAGTATGCCGTACATGCTGCGTTGAAGTTTGCAGCATGCGTCCCCTCAGTCTGGCTTAGACGGGTTAGTCCCGTACCGTTGAGTTTGATGCGATACAAGTGATTGGCAATTGGCGAGTGCTCAGCAGCAGCAAAATAGACCATACCGTTAGCCACACCGTACACCTCACGTACGTCCCATTCACCTTGGGTTACGGCACGGAGACGCCTCCCATCGGCTGCGTGGTGATACAGATGCCGAAAGCCAGTTTGATCGCTTTGCCAGAGAAACGAGCCATCCGGGAGAAACACCGGCAACTCGACAACTTCTACCCAAGCCGTCGTACTTTCTTCGCGCAGTAGCCGCTCTGGGGCAGAAGGACGTGGCAGTGGTGGGATGCTTTCCAGCATCTGCACTGTCGCCGTGTTCAAATCAAGTCGCGTTTGACGCCGGTTCTGCACTTCAAACACCAGCGTATTGGTCTTGTAGGGATGCCATCCGACGCGGGTGATGATGCGGTCGTCGGCCGGATAAGCCTGCAAGTTAACTTCAGCCCGCTCTCCCTCACACGTAACCACATGGAGAGAAACCAGTGGGTTGGGATCGCCTGCCTGGGGATAGTGAGTCCGCTCTACACGTTGCCGCAGGGGCAAGTCATCCGTCAGGACATGCACCGGAACGGCTGTATCATCTAATCGCAGGTAAGCCAGCAACGTTCCCGCAGGATTCCACCAATAGCCTCGTCGCTTCCCACGTCCGTAGACTTCTTCTTCGTAGACCCAATCGAGAATGCCGTTGAACACACTGGCTGAGCCATCCAGCGTCAAGCGCCGTTCGGCCGGTGGGTTTGTGGTTGTGTCAAGCAGGTATATGTCATTGTTCCGCACAAAACTGATGTACCGGCCATCGGGGCTAAAGTCATACTCTTCCTCGGTTTCACCGGGAGAATCCGTAAGCCGCTGGGCGCGGTTTGTTGCCAAATCGTAGAGATAGAGATCATTTCCTGCGCTGAGCAGCACGCGACGAAAAGCTGCATCGAAAACGGCGCCCTGCAGCGTAGCCGCTGTGCGGCTGTCACCCGCCGTCATACCGGCAGACTCCAGGGCTGACTGCATCTGATCTGGGTTGTAAAAAGCAGTACGGTGACCTGTTTGCACCTCCACCTGCACCACTTCATAACGGTGCGTTTGGGCATTCATTTCAAATGCTAAGTACTGTTTGCCGCTAGGCAGCCAGACGAGGCGCGGCAATTTACCTGAGAAATTCAGTCGCTGAACAGGATCAAAGAGTACCTCCAGGGTAAGTTGCTTTGTTGGCTTCGCACTGGCCGCCTGGCCTTTTGCCGTGGTGCACAGAACAGATGGCATCCAGGCCGTCAAGACCAGAAGGGCTGCGCCAAGCCGTGCCAGCCGGGCTGCCAACCGTTGAAAGCATGCCATGTCTTTGTTCTCCAGCAATTTGACGCTATTTTGCCGATCTGCCATGGTTTAGGTATGGCGTAACCGATGTCCAGCCGCAAGCGCGACTCTCCAGCCAAGGTTGCCGGGCAAGTGACAGCTTGGCTAATGCTATCAGCCTTTGTCCACAGCCATGATCGTCGCCGATCGACTCGTCAAAGTGTATCGTGACCGTAAGCGCGGCGAAGTACGTGCTGTGGACGGGCTGAGTTTCACTGTCCACCCTGGAGAAATCTTTGGCCTTCTGGGCGTCAACGGTGCAGGAAAGACCACTACCCTGCGCATGCTGGCTACACTGCTGCAGCCCACCAACGGCACGGCTTATGTAGCCGGCTTTGACGTGCGGTGCGAGCCCGAGAAGGTACGCGCCAACATTGGTTTCCTTTCGGCGACAACGGCACTGTATGGGCGCCTGACCGTCCGTGAAATGGTGGAATACTTCGGACATCTCCACGGTCTCGAAGGCATTTCTCTGCGCCGGCGCATTGAAGAGATATTCACCGTGCTAGATATGCACGGCTTTGCCAATGCGCGCTGCGATACGCTCTCGACCGGGCAAAAGCAGCGGACTTCGATTGCCCGTTCAATCATTCACGAGCCACCCGTCATGATTTTCGACGAGCCGACAACCGGTCTTGATGTCATCACTTCACGAACCATTGTCCGCTTTATTCGGCGCTGTCGGGATGAAGGGCGCACGGTTATTTTCTCAACGCACATCATGAGTGAGGCCGAACGGCTCTGCGACCGCATTGGAATCGTTCATGCCGGGCGGCTTGTAGCCACAGGTACGTTGGCCGAGCTGCGACAACAAACCGGGGCCACGTTTCTGGAAGAAGTGTTTTTACGGCTGGTTGCGCCCGACCAGTCGGACATGTGAACCGTCCACAGCCGCCCGGACAAAACCGGCTCGGCGGCACGAATCTGCAAGGACTATGCCAAACGACCTTGTTTCCCATCCCCATGACGTGGCTCCCCGGCCGCGGTTGCGTCTCGCATGGCGACGCATCTGGTTCATTTATGAAAAGGAAATGCGCGAAACCCTGCGCGACAAGCGGGTGCTGTTCGGCGTTTTTATCTCACCGCTGCTTATCACGCCGTTGCTACTGGTGGTCATTGGCTATTCTGCTAACCGGAAGGCGGCCGAAGAAAAGGCAGAAGTCCTGACCATCGCGATAGTGGGCGCGCCCGCAGCGCTCCAGGAAGCCATGGCGCGGACGCCTTCGATTTCACTGCTGCTAGTTGAAACTGCCCAGGAGGCCGACGCCCTAATTGCCAAACGCAAGGCGCGGGCAGCGCTCATTGCCCCACCGGAGGCCGAACAGGTGCTGGCAAACAACCAAACGCTAGCGCTCGAACTTGTCTTTGATCCCTCCAACGAGAAATCCATCGCGGCCATGCGGCGGGTGCAGGAAGTCCTGGAGAATTTCAACCGCGTGACAACCGGCGAACGCCTGAAGCGGCTCAACCTGGACACCTCGCTTGTGACGCCGACCACCCTGACCAAACGTAGCGTTGCTTCGGACAAAAATATCGGCGGCCTCATCCTTGGGGCGCTGCTGCCCTACCTGATTGTCTTGACGGCAGCTTTTGGTGGGATGACCAGCGCTTTTGACTTGGGTGCTGGTGAAAAAGAACGTGGGACGATGGAAACCCTGCTGGTGTCACCGGCGAGCCGTACCGAGATTATTCTGGGCAAGACCCTGACCATCATGACCGTCAGTTTTGCCTCGGCCCTGTTTAACATCATCGGACTGATTGGCTCGTTTGCCATCGGACTGAGTTACTTTGCGCAGCTTACCCAAGGGAAAATTGCCATTTCCTACACGGCTGTTGCCGTTATGACGCTGGTGACGCTACCGCTCACCCTGTTGACCTCGTCGCTGCTGATGATCCTTTCGGCCTTTGCACGCAACCAGAAAGAGGCTCAGTCCTATTCGCTGCCCTTTGTTATGGTCGTCATTCTGCCAGCAGTGCTGTCGTTGTTCGTTGGGGACGAAAGCCCGCTCGGGATGAGTCTCATCCCGCTGCTCAACTGCGCTCTGGCCATCAAGCAAGCCCTGTCCGGCTCACTGACAGTCGGATTCTTCGCATTGACCTTTCTTTCGTCGGCGCTTTACGCCATTCTTGCCATGGCGGTGTGCACTGCGCTTTTTAACCGGGAAGAGATTTTGTTTCGCTCCTGATGGTTTCTGCCTATAGAAAAGATGCATAGGAAGCGCTAGTATTTGCGCATTGCTCCATGCAACATGGGTGCCCAACGCTACCCCTGTATCCGTTGTCAAAGGAAACAACCACCGTTGGGCTTACCACATTTTCGGCCGCTAAGGAAGCCCTCATGAAAGTTGACCATCTTGGCATTGCTGTCGAATCCATTGAAAAAGCGCTAGCCTTTTACCAAACGGCACTGGGTCTAGACCTGACCCACACGGAAGTCGTTGCCGAGCAAGGCGTTAAAGTCGCTATGCTTCCGGTTGGGGAAAGCCGTATTGAGCTTCTCGAACCAACAGGTCCCGATACCCCTGTGGGGAAGTTTCTGGCCAAGCGCGGCGGTGGCATTCACCACATCTGTCTCGGTGTGGATGACATAGAAGCTGTTCTCAACCGCCTCAAGGCGCAAGGCATACCCCTCATTGATGACAAGCCACGTGTTGGAGCAGAAGGTTGTCTAGTGGCGTTTGTCCACCCAAAAGGTACCGGTGGGGTTCTCATCGAGCTGTCCCAGAAGCAACCACAAAATGCGCCGCTGGCTGCCGAAAAAGCTCCCAAAGAAGCATCCCTAACTGCTGTCCACGAAGGATAGCGCGCAATGCGGATGTTGTTTGTATATCCCAATAAGCCGATCTAGCTGCGGAAGAACATGAAAAAATCACTCATCATTTTCGCCATTGTGTGCCTTCTTGCTTCCGGCGCACTGGTTGCCCAACATTACCTAACTAAACTCAAGCCGCCTCTGATCCTTACCACTGAAGACATCAACACCTTTCTGGCTCAACTTCCAGAAGCCAATCTAGAGAGTCTGCGTTATGATCCCAAAGGCAAAGAACTCTTTTGTCAGCAAATTGCCCGATCTTTGGCAATTGCAGCTGAAGCCGAGCAACGCGGGCTTTTCCAGAAGCCTGAAATCAAGAGCCAGCTCGATCTTGCCTATGCGCAAATTGTCGGCGAGCTGTGGAAGCGCCGTCCTGAAGCGCAGCAAAAACCCATCACCAAGGAAGACATAGCCGCTTTCTACCGCGAAAAACCCACGGCTTTTGAAGATTTTTTGGCACAGAACCCTCAGTTCCGCCAAGCCCCTAAAATGGACGAGCTCAAGGAAAAATACGGCGAGTTCCAGGTTGCTCGTCTTCGTGGGGAAGCGGCCGGTCTCAACAAGACGAAACTTTTCGAGCTTCAATGGCGGCTGGTGCAGGCCAATCTTGTCGGTAATGAAATCATCACCAAGCTCCAAGAGGCCGCCAATCCTACGGACGAAGAAATCACAGCTTACTACAAGGCCCACCCCGAGGAGTTTGAGGAATACAAAGCCAGCCACATTCTGGTTTCCACCCTACAACCGCCCACAGGTCCTGATGGTAAGCCGCTCTCAAAAAAGCCGCTCACCGAAGAAGAAGCCTTGGTAAAGGCCGAAAAGCTCATCAAAGAGCTTCAGGCAGGCGCCGATTTTGCTAAGCTCGCTGAACAGCACTCTGATGATCCCGGCTCGAAAAAACAGGGCGGCGATCTGGGCTACTTCCGCGAAGGCACAATGGTGCAACCCTTCTTTGAAGGGGTGAAGGCACTCCAGGTCGGTGCCTTCTCGACCACGCCTGTCAAAACCCAGTTTGGCTACCATATCATCAAACTTTTCGACAAACGTACCAAAGCCCTTGATGAGCCACTCCGACGCGAAATCACAGAAAAACTCCGGCAGCGCAAAGTCGAAGCTAAGCTAGATGAGCTGGTTTCTCGCTACGGCATTGTTGTCCCAAAAGACTTCACGATCCCTTCT
>Ga0308310_1001138_pt1 | contig 11917 bp, 5 predicted proteins | sample HotsprSampleMS65_FD_203672 | JGI IMG/M metagenome (GOLD analysis project Ga0308310, IMG submission 203672) | Hot spring phototrophic mat microbial communities from Mushroom Spring, Yellowstone National Park, Wyoming, United States - 20090730_MS65 ...
GAAAGGTGGCAAAGATCAGGTCCGTTCGGGACAGTCTCGCTCAGCCTGGGCGAAAGTGGACCAACCGGATCTTACCAAATGAATTTTTGAGTTGGGACCGGATGAGAGAGCGAGAAGGCATTTGGACATTTCGGGCCCCACCGAGGCGATCTTGGAACCCGTGGAAGCTAAGTCAGTAAGAAAGGCTGGTGGGAATAACTGCGAGATGGGGAACCCGTTGGCAAACGGTCTTTAAGAACCCTGGTCTCTGGCTCAAAACCTTTTAAAACACTTTTTTCCGGGCCCAGTGCATTGGTTGGAGATTGGGTGGGATTGTCGAAGATCAATGACCGGAAGGTTTCGTTGGTGAATGGTTCACCCTTACCCGGGGTCTTGGGTAAGGGGAAGATATCCTATGAGATTGACCTAGCTGGTAGAGCAAGGTTTTACACTTGAGAAGAGCAGATGATGACCTCTGGCCACGAACCAAGTGCCCGGGAGTTTCTGGAACTTCTTCGACGTCGAGACTTGTTGCCTGAGGATGTATTGGCCCGCTGGGAGCAGGAGATCTCTCGCTCCCGGAAGCCTCTAACCGGGCGATGGCTTGCAGACCGACTGATCGAGTTGGACTATTTGACCCCTTTGTTAGCGGATCGGCTTATAGAGGAGCTAGGACGTCAGGGGGGCGAGGTTCGGACCCAGGCCAGTTCTGGCAGTGTGGCCGCTCTCGGTAGCCAACCGGAGGTAGGGGAGGAAGTTAGCGAATACCCCGGGCTCGGGGAAGAGCCGCCGCCAAGCCGGCGAAGTGGCAGGGTGCCCGTGGGGCGACGGAGCCCTTCCCCGCCGGCAAAGGGAACTCCTGTTGGTCCCTCTGCCCCCCGAGCGGCAGCTCCCTCGGGAGGAGTCCCGGCTCGCGGCCCGGCAACACCGACTGCCCCGGCCGGCCCGACCGAGGATATCTGGGGGGAGCTTGAGTCTGTTTTGGTTCCAGGGGAGTCAATGGAGACGTTGGCCGGCGAGCCGGCACCAGTCCTTCGCCGACGCCGACGGAATGTCTGGGAATCCCCACTGTTTCTTTTGGGCGGCGGGGCCCTCCTTCTCCTGGTAATCCTCCTTGGGGTCCTCTTGTGGGCTGTGCGGCGGCAAAGTGCCGACCAGCTGTTGGCCTTGGCAGAAGAAGACTATCGTTCGGGGTCCTACACCCAGGCCATCGCCAAATTCACCGACTTCCTCGAACGTTTTCCGAATCACCCCCGGGCTGGGATGGTTCGTGTGCATCGGGGACTGGCCCGACTCCGGCAGGCTGTGGAAGCTTCCAGCGATTGGGTGGAAAGCCTCCGGATCGCCCAAGAAGTCTTGGGGGAAATTGCTCCAGAGCCTGCATTTAAAGATGAGGCCCGCGGGGAATTGATTGCTCTTTTGCCGCGGATTGCCCAGGAGCTTGCCAATCGGGCTTTAGCACGGCTCGATGTCCAACTGCTTTCAAAGGCCGAGGAGGCCCTGGGGCTTGTCACACGGCATATTGCTCCTTCGGATCGGCCTGCCACATTATTGAGCGATATCGAGGCTACTTTGGCCCTTGCTCGGCATCGGCTAGCTTCGGGAGACCGTCTGCGGCAGACGCTTCAAGAAATCGAACAGGCATTGGGTGCCCGGGATTGTGCGAAAGCTCACCAACTTCGGCGGGATTTGGTTCGCGACTACCCCCAGTTGGTCGGGGATCCCGCCCTGCAGGAAGTGGTTCAAAAGACCGTGGCATTGGAGCGGGAACTGGTCAAGGTTGAACCGAAACTTCTTAGGCCGGCAACGAGTGACTGGCCGGCCGCTGCAGAGCATGTGCTGTTGGCCTGTCGAGGGGGCGGGGGTACTGCCGCAGGCGTGGAGGGTCAAGCCATCTGTGCCTTGGATCAAGGGGTGGCTTTCGGTTTGGATGCTGCCACCGGAAAGGTACTTTGGCGACGGGTAGTGGGGGAACACCTTGCGGGCCGCGGCTTGCCTGTGGCCCCATTGCCAGTTCTCAGCGACCAGGGGATAGATTTCCTTCTTGTAGATCGGGTCCACCAAGAACTGCTGCGGCTTTCCGGCCGGACGGCCGAGTTACGCTGGCGTTTGAATTTGGAAGAACCGCCGGTTGCCGAGCCGGTGCTAGCCGGCGGGAATCTCTGGCTCGTCTTTGGCTCCGGGAAACTCCTTCAGGTCGAAGGGGCTACGGGCGAATCGCGACAAGAGATCACTTTTCCGCAGTCCTTGTCTGTTCCTCCGGCAATCGACGGTCGGAGACGGTTTCTGTTCCAGCCCGGAGTCCATTCCACTGTCTTTGTGGTTCGAGCAAGCGACGGCGTGTGTGTTCAGACGGTATTTTTGGGACATGAGCCGGGGGCCGTGAGCTTGCCCCCGGTGATTGTAGGAAGATATTTGGTCGTGACGGTAAACTCTGGGCCAAATCAAACCGATCTTCATGTCTTCGAGATTCGAGAGGAAGCGGAGGAGCCGCTCCAACCCGTTCAGGTTATTCGCTTGCCCGGTCGGGTGGCCCTTCCTCCGTTGGTATCGGGGACCCGGCTTTTTGTGGCGAGTCAGGGAGGGCCGGCTTGGGTATATGAATTAACACCAGATGCGGCGGCTACTCCTCTGCGAGAGATTGCCCAGGGAAACCTTGGTCCGGCCGAGCGACAACTGGGGCCTGCCAGCAAAGAGCTTGTCCCTCGTTTTGCTTTCTTTCAAGCTGCTCAGGTATGGGTGGCGGACTATCAACTGAGCTGTTACGATGTTGTCCCACTGCGAGCCGCTTTGCAACCGAAGGCCATCCGCAACGAAGGAAGTGTTTCCCTCCAGCCCCTTACTGTGCTCGATCGATATCTCTTTCACATTCGCAAGGTCTTAGGACTGCCGGATTTGGTTGTAAGTGCTTTTCGGGTGGATGATGCCCAGAACTTATGGGAGACCCGGTTAGGGGTACCGCTGGTTACGGAACCGATAGTAGCTGACCAGGGGAATTCCCTCATTTGCGTAACGCGGACGGGCTCGGTCTTTCGACTACCGGCAGGCCAGCTGGGTAAAGAGAGCATCGTGGATGAGCCCTATATCACCTTAAAGCTACCGGAGCTCCAGGCTCCGTTGCAAGATGCTGTGGTCTTGGCAGAAGGTCAAGTGATGCTTGTGATGGGGGTAGGCAGTCGGCGGTTGCCGATGTACGATCCGACCGAACCGGTGCCCCGCTTCCGCTGGATTCTTTTGCCCGAACCTCTTGGCGGCAAAGTGGCTCCCTTTGGGGCGGGAGTAGTTGTGGCAACGCAAAGGGGCCAGGTGTACTGGGTCCATCCCCGGGATGGAAAGTTGCTGGCAGAGCCATTCCAGTTCCCCGAATTTCCCAAGGGCTCGATCGAGTGGTTGCAACCCGTGGTGGTCGATGAAAACCGGCTCCTCATTGGGAAGAAATCTGGAAGGGTATTGCTCCTGGAACTGGAGCGGGAGCCGAAACCTCATTTCCGGCTCCGGACCGAAACCCGCCGCGAGGTGCCGTGGGATACTCCCCTGGCACTTTGCGGGAGCACGGTTTGGGGCGGAGATCCTCAGGGAACCCTGGTTGGCTTGGAGGTTCCATCGCTTCGGGTCCAGAGCGAGGTGGAACTGGGAGAGCCCATCCTATGGGGCCCGCACAGTTTGGCAGAGGAAATCTTGGCAGCCACGGCAAGTGAGCTGGTAGCTATTACTAAAGAGGGGAAGCCGGGATGGAGAATTCCCGCCGACAAAGGTACTCCCACAGGGAAACCCCTCCGTCATGCCGGCCGAATCCTGCTTGCTATTCGGGAGGGCTGGTTCCTTGCAGTCGAGGAGAGCTCGGGGCAGGTCGTGCATGCAAAACAATTGGATGCCCCCCTTGCCACAGGACCAATCCTTTGCGGCAATCGGGTGGTGTTGGGAGGAGCCGACGGATGTTTGTATTCGGTTGACCTCCCCTGAGCGGCGGCGGAATTCGATCGCCACGGTTCTGGAATTGTGCTTCCTTAATCGGTAGGAGTGAGCCATCGGGACCCGAGGGGCAACAAGGGGTTCCCTGATACTTGGAGAGAGGGGACTCCGGAGAGATGGGCCGGCAGGTGGAGTGGAGGATAGGGGCCATCGGAAAAACCGTGGTTTGGAACTTTCCATGGATTGCTCCTATCATTTTCAATTCCCCGCCAGGGAATAGTCAGTGGAAATTGCCGGACGGCGGGCAGGGGGCTTTTCCCGGGGTCTTCCGAAATTCAGCATGCATCAAGGGTAGGCTGTGCAGCTTATGGAGCGAAGGTTGGCCGTTCTGGAGGCCTGCGGTCAGTTAGCCCGAAGCTGCAGCAAACGAGGACTCGTTTGCGATTGGGTTATCGCAAGACGGGTTTGCCCGATCATAAAGTGGAAGTCGCCGGCCCTCTCCCCGAATTGAGGCAGGCTGTAATTTACCCGGGAAATTTGGGGCAAAAAGGTATCTAAGTGTACGCAAGTATCTAAGTGTACGCAAGAGTTGGAAAGTTTTAATGGGATGTTCTTCCGAGCTGGTGGAAGAGTGGTGATCGCTCTGGGATTATGCTGCCGCGGGAAGGGGAATTCCTTCCGGCCGGGAGTTTCCTTCCTTTTGCTGGAGCTCACCGCTTGGTGGTTTGTCGTAGGTATGGGGCTTTTGCCGGCGGCAGCTCAACAGTCCGGTACCGGCCAGGTGCCGATTTACGAGCAGGAAGCTTACGATTTAATTACTCTCACCGCCGAGGCTGGCGGCACCACGCTTAAGGTGTTGCCTCTGCCGCTGCCCGGACGCCGGGTGCCTCAGCCTTTCCCGAAAACCGGCAGTTTACAATTCCGCCTGGTGGACGAGCCAGACGTGTTATACGAAGTCCCCTGGCCGGCGGTCGCCAAGATCGAGCTTTTCCACGATCTGGTTTTGGCGGAGGCCAAAAGGCTCGCGGAGGAGGGCCGGTTCGAGGAGGCTTTTGACCACTTCCTTTATCTTAAAGAGAACGATCCCGATTTGCCCGGGTTTGCCGAGGCTTTCAACGAGTTTCTCTTCCGAGAGGCCCGGTGGCATCAAGCGGGGGGTCGGCACGAGCGGGCTTTGGCGATTTTTACCACCCTCTACAGTCGGCACCGCGATTACCCTGGGCTTGCCGACGCGATGGCCCAAAGCTTCGACCACCAGTTGCAACAGGCATTTGCCTCCGAGAATTTTTCGGGAGCTCGGCGTTTACTTCAGGCTTTAGCGAAATTCTTCCCGAATCATCCCGTGGCCCAATCTTGGGAGCAAAGACTCATCGGGCTGGCTCAAAGCGCGCTAGAGCAAGCTCGTGAGGCAGCGGCCAAGCAGGCTTTCTCCGAGGCTCACCGGCGGTTGCGGCGAGCTCTGGAAATTTGGCCGCGGTTGCAAGGAGCTTTCGAATTTGCCGCTGAACTCCATCGGCAATATCCTCGGGTCGTGGTGGCAGTATCGCAACCGGTTCCCCAAGATTCCTTAAATCCGTTGTCCCACTGGGCATCGCGGAGAGTCTATCGTTTGGTGGCCCGAACCTTGTTCGAGTTTGCCGGGCCAAGCCTCGAGGGTGGACAGTATCTGTGCCCATTTGGGCAGGGGAGCTGGGATCCTTATAAATTGCAGCTGTTGTTTTCCCTCCGGCCGGGGGTTCGGGGGGTGCCTTCGGGGGAGGAGCTAACGTCCTTCCGACTTGCCCAAGAACTCTTCCGTTGGGCAGCGGGGGAAGGATCGCCTGAACAGAAGATTTGGAACCAACTGCTTGGCTCCGTCGAATGTACAGATCTTTACACGTTAGAGGTCCGGCTCACCCGGCTTCACTTACGACCGGAGGCCTTGTTAGTCTTCCCCTTAGAGTTTAGCTCTCCGGTGCTTTTGGCGGCAGCAGAGGGAAATGGAGGTGCAGGCACGGATTTTTCCATGGTCACGGTGGGGACGGAGGGGAATTCGGGCAAAGACTTACCATTAGACTTACCCGATTGGGCCAGAAGGAGCTGGATCGGTCCCTACCGCTTGGTGGAGCGGACAGAAGAATTCGCACGATTTGAGGCAAAACCGGAATATTTTGCCGCCGATGAAAGGCAGCCGCGGGAGATTGTAGAAGTGAGTTTTCGCTCTCCGCTGGCTGCCCTTCGGGCCCTGCGGTCCGGCGAAGTTGATATCGTGGACAGGGTACCCCCTTGGCTTGTGGAGGAGGTGTCCCAGGTGCAAGGACTGGTGGTCGAACCTTATGCCCTGCCCACGCTGCATTGCCTTCTTCCCAATATGGATCGCCCTTTACTTCGCAGGGCCGCTTTTCGTCGCGGCCTTTTGTACGGGCTAAATCGCCAGGCAATTTTGGAGCGGCTTTTGGGCGGCACTAAGCAGCAAGCAGCCCGGGTGGTGAGCGGACCTTTCCTTGCGGCAACCGGCTCCGGGGAACCCCTCGATTATGCTTACGACTCCACCGTTGCCCCGAAACCGTACGATCCCCGCCTGGCGATTGCCTTGCTGCAAGTTGCGTTTGCAGAGTGGACTGCGGAGTTGCCCGAAGAGAAACGCCCACAGCGGATCCCGGAATTGGCTCTAGCGTTTGTGGAAGATCCCATCGCACGATTTGCCTGTGAGGCGATTCGGAACGATTGGCGTCGGCTGGGGCTGCGGGTTGAGCTTCGGCCTTTGGAGGCGATCGCCCCTCCGCAGGTGCCGGAGGATGTGGATCTTCTTTACGTGGAGCTTGCGGTGTGGGAGCCGGCCGTCGATGTGGAGCGGATCTTCTGCCCGGAGGGGCTGTGCGGCTATGCCAGTCCCCACATGATGCAGGCCCTTGCACGACTTCGAACCATCCGGGAATGGAATGAGATGGCCCTTCAGCTCCGCCGAATTCACCGCCTCGTAGATTTGCAATGCAGTATTCTTCCCTTATGGCAGCTTGGGGATTACTTTGCCCGGGCTCACTCATTGGAAGGGGTTGGAAGTCGGCCTTTCACACTTTATCAGAATGTGGAGCGATGGCGTTTCACCCCGCGACCTTTCCAGTTCGAGCTATAAGGATCGAGGTTATTAGACAGGAAACAAGCCCTGTACCTGAAGCTCGGCCATGAAAGTTTGGGGTGGTAGGCGGGGGTACCTCTGCTTGGAGGGTCATAAAAGTTGGTTCTTGATTTGAGGGCAACATGCTGGGCGGTGAGCGGTATCCCTAGCCTTTTGAGAAGGCTTCGAGCGGTCTCCGGGATAGCCCCGGGTGAAGCATTGATCTTTGTTATCCAGCTGGCAATTTTGCAGGAATGTTACTGATCGGACGGATAACTTTTTAGTGATCTGGGTGATCGGGCGGCAAAGGGCGGAAAAGTTTAGTGAAATCCATCGAGCACGAATGATTTTTCCTATCTTGCAAGCAATTGAGCCCTCTGTGAGAGAAAAGGTTAGCATGGTCTTCCGGGGGCGAGCGAAGACCAGCGATCACGTCGTCGATGTGTCGGACAGGTGGCCGGTCTTCCGTGGGCAGGGCAACGTCGATCATTCCCCACGGCGAGTGGTGGCCTTTGCATGTCTGGCGAGTTTCGTTACGTTGTTCCTTTTCGGTCCGGCAAAAGGGGAGGTGGTGTGGGATCTGCTCCCTTATCGCGTGGAACTTTGGTTGGCAGTGTCTTCCCACGAACCTTGGGCACAGATTGTTTTGGGGGAGTGTCTTCGGCATTTGCAAGAGGATGTAAGCCGATGGATTGGCCCGGTGTGGAATTGTGAACTTCGGGTTGTCGATTCGAAGTTGGCCAGCCGGTTGGTTCGAGGGGAATCCTGGGACCGGGAGTTTTGGCCGCAGCATTGGACTGAGGTAGAGCATCCGGACAAGGCCATCGTGCTCACTATAAGGCGGGAGGCTTCGGGCTTTTTCCGGCTGTCGGCTCAGGAATTGGACCTCCGCAGCCAAAGCTGGGGACCAAAAGTCGTTCGGCAAATCGGGGCTTCTTGTCTGCTGGCCGAGGGGGTATTCGAAGCGGTTTGGGAAGCCTTTTGTCCCACGGCCCGCCTGGTTTCCCTGGATCTGGAAACGAAAGTCGCCCAGCTTCGGGTCCGGGGCGGCGCGCTGGAACTACCGGGGGCCTCCTTGCGACTGAATTTCCCGGGACAGGTTTATCGGCTATTTGTCCGCTACAACGATCGATTGGGTCGAGCTACCCGCATCCAGGACATTCCCTTTTCCTACTTATTGGCCGAGCAAACAGAAGGGGCTGTGGTTTCCGCGAGATTGATTTCCGCTTTCAGGACTCCGTTAAGTGCTCGCCGTCGGGGTCGGGTAGAACAACTTTTCGTTAGCACCCGGGCTTTTTTGCCGGCTACCCGGCTCATCTGTGAAGATCGGGCAGAACCCGGCCGACCCTTGCGAGCCTATTGGGTTTATCAGCAATCGGTGGATAGCAAGGAGACAGCACTGGTCGGCACCACCGATGACAGTGGCAGCATCCTAGTACCGTATACCGGACAGGGGCTCGTAGTCCTATGGATTAAGAATGGGCAGGTGCCTTTGGCCCGACTTCCTTTGGTGCCTGGCAGTGCGGAAGAAGTGATCGCTCAGCTGCCTCGTGATGACGAACGGCTGGAGGCGGAAGCTTTCGTCCTGGGGCTACAGCAAGAACTCTTGGACGTGGTGACCCGCAGGCAAATCCTCCTTGCTCGGGCCGAGCGGTATGTTAAGGCAGGAGAGCGGGATCGGGCCCGACAAATGCTCGAAGAGTTGCGCGCTCTGCAAACCTTGGACGATTTCCGGCGGCACCTCCTGCTGAACCGCAAACGCCTAATCGCCGCCGATCCCTTGGCTCAGAAACGCATCGATCAGATGTTTGCCAAAACGGAGGAACTGTTGCGAGCTTATCTGGACCCCCAACCTATCGAAGCTTTGGCGGCAAGGCTTCGCGGTCCGTAGGATTCCCTTCGTCTCCCTCATCCGAGCAAGGAGACTCCGAGAGTCTTTAGCTAATCAGCTAAATTGCTACGGAAGGCCCAGGGAATCAAAACTTGGGCACTTAGGACAGGGGAAGCGGTGAAGCAAGTTTTAGCCGAGCAGGTTACACCGCCTCCGGGAAACCTTCAACGACTACCCCTGCGTGGATCCGAATATCGCAAAGGGGATTTACCGGCTGGGATGAAAAACCTACCAGATACACAAATTCGGAAACGGGCATGGGACGACTGATTGCCATCGGGGATATTCACGGATACCTGGAGGCCCTCTGTGCGTTAGTGGAGCTCATTGGGCCGACCCCTACCGACACCATTGTTACCTTGGGGGATTATTGTGACCGGGGCCCGAATACCAAAGGAGTGATCGATTATCTTCTCGGTTTGGCGGAGCAATGTCAGCTGGTGCCCATCCTCGGAAATCACGACCAAATGGCCTTGGAAATCGCTTGCGGAGCAGAGGAATTCTTAGAAGATTGGTTGGATTTTGGCGGGCGGGCAACTCTTGCCTCTTATGGGGTGGATCATCCGCGACTCATGCCCAAGGAGCATCTGGATTTTTTGGCGGGATGCCGTTTGTTCCATGAAACGGAAAACTTTTTCTTTGTTCATGCCAACTACCTCCCTGAGTTGCCGCTTGAACTTCAGCCCCCGGAGGTTCTTTGCTGGGAGTCCTTAAAAATTCGGGTACCGGGTCCCCACTATTCGGGGAAAATTGCCGTGGTGGGCCACACGGCCCAGCTAAGCCGGGAGGTACTCGACCTGGGATATCTAATTTGTCTAGATACCTGCTGTTACGGAGGCGGCTGGCTGACCGCAATGGAACTCCTCTCTCGACAGGTTTGGCAAGTGGATCAGCAGGGGTCTCCGAGAGGGTCCCGAATCCGCATTCCTTAGTCCGCCAGCGTTTATTCCGTTGTCTGCTGTGGCTTACAGATCTGGTTTACAGAGCCGCCGGGCGGACCAGCTGCCTGACCCAAAAAAGCTTCGAGAAATCTTGGATCTTCCCAGATCGTAGGAACACTCATCGCTGGTTTTCGGCCGGTTTTGCGGCTGGTGGTTTTACGAAGGTGAATAGGTACCCGGCCGAGGAGCCATTCCCCTCTCGATGGCTCAAGGGTTTCCCAAACTATTTTTGTGTGGGTAGGATTGGTTGGGGGGAAACCATACCATTAGGTAAAGTGGAAGGCTAAAAGGCTATTTGTACTTGCAAAATGGTATTTGCAAAAGAGAAAAACAGAGAAAGACCGGGTTGGGGCTGTGAAAAACGTGGTTAAGGCCCGTGGGGTGGTCGGGGACTTTCCTCCAGCTTCCCGTCGGCGGGATGTGGGCCCTTGGGGTACATTATTGGGGTACATTATTCGGGGGCCGACTCGTGCTCACCGAAAGAAGGGAACGTGAGGGATACCCCCGCAGCAGGACCCCCACAACGATCGGGATTACCCTCCTACCTTGAATCCGGAAATTCGGGTTCTGTGTCCCGGAGGCATAGTGGCATGGCGGAAAAGGTTACGGTAGCTGTTGCACGAAGGCCGGAAGCAATCGGTCGCGAAGTGATCCTTCAAGGGTGGGTGCGAACACGCCGCGACTCCAAGGGGGGCTTTAGTTTTATCGAGCTCAACGACGGATCTTGTCTCGGCAACATTCAGATCATTGCCGATCAGTCACTCCCGAATTATCAGACGGAGATTCGCCATTTGGGAGCTGGCTGTAGTGTTCGGGTGGAAGGAGTGGTAAAGGCCTCCCCAGGGACCAAGCAGGCCACGGAGGTTGAGGCCCGGCAGGTTCAGGTCCTGGGCTGGGCGGATCCGGAGACCTACCCGCTTCAGAAAAAGCAGCATTCTTTCGAATTTCTCCGCACAATCGCCCATCTTCGGTCCCGGACGAATACGTTCGGAGCCATGGCCCGGGTACGAAATTGTGTCTGTATGGCAATTCACGAGTTCTTCCAGAGCGAAGGTTTTCTCTATGTTCATACCCCCATCATCACTCCGAGTGACTGCGAAGGGGCCGGTGCACTCTTCCAGGTGACCACTTTGAACTTGGCCGCGGTACCGAAGCAAGACGGGGTGGTGGATTACTCCCAGGATTTCTTCCAACGTCCCACTTACCTGACGGTCAGTGGGCAACTGGAGGCGGAGGCATTAGCTTGCGGGCTGGGAAAAGTCTATACCTTTGGCCCTACTTTTAGGGCCGAAAATTCCAACACAACTCGCCACTTGGCGGAATTCTGGATGGTCGAGCCGGAGGCAGCGTTCTTCGAGCTGGAAGATAACATGGACCTGGCCGAGCGGTTCCTTAAACATATCTTCCGGCGGGTGTTGGAGCGATGTGAGGAGGATATGCAGTTCTTCCGGGAACGGATTGATCCGCATTGCATCGAAAACCTTACCAGCGTGATCGAGCAGCCGTTCGAACGGATTTCCTATACGGAGGCTATCGAGATTCTTTCCCGATCGAACAAGGCGTTCGAATTCCCGCCGGTTTGGGGAAAGGACTTGCAGTCGGAGCACGAACGCCACTTGACCGAAGAATATTGCCGCCGGCCGGTGATCGTCTTCGACTATCCCAAGAGCATCAAGCCCTTCTACATGCGGGTAAACGACGACGGGGGGACGGTCAGGGCTATGGACGTGCTCGTGCCCAAAGTGGGCGAAATCATCGGCGGAAGCCAGCGGGAGGAACGCCTGGAGGTTTTGCTGCAGCGGATGGCCGAGCAGGGACTAAACGCCGAGAATTACTGGTGGTATCTCGAGTTGCGGCGGTTCGGAACGGTGCCCCACTCGGGATTTGGTTTGGGTTTGGAACGCTGTTTGCAGTTCGTTACCGGGATGGGAAATATTCGCGATGTGATCCCCTTCCCGCGAACGCCTGGGAATGCCGAGTTTTAACCGGCAGCATTAGCCACCCGGAAAGTGGTCAGTCCGGAAGCAATAGGGGAGGCTTTTAAGTCTAGTGTTGGGGTACTTGCGGAAGGGCCGGGACATTGAGCCGGGTCAACCC
>Ga0308310_1001143_pt1 | contig 11902 bp, 7 predicted proteins | sample HotsprSampleMS65_FD_203672 | JGI IMG/M metagenome (GOLD analysis project Ga0308310, IMG submission 203672) | Hot spring phototrophic mat microbial communities from Mushroom Spring, Yellowstone National Park, Wyoming, United States - 20090730_MS65 ...
TGAACTGCGCGCGCCCGATGGAGAACCGGTCCCCTTCGGGGAAGTGCAGGTCACACATACTCAGCCGGAGCCTTCTCTGGCGGAGATTTCCTATCCGATGACGACACGGCTGGGGGAGTCGGTCCGGTTGGCGGGGTACGGGCTGTATCGGGACCGGGGAATTCTGGGGAAGCAGGTCCTCTCACCCGGCGCGACGGTCCGTCCGGGGGAGCGTCTCTTTCTGGACCTCTACTGGCAGACCGACGGGCCGGTAGGGGAGAACTACGTCGTCTTCACCCACCTGGTGGGGACCGCCTGGAACCCGGCGACGGGCAACCCGGTCTGGGCGCAGGATGACCACGAGCCCCTGCGGGGCGGATGCCCGACCTCCCTGTGGCTCCCGGGCCGTCTGCTCCGGGACCGGTACGAACTGGCCCTGCCCGCAGGGACCCCCGCCGGGGAGTACGTGCTGGAGGTGGGGATGTACCGCTGGGATACGGGGGAGCGGCTGCCCGTCTCCGGCGACGGCGCCGACCCCGAGGCCCGCCGTATCGTGTTGGGGGCAGTGAGGATGAAACCGTGAGCGAGAGGGACGCAGTCTGAGTGGCTGGAGGGTGCTCAGGACTCTACTGCTGTCCAGAACATCTTTCACTCCAAAGTAGCAGGATTGCTTCTCATTGTAGCAGGACTGCCCATTTTGTCAACAGTTTTGTAACTGCCTACCTGAATCGTTTCGTAAAAACCACGAAGGACACGAAGGCCACACGAAGGGCACGAAGGATAGTTTTTCTTTATCCCTTTGTGTCCTTTGCGAGTACTTTGTGCCCTTCGTGGTAGGTAATTACACAGTTTTCAGGAGGTGTCCATGTTCCAACCCGTCCCTTCCAAAGTAGACTTCATCCAGCAGGAGCACCAGATTCTGGATTTCTGGAAGCGCACTCAGGCCTTCCAGAAACTGGTGGAACTCCGCAAGGACGGCCCCCGCTGGTCGTTCATTGACGGCCCTATCACCGCCAACAACCCGATGGGTGTCCACCACGGCTGGGGGCGCACCTACAAGGACCTCTTCCACCGCTTCTGGGCCATGAAGGGCTACCAGACCCGCTACCAGAACGGCTTTGACTGCCAGGGGCTCTGGGTGGAGGTGGAGGTGGAGAAGGAGTTGGGCTTCCGCTCCAAGCGGGACATTGAGAACTACGGGATTGAGCGCTTTGTCCGTAAGTGCAAGGAGCGGGTCCTGCGCTTCGCCGCCGTCCAGACCGAGCAGTCGGTCCGCCTGGGCTACTGGATGGACTGGAACGACCCGGAGTTCCTGCGGGACCTGGCCCGCCGGATCATGGAGAACCCCCAGGAGGTCATCACCGTCCCCGGCCCCCACGGCCCCGTGACCGACACGGTGGAGCAGATTGTGGGACGGTTGGGTATGCCCGAACTGGGCGGCTCTTACTTCACCTTCTCCAATGAGAACAACTACATGATCTGGACCTTCCTGAAGCGGTGCTGGGAGCGGGGCTGGCTCTACAAGGGCACCGACGTCATGCCCTGGTGTCCCCGCTGCGCTACCGGCATCAGCCAGCACGAGATTGTCACCGAGGGCTATCAGGAACTGACCCACCCCGGCGTCACTCTGCGCTTCCCTCTGCGCGGCCGTCCGGGGGAGAGTTTGCTGGTCTGGACCACCACGCCCTGGACCCTCACCAGCAACGTCGCCGCGGCCGTCGGCCCCGACCTGACCTACGTCAAGGTCCGCCAGGGCGACGAGATTTTCTACCTCTCCAAGGGCACTCTCTCTATGCTCCAGGGCCCGTACCAGGTGCTGGAGGAGATGAAGGGGAAGGCGCTGGAGGGCTGGACGTACGACGGTCCTTTTGACGAACTCCCGGCCCAGCAGAAGGCGGGCGGCCCCCAGGCCCACCGGGTCATCCTCTGGGACGAAGTCGGCGAGGCGGAGGGGACGGGCATCGTCCACATCGCCCCCGGCTGCGGCGCGGAGGACTTCGTCCTGGGCAAACAGTACGGCCTCCCGACCATCGCTCCGCTGGATGAAGAGGGTATCTTCGTGGACGGGTTCGGTTTCCTGACCGGGACCCCCGTCTCCGAAAGCGCCCCGCGGGTCTTTGAGAGCCTTCGGGAGAAGGGACTCCTCTACCGGGTGGACGATTACACCCACCGCTACCCTGTCTGCTGGCGCTGCGGCACCGAACTGGTCTTCCGACTGGTAGATGAGTGGTTCATCTCTATGGACGAACTCCGCTACGACATGATGGACGTCACCCGGCAGATTCGCTGGATTCCGGAGTTCGGCCTGGACCGGGAACTGGACTGGCTGCGCAACATGCACGACTGGATGATCAGCAAGAAGCGGTACTGGGGGCTGGCGCTGCCCATCTGGGAGTGCAGGGAGTGCGGCCACTTTGAGGTCATCGGCGACGAGCGGGAACTGCGGGAGCGGGCGATCGCGGGCCGGGAAGTCTTTGAGGGTCACACGCCCCACCGCCCGTGGGTGGATGCGGTTCGCATCGCCTGCCCGAAGTGCGGCGCGGAGGTCTCCCGCATCCCTGACGTCGGCAACCCCTGGCTGGACGCCGGGATCGTCAGTTTCAGCACGCTCCGCTACCGCACCGACCGGGAGTACTGGCGCCAGTGGTACCCGGCGGATTTCATCAGCGAGTCCTTCCCCGGCCAGTTCCGCAACTGGTTCTACAGTCTGCTGGCGATGGCGACCGTCCTGGAGAAATCCCCGCCCTTTAAGGTCTGCTTCGGCTATGCCACGCTTCTGGCGGAGGACGGCCGTCCGATGCACAAGTCCTGGGGCAACGCCATTGAGTTCAACGACGCTGCCGACCAGATGGGCGTGGACGTGATGCGCTGGCTCTACTGCCGCCAGAAGCCCGACGCCGACCTGCTCTTCGGCTATGGTAAGGCCAACGAGGTCCGGCGCCAGTTCATCCTGCCCCTCTGGAACGCTTACGTCTTCTTCGTCACCTACGCGCGGCTGGACAACTGGACGCTGGAAAACGGTCGGACGGGCCCGCTGGCCTACAGTTTGCTGGACCGTTGGATTCGGGCCCGGCTGCACCAGGTGGTGGCGAAGGTGACGGAGCGGCTGGATGACTACGACGCCTACGGCGCGACGCTGGCCCTGGAGCCCTTCGTGGACGACCTGACCAACTGGTACATCCGCCGGAGCCGCCGCCGCTTCTGGAAGAGCGAGCACGACGCGGACAAGAACGCGGCCTACGCCACCCTCTACGAGGTCCTGACCACCCTCTGCCGGTTGCTGGCGCCCTTCATCCCGTTTATGACCGAGGCGATGTACCAGAACCTGGTCCGGGCGGTGGACCCGGAGGCGCCGGAGAGCGTCCACCATACCCTCTGGCCTCAGACAGACCCGGCGGCGATAGATGAGGGGTTGCTGGCCCAGATGGACCTGGCCCGCGAGGTGGTCTCGCTGGGGCACGCGGCCCGCAACAGCGCCAACATCAAAGTCCGCCAGCCGCTGGCCCGCGCGCTGGTCCACCTGGAACCTTCGGTGGGGGCCCTGGACGAGGAGTTGTGGGCGCTGGTGCAGGACGAGTTGAACGTCAAAGCGGTAACACAGGTAGCGCAGGCTGAAAGCCTGCTCACCTATCTGGTGATGCCCAACAATGCCCTGCTGGGGCCCCGCTTCGGCGCCCGCTTCCCGGCGGTCCGGGCCGCGCTGGCCGCGCAGGACCCGATGGCGGTCGCCCGGCGCGTGCGGGCCGGGCTCCCTGTTCATCTGATGGTGGACGGCGAGAAGGTAGAACTGGCGCCGGAGGAGGTGCTGGTCCAGGAGAAACCAAAAGAAGGCCTGGCGGTGGCCTCGGAGCGGGGGGTGACCGTCGCGGTGGATGTTGTCCTCACACCCGAACTGCGGACGGAGGGACTGGCGCGGGAGGTGGTCCGCCGCATCCAGAACTTGCGCAAGGACGCCGGGTTTGAACTGGACGACCGAATCGTGACGGTCTGCGGGGCCGAAGGGGACCTGGCGGAGGCGATCGCCGTCTGGCGGGAGTACATCGCGGCGGAGACGCTCAGCGTGGAGTTGCGGGCGGGCGAACCGGAGCCCGGAATGGCGACTGCCGAGGACCGGGTGGATGGCCACCCGCTGCGGCTGGGAATCCGGCGGGTGGCCGGATAGCCGGATAGAAGAAGCGGCGGCGGCCCGAAGGGCCGCCGCCGCTGTTTCTCTCAGATGTTCGTCGTCAGGCGTGGAGTGCCGTTTTAGCCCGTTGGGACGCCACTCCACTTCGCTCTGTGGCTGACTACCAGGACCGCCGCTTCCATTGATACGTCAGCCGCCCCTCTACCGGGCTCTGCAGGTTCTGATGGCTTCTCAGGTACTCCTCTACCACATCCCGCGCTGAGGTACTGAACCACTTGCCGAAACGGGCAACCTGTTGTAATATGAAGTCAACTTCTCTCCGGAGGAAAGCAGGTGGAAAAGCGCATCATTCAGACCCCCAATGCTCCTGCTGCGGTTGGCCCGTACTCTCAGGCGGTGCGCGTCGGTGATTGGATTTTCACTGCCGGGCAGTTGGGCCTGATCCCCGGGACGAAGGAGTTCGCCGGGCCCGACGTGGAGTCCCAGACCCGCCAGGCCCTGGAGAACATCCGCGCCATACTGGAGGCCGCTGGCTCCTGCCTGTGCCACGTGGTGAAGACGACCGTCTTCCTGCAGGACCTGGGCGAATTCGGGCGAATGAATGGCGTCTATGCGGAGTTTTTCTCCGAGGACCCGCCCGCCCGTTCCACGATCCAGGTGGCGGCGCTACCGATGGGCGCCCGGGTGGAGATTGAGGCCGTGGCCGTCGCCTGTGACTGCGACCCCTCCGGGCGATGCCCCTGTTGTGAAGAGTAACGAGGTATGGCTGGGGAGCAGGCCGCCCGGGAGGCGGAGCGCCACGTCGGGCCATACGTCCTGCGGGAACGGACGGCCCGGCGGCTGGTGGCGGAACGGACGGGTACCCCGTACATCTCCATCATTGCTGTCGGGGTGGTGTTCTTGTTGCTGGTTGTCGCCATTACCCCCTGGCGCGGCGGGACCCGCGTGCCGATTGCCATCAGCCTGGTCGTGATCGGTGTGGGGCTCGGGCTGCTGATTGCCGCCTTCGTCCCCCGCCTGGAACGACTGACGGTGGACGTGGAGGCCCGCGAGTGTCGCCTGGAACGGGTCTATCTCCTGGCCCGCCGGATAGAGACGTTTCAGGTTTCCCTGGACGCGGTGAGCGGGGTGCGCTGCCGTCAGCGGGTCTGGCGGGACGCGCCCAATGCCGCTGTCATCCGCTGGTCGGTAGAACTGGTGGGGGAGGAAAGGGTCTGGCAACTGGCTGAGGAGGACCAGGAGGAACCCATGCAGGAATTGACCCGCCTGGTTGCCGAGGTCGCGGGCATTCCCAAACGGTAACTATGCGCTGACTGAAGTCACCCTTCCTGGGCCGCAGGCCTTTGGTCGGCCTTCGCCGACCCTCTCTCTTTGGGATGCCCGTGGACGGGTGTCGGCGAAGGCCGACACCCGGCACGCAGGGCCCAGGGAGGACGATTTCCCTCGGTTGAATAGTTACCCCAAACGACAGTCTGTTGCTGAAGGAGGCTGACGATGCGACTGATCGGAAAACGAGTTGCTGTTCTGGCGGAGAACAACTACCAGGATTTGGAACTCTGGTACCCCCTCCTGCGGATGCGGGAGGAGGGAGCGGAGGTCAAAGTAGTCGGTACCGGGAGCGCCACCACCTACACCAGCAAATACGGCTACCCGGTGAAGGTAGACGTTTCCGCCGACCAGGTTTCCGCGGATGATTTTGATGCGATCATTATCCCCGGCGGCTACGCCCCCGACCTGATGCGCCGGTACGAGTCGGTGCTCCGGCTGGTGCGGGAGGCGTTCCAGAAGGGGAAGGTCATCGCGGCCATCTGCCATGCCGGATGGGTGCCCATCTCTGCGGGCATCCTGAAGGGCCGACGCGTCACCAGTTTCTTCGCCATCAAGGACGACATGGTGAACGCCGGGGCGGAGTGGGTGGACGCGGAAGTGGTGCGTGATGGCAACCTCATCACCTCGCGGATGCCGGACGACCTGCCCGCCTTCTGCCGCACCATCATTGAGGCTCTCTCCGCTGACGGAAGTCGGCCTCTTGGGGACTGCGGCTGATGGTCGGCCTTTGCTGACCAGGTCTCTATAGGTCTTTGGGTGAGGAATGAACCTCTCTGATTTCCGGGACCCACAGGCGGCCCGCGCGGTCGCCGAAACCATTGCAGTTCGCTCCACCCGCCCGGTGCGGCTGATGGAGTTCTGCGGCGGACACACCCACGCCATTCTGCGCTTCGGTATCCCGGACCTGCTCCCACCCACGGTGGAACTCCTATCGGGGCCGGGATGCCCGGTGTGTGTCACCTCGGCGGCGGAATTGAGTCGGGCCATTGCGCTGGCGGAGATCCCTGGGGTCATCCTGACCACCTTCGGGGATATGATGCGGGTGCCTGCAGACCGGGGGCGCTCGCTGGCCCGCGCCCGGGCCGAAGGGGCCGATGTCCGCATCGTCTACTCCCCGCTGGACGCGCTGGAAATGGCCCGGCAGAACCCCACCCGGACCGTGGTCTTCCTGGGTGTGGGCTTTGAGACCACCGCGCCGATGGTGGCGTCGGCCATCCTGGCTGCAGAGGCGGAGGGTATCCGCAACTTCACCGTCTTCAGTACCCATAAACTCACGCCGCCTGCCATGCGGGCCATTCTGGACGCCGGAGAGGTCCGCCTTTCTGGTGTCATCGGGCCGGGCCACGTCACCACCGTCATTGGCTCCGATGCCTGGCAGTTCCTGCCCCAGGACTACGGGGTTCCCTGCGCTGTGGCCGGGTTTGAGCCGCTGGACATCCTGTGGGCCATCCTGGCGCTGGTGGAGATGATAGAGACGGGACGGCCGGACGTTGCCAACGCGTACGCTCGCAGTGTGCGGAGCGGGGGGAACCCTGCCGCGCTGGAGGCGATGGAGCGGGTCTTTGAGGTCGCCGGGGTGGAGTGGCGGGGGCTGGGGGTGTTGCCCGCCAGCGGCCTGCGCATCCGGGAGGAGTACGCCCACTACGATGCTGCGCGGCGTCTCCCGGTGGAGGTCCAGCCGGTCCGAGAGCCCCCGGGCTGTCGCTGTGGCGACGTCCTGCGGGGGACCCTGCGGCCGGTGGAGTGTCCCCTCTTTGCGCGAGTCTGCACCCCCCAGAACCCCGTCGGCCCCTGCATGGTCAGCGCCGAAGGCGCCTGCGCGGCCTACTACCAGTATGGTCCCCGAACTGAAGCCTGAGGATCAATCGCTACTTTTGTAACTGTTCAGCCTCACCCCTCCCCCAGCGGCTTCGCCGCCCGCCGCAGGCGACGGGGGTGGGGTGAGGAGCCTGAATAGTTACTCTCCATTACGTTTCACTTTTCACGTTTCACGGGCGGTGAACTATGTCCCTCCCACCTCTGACCCTCCAGATGACTATGGACCAGGCCCTGCGGCGGGTGACGGAGAACCGTCCCGCTCAGGAGGCCCTGATTTGCGGGAACCTCCGGCTGACCTACGGTCAGTTGCAGGAGCGCATAGACCGAACGGCCGACTTTCTGGCCCATATGGGTGTTGAGAAAGGGGACCGCGTCGCCCTGATGCTGCCGCCCGGGGTGGATTACATCACCCTGTTCTTTGCCATCGCGCGGCGGGGGGCAGTGGTTGTCCCCATAGACCCGACCGTCCGCCCTCAACGGGTGCTCCAGATCGCGGAGCAAGTCGCACCGGCCCGGATGGTAGTGGCAGAGCCGCTCCCCGAGGTGGTCGCGTCTGGGTTGCCGGAGGGGATAGAAGTCCACCTGGCGGATGAATTTCATCCGGAGCGGATGCCGGCCCTCTCGCCGGTCCCGCCGCCGGAAGTGGCGCCGAGGGACCTGCTGGCGATTCTCTATACCTCTGGCACCACCGGCGCGCCCAAAGGGGCGATGCACACCCACCGCAGCCTCATCGCCCCGGTGGTCGCCAGCATAAAATTGCGGGAACTGTGGATCAAACGTCCCTCGCTGGCGCAACTGCCCAAGATGGGACGGGCGCTGGCCCGCTATCGGCGGCGTCTCCTTCGGGCCGCCGGTCGCCCCCAGATTTTCCTCTCCACCACCGGCTACCACAACACCACTGGCATTGAGGTTTTCCTTCAGGCCCTGCTGATGGGGGACACGCTGGTCATCCAACCGTTCTTCCATCCGGTGGAAGCGCTGGAACTGATCCAGCGGGAGAAGGTGACCGTCCTGGTGGCGGTCCCGACGGCGCTGGCGGTGATGCTGCGGGTGGAGAACTTTGACCGCTACGACCTTTCCTCTTTGCTGATTTGCGGGACGGGCGCCGCGCCCTGCCCGCCGGACCTGGCGCGGGAGATTCAGCGTCGCTTCGGCTGTGCGCTGCACATCGGGTTCGGGGCGACGGAGATCGGCGGGGGCATCGCCGCCACGGACATCGGCGATTCGCCAGACCTCCAGGCGGAGACGGTGGGCCGTCCAATGCCGGGAATGGAAGTCCGCATTGTCAATGGAAGTCCGCATTGTCGACGAAGAGGGCCGTCCTCTGCCGCCGGGCCAAGTGGGGGAACTCTGGGTGCGGGGGGAGAACGTGATGCTGGGCTACTGGGGCGCGTCTGATCTGACTGAACAGGTGCTGGACCCGGAGGGCTGGTACCACACGGGCGATATGGTGGTGATGGATGAGCGGGGGTACCTGCGTATCGTGGGCCGGAAGAAGGATATGATCATCCGGGGCGGCCGCAACATCTACCCTGAGGAGATAGAGCGGCCACTGACGGCCCATCCGGCCATTCGGGAAGCGGCAGTGGTGGGGGTGCCTGGGCGGTTCGGTGATGAAGAGGTCTGGGCCTTTGTGATTCCCGAAGAGGGACACACGCTGACCCCTCAAGAGGTACGGGAATTCTGCCGGGGGGCGCTGGAACCGTATCAGATTCCCCAGGTGGTGCGGGTGGTGGAGGATTTCCCCCGCGCCTCTACCGGCAAACCGCAGAAATTCCGGTTGCGGGAGATGGCACTGGAAAGTAGCGCTGGCCGTCAGGCTGACCTTTGAACCGGGAATGCTTGTAGAGCCACGACGAGAAGCGGAGTGGCGTTGTGGAGCGCAGGCCGCCAGGCCTGCATGCAGGTTAACAGCCTGCGCCACGTTAAGGATGCCTCATCCGGTTTGCCATATGAGAGTTTTGGTATATAATTTGGCTGCCTGATGCTTTTGATGGGCTCCTCACTTACCTTCGGTGAGGCCAGACGAACAAAAAGAAAATATTTTTCGTTGCGGCGGCCTCGCCGCCGCAACGAAAAATATATTCCCTTCAGCATCAGATAGATGCCCTATGAACATCCTTCTGTGGGGAACCGGATCGCTGCCGTACTTTGAATGGCCGTCTCGCTGGGAATCTGTCCTGCTCCTGGGGCTATATGTTGCCGTGCTCCTCCTCGTTATGGCTCGCTCCTGGCAGGATTTCTCTGCGTTGCGCGGACGACGGCTGTTCATTTTTATCCTCCTTCTCGTTCTTACCCCACTGCTGAACCGGTTACTGATTCTGCGCCTTCCCGCTCCCGACTTGCTCCCGCCTCCTCTAATGGCTGCGGAACCTGCCGTGCCGGGCTTCCCGCTTTTGGGACTGTTGCCGGTGGTGCCGGCAGCCATTTGGCTGGGCGTCGGGCCCGCAACAGTGCTGGGCCTGGTGGCGGGATTGTTCCGTTCTACCACCCATATCCTCTTTGAACCCCTGAGCCTGGCGCTGGAAGTTGCCCTCCTGGCCTTTTTCCTGAGACAGGACTTCCGGGGTGGTTTTGCCCATTTCCTTCGTCAGCCCATGGGGGCGTTTCTGATTGCGGTTCTCCTGATTCAACCCGTCGTCCTGGTGGGTTTACTGGTCGGCGAGTACCGGCCGGGGCAGGGGCTGGTGGTGCTGGACTACGTTTTGGCCCTGATGAGCATCACCATCCCGTTGGCCTTTATAGAAGCCCTGGCCTACGGGGTGCTTTTCCAGACTCTCTATCTCTCATTCCCTCGGACCCGTCCGGTCCAGATCGCTCGTCGCTCTCCACCGTATGCCCGCACGCTGAATCGCCGATTCCTGTTTTTGTTTATTCCCCTCTTTATCGTCTTTTTCTCCGCCCTGGTCTACGCCGTCGCGGTATCGGCGATGAATACGGCCACCCGCCTGGCTGTGGATGCCATGGTCCGTGATGCCCGCAACGGCGCCGATGGCATTGGTGAGTTCATCTCCACCGGTCAGAGTCTGATCCGTCAATTCTCCATCGCTCCGCAAATCCGGAGCGGCGACATTGAGACATGCCAGGCCCAGTTGCAGACGTTTGTCCAGATGCTCCCGTACTTCAGTCGCCTGACTGCCTACGGACCGGATGGAAATCTCCTGTGTTCTTACCCCTCCTACGCACCGGACGAGGTGGAGCCAACCCCTGAGGAGCAGGAATTCCTGTTTCTGGTTCAGGCAACGGGTGGGGTGCAGGCGACACCGGTCCACCGGGGGCACAATGGTTCGGTGATTCTTTCTTTTTTAAGTTCACTGGAGCCTGGTGCCGGGGGTGAGCGCTACGGGGTTCTTGTTGGGCGGGTGGAGATGGGGGTGAATCCGCTCCTGGAACGGGTCCTGGCCGGGCTTCAGTGGACAATGCAGCAGGGGGAGGGGTTTGTGGTGGATGATCAGGGCCGCATTGTCGTCCACCAGGACCCCCAGCGGCTGTTGGATCGTTGGGAGGTAGACCAGAGCCGTCCTCCGCTGGCGATGGTGGGGGCTGGATGGGTGCGAGAGACCCGGGATAGTCGGACCAATGCCCGCCAACTGGCCTGTTACCTTCCGGTCAGCGGGTACCCCTGGGCGGTGGTGATTCTGCTTCCGCACAAAGTCCGTATGGAACTGGCCCTCAATATCGCCACTCCCCTTCTGGTTCTCCTGTCCGTTTTGACCGGAGTCGTGGGGCTGATTATTTCCCTGGCGGCGAGCCAGTTGACACGTCCACTGAATCTACTGGCTCGCGCGGCCGAAGAAATTGCCCGGGGCGATCTGGAGAAATCCGTCCAGATGGCTGGGGACGACGAAATCGCCCGGCTGGGCAAGTCGTTTGAGAAGATGCGGGTCAGCCTGCGCGACCGGTTGAACGACCTCTCCCTGCTTCTTCGGGTGGCGCAGGAGGTCTCTGCCACGCTGGACCTCTCCCAGGGCATCTCCCGCATTCTGGAGGGTGCTCTCCAGACCCTTCAGGCGCGCGTCTCCCGAATCGTTCTTCTCTCCGCGTCGGGGGATCCTCAGGTCGTTATCGGGCGCGGAGAGCCGGTGGAGCGGGTGGGGACGCTGGACCGGGTGCTGGCCCTGGCGGCCCGGGATGCCAGAACCGCGATTGTCCTGGATAATCTGCGGAGAGCCCGGCTGCTGGCCGGTGCCGGCCCGTTGCCGGAAGAAATCCAGGCCGTTGTGGCCCTGCCGGTTCTGAGCAAGGGGCAACCGGTTGCCGTAGTTTGGGTCGGGTTTGATCAGCCGCGTCGGATTGAGCCCACGGAACTGGACCTTCTTTCCACCCTGGCCAGCGAGACCGCCGTGTTGATTGAAAATGCCCGCCTGTTTCAACTGGCGGAGAGTGGGCGGCGGCGACTGGCAGCCATCCTCTCCAGCACGAGTGATGCTATTCTGGTCACGGACCGGGATGATTGTCTCCTGCTGGTCAATCCTGCTGCGGAGCGGGCCCTGGGCATCCCCGCTGAAGAACTGGTGGGCCAGAAGGTCGCAGAGACCCCTCTGGACCCCGCTCTGGTGCGCATCCTGACCGAGCCGTTGGGCCGAAGCGGGCCGCTGGTGGAGGAAGTCCCCCTGCCCGGTGGACGGGTTTTCTACGCCAGCGCGTCCA
>Ga0308310_1001149_pt1 | contig 11831 bp, 9 predicted proteins | sample HotsprSampleMS65_FD_203672 | JGI IMG/M metagenome (GOLD analysis project Ga0308310, IMG submission 203672) | Hot spring phototrophic mat microbial communities from Mushroom Spring, Yellowstone National Park, Wyoming, United States - 20090730_MS65 ...
CAAGCGCTCGCCTTCTGGCGCGACGCGCTCGGCTTATCGCTGAGCAAGATGGAGCGCGTTGCCGATGAGGAGGTCGAGATCGCCTTTCTGCCGCTCCAAGATGGCAAAATTGAGCTGATCGCGCCGATCAACACCACGAGTGGCGTCGCCAAGTATCTCGCCAAGCGCGGCGCGGGCTTGCATCATATCTGCCTTGAAGTGCCAGACCTAGCCGCGGCGATGCAGCGCTTGCGCGATCGCGGCGTGGAGTTGATCAACGACGCGCCGAAGGTCAACGCGGAAGGCATCCGCTACTGTTTTGTGCATCCGAAGAGCGCCTTCGGCGTCTTAGTGGAACTCTACGAGTCGCCGTCTGCAGCACAAGTCTGAGCGCAGCTGCGAGGGACAGTCATGAACGGTTGTCAGCGCGCCCGTCTGCACGCCGAAGACGCTTACCACATCAGAGGCTCGAGGGACCGCGCAAAGCGATAGGCAGAGAATTGTGCAAGCGCAGGCTTCAGTGCGGCGGAAAGCGCCGTTGATATCTGGTTTTTTGGCGTGGCTAGTCGGATGATTCTCTCAACTAAGGAGCGATTTGCGATCGCGCCATGCTGACTTTCATCGCGCGCTCGCGGCTGGGCGCACCAGCGCTCGCTGCGTACAGTGCGCTCGCCTTCATCACTTTGCACGCCTTGATCTTCGCCAACGGCACGCACGTAGCAGGCTACGATTACTTCAACTACCACTGGAATTTTTGGTTTCTACGTTACATCAGCCAGACTGAAGGCATCAATCCCTATCTGAACGATTTTGTGTTTTATCCTGCGCTCACCAACTATGGCTACCACGCCTATGCCGCGTTCTGGTATCCGCTATGGGCGCTGATTGAGCCGCTGGTTGGCACGCTGACCGCTTTCAACGTCATCATTTTCATCGCCTGCACCTTGAACGGCTATTTGTTGTTCGTCTGGCTGCGGCGCGAAGGCATTGCGGCGAGCTTGGCTCTGCTGGGCGGGGTTGCACTGCAAACTTTCCCGATTGCGCGCTATTGGTACTACAACACGCATATCAACTTGATGAACTGGTTTTGGCTGCCGCTGCACTTGTTGCTGTGGAGTCAAGTGATGCGCGCAGCGCGGGCGCGCGCCGCGCTACGAGTCGTCATATGGTCAGCGATACAAGGCGTGGCGCTCTATGGCTTGGCGATGAGCGATCATCAATTTCCGATCTTCGCTGCGTTTTTGGTTGTGCCATACGGAGTGCTGAGCTTGTGGCGCGCGCGGCGCGCGGGCGCTCAGCTGCTCGCCCTGCTCTTCGCGGCGGCGCTGACAGTCAGCATAGCAGTGGCGCTGCTGTGGCAATTCGGCTACTTGCGCTACGCGCTGGAATTTCGCGGCACCTTGGCGCCTGGCGCGGCAGCTGAGCGACCGGGCATCGCTGGGCGGCTGTTCAGCATGGCTGAGACGTGGTGGCAGTGGAACACGCCGTCGCTGGGCGCATTTGTGACGCTGAGCGCCCTGATGGCGCTCGTTGTGGCGCTCTTTGTGCGCCGCGCGCGGCACAAAAATGACGGACGTTGGTTCTGGTTCTGGACGGGCATTCCGCCGTTCCTGATCGCGCTAGGCGGCACGGTTCAGCTTGGTGCGCTGAGCTTGCCAACGCCGTATCACCTGTTCCACGCGCTGACGAGCGGCATGTTCGGGATGCCATGGCGCCTGTCGCCGATCTTTGTGATCGCTATGGCAATCTTCGCGGGCAAGGTCTTCACGCCGCTTGTGGCAGGCAAGCTGGGCTTGCAGCTGACAGTGTTCGTGTGTGCTTTCCTCGCCAATGCATGGGCAATCCGCTTGTGGGAGACGGCGCCGCTGACGCCTGTGCCGCCCGCCTACGCCTTCTACGAGCAGATCGGCGCGGAGCGCGGCGAGCCATACGATAGCCTTGTGCTGGTGGAAGTTCCGACGGGTGTCGGCACGGGCGAGGTGCTGCTGGGCGATCCGCGTGCGACGCAGCTGCAGTGGTATGGCATCGTGCATCAAAAGCGCATGATCAACGGCTTTATCTCTCGCGCGCCCGTCGAGCATTTCTTTTACATCGAGACAGGCGATCCGATGTTGAGTTGGCTTGGGCAGCGCGTGCCGCTCGACGCTGATTTCGTGCGGCGGCAGATGGAAGAGCGCGTCTTCGGCTACCCGATTGGCTATTTCGTCGTGCATAAAGACCTGATCGGGCGCGAGAGCGCGGCGCTGACTGAGATCTTCAGCTTTTTCAATCGCGACGTGCGCCACTTGCTGTGTCCTGTGTGGATTGAGGGCGATGCGGTCGCTTATCGCACGGCGGCGCATCCTGATTGGGACGGCTGTCCGCAGCGCGTGCCGCGCGACGGCGCAATTGATCTCGGCGCGGCAGAAGATGTGCGCTTCATCGGGCTTGGCTGGCACTATGCCGAGAACATTGCGGGCATCACAGCGCGCTGGACAGGCGAAGAGCCAACGGCATGGCTTCACCTGCGCGTCCCTGAGCGGCGCAATTATCAGGTCACAATCTCGGCGCAGGCTTTCGGGCGAGTCCGTCAGCTTAGCTTGAGCGCCAACGGCGTGCTGCTCGGCTCAGTTGCCGTGCGGCCCGAAGGTTTGGCCGAGTACACTTTCAGGCTGCCCGCTGAGGCGTTGCCGTTCGAGGACGGCTACCTGGAGTTGGCGCTGAGCTACGATCTGGGCGGGCAGGACGAGAAAATCGGGCGAACGCTCGGCGTGTTGGTGGATTGGCTGCGCTTGACGGCGCTTGAAGAGGCGCGCAGGGCCGAGTAACTTTTCGCGCTGCGTTGCGTAGTTAAATTTCAGACAGGTAGGGTCTGTGAAAGGAGTCGCGGCAAAATGCCTGGCGAGAGCCGTCCGCTCGGCATCACTATCTTGAGCGCATACTACATTCTCTGGGGCTTGGCGTCGGCGATGTGGGGCTTGCTGACGAGTCTCCTCGGCACTGCGCTAGTCTGCTTTGCGCAGGGTCTGCTGGCAAGCGGCATCTGGAGTCTGGTTCAAGGCGTGTTGAGCATCGTGCTCGGCGTCTCGCTTTATAGCGGCAAAGACTGGGCGCGCGCGCTGGTGATGGGCTTAGCGCTCTTGGGCGCGATCCTAGGCGTGCTGAGCCTCGTGAGCAGCGGCCCGAGCATCGGCGCAGCGTTCAACATCGCTGCAAACGTCTTCGTGTTGCTGTACGTCAACTCAGAGCGTGTGAAGCGCTTCTTTGCCACGAACTGACCGCACCCTTGGGAGGCTGCTCTGCGCTGTGATGCAGCCTTCCGTTTGATTCTTCCACTTGCATCGCTTTGTGAAACAAAGTACAATATCTTTCAGATCGTTTTGAACGATCTGAAAGTTGTAGAACGCTTGCCCATCAAGGGAGCTTGTATGAAACGGATACTGAGGTCAAGGAGCTGTGCCATGCGTCGTCTATTGCTGATTGTTGCGCTCGTTGCGCTATCCCTATCGTTCGCTCAGCCCGCTGCCTATGCGCAGAGCGAGAAGGTGCGCTTAGGCTACTTGCCTGTGATCACCTACGCGACCTTCTTCGTCGGCGTGGAGCGCGGCTACTTCGCCGAGGAAGGCATTGAGCTCGAGCTGGTGCCGTTGCCCGCTGGCGGCGGCGACTCGATTGTGCAGCTTGCTGCGGGCAATTTGGACGTGGCAGCCACGGGTGCGGGCGCTGCGCTGTGGAACGCTATCGCGCTCGGCTTGCCGGTGAAGATCGTGGCGCCGCTGCATACAGAGCGCCCGCCTCTGGCGACGCCGCTGGTGATCTCCGCCAAGCGCACGGACGAGATCAAGAGCGTCGCTGACCTGCGCGGCAGGAAGATCGCCATCAATAACGTCGGCTCAGCAGTTGAGTACTGGGTCTATGCGGCGCTGCAGCGTGGCGGCGTGAGCATGGACGAGGTAACCACCGTGCCGATGCCCTTCCCGCAAATGGCGGCCGCGCTGGACTCCGGCGCGATCGACGCAGCCGTGCTGACTGAGCCGTTGGCGACGCTCGGTCGCGACCAAGGCTTGCTCGCCTTCCTCGCCGATGATTTCATTGACGGCATCACAGTCACCTACGTCTTCATGGGCGAGTCAATGCTCAAGGAGCGGCGCCCTGTGGCAGAGGCGTTCATACGCGCTTACTTGCGCGCCGCTCGCGACCTGCAGGGCGAGATTGACGAGTCGCTTGCCGCGATCATTGAGAAGTACACAAACGTGCCTGCATCGGTTGTGCGGCGCATGAATCGCCAATACTACGATCCAAATGGCGTGATTCCAGTCGCCGATCTCGAAGAAGTGCAGCGCTACTTCAAGAGCCGCGGCTTGCTGGAGTACAACGAGCTGCTGAACGTGCCTGAGTTGGTAGATACATCGCTAGTCGAGGCAGCCTTGAAGGTGATTGGCGAGTACAAGCCCGCGCCAACCGCGACGCCGACCTCGCGCTACTGATCCGTTGTCTGAATTCTGATGCGCAGCGCGCTACAAGACCTGTAGCGCGCTATTTTGTTTGTTTTCACGACACGCTGCGCAGTGTACAATCGGCGCGATGCCTCAGCAAGATGTGCTCAGCTCACCACAGCCCGATCTCAGCCTCGTGATCGTCAATTACAAGACGCGCGATCTGCTCTTGGCGCTTCTAGAGTCGATTTATGCAAGCGCAGGTGACCTGTGCCTTGAGTGCATTGTGCTGGATAACGCGTCCTTCGATGGCAGCGCACAAGCAGTGGCGGCTCGCTTCCCGCAGGTGCGTTTTGTGCAGAACGCTGAGAATCGTTACTTCTCGGCGGCATACACGCAAGGCATTCAGATGGCGCGGGGCGCGCACGTGCTGGTGCTGAACTCTGATATGGAAGTGCGCGGCGCGGCGCTCAGCCAGTTGCTGAGCGCGCTAAAGGCCGATCCGAGCATCGGCGCTGCCACGACCACGCTGTGCTTCCCTGATGGCCGCTTGCAGCGCAACGGCTCGCGCTTCACAACGTTCGGCTATCTTGTGCTGAACTACACTTTTCTCGGCAAGCTCTATCGCTGGCTTTCGCCGCGCGCTTGGCAGTCGCTTCAGGATTGGCTGTGGTACGCCGATTGGGATCGGCGGACAGCGCGCGAGATTGACGTACTGCCCGGCAGCGCGATCATCGCGCGCCGCGAGGTGTGGAGCGCGGCAGGCTACTTCGACCTGCGTCTGAAGATGTACTTCAGCGACGATTACTTCTCACGCCGCGTGCAAGCGCTCGGCTTGCGCACGCTCTACCTGCCCAGCGACGGCATTCTGCACTACGAGGGCAGCAGCGCTAAGCAGATCGGCGCGTGCGCGCTCAACTTGTACCTGCGCGATTTGATCGTCTACACAGCGCTCGTGCATGGCAAACTCGCCGCTGCGCTTCTGGCGCTCTTGCTGATACCGACGTGGCTTGTGCAGCAGCTCAAGGCGCGCTGAGCGGCTGCCACAAGCGCGCCAAGTACTTGCCGAAGAATGGCAAAGCGCTCAAGATGCTCTGAATCAGCGCCCAGTGCGTCGCATCCAGCGCACGCAAGCCGAGCAACGCTACGCCGTACAGGATCGCGCTCAGCGCCGCCGCCAGCCATGGCTGAAAGTCGCGCAGCGCGAAAGCGGGCGCGCCCATCAACATGCCCGCTAGGCACACGCGCGCGGTCTTGCTCAGCCAAAAGCTCCGCTCAGCGCTCGTCATAGCGCGCGCGCGCACGAACAACGCAAGCATGGCCGCGTGCGTCAGAAAAGCCGCCACGCCTGCGCCGATCGCGTTCAGTAGCGGTAGCAAGAGCAGATTCGCCGTCAAGTTCACCGCCAGACCGAGCGCACGTGCTATCAGCAGCAGATGCTGCCCTCCTTCCACCAGCAACATCTGCGCATATGCGTTGCCGACCATTGCGAGCGCTGTGTGCCAGATCAAGATTTCCAAGATGCTCGCCGTGCCGTCGAAACTTGGGAAGAATAGCGTCGCCAAACTGCGCGAGAGCGCCGCGACGCCGATCGCGACAGGCAGACCGACCACAAGGCTGAGGAAAGCGAACTGATCCGCAGCGCGCCGCATCGCAGCAGGCGATTCCTTCGCCATGCGCGCCATCAGCGGGAAAAGCGCCGTGAAAACGGTCACGTTGAATAGCTCAATCACGCCGCTCACGATCACAAAGGCAGCTGTCAGGTAGCCTGCAGCGCGCTCGCCTAAGAACGTGAAGACCAACACCTTATCCAGGTGTTGATAAGCGTAGGCCAGAAACGAGCTGAGCGCAATTGACCAGCCTTCGCTGAACAGCCGCCGAACGAGCGCGCGATCTACAGGCAGGCGCGGCAGGATGCCCAAGCGGCGTAGCGCTAGACCGTGCAACACTGCTCGGAAGGCGCTTGCGCTGATAGTCGCCAAATACACGCCGACCAAGCCGCCCCCGCTGAGCAAGGCAATCAAGGCAAAGGCGATCTGCAGGCTGATGTGGACGACTGAGACGACGCTGGTCGTCACCATGCGCTCAGCAGCTAACAGTTGGTTGTAGCCGATGTTGCCGAGGGTATCTACAGTCAGGCTGAGCGCCGCCAGCGCCAAGAGCAGGCGAAAATTGGTCTCGTAGGGCAGCGCTAGGCTTAGCAGGACGAGCGCAATGTGCGTGCCTATCGCCAGCACAGGCTGCACGGCGAGCGTTGCCGTCAAGTAGCGGCTTGCTTCGCTCGGCTGGCGCGCCACATCGCGCAGCACGACCAATCCCATGCCGAACTCAGGCACAGTGGCAGCTGTCGCCAGAATCGCGCCGATCGTCCCCCAGATTCCGTACTGTTCCGCGCCGATGAGCGCCGCCAGCAAGGCTGCCCAGCCGAATTGAAAGCCGCGCCCCAACAGCGTGGCGATTGCGATGGCAGCCGTGTTGCGCGCCACGCGCGCCGCAACGTTGGCAGGTGATAGGTTTTGCTGCGTCACGGCTGAAAGTGTACCATAGGCGCGTCCATGCGCTTTGCATTCAGTTCAACACAAGGGTTGAGTTGCCCGCTGATCTGTGCTAGACTGGCATCGCACGCGCCACGCAGCGTGATGAAAGGGACGTTATATGCATCGCATCAATGAGAGCATTTCGATCAACGCCACGCCGTCTGCCGTCTGGAAATTGCTAACCACGCCCGACCTGATCCTGAAATGGTTCGCAGGCATTGATACGGTTCAAGCCTCGCCGGATTATCCCGCTGTTGGCTCGAAAATCTCAGGGAGCTACAAAGTGATGGGCATCGAGCTGAAAGCTACGCAGACTGTGCAGGCGCTGCAGCCGAATAGCGCGATCCACTACACGCTGGAAGGCCTAGTGAACGGCACGCAACGCTGGGAGATCGCGGAGACGGGCAGCGGCGTCACGCTCAGCCTAAGCATGGAGTACAGCATGAGCGGCGGCGTGCTAGGCAAGCTGGCAGAGCCTGTCGTGCATCAGGCGAACCTGAACAACGCTAAGCAATCGCTTGCGAACATCAAAGCAATGGCAGAAAGCTAGAGCAGCCGATAGAACCAATCATTCAGGTACAGCACAGCGACTTGCGCGCCTTTCTCAGGCAGCTTGGCGCCGCGCAGGTCGTCGCGCACGAAGTGCGCTGTGCCGCGCCGAACTTTGAGATCGGGCAGGATGAACTGATAACGCAACCGCACGTGATAACGTGAGGCGCGCTCCTCGCCAGTGCACTCCACAACCTCGCCGCGCACGACCACGCCGTGCCGCTCATACTGTGTTAGCAGGATGTTGCGCGCCAACGCCCACAGCAAGATCGGCAGGCTCAGAATGGGCGGCACGGTCGCCATCAACCAGAGCAGCTCGCCCTCAACTGCCTCAAGGCGGCGGTTGATCAAGGTGCTTTTCTCAGGCTGATCGGGCAGGAACTTCACCTCCAGGCGGCTACCGATGAAATAGAAGTCATATTCGGCGGCGTCTACGCTCACCTCGCGGCTGAAGGTGCGCCCGTCGGGCAGGCTGAACTGGTACGTAATGAACCAGCGGCGATGCAGCTCGCGTCCGTGTGCCTCAACGCGCCGCGCGACGACCTCGGCAAGTGCGCGGCCGCTGCGCGCGTCTAACGCGGTGTTCTCTTCAGCTTGGTAGATCGCCAGCGCGATAAAGAGCAGGCACACAGCGACCGCTGCAACCGCGACGTACAAGTGCGTGCGCCGCGCCAGATGACTGCGCCCCTTGCCCGGAAGCAGCTCGTACTCTGGATGCAACAGGAAGACGGTTTGTGGATCGGGATCGATTGCTACAGAGACAGCCGCAGGCGCCGACTGCTCAGCTGGTGCGAGCGCGGTCTGCGCGCTATCAGCCGCCTTGAGCGCACTTTGCCTCGTCATGATCTCTCACGCGCCGCCCAGAATGACAGGATTGCACATAAGCCAGGCGCGCTGAGGTACTGATTGACGGCTCAGACGCTCAGGATATGCACAACAGCAGTGCCGCCTAAGCCGCCGAGCGTCTGCGTCATGCCGATGCGCGCGCCCGGCACTTGGTTAGCGCCCGCCTTGCCGCGCAATTGCAGCACCACCTCAACCGCTTGATAGACGCCCGTTGCGCCGAGCGGGTTTCCGCGCGCCTTCAAGCCGCCGAAGGTGCTGATCGGCAGCTCGCCCGTCAAGCCGATCTTGTTCTCAGCCGCCAGCCGCCAACCTTCCCCGATCGCCGCGAAGCCGCTCGCCTCGAGCGCCAGCGTCGTCATGATGGTCGCCGAGTCGTGCAGCTCCAGCACGTCGATCTCGCTCTGCGAGAGCCCAGCGGCGCGCAAGGCTCGGTTCACAGCCTGCTGGACTGCGCTCAGAAAGAGCGGATTGGGGCGATCGTGCACGGCGAGCGCATCTGTGGCAACAGCGCTCGCGCGCAGACGGATCGGCTGCGGCACGAGATCAGCGGCGCGCTCGGCTGTGGTCAAAATCAGGGCGGCGGCGCCGTCTGCCTCAGGCGCGACGTCGAACAAGCTGATCGGCTCTGCCACAAGCGGCGCTGTGGCGAAGCGCTCTGCCTTGATCAAATTGCGGTACATCGCGTTCGGATTCTTGCTGCCGTTGGCATGCGCGTTCACGCTGAAATTGGCGAAGTCTGCCACGCTCACGTTGTACTGCGCCATGTAGCGCCGCATCAGCAGAGCCATGATCGCCACAGGGGTCGCGCCGTGCGCCGCTTCGTACTCGCTATCGAGGAACGTTGAGAGCGCTGCCGTGCGTGCGCTGCCAACCACGTCAGTCACCTTCTCCACGCCGAGCACGAGTACGGTTTGCGCCGCGCCGCTGGCGACCATCAGTGCGCCTTGCCGCAGCGCCAGGGCGCCGCTGGCGTCCGCGCCTTCCACGCGAAACGCCTCGATGCCGCGCAACCCTGCAAAATCGGCTATCAGCGCGCCGAGATGATGCTGATCGCTGATGACTCCGCCGAGCGCATTGCCGATCACCAGCGCGTCGAGTGTCTCAGGCGCGATGCCAGCATCTTGGAGCGCCGCCTCGATCGCTTGCAGGCTCAGATGGCGCAGCGATGTATCCCAATGCTCGCCGACAGGCGTCTGACCGATGCCAATGATGGATACGTTCTGCATAAAGCTCACTTCTGATCTCACTCGAGGTGCAGCTTATTGCGATAGCGCGCGTAGACAGCGTAGTCAATGACTGTGCGGCGCGCGATGTAGGTGCGGGTGAGCGGCGCGAGGCGTTGCCGCTCTAGAATTTTCTCAGTCACGGTCAAGTCGAAGGCATCTGAGCCGGCGCCGCTGCCGTAGCTGACACACAGAATGCGATCGCCTGGTTTCGCCTCGTCCAAAATGGCGCTCAAACCGAGCAGGCATGAGCCTGCGTAGACGTTGCCAACTTCGTTGGCGAGCAGGCCGAGCCTGATCTGCTCATCGGTGAAGCCGAGCGTCTTGGCGGCGCGCTCAGGGAACTTGACGTTCGGCTGGTGGAAGACGGCGTGCGCATAATCGCTCGGCTTTGTGCCCATCAAACGCATGAGCGCTTCAGCAGCGCCGTGCGTTTGCGCGAAATAGGCGGGCTCGCCCGTGAAGCGGTCGCCGTGCGAAGGATATTTGACTTCGGCGCGCCGCCAGAAGTCGGGCGTATCGGTCACGTAGCTGTATGAGCCGTTGAAGATGGCGAGCGCCTCCTCTGCCGCGCCGACGATGTACGCCGCGCCGCCGCTGGCAGCTGTGTACTCCAGCGCATCGCCCGGTCTCCCTTGCGCTGTATCCATGCCGATGCTCATGGCGTACTCCGCCATGCCGCTGCCCACAAAACCAATACACGCTTGCAGCGCCTCTGAGCCCGCTTTGCAGGCGAATTCCCAGTCAGCGGCTTGCACAGCGGGGGTGGCGCCAATCGCCTCAGCCACCACTGTGCCGGTCGGCTTGACGGCATAGGGATGGCTCTCCGAGCCGACCCAGATCGCACGCAAGGCGGTTGGAGCGATCTGCGCGCGCGCTAGGGCGTTGCGCGCCGCCTCAATCGCCATTGTGATCACGTCTTCATCCAAGCCAGCAACGGCTTTTTCCTTCACGGGCGCGCCGCCTAAGCCATTCGTCCACACTCGCGCCACCTCGCTACTCGGCAGCCGATAGCGTGGCACGTACGCGCCATAGCCAACGATGCCAACAGGCCGCGAAGGCTTCAAAATGCCACGCGGCTCGAAAGTCTTCGGAAGTTCGTCCGTCATCGTTCACTCCATCTGAGAAATGCCCAGTCCTGCGCTCAGCGCTGCGGACTGCGAAGCTCAACTGTTTCCATTGAGCGCCGCCACAAGCTGCTTGGCGCGCTCTAGGCGCACATTGCCTTCCGTTAGCAGCTGTGCCACCACTTGCGAGACTTGATCGCCCGTGGCGCCGGCGGCAAGTGCGATTTGGCGCGCGTGAAGGCTCATGTGGCCGCGCTGAATGCCTTCGGTCGCTAAGGCGCGCAAGGCTGCCAAGTTCTGCGCTAAGCCGACGCACACGATGACCTCTGCCAATTCGCGCGCGCTCTGCACACCGAGCAACTTGAGCGCAGCGACTGCCGCAGGATGCACGCGCGTAGCGCCGCCAATAATGCCGACCGCCAACGGCACACGCAGCTCGCCGCATAGATCGCCGTTTTCGGCTTGCCACCAGCGCGTCAGGCTCGTGTAGCGCCCATCGCGCGCGGCGTAAGCGTGCGCACCTGCCTCGAGCGCGCGCCAATCGTTGCCCGTAGCGATACAGACTGCATCCATGCCGTTCATGATGCCCTTGTTGTGCGTGGCAGCGCGGTACGGATCAAGCTCGGCGAACACGCTCGCCTCGACAATGGCGCGCGCCACCTGAATGCCGTCGAGCGTCTGCGTGGCAAGCTCAGCAGCCAGGACGCGGCACGTCGCCCAAGCCTTGCGCTGATCGCACAGGTTGCTCAAAATGCGCAAATGGACGCGCCCGCCGCTGATGGCGGCCACGAGCGGCGCGATCTGCTCGCAGGCAGTGTTGATGGCGTTGGCGCCCATTGCGTCGCGCACATCGTAGAGCAGATGCACGATCACCATCTCGCCGAGCGGGGTGCCCGAGAATGGGCGCACGACTACATCGCGCGCGCCGCCGCCAAGCCGCACGATTGAGGAAGTTGGATTGTTGGCGGCAGCCAGTAGACGCTCGCGCTGCGCCAGGATTCGCGCCGCCGCTGCCTGCGCATCAGGGATATCCAGCACTTGCAGCTGCCCGATCATGACCGGCTCATCGCTGCCCGCTTGGAAGCCGCCGCCCGCGCGGATCAGCTTGGCGGCGTAGCTGCAGGCAGCCACCACGCTCGGCTCTTCTGTTGCCATTGGCACTAGATAGTCGCGCCCGTTGATCAGAAAGTTAGTGGCAATGCCGAGCGGCAGCCC
>Ga0308310_1001152_pt1 | contig 11824 bp, 12 predicted proteins | sample HotsprSampleMS65_FD_203672 | JGI IMG/M metagenome (GOLD analysis project Ga0308310, IMG submission 203672) | Hot spring phototrophic mat microbial communities from Mushroom Spring, Yellowstone National Park, Wyoming, United States - 20090730_MS65 ...
GTGAATAATGGCCCAACAACATCTTCCCTCCAACTGGGCGACCCGGTTCTTCACCATCTGGACCGGTCAGGCCTTCTCCCTGTTCGGGAGCATGCTGGTGCAGTTCGCCCTGGTCTGGTGGCTGACGAAGACCACCGGCTCGGCGACGGTACTGGCGCTGGCGACGATGGTCGCCATGCTGCCCCAGGTCTTTATGGGCCCCTTCGTCGGGGCGCTGGTGGACCGCTGGAACCGGCGGCGGGTGATGATCATCACCGACAGCCTCATCGCTCTGACCACCGTCGTGTTGGCGGCCCTGGCCGCGATGGGGGCCATGCGGGTGGGGCATGTCTTCGCCGTGATGTTCATCCGCTCGGTGGGGGGCGTCTTCCACTGGGCGGCGATGCAGGCCTCCACCTCCCTGATGGTCCCCGATCGGCATCTGGCGCGCGTCGCGGGCCTCAACCAGACGCTGAACGGGGCGCTGCAGATTGTCGCGCCGCCGGTGGGGGCTTTGCTCTGGGGCGTCCTGCCCCTCTACGGCATCCTGGCGATAGATGTGGGGACGGCGCTGCTGGCGGTTATCCCCCTCTGCTTCATCCCCATCCCGCAACCGGCCGCGCGCGGGCGGGTTGGTGTCCCGTTTTCCCTGTTCCGGGACGTGCTGGAAGGGGTGCGCTACATCTGGTGGTGGCCGGGGGTGCGGGCCCTCCTGCTGATGGCGACGGTCATCAACTTCACCATCAACCCCGGTTTCGCCCTGATGCCCATCCTCATCACCCGCCACTTCGGGCGGGGGGCACTGGAACTGGGATGGATGGAGTCGGCGTGGGGGATTGGCGTGGTCGTCGGCGGGCTGGCGCTGAGCGGGTGGGGCGGTTTCCGCCGCCGCATCCTGACCACCCTGATGGGGCTGATCGGAATGGGGCTTGGCGTGCTGGTTCTGGGGCTGGTGCCGCCGGGAGGCTTCGTCCTGGCGCTGGTGGCCATGTTCTTCGCCGGGGCGATGAACCCCATCACCAACGGGCCGGTGTTCGCCATCATCCAGGCACGGGTGAGGCCGGAGTTTCAGGGGCGCGTCTTCACTGCCATCGGGAGCATCGCCGGGGCGATGATGCCCCTGGGGACCGCTATCGCCGGTCCTGTGGCCGACTGGCTGGGCGTACAGGTCTGGTTCCTGGTCGGCGGCGCCGTCTGCGCCCTGATGGGGGTGGTCTCGTTCTTCGTCCCGGCGATTGTGGATATGGAAGACCAGATGGCAGTTTCTTCTGCGTCGGGAGGGCTGGCAGAGGGGGTTGTCCTGGCGGATTGACCCGCGATCAGTAATCATAACGATGTTTTCACTGCGGCGGCTTCGCCGCCGCAGTGAAAGCATCATTCTTACCCTTTCGTTGGAGGTGGTTTGATGACGACAGAAGAGCGACTGAAGATTCTCCAGATGCTGGAAGAGGGAAAAATCACCGCAGAGGAAGCGGCGGCGCTCCTGCGGGCGCTGGGAGGCCGGAAACCCGGCCCCGCTGGCCCCGGACCCTCCGGTGAGGCCCGCTTTCTCCGCGTCCACGTGACCGACATCGGGTCCGGACGGAGTAAGGTGAACATCACCATCCCGCTTCAGTTGGTGAAGGTGGGCCTGCGCATCGCGGAGCGCTTCGCCCCGGAGACCGAGGTGGACTGGCAGGGGCTGGCGGAGGCCATCACCGGCGGCGCCATCGGGAAAATCGTGGAGATAGAGGACGAGGAAGACAACGAGCGGGTGGAAATATATGTGGAGTAAAGGAAAACGTGCCAGACGCTTCTGAGAGGGCCTGGCACGTTCACCCCGTTACCCCGTTCACGGCGCGCTGGTCAACAGGGCATGGAGGGCCCGTCCGGCCTCCCCGCGCACCAGCGCCAGCACCTCGTCCCCCGGTTGGAGCACCGTATCGCCCCGAGGGACCAGAATTTCCTCCCCCCGCACCACGGCCATCACCAGACAGTCGGACGGGAGGGAGAGGTCGGCGATGCGCTGACCCTCTGCTTTCGCACCCCGCTCCAGTTTCTCCGTCACAATCGCCAGTTCCCCCGCCGCAGCCGGACCAGCGTCATCATATCCCCCAGGGACATCTCCTCAGCGATCAGTTTCGCCAGCAGGTCCGACTGGTTCAGGGCCACATCCACCCCCGCCTCCGGGGTGAAGAGCCAGGCGTTGCGGGGGTTGTTAACCCGGGCGATGATGCGCGGCACGTTAAAGATGAACCGGCCCATCATCGCCACGGCCAGGTTGACCTCGTCGTCCCCGGTGACGGCGACCAGAACATCGGAGGAGCGGATGCCAGCCTGTTCCAGCGTGCTCATCCGGGTTCCGTCGCCATCCATCACTGCCTCTGTGGGGAGTTCCCGGTACAGCCGGGCCAGCACCGAGGAGCGGTTCTCCACCACGCAGACCTCGTACCCATCGGCCAGCAGAAGAGAAGCCAGATGGGAGCCGACCTTTCCACCACCGACAATCAGGACGCGCATTCCATCCCTCCTGCCTGAGCCAGGCGGGCCCGCAGGTCCTCCAGGGCATCCGTCGCCACGCTGAGGCGGATGATGTCCCCGGCCTCCAGGGTGACGTCCGGAGCGGGGATGCGGGCGGAGCCCCCACGAATCAGCACCGTGGGGGCCACTTTCTCCGGGATGAACAGGAACGAGAACGGCTGGCCCGCCCAGGCCGCCGGGACCCGCAGTTCCACCACGGTCACCTCCCCGTTGCCCAGAGTATCCACCACGTTCAGCGCGGGCTGGCAGAGGAGTTGCTCCAGGCGGTGGACCCGCCATTCGGCGGCCGTCACCACCGGGACGCCGATGGCCTGGTAGAGGGCCGCCCGCTCCGGCTCAAAGAGACGGGCGACCACGTTGGGGACGTGGAAATGGCGGCGGGCGATAAACGCGATCAGCAGGTTGGCCGTCTCGTCGCTGGTCACCGCGGCTACCCCCTGCGCGTGCTCTATCCCTGCCCGCAGAAGTACGTCCCGGTCAAACCCCAACCCGGTGATGGTGCGACCGCGAAAGTTCGGCCCCAGCCGGAGAAACTGGTCCGGGTTCGGGTCCACCACCACGACCTGATGGCCCCGCTCGGCCAGCGTGCGGGCCAGAAGAGAACCCGTCCGACCGCAACCGACAATGATGATGTGCATAGTGTTCTCCTGATCTAACCGCAAAAAGGATTTCCTCCCACAGATTCAATTGACGGGCCCGCGGGGGGGCCGGGATCAGTTCTGGCGGCACAGGCACCCGACGGAGTTGGGTCATCGTCAGATGGGGCACAATATCCCGATACAGGGTGCGAACATACCGCTGGACCGGTTCGCTGTTCAGGTACTGGACCAACTGCACCTCGTCCAGCCCGCTGACCTTCGGTACCATTGGTCATTGACTCATTTTTCCTGCCCTGCCCCCTCCACCGCCCGGCGGGCCTGCTCCAGTGCCTGCTTCTCCTCGTCCGTGAGCGGGTACGAGGAATTCCAGGCCGCCAGGGGTTTCCCGTAGAAGCGGGTCCCCTCCCGCAGGTAGAGGGCAGAGAGGACGACGCCGTTGCCGCCGCCGTCCACCAGCGCCAGCGAGAAACTCTGGTCCCCGCCGACGTCGGGCAGCGCGCGGAAGCGGACGATGCCGACCCCCTGGACCGTGTGCCCCAGGGTGGCCTGGGCCTGCCGGGCGAGATTTTCCAGTTTCTCCACCCGGTCCCGCACCGAATCAATGCGGGCCAGCAGCGTCCCCACGCCGACCTGCGGTCCCGTCTCCTCCACGCTGGCCCCGGAAAGGCGGCGGTACCGCTCCTCCAGCCGCTTCAGGCGCGTCTGCAGGTCCAGTTGCCAGACGATGTTCAACAGGGCCAGTAGCGTGACGGCGATGATCCAGATCAGTTGAGTTGTCTCCATAGCAGTTCTCCGTGAAACATCAGGGCGACGGCCAGCGCCACCCGCCCGGCCGCTGGCGCGCCCTCACCCCTCCCCTGGCAGCGAAACCGCCGGGGGTGGGGTGAGGCATTACGGCCGACGGCCCAGCGTCACCGGGATTTCTATCTCCCTCCCTTCCCGCTCCACCGTCAGGACCACCCGGTCGCCGGGGCGGTAGGCGGAGAGGACGTCCGCCAGGGGTTGGCTGGAGTTCACGGCCCGACCGTCCACCTTCCGGATCAGGTCTCCCACCCTCAGGCCGGCTTCCTCGGCGGGACTTCCCGGGATGACCTCCTGCACCTCCGCCCCGCGCGGCCGCTGGATATAGCGGATGCCCAGGTACGGCCGCTCCCCCGGGACCGGCGTCACCTCCGGCGGGAACTCTGGGATAGGAGTGCCGGGCGGCAGGAATTCCCATCCCGGCGTCGCTTCCGGCCGCGCGGTGGCGCGCCCCAGGCCGAACCCGGCCGCGCCGCCCACCACCAGGCCCAGCGAGCAACAGACCAGCCCCAGCACCAGAATGCCGACCGCAATCGCGATCATCTGCCAACCGCTCAATCTCACCCGATTCTCTTCCATATCGTTTCCCTCCTCACAGGTCGCAGGTCGCACGTCGCAGGTCGCATGTCACAGGTCGCAGGTCGCAGGTCCCACCTGATTATCACTTCTCTCCTCTGCTCCTCTGCTCCTCTGCTCCCCCGCTCCTCTGCTCCTCTGCTCCTCCGCTCCCCCGCTCCTCTGCTCCCCCGCTCCCCCGCTCCCCCGCCCCCCCGCCCCCCTGCTCCCCCGCTCCCCGTTCTACCGCTTTACCTGCTGCCAGATCCGACTGTACTCCCCCAGAAACGCCTGGGCGACCTCCGCATTGTGGATGATGAGCAGGTTCTCGTCGTTATCTTTCTCGGCGTTGCTGGTGAAGTTGTACGAACCCAGGACGACGGTCTCCCCGTCCACGATGAACACTTTGTGGTGCAGGAGATACGGGTTCCCGTCCTTCCAGACGGGGATGCCCGCCTCCTTCAGCCGGTTGTACTGCCCGTACGCGGCGTCGGCGTTCCGCTCTTCCACCACGCCCTCCACAGAGACCCCGCGGCGGGCCAGGCCGATCAGCGCGTCGGCGATGTCCGAACTGGTGAACGAGAAAGCCATAAAGCGCACGCTCTCCCGCGCGGCGGAGAGGACGGGGATCAGGTGACTGGCGACTTTGTCCTCCGGGGCGAAGTAGACCTCCACCGGAACCCGGAGCGACTTCTCCGGCACCTCTATCACCACAGTGGGATACGGGGTATTCTTCGGAGACGTGGGGCCGAACTGCCCGTTGAACAGTTCTTCAAATTCTGTGGCGTAGTCTGCCGCCAGATGAGACGACGCGATGAGGACGGCATTGTTGTTATTCCGGTAGGTACAGTTCTCGGTGAGGTTCCAGGAGCCGGTCCAGACCCAGGTGTCGTCCACGACGACGAACTTGTTGTGCATAATCCCGCCGCCCTTCGGCCGAACGGTGACGGGGACCCCGGCACGGCGCAACCGGCCCACCATCTCCTCGTCTTCGTACTCACCGTCGGTGACCAGGCGGACCTGGACGCCCCGCCGGTGCGCCCGCAGCAGAGCGTCGGTGACCGTGGGGAGGTTCAACTGGTAGGCCGCCACGTCCACCCGCCGCTGAGCCCGGTCTATCAGGTCCACCAGATGCAGGTCCACGCTGCCGGTATGGAGGGCAGGGTCATCGGGATAGCGGGGAGTGGTGAAGTAGACGGCAATCCAGTCTCCGGCGACGGTGTCCGTGATCCCCCCTCCGCCCCCCAGCAGGTCAATCCCGGCGAACTCCCGCAGTGCCCAGGCCAGCAGGAGGAAGAGAATCAACAGGAGGATGCTCCTCCACGTCCAGTTTACGGTTTGAGTGCGTCGTTTCATTGCCCCTCCTCGGTCAGCAGTTTTTGAAGGGCCGCTACCTGCTCATCCGGCAGCAATTCGCCGACCCGACGGGCCAGGGCCCGCATCTGCTGGCGCAGCGCGGCCAGGCGGGCCTGGGCCTCTGCGGGGGACGCGCCGGCCTCCCGCACAATCGCTGTCGCCCGCGCGATGCCCCAGTCCAGGAGATAACGGGCCGCCGGGTCCACCAGGTCGGCCGTGAGCGCCTCATCCTCCAGCAGGCGCTCCACGGTGCTCTGCAGGACTTCGTCCAGCGCCTCATTCGGCGGAGGCTCCACCGGCAGAGCCCCTGCGGCTGGGGACGTCTCCGCCGGGGAGGATACCTCCCCTTTCCGCAGACAACGAGTGATCTTCTGCCAGAACCGTACCAGAGACACAGCGAACTCCTGAATTCCTCACACAAAGACACAGAGACACAAAGATTTTGAGTTTTACTCTTCTGATTCTTCTGATTCTTCTGATTCTTCTGATTCTTCTGATTCTTCTGATCCTTCTGATTCTTTTGATTCTTTTGATTCTTTTGATTCTTTTGATTCTTTGTGCCTTTGTGTCTCTGTGTGAGGCTTATCACCCCAGATAGTCACGCAGTTTGCGGCTGCGAACGGGGTGGCGCAATTTGCGCAGCGCTTTGGCCTCAATCTGACGGATGCGCTCCCGGGTGACCCCCAGTTCCCGACCGACCTCCTCCAGGGTGTGGGCCCTCCCGTCCCGCAGGCCGTAGCGCAGTTCCAGGACGGCCCGCTCCCGTTCGTTCAGCACGTCCAGCGCGCTGCGAATCTGCTCTTCCAGCAGGTGCCGGGAAGTGGCGTCGTCCGGGGGCGGAATGCTTTCGTCCTCAATGAACTCGCCCAGGTTCCCGCTCTCCTCCTCCCCGACCGGTGTTTCCAGAGAGACCGGCTCTTGGGAGAGGCGGAGGATGGCGCGGATTTTGGCTGTGGCCTGCCGGAGGTGATGCTGGACGTTCGCCGGGAGGGGTTCGCCGGTCTCCATCGCCCGGCGGATGATACGGGCGTCCTCCTCTTCCAGCATCCCCATCTCCAGTGCCAGTTCTTCTGGCGCGGGTGCCCGACCGTACTGCTGGGTCAACTGCTGCTGCAGCCGGGCCATCCGGCTCATCGTCTCCACCATGTGGACGGGAATACGGACGGTGCGGGATTGGTCGGCAATCGCCCGGCTGATGGCCTGACGGATCCACCAGGTGGCGTAGGTGGAGAACTTGAAGCCCTTGGTGTGGTCAAACTTGCGGATGGCCCGCAGGAGGCCCAGATTGCCCTCCTGGATGAGGTCCAGGAAGGCGATGCCCCGACCGATGAACTTTTTGGCGATGCTGACGACGAGCCGGAGGTTGGCCTGGATGAGGTTCTGCTGGGCCTCGGCGGCCCGCCCGTCCACATCGGCCCAGGCCAGGGCCAGGGCCTCTTCGGGAGGGGCAAACCGGCGCATCCGGCGCGCGCTGGGCAGACGGCCCTCCCGGACCCAGTGGTCCCGCAGAAGGTCCAGCGTGGCCTCCGGGAGGAGGAGGAGATAGATCAGCAACTCCATCATCAGACGGGTCAGGTCGCCGCCCTGCCCGTTCTTTACGGAGGCGTCGGTCGCTTCCAGGAACTCATAGGTATACGACCGGATGGGCGGCAGGGATTGGTGATGAAGGGCGCGCGCTTCCTGGACAATGGCCGAGAAATCCGGCGGGGAGATGCCCCCGTTCCGGCATGACTGGACGATGTGATCCCATATGGCCAGCCCATCGCGGACCAGTTGCTCCCACACGTCCCGGTGGGTGGGGGAGCGACGCAGGCGCTTTCGGGCCCGCTCCCGGGCATCCGCCAGAAACGTCGCGGCCTCCCGGACGGTGGAGAGCCACATCTCCTGGTGCGGCTCCAGGAGGGCCACCTGACCAATATCCCGCAGGTAGGCCCGGACAGGGTCTGCTGCCGGTTCCTCCGATTCCAGCAGCGTTTCCAGTTGGTCCAGGTCTTCCAATTCTTCTACCGCTGGCTCCTCTTCTTCCAGGGCCAACTCGTCCAGGGCCATGTCGTCTGGCAGGAAGAGTTTCTCGTCCTGCGTACTTTTGGGGGAAGATGAGGCCCGACTCATCGGACTCATCGGGTTTCTCCTTCAACGAAGGGCGTCTCCACCCCGGTGGGTGAGAGTGCCCAACAACGGTTGTACAGAGCCTGCTGAACCCGCAGGAGGGCGCGGGCGTTTTCCTCCAGCGCCTGACCGTATCGGTCCACCTCCAGCGGCGGGGCTTCTTCGGTCAGTGCCCGCAGTTCCGCCTTGCGACGCCGGAGGTTCCGTTCCCGGAGGCGCAGGGCGGCCTGGATGCCCTCCCGCAGCCACTGCTCGTCGGAGAGGTCGGACGGCGGCTCCGGGAGGCTGTCCAGCCGGAATATAACGGCCTCCGGCAACCGTTCCCGCAGGATGGATGGGTCTGCCGCGCCCTCCGCCAGTATCTCCTCCCAGGCCTCCAGCGTGGCCCGGCAGGCCGGGTCGTTGAAATCGCCGGGCCTCAGAGGGGGGATGTCCCACTCCTCCAGCGTCCGGTTGACCGCATCCAGCAGCCAGGGTTGGTGCAGGAACGTCGCCAGGCAGTAGCCCTCCAGGTCGGCGATCACGCCACCCCGTTGCCCTTCGGGGCTCACCACGACGGGTGTGCGCTGGGCGGCCTGCCGCTCCGCCTCGTAGAGGCGGGCCAGCACTGTACGGGCATCCAGGCGCAGCGCGCGGGCCACTTTCTGGGCGTAGGTCTCCCGCTCCACCGGGTCGCCCACGTCCCGCAGGAGAGGGAGCATCGCCTCCACCACCCGGGCCCGCCCCTTGGCGTCCTCCAGGTCCGTCTGGCGGAGGAGTTGTCCCAGGACGAACTCCACCACCGGCAGGGATTCCCGGACCAGGACGGGCCACCGGGCCGGGTCCTGACGGATCAGGTCGTCGGGGTCGTTGCCGGGGGGCAGGGTGAGGACGCGGATTTCGGCGCCCAGCCGTCGCTCAAACCCCACCAGCCCCCGGGGGTTGAAGACCGGGGTCAGTTCCCGGTCCATCGCTTCCCGGGCCACCTCCAGGCCGCGCAGGGTGGCCTGAATGCCCGCCGCGTCCGGGTCCAGCGCCAGGATGAGGCGCCGGGTGTACCGTTTCAGGAGGCGGACCTGGGTCTCGGTGAGCGCGGTGCCCATCTGGGCGACGACGTTCCCGAACCCGGCCTGATGGGCCTGCATCACGTCCATATACCCCTCTACAACGACAACGCACTCCTCCCGGCGGATGGCGTCCCGGGCCATATCCAGGCCGAAGAGCAGGCGCCCCTTGTCAAAGAGGGGGGTCTGGGGAGAGTTGATGTACTTGGGGACCCCCTCGGCTTCCAGCGTGCGGGCCCCGAAGCCGACGGTCGTGCCGTGGGGGTCGCGGATGGGGATCATCAGCCGGTCGCGGAATCGGTCGTAGGTGGAACCGTCCTCCCGTTCCACCAGCAGGCCGGCGCGGACCAGTTCGGCGGGGGTGAAACCGCGCCCGGTCAGGTGGGCCCGCAGCGCGTCCCAGGCCGGCAGACTGTAGCCCAGTTGGAAGCGGAGAATCGTCTCCGAGGAGAGGCCGCGACGGGCGAGATACTCCCGCGCCCGGGCCGCCTCGGGGGCGTGGAGGAGCAGGTGGTGGTAATACCGGGCGGCCTCGGCGACGACGGCCTGCAGGCGGGCGTTCTCTTCTTCCGCCTGGGCCTGTTCCGGGGTGCGGGGCCGCAGGACCACCCCGGCCCGGCGGGCCAGTTCCTCCAGGGCGGTGGCGAAATCCCAGCCCTCCCGCTTCATCACAAAGGTGAAGATGTCCCCGCCCTCGCCGCAGGCGCCGAAACAGTGCCAGCGCTGGGAGTCGGGGAAGACGTAAAAGGAGGGGGTCTTCTCTGCGTGGAACGGGCAGAGGGCGCGGTAGTACCGCCCCGCCTTCTGGAGGGGAACGTAGGCGCCGATGACGTCCACGATGTCCAGGCGCTCTTTGATTTCGTCCACCACGCCCATCGGGTCTCCCCCTGCGCCTGTATTCTACCTGATAGCGGCAAAGGAAGCAAGTGGGGTTCTGGGAGCGCGGCCGGGTGCTCTTGACATCCGCCGGGAATTGGAGATAATGTACCGTGGGATGGTCAGCGGCGGCCCTGCCGCAAGCCCAGTTGTCTCCCAGGAGGAAAATGCCATGAAACGCGCGGTCAGCATCAGCCTGGGCAGTTCGTCCCGCGATAAGCGGGTCGTCGTCACCTTTCGGGGCGAACCGGTCTCCATAGAGCGCATCGGCACGGACGGCGATGTGGAGAAGGCGCGCCGGCTCTTTGCCGAACTGGACGGCAAAGTGGACGCTTTCGGCGTCGGTGGGGTGGACCTGTATATCCGCATTGATGACCGGGAGTACCCGCTACGGGCCGCCTTCTATCTGGTGCAGGACGTCCGCCAGACGCCAGTGGTGGACGGTCGGGGGTTGAAGCACACGCTGGAGCGGCGGGTCTTTGAGCGGGCCCGGCCGTTCCTGGAGGAGGTCCCCCGCTTCCGGCGCGCGTTCGTCCCGGTGGCGGTGGACCGCATCGGGCTGGCCCAGGCCGTCAGCGAGGTCGCCGATGAGGTCATCTTCGGCGACCTGATGATTGCCCTGGGCATCCCCATCCCCATCCGTGGCCTGCGCGCCTACAAGCGGGTCGCGCGGGTGCTGATGCCCTTCGTCAGCCGCTTCCCGATGAGCATGCTCTTCTACGGCAGCGAGGGGACGGAGAAAGAGCACGAGCCGAAGTACCACCGCTTCTGGGAGCAATCGGACCTGCTGGCCGGGGACTTTATGTTTATGAAGAAGTACCTGCCCGAGAACCTGGAGGGGAAGTGGGTGGTGACCAACACCACCACGGCCGACAACGTGGAGATGCTGCGGGCGCGCGGCGTCCGTCTGGTCATCACCACCACGCCCCGGTATGAGGGACGGTCCTTCGGCACCAACGCGCTGGAGGCCGCCCTGACGGCCTACGCGGGCAGGGGCCGCCCTCTGACCGAAGGGGAACTGAACGAGTTGATTGACGAGTTGGACCTGCGGCCGACGGTGGAGTGGCTGAATCGGTGAGAGGGCGCAAACGGCGCGAAAAATTTCGGCGGGGGAGATAATAGGGGTTTGGGGGGGGGGGGGGGGGGGGGGGGGGGGGGGGGGGGGGGGGGGGGGGGGGCGGGGGGGGGGGGGGGGGGGGGGGGGGGGGGGGGGGGGGGGGGGGGGGGGGGGGGGGGGGGGGGGGGGGGGGGGGGGGGGCGGGGGGGGGGGGGCGCCCCGCCCCCCCCCCCCCCCCAAACCCCCTCTTCTTTCCCCCTCCGGTAACATTATCATTTGAGTGAACCGCATGGCTTTGGTGACATTTTACGTGATAGAACGCGGGCACTTGACGAAGGGAAAAGAAAATGGCATAATAAGGCAGGCCAGAGTTAAGGGCCACAGCCTGCCCTGGGGGCAGTTCATATTCAGGCCACAAGGAGGAAAAATGGCACGCTGTCCAGAATGCAACACCATTCTTCCCATCCCGCCAGACGTCGCCCTCTACGATCGTCTGTACTGCGAGGAATGCGGGGCCCTCCTGGAAGTCGTCAGCCTGAATCCTCTGGAACTGGAATACGTCTTTGACTACGAGGACCTGGAAGAAGACCTGGAATGGGAAGAAGAGGAAGAGGAGGAGTGGGAAGAAGAGGACCTCTTTAACGAGGACCTGGAAGAAGAAGAGGAAGAGGAGTGGTAATCCACCGGGGTGCAGATGATGTTCGCTGCGACAACGAACGTCGCAGCGAGTTGTCTGTTTCCCGGCTACCGGACGCCCGGTATGTCAATGGCGCAGCCGCTCTTCGCGGGAGGCGGATTAGCCCTTCGCATCTCCTCCGCCCCTTCTGCACCTTCCGCGGAGAAGCGGCCCTTTTGCGAGCCCAGGTCTTGAGAGGTCCAGGTTCAGGGGAGAGAGAAGGGGGTTTTGGGGGGGGGGGGGGGGGGGCGCG
>Ga0308310_1001153_pt1 | contig 11824 bp, 10 predicted proteins | sample HotsprSampleMS65_FD_203672 | JGI IMG/M metagenome (GOLD analysis project Ga0308310, IMG submission 203672) | Hot spring phototrophic mat microbial communities from Mushroom Spring, Yellowstone National Park, Wyoming, United States - 20090730_MS65 ...
ATACACCTTCGCCAACGTCAAGAATCGAAATATCAAAGGTTCCGCCGCCAAGGTCATACACGGCGATCACTTCGTCTTTCTTTTTATCCAAGCCGTAGGCAAGAGATGAAGCCGTAGGTTCATTAATGATGCGTAAAACCTCCAAACCGGCAATTCGTCCGGCGTCTTTGGTGGCATTGCGTTGGGCATCGTTGAAATATGCCGGCACGGTGATGACCGCTTGGGTGACCGGCTCACCAAGGTAAGCTTCGGCATCTGCCTTGATCTTTGCCAGGATCATGGCGGAGATTTCAGGGGGAGAATATTCCTTCCCATCCAAGACAACCCGCACATCGCCATTTGGAGCAGCGGTCACTTTATAAGGAACGCGAGTCATGGCTTTTTGCACTTCGGGGTCGTCATAGCGCCGCCCCATAAAGCGCTTGATCGAGAAGATGGTGTTTTCGGGGTTCACCACCGCCTGATTGCGCGCTACGCGGCCAACCAGGCGTTCATGGTTCTTGTTTACGGCTACTACCGAAGGCACTAACCGTTCCCCCTCGGCTGAGGGGATAACCGTGGGTTCGCCGCCTTCCATCACAGCCACAACCGAATTGGTCGTTCCTAAATCGATGCCGATAATCTTTCCCATATTTTGCCTCCAAAAAGATGAAATTCAAGTTTGCCTGGTGAGGCGGCGACCTACCGCGCGACGCGCACCAACGCCGGACGCAAGACGCGCTCGCCTACCCGGTAGCCTTGTTTGACTACCTCGATAATCTGTCCTTCCTGATAACCTTCAACTTCCTCGTGTGAAATGGCTTCGTGGAGATTGGGATCGAATGGTTGACCCTCAGCCTCGATTTTGGTTACCCCTTCCGCTTCCAGGAGAGATAAAAGTTTGCGGTAGATAAGTTCAATGCCCTGTGCCCATTCGGTGCTGGCGATTTCGGTTGGGCAGTTTTTCATTGCCCGTTCCAGGTCGTCCACGACCTCCAGGAACTTTTTTAGCACTGCACTACTGGCAAGTTGATAGGTTTGGGCCTGCTCGCGCTCGATGCGCTTTTTATAATTGGCAAACTCAGCCCGAGCGCGCTGCCAACCTTCCAGATATTCATTGGCTTTCTTTTCCAGTTCGTTCAATTTGGTTTGCAAATCCTCTTCTTCAACAGTTATCTCAGAAAGAATTTCCGCTTCCCCGGCTTGTTCTTCACTCAGGGTTGGTTCTTCAACCATCAAAGGTTGTGGGGTTTGATTTTCATCGTTGTTGGTCGGTTGTTCTTCGCTCATTTTGAGCTACCTCCTCCATGAATTTCAAAGGCAACTGCACGCTATTCAGAGTGCAATTCGACCACCAGATCGCTGAGCAAGCCAGCCACAAAGCGCACGGTGGAAATACTGCGCCCATAGGCCATGCGGATTGGACCCAACACCCCTAAAGCACCGGTTGCCAGCCCAGGCGCACCATAGCGCGCCAGGACCATTGAACAGTCACGCAACTCTTCCCACGTGCCTTCACCGCCGATTAAGACCTGAACGCCACCCACATTGGTCGTTTCCAGGGTACGGGTCAGCAAATCCTCCAGGAGTGGCCGTTCTTCCAGGATGCGCAAGGCTTTACGCGCCGACTCGCTCTCGGAAAACTCCGGTTGCGATAAGACATGCGTCAAGCCATCCCGATAGACCTCACTACCCAACAGTTGACCAGCGTGACGTAATTCTTCGACAATCAGTCGTACCAAATCCGCCTCGAGCGCATCCAGTGGCGGAGATAAAGCGCTGATCGCTTCCGGCCCTAAACCGCTTAGGAGCTGATTGAGATGGTTAGCCGCGGCACTGAGTTGTTCTTGCGTCACAGGTTCAGCCAGGGTCAGCATCTGCTGGCGCACATCTCCACCCGCCAGGACCAAAACCATCAACACTTGTCGGCCGCGCGTGCTGATGAGTTCCAGGTGTTTAAAGCGCGCTTGCTCGACATGGGGTGCTGTGACCAGTGAGGCTGCTTTTGCTTGTTGAGCCAGCACCGAAGCTGCTAGACGCATCCAGCGGTCTGGGTCATAGCCGATTTGGTAAAATTGATGCGTAATGGTGCGTTTGGTGTCGGCCGGTAAATCAATATGTCCCATCAATTGGCGCACAAAATAGCGATACCCTTCCTCAGTTGGCACCCGCCCGGCTGAGGTGTGAGGTTGACGCAAGTAACCCGCCTCGGTCAGTACCGCCATTTCATTGCGAATGGTGGCCGGCGAGGCATCCAATTGGTAACGCTTTTGCAAGCTCTCCGAGCCAACCGGTTGCGCCGTTTCGATATATTCGCGGATAATCAAAGCCAAGATCAATCGTTGTCGTTCGGTTAATTCAGCCATAGGCACCTATCCAAATTAGCACTCTCAAGCCGAGAGTGCTAATGTTTCGCTTAAGATGATACCATGCAGCGGGTTTGCCGTCAAGAAGGGTTGCCGTTTTTGGCGTAATTTCTAACAATAAATTAAGAGATAGCGCTTGCCTTACCTGTTGATTTCCGTTGATAACGATACCATTTGACGAACTCTACCGCCAGAAAGACCACGCTGCTAAATGCGAGAGAAACGATCAGCTCTTCCAGTGACAGGGGTACAGTCTTGAAGATGGATTGCAAAAACGGCAGGTAGATTACCGCCATTTGCAGGAAAAAAGTAAGCAGCACGGCTCCGAGGAGCGGTTTATTAGAAAGTAACCCGATTTGACGCAGGGTATAGTGATTGGAACGAATTGCCAACACATTTCCCATCTGCGCGAACGTTAGGGTTGTAAAAACCATTGTCTGCCAGGTCTCATAGCGTTGAGTTTGATTTGCCCAAATGCCAGCCAGTAAAGAGGTCAAACCCATCAGGATACCAATCCAAAGGATTCTGACCACCAAACCTTGACCAAAGACATTCTCATTGGGAGGGTAAGGTTTACGGCGCATGGTATCCGGCTCAGGCGGCTCTACCGTCAGAGCTAAACCAGGTAAGCCATCGGTAACCAGATTCACCCATAAGATCTGTAGTGGTGCTAATGGCAGGGGGAGACCAAAGAAAGGACCTAATAACATGACCCAAATTTCGCCTGCATTCGATGTCAGGGTATATTGGATGAATTTGCGAATGTTATCATAAATCCGCCGGCCTTCCTCAATTGCGGCGACGATTGTGGCAAAATTGTCGTCCAAAAGCACCATGTCGGCTGCTTCTTTCGACACATCGGTACCGGTGATGCCCATCGCTACACCAATATCAGCTTTTTTCAGCGCAGGGGCATCATTGACTCCATCGCCGGTCATAGCCACGATTTCACCCTTTTGTTGGAGAGCTTCTACAATCTTCATTTTGTGGGCCGGGGAGACGCGGGCAAAGATGGATACATTCTCGAGTTTTACTTTTAAGTCATCAATGGACATTCTTTCTAATTCTTGACCGGTGATGACCTCATACGATGGACCTCCAATTCCCAGTTGGCGGGCAATATGGGCGGCGGTGAGAGGATGATCACCGGTTATCATGATCGGGCGAACGCCGGCGGATAAAGAGGTAGCCACAGCGTCTTTGACCTCGGGGCGAGCTGGGTCGATCATGCCAAACAGACCGACAAAGACTAATTCCTCCTCCCGCGGTTGGATTGTCGCCTCTCGTTGAGCCTCTTGATCAATCCGAAAGGCAACCCCCAATACCCGAACACCCTGTTTGGCTAAATCTTCATTGGCTCGCTGAATCCTGCTAATCCATTCTTGATTGAGCGGAACACGCTTGCCTTCACACCATACTTGCGTGCATACTTGAAGGAGGCTATCCACCGCTCCCTTGGTAAAGGAGATAACTGTTTCCTCATGGTAGGCCTTAAGGATTTCGAGGCTCTGCAGTGGGCAATTGTTCGCCTTTGCGTGGTTGAGTTGATGAACGGTTGTCATCCGTTTCCGTTCCGAATCGAACGGCAGCTCTGCAATTCGAGGTAAGACTTCCTCTAACTCATCCTTCCATAACCCTGCTCGCGCGGCAGCAATCACCAATGCACCTTCAGTAGGATCGCCGACCGTTCGATGTCCTCCTCCCTCGCTAAGTTCCTTTTCGATTACTGCATCATTGCATAAAGCACCCGCCTCTAACATCAGGGCGACTGCCGGGTATTTGATGCGTATTGGATGGAGCTTTTCCTCTTCCGAAACGATGGGAGAATAAAATTTCATTTTTTCCATAAAGTCCACCCGATTTCCGGCAACGTCGATAACTGTCACGGTCATGCGGTTTTCAGTTAGAGTGCCGGTTTTATCCGAGCAAATCGTGGTAACCGAGCCAAGGGTTTCAACGGCTGGCAGTTTGCGAATCAGGGCATTGCGTTGCAACATGCGTTGTGCTCCTAAAGGCTAGGGCAATGGTCACCACAGCCGGCAGGCCTTCTGGAATTACAGCAACCGCCATCCCGATGGCGGTCATGAACATCAACCGAATTGATTCGCCGCGCAAAATCCCAAGAGTAAAAATGACAATCACAATACCCAGAGCAGCCAGCGCAAGTCCTTTGCCAAGCTGTTTTAATCGCTTCTGCAAAGGGGTACTCTCCTGTTCCACGCTTTGCAGCATATCGGCAATCTTGCCCAATTCGGTTTGCATACCGGTTCTTACCACTACGGCAACCCCGCGTCCATAAGTCGTAACCGTGCCCATGAAAACCATATTGCGCTGATCGCCGAGGGGTAAATTCTGAGCTGCGATGGGATGCGTGTGTTTTTCCACCGCTTCGGATTCGCCGGTTAGAACTGCTTCCAGGACGCGCAGGTTGATGGCTTCGACAAGGCGACAATCGGCTGATATGGCATCTCCGGCGTCTAGCTGAATCACATCCCCTGGGACAAGTTCGCTGGCGGAGATCTCTTGCAAATGCCCCTCGCGACGCACTTTGACCCTTGGCGCAGATAAGCGCTTCAGGGCTGCCATCGCTTTCTCGGCGCGATATTCTTGGGAAAAACCCAGCGCGGCATTCAATACAACAATGATGAGGATGACAATGGCATCCGTGGTTTCATGCATTAAGACCGAGATCCCCGCCGCAACGACCAAAATCACCACCATAAGCTCGGTAAATTGATCGAGCAAGATGCGCCATGGATTTTTTATCCCCCGTTCAATTAATTGATTCGGCCCGTATTCTTGTTGTCGTTTCTTGACTTCAACGATGGACAAGCCGTTTTTGAGGTCCGTCTTTAGCTCTGCAAGGGTCTGCTCGATATCCAGTTGATACCAGGCTTTCATGTCATCATCCTGTTTATATAAAAATTAAAAAGACCATTCGGCATGAATGGTCTTGCCAAACGCAGGAATTGCGTCCAGGTTCCCGGAAGTTAATCTTCGTCTTGACGAAAACCTGGTCCCACATGGGAGGCTACTCCCCAATTCATGGTTACTATACTCTTGAGGAATTGATTTGTCAATAGATTGGATTGGGTTTCTGATAAGTCCTACTTCTTGGGTAACCTGATGATCTACACATTTACCGTTAATACCGTAAAATTCCGCAGTTGTTCAAGCCAGCTTTGGAAATCATCTGGGTAGGCTGCATGCCAGCCAATTTTCTTGCCGTTCTGGGGGTGGTAAATAGATACTGCATAGGCGTGCAAAGCAAGGCGTTCAACCGACAAAGGCAAAGAAGAGTTGAGGGTGGAGACACCATACAAACGGTCACCAAGGATAGGATGTCCCAGGTGAGCTAAATGGGCGCGAATTTGGTGGGTGCGCCCCGTTTTGGGTTCAATGGCGAGCAAGGTGCAACCCTGGAAGTTTTCCAGGCGTTTGCAGAGGGTTATCGCAGCTTTGCCTCTTTCAAAATCTACCACTGTGCGATGGCGGCGGTCTCCGTTTACTCGCAGGGGGAAGTCGATGGTCTTCGCTTCCCAGGCCGGGTTGCCTGAAACCAGGGCATGGTAGATTTTCTCCACCGAGCGACGATCAAATTGTAGATTAAGGGAACGGTGCGCTTCTGCGGTGCGAGCCAACAGGTACACGCCGCTGGTGTCTTTATCCAGGCGATGAACAATCCACAACCGCCCGAAATGGGGTTCCAGCACTGAGCGAACATGTTCGAGTTCAGGATGATAGCCATCTGGCAGGACGCGCAAGCCAGATGGCTTATTGATTACCAACAGATGATCATCGACATAAATGACCCAAGGCACTGGACTGGAATCCATCACTCAACTCACTAGTGCTTCGCCGCGTCGCACTCCTGCCATTAGCACCAGGGCAAGCAGCATGAAGAAGGGCGCTACTAACATCACGTTGTTGTAATTCCGGCCGGTTAATTGGATGATCCAGCCGTTAATATTTGGACCAGCGATTGCCGCCAGGGTTGAGAATAAATAATACAGCCCGGTATAGGTGCCTAATCGCGCCGCGTCGGTCATATCTACGACCATTGGCAGGGAATTGATATTAATCAGCGCCCAGGCAAGCCCGGCTACCATGAGAATGAGGCCGATAACCGGCACAGTCCCCAGCACCGGTAATTTCGTCAATTCAATGGTCAAAATATTGCCCGGCAAGAAATACATCAGCAACATCCCCAGGATCATGATCGTAATGCCGCTCATGATCGTCAGGCGTCTGCCAATGCGACTGGCAAGATAGCCACTGGGTATGGCAAACAGAACAAAAATTAGCGAGAGCTGTCCGAGCAACCGGGCGCCATCGGCTTCTTCCATGCCCAGATGCTTATTGGCATATAAGGTGAAAAAGGCTTCAATGGCCGTATAAGCGACAAACCAGGAAAAGATTGCCAGCAGAATGCGCAAGGCGCTGCGATCTGGATCGCGGAGAACCGCTTTCAGGCTGGCGATCATGCTCGGTTTTTCTTCGCTCTGTTCGTAAGTGGTTGGTTCTTTGATAAATATAAACACCATAACTGCTGCCAGAATCACCAGCGCAGACCCCAACCAGAATGGGAAAGCTGGATTCAGTCGATACAAAGTAGCGCCGCCCAGAAAAGCAATGATTGCCCCTACCCCACCCATGAAATTGATGATTCCATTGGCTTGCGAGCGATATTGCGAAGGGGTAATGTCGGGCATAAGAGCAATCACCGGGGTGCGCCAAAACGCCATCGAGAGGAGCAGGGTGCTTGTACAAGCCACAAAGAGCGGCAGGACAGCGGCAATGGGAATAAGACCAAATGCAACTGCGCCGATTGGCGCGCCAATTAAGATAAATGGCATCCGTCGTCCGATCGGAGTGCGCAGGCGATCTGACCAGGCGCCCACCGGTGGTTGAATCAACAGAGCAGCGATATTGTCAAGGGTCATAAAAAAACCGATGAAAGCCGGGGCAAGATTAAACTTATTCGCCAAAAACAACGGCACAAAAGCGTTATATACGCCCCAAATCACGCTGACGCCGAAGAAACCAAAACCGAGCAAAAATGTCTTACCATAGCTAAACTTCATCGTTATCTCCTTGAAAAAGGTTTTCCTGAGCGCTTCGTAGCTGTTCGAGGAAAGCTTGATCTTCGCCAGTAAGCGTTGCTTTCTCCAGCAAATCAGGACGGCGTTGCCAGGTGCGCAGGAGAGCTTGTTCCCGCCGCCAGCGGGCAATGCGCCCATGATCACCGGAGAGTAATACCTCCGGCACGCGCCAGCCGCGGAATTCTGCTGGACGGGTGTAATGAGGGTATTCCAACAAGCCTAAAGCATAAGAATCGTCCGTTGCACCATCAGGGTCGCCTAATACGCCGGGCAGAAAGCGGCTGACGGCATCCAGCACCACCAGCGCAGGTAACTCGCCGCCGCTCAGCACATAATCCCCAATCGAAAGCTCATCGGTGACCAGGTGCTTGCGCACCCTTTCATCTACCCCCTCATACCGCCCACAGATTAAGGCCAGGGCGGGCAATTGGGCGTATTCCTGGGCAATGCGATGATTGAACGTTCGCCCTTGAGGAGTGAGCAAGACGACCGGACAGGCTGGCGGAGAACCCAGGACACTTTCTACCGCAGCGAAGATCGGCTCAGGCTTCATCACCATTCCTCCTCCGCCACCATACGGCTCGTCATCGGTGATATGGTGTTTGTCTGTCGTGTAGTCGCGAATATTATGGAGATGGACTTCAATCAGCCCCTTTTGCTGAGCGCGTTCCAAAATACTGGTTTGGAGATAAGGCTGGAAGACTTCGGGAAAAAGGGTGAAAATATCGAAGCGCATTGGTTGCATTATAGCACGAACAAAACTGCCAGATTGGAGATTAAAGAATGCTAAAATTTTGTTAAACACTCTTGACATCGTCCGATAAAAATGCTATATTGTTATTTCGCAAACGAAAGCATTGCGGGGTGGAGCAGTGGCAGCTCGTTGGGCTCATAACCCAAAGGTCCCCAGTTCGAGTCTGGGCCCCGCTACCTAAAAAAACCAGAGCCTGACCGGCTCTGGTTTTTTTCTCTGAAAGATTTTTCCCAAGAAAAGAGTAGAATACTTATAGGCAACTGAAAGGAGCATTTTCTATGCAAGCATCTGCTTCGTCTTTTCGGATTTACACTTTTCTCGCTGCTATCAGTGCTACCTTGTTGAGTTGTGCCTTGTTGCGTGGGGTTGTTCCTGCAGACAGGCGGAGTGCGGCTCCTGGCCAGGCTGAGCAATCAACCCAAACGCCTGAAAGCCTGAATTTGAATCATCCCATCGATGTGGAAAAAATCGAGGTCGATTATCTCTATCGGTCGGATTTAATCACGATCATTTACCCTCTCTACGGTTCGATTCTCGATGACTTTACGATTGTCACCATTACGAATACCAACCCTTCGCTGCTGCGAATCAAAGTGCTAAGCGAGGTACAGGGGTATACCGATCAGTCGATAGATACCGTAACCGTCAGGGGGAATGAAACCCTGGAGGTCCGTCAGAATCCGCGTTTGATCTCGACCAGGATCGAAAACCTGAATGTGCAACAGCCGGCTCAATTCCATATCCGCGTGGCTGCCCTGCAACAAGGCGAAGAGAAGATCATCCTGGAAGAAACAGGAGAAACGCTGGTTTTTGCTCGCCGCGATTTCCCTTGGGGGATTCCAGGAATGAGCGAAGTAGAAACATTTGAGCTACTGGCTGCTATGGTGACACCCAACGATCCGAAAGTGGAAGAGCTGTTACGCGCTGCAGCGGACTATACCGAGAGCGGTGCGATGTGGGGCGGCTATAGTGGCGTTGAAGATGATGAAGATGGGGAGGTTTGGGAACGATTGGAAGCCATCTGGCAAGCAGCCGATGAGATCTATGATTTGACCTATGTAAGCACTTTGGTCACCTACGCACCGGGTGATATCCAACGCATCCGTCTGCCGCGTGAAACGCTGGAGCAGCAGGCCGGTAACTGCATCGACCTATCTTTATTGTTTGCTGCGGCTGCCGAGGCAATCCGTCTGGAAGTGGCGATCATTGGTATTCCGGGGCATGCTTTCATCGGCGTTCGCACCGATCAGGTAAACGATCGCTATTACTTCATCGAAACTACCCTGATCGGACAGAGTTCCTTTGCCCGAGCCGTCGAAGCGGGTGCAGAGACCTGGCGCGAAGTTGCTGAATCGGTCGAAAACGGCGAACCAAATTACAACTGGCTAACCATTGCGACTGCGCGTGAAAAGGGCATTCTACCGCTACCCTGGCCGTGAGAAGGTGACAACCGTGCCTGGATAAATTTCAATCCTAATGTTCCGTCAATTGAGCAATCGACCGCAGAAAGCGCGGTGCGTTTAGCGCCCGCTCTAAAATGGCTTGCAAATAGCGTTGCACATGCGCTTCCATCTCTTTTTGAACCGCAACGGGAATTTTAGCTCTGCGCGCTTCTCTATAGGTGCTGCGTTGAAGATGGCGAAGGTACTTCAATGCCGGCATGGAGACTGGCAGCAGCAATCGTTGACCGGCGGCGCAGTTCGGACAGACCACCCCACCCAGTTCGCAGGAGAAAAACTGATCTTGCGCCTGGATAGCCTCGCCACAGATCACACACTGGAAGAGCTGTGGGCGAAAACCAACAAAGTCGAGCAATTTCATCTCAAAGAAGCGCACGTCCAACCAGACATCCTCGCTCTGGTTTAGACGTTCCAGTGTTTCAACCAGCAAGAAATAGAGAGCTGGGTTTGCTTCTTCTTCAACGGTAAAGCGATCGACCAGTTCGAGCAAAGTTGCGCCATATCCCAGGCGCAACAAATCGTCCTGAAAGGAAAGGTAGGCTGTTAAGGTTTCTGCTTGAGTGATGATCGGCAGTTCTCTTCCCTGAGCTAACAATAAGCTGACGCGGTTAAACGGTTCCAGGTGACCTGCCTTGCGCGAGGGCGTTTTTCGGACCCCTTTAGCAATGGCGCGGAGTTTTCCCCGTTCACGGCTGAACAGGGTGATTAAGCGGTCAGCTTCTCCCCAATCTTGATGGCGGAGAATGACCGCCTCAACCCGAAAGGTGCGCTGCCGGGAGGGCATCTTAAATCAGTCCAATTTGCTTGCCCACTTTTTCAAAGAGCTCCAGGGCGCGGTCAATCTGTTGGTCGGTGTGGGTTGCCATGTAACTGGTGCGCAACAGTTGCCGTCCTTCGGGGACAGCCGGAGAGAGCACCGGGTTGACAAACAGACCGGCTTCAAATAGCGCTTTCCAGGCAAGGACAGTGCGCATGTCATCGCCGATCAGGATCGGGATAATGGGGGTCTGCGAGTTCCCGATTTGATATCCCAGCCGTTTCAACTCTGTTCGGACACGTTCGCCGATGGCGTTCACGCGCTGGACACGCTCCGGTTCCTGGCGCATGACTTCCAGAGCCGCCAGGGCGGCTGCGGCGTTGGCGGGGGGAATACTGGCGCTAAAGATCAAAGCTCTGGCGTGGTGTTGAATATATTGGATGACATCCGTATCGCCGGCAATAAACCCGCCCAGCGAGGCAAAGGACTTGCTAAAGGTGGACATGATCAAGTCTACAGCCTCCGTTACCCCGAAATGCGCTGCTGTGCCACGTCCACCACCCAAGACGCCCAGCGAATGGGCGTCATCGACCATCAAGCGTGCCCCATAGCGGCGGCAGATTTCAATCAGTTCTGGAAGCGGGGCAATGTCACCTTCCATGCTGTAAACGCCATCCACAACCACCAGCTTCCCCTTTTCCGGGGGGACTTTTTCCAACACTCGCTGGAGGTCTTCCAGGTCATTATGGCGGAAGCGTTTGGTCTCTCCCCACGCCAGGCGCGCTCCATCCACGATGCTGGCGTGATCGTATTTATCCAGGATGACCACATCTGAGCGATCGACCAGGGCGCTGATGGTGCCAAGGTTGGTTTGCATTCCGGTTGAAAAGACCAGCGCGGCCGGCTTTCCAACCCACGCTGCCAGTTCCTCTTCCAGTTGTTCGTGCAACTCTAAATTGCCGTTTAAGAAGCGCGAACCGGTACAGCTTGTCCCAAAACGCTTGATTGCGTTAATGGCAGCTTCTTTAACTTTGGGATGGGTGGTTAGGCCAAGATAATTGTTCGATCCACACATAATCAGGCGTCGACCGCCGTAGATCACTTCGCTGCCCTCGTTTTCCGAGAGGGGGATGAAATAGGGATAATAACCTCCTTCAATCGCTTCCTTGACGATGGTAAACTGGGAACATTTTTCAAAGATATCCATAGATTCCTCCTTGTTTTTGACCTTTGCGAGCCAATGTGTCGAGGGCAGCGAAGATCACTGGCTGTGGCAGAAGTTTAACCAACCAGTAGATCAGGCGGACATCTGCAGATGGGAAAATGGCATACTGTCCACGAGCCGCCTGTTGCAGGATCGCTTGTGCAACCTGATCGGGTGTGAGCTGCGCAGCGTTGCCTGAAAT
>Ga0308310_1001157_pt1 | contig 11803 bp, 10 predicted proteins | sample HotsprSampleMS65_FD_203672 | JGI IMG/M metagenome (GOLD analysis project Ga0308310, IMG submission 203672) | Hot spring phototrophic mat microbial communities from Mushroom Spring, Yellowstone National Park, Wyoming, United States - 20090730_MS65 ...
TTATCTCGGCAACCCGTTGTACCCTGCAATATGTACTTTTGCCGATTGTCTTGCCATTGATTGGACTAACAACCGACATCTCGCTTCCCCTGGTCATTCTCCTCGATCTGCTGGCAATCGCCATGCTAGTGCGCAGTTTGCGCTACTTCTGGCAAACACGCCATCCACGTCGGTTTGATATGCTGCCTCTTTCCGGTGTGATCCTCTTCATCATTCTCTTCTCGCTAGGATTCGATCTCTGGCAACTATTGAACTAAACACCGTACACCTTCGTTTATACGGGTGCCTGCTGTAAGCCTGAATTTATGCTCAGGCCCAGTCAGGCATCTATTACTGTAAACATCATTGCAACACTATGCAGCAAAAGCGGTATACTACAACCGATGAACACCAGCACAAAGATATGCAAATGGTATGAACAGTCACGAATCATTGCCGCAAAGCACCTTCCTGCACAACAGCTCAGCGTCAGAAGCTATACGAACGTTTGCAGAATGTATCGCTGAAATTGTTATTATTCTCGCACCTGATTATACTGTTCAATTCATCAACAGCGCAGTTAATACCTTACTTGGCTACGAATCAGCAACCATCCTCAACCGCTCCTTTTATCAACTCATTCATCCAGATGAATACGTAATTGTCCGGCAATACCTGGATCAACTAGCAGTTGGCCAGTGTGGCGCGCAACCGTTGCGGGTGCGCCTGCGCCACGATGATGGAAGCTGGCGTATCTTTGAACTACACATCTGTCATCACCAACACCAGGCGCCGATTACCGGTATTGTACTGAGTGGGTACGACATCACCGCATTAATTGCTGCCGATCATGCGCTGCGGAATAATGAGATCCGTTATCGCCAACTCCTCGAACTGATGCCAATGCTGATCGTGATCAGCAGTTATTCCGAGGGATTGATCCGTTACTGCAATCCAGCCGGTGCCCGCATTTTCGGTGTCTCTGATCCGGCAGAGGTGTTGAATTGTCCACTCACCGAATTCCTTTCGGCGGAAGAGCACACCCTTATGTGGCATCGACGACAGCGACTGCGTAATGGCGAGACGATCGAGCCTGTTCGCTATCATATTTATGCACGTGATCAGGTAGTGCGAGTAGTTGAGTTGCAGGGGGTCTTCATCGAAGGTTCTGGTGAACCACAGGTACTCAGCTTCGGATTTGATGTTAGTGACCGGCTCGAAGCCGAACGTCAACTTAATTTGCGGGCAAAGGTACTGGCCCAGATCAACGAAGCGGTGATTGTGACCGACCGCAGCGGCGCAATTATCTACCTGAATGAAACGGCAGCCTACCTCTACGGAGTACGACCAGAAGAGGTGATTGATCAACCACTCTCGCGTCTCTTTATTGCCGAGCCATTACCCTACCAGTCATACGAACATCCTTCCTGGAATACTACTCTGCATCGAGGTTGGCGTGGCGAATTACTGCATCGTTTGCCCAACGGGCGCACGATGATTGTTGATGTCAGTATCGATCCACTGTATGACGATGAACTAGCGAGCGGCGGCGCATTAATCGTTGTGCGCGATATTACCAGCCGTAAGCAAGCTGAAGAACGATTGCGCCTTATTGAGTCGGTGATTGTCAATACCAACGATGCTGTTCTCATCCTTGATGCCGAGCCACTCCAGGCGCCAGGGCCTTTTATCCGTTATGCCAACGCTGCCTGTACCCATCTGACCGGCTACGCAACCCAAGAGCTGATTGGCCGCAGCCTGCGAATTTTGCATGGCCCAGCGACCGATCCAACTACGCTGACGATGCTCTGGCAGGCAATGGAACGGCAACAAACGATCCGCCTTGAAATACTCTACTACAGCCGTGCCGGCGAACCGATCTGGGTCGATATGAGCCTGTCACCGGTTACAAATGAGCGCCATCAGACAACCCACTTCATCGCCCTGCACCGTGATATTAGTGCGCAAAAGTTAGCCTCTTTCCTTGAGCATGATCGTTCAGAGATTCTGGCACTCTTGCTTCAGCACAGTCCGGTGAACACGGTTCTGACGAAGCTAGTTGAATTGATCGAACGACAACGCCCGCATTGGCTGGTATGGACGGGAATCGATGGGCATACGTCGGTGTTCAGTAAGCGATTAAGTGAGGCGGCTGAACAGATTGAATTACGCATTCGCCAATTACTTGCCCATGCCCACCATTCGCGACCAATACCGATTGATTTGCGTACTCACTGGACCGATTTGTGCCATTACGGTGTGACTGGCTGCTGGCTCTGGCCCCTTGCCGGTACAAAAGGCGCACTGGCTATCTTCCATACCCAAACTGAATGGATGTCCGAACGTGATCAGGTCCTTTTACGAGTTGTCACTGACCTGCTAAGCTTGATTGCCGATCATAACCGGCTGAACACCCAACTGCGTTATCAAGAAAGGTACGACACACTGACCGGCTTACCTAATCGCCACCTGTTGCAGGAACGAATTGATCTGGCCCTGCATGATGCGCGTGAACATCGGCGTACAGTCGCACTCCTCTTTATCGATCTCGATGGCTTCAAGCAGATCAATGACTCGTTGGGCCATCCAACAGGTGATCGATTCCTGAAGCATGTCAGTCAGGTTTTTGCGACGTGTGTGCGTCCTCAAGATACGCTGGGCCGTATGGGCGGCGACGAGTTTCTGCTGCTAATGCCCGATCTGCCGGATGCACGCCTGGCCGATATGGCTGCTTACCGCCTCCTTGAGGCTCTGCAAACGCCATATCTCCAGGAAGGACAGGAACTACGGCTGACTGCCAGTATCGGCATTAGTCTTTTCCCACGCGATGGGGTTGATAGCATGACACTGCTCAAGAATGCCGAAAGCGCTATGCATCGGGCAAAGGAAACAAAGCGGAACGGTTTTCTGCATTATCGTCCTGAACATAGCCGCCGTGCTCATAACCGACTCGCGTTAGAAGTACAGTTGCGACGTGCTATCGAACGTCACGAACTCAAGGTCTACTATCAGCCTCAATACGACCTGGTCAGTGAACGGATCGTCAGTGTCGAGGCTTTGGTGCGCTGGCATCATCCCCAACGCGGCCCTATCTCGCCTGGTGAATTTATCCCTATTGCCGAGCAAAGTGATCTGATCGTAGACATCGGGTCATGGGTGCTGCGCGAAGCTTGCCGTCAGACAATGGAATGGCATCAGGCTGGCTACCCCCTGTTGCGTATGAGTGTTAACATTTCTGCTCGTCAATTGTTACGACCCGAGTTCATCGCTGAAGTAGCAGCGATCATCCACACGACTGGCTTACCGGCAAACTGCCTTGAGCTGGAGATTACCGAAGGGGTGATGCTTGATGACCCAATGTATGCTGCGCACCAGATCGATCAACTACACCAGATAGGTGTGCGGGTGGTGCTCGATGATTTCGGTACCGGTTATTCATCGCTTGCGTATTTGCGTCAGTTACCACTCGATGCACTTAAGATTGATCAGGCCTTTGTACGGGCTATCGATGAGCAGAACCAGATGGTAACGAACAGCCGAGCTTTACTGCGAGCAATTATCAATCTGGCCCATAGCCTTGGTCTGGCTGTTATCGCCGAAGGTGTAGAAACACCTGAACAACGCATCGCGCTGGCCAGTATGGGATGTGACATTCTACAGGGTTACTTGTTCGCTCCGCCATTACCGGCAGCGGAGGTCTGGCCGACTATTTTACGTCTGCAAGGGGATGATACGTAGGGGCGATTTGCGCCCCTACACCGTAGTATGCTCATGCGGCATACACGCCAATTGCTAGCACTTGACATACCTGCCTGAAAGACACCGTCGCAACCGGAGAACTTACTCACCGAAGCTCCTCTTCACCCTCTACCGGTACCGGAATCTGCGTCAACATCTGTTGGAGAATACCGATGGTTGTCTGGCCGCGCAAACGTGCCTCAGCCGTTAGAATGAGACGATGGTTGAGCGCTGGTATCACCATGGCCTTTACGTCATCGGGAAGCACAAAGCTGCGACCGGCCATTGCTGCGCGCGCCTGAGCCAAATAGGCAAGCGCCAGTGAACCACGCGGACTCGAGCCCAACTCGATGTCAGGGCGCTCACGAGTAGCGCGTGTGATCGTCACCAGATACCGACGTACTGGCGGACTGATAGATACCCCACGAACGGCTGCCTGTAGAGCGCGTACTTCACCTGCATCCACAACTGGTGATGGCAGTGATCCTGTTGCCGCTGTGAGTGATCGCTGCACGATCTCTTCTTCTTCATCAGCATTTGGATAACCCATCGCAACTTTGATCAAAAAGCGGTCAAGCTGTGCTTCGGGTAACGGGAAAGTACCTTCTAGCTCAATCGGATTTTGGGTCGCGATGACCATAAAGGGACGTGGGAGGGGACGTGTTTCACCATCAATCGAGACTGTGCGCTCTTGCATAGCTTCGAGGAGGGCGCTTTGCGTGCGTGGCGTTGCCCGATTGATTTCATCGGTGAGCACGATCTGGGCAAAGATAGGACCGGGACGAAACTGAAACTCACCGATCTTTTGATTAAAGAACGAAAGGCCGGTCACATCAGACGGTAACAGATCAGGGGTAAACTGAATGCGCTGAAACGTACAACCCAGAGCACCGGCCAGGGCACGAGCAAGTGTTGTCTTACCCGTACCGGGCACATCTTCGAGAAGCACGTGACCTTCACACAATAAAGCAGCGAGCAACAGATCAACGATCGCTTCTTTACCAACAATAATTCGACCAATCTGCTCACGAATGGCTGTCGTGATGCGATGTATTTCGGCGATAGCAGTTGCAGAAACTGTTGACACGATAAACACCCTACTCCCGAGAAAACAGAATGGTGACAAACAATGGCATTATAACAAACCCTGCAATGTCCGTTCCTGCTACCGGCTAACGGTTCAGCGGCATTGTAACGTAGTATCCATCAGTGCCACCAGGTCGAGTAGCGAACGGCGGATTCCCGGTCGTAATCAATGCCCGCGAATTCACCGAGTTGGGGTTCAAATTAACGACAACCGCCAGCCGATCTGAGGTAACGGCTGCGGCAACCGCCGGCGAACTTCCAGCCGTTGCCCCCGGTGCCGCCAGCGCAGTCCACAACAGGCGCTGTGAGAAATCAGATTTGACAACCAGCACAAACGGTTCACCACTTTCATAACCCCCCAGCGTTTGCGCAAATAACTGCATCCCACTACGGCCTTGCAAGCAACATGCGGTATCACCCACAATGAGCAGCGTTCCATCTGCTGCAACCGCCAGCCCACGAATCGAGATGGAATTTCCTTTACCATCGCTCAAGCGGGTTAGCAACCACTGCCCCCGTAGCAGCGTGCCGGTTGCAGGATCAAAACGTCCATACCAGGCCAGCGATTTAGCGCCGCTGAGATTAAACGGATTGTTGTAGGAGTCAAATTTGATCAATTCACTCGCGCTCAATACGCGATGAATGTCAGCCGGGTCGTGCGTAAAGATAGAATTCCCGCCATCGGTAAATCCGGCCATGTAGAGCATTCCATCAGCCCCCATTACCAGACGCCGACCTTCGCTATCAGCGGTAAGACCGGCCCCTTTAACAACACTCGCACTAAAGCCGTAGCGTTGCCATGCCAGCTCACCATCGTTCAGCCGATACGCACGAAGGAAGGCAACTTTCAAATCAGAAGCGGCCTGCGTATAGCCGGTAGCAAACACCAATCCACTGGTAGCGTCAATGGCAATATCGTGTACTGCCGTACCAAGTACGTTGATTGAACGCGGTATCCCACCGTTGGCCGGATACACCAGCAACATCCGGTCGGCAGCCATGAGCGCCGCTACCCGGCCATCGTGGGCAATAGCACAACGGACTACATTCCCTGGCGTTGCCGTCCACTGGATTGTCGTCAAATCCGGAGCAACCACACTCAATCCATCTGGACCACATACAACCACGCTACCATCACTGGCTAACGCCGCATGACTCAGCGTAGATGCGACACGAACAATCCGACTGATCGTTCGGCCATCAGCAGCAATCTGCACCAGTGCACCCGATCCACCGTTCGGTAAAACAGTCTCTGGTACACCGGCCAGTACCGGCACATTTCCGGCAATGATTACATTGCCGGTAGAGGTTATACCAACGGCAACAAGTGCATCGTTCTGCTCACTCCCAAGATAACCGGCAACGGTCGGTGGCGGACTTTGCACGATGGGAATCCAGAGTGTCACCGGCCCTGACTGCTGCGCTTGAGCGACAGACACCAACATGATGACGAGTAAAAAGAGATTTGTCATGCGGAAAATCATAGGGATGCAGTCCTGATTATGCTTTGTACATCAGTACTAACCGGCCTATCTTGTTGTCACCGAATAAGCGGTACATAGCTATCACACCCATCAACATATCAAACTGTGTCTGGCAAAACCAGCCTTACTTTGGTATGATGATAGTACTAGTGATGACACCCTCGACTGCTGTCATCGCCGCTGTCAACCGTAATCGTTACGGTCTGGCAAGGACAAAGCGACATAAGGAGGGACAGTATGACACAGACAACCGAATTCGCAACGCGCATTGATATTCCGGCCGAGCATCGGCGCACGCTGATTGCGATGCTGAATCAGCAATTGGCCGATACGTTCGATCTGATGAGTCAGGCCAAGCAGGCCCATTGGAACGTTAAAGGGCCACAGTTTTTAGAGCTACACGAGTTATTTGATGAACTTGCCGGTCGGCTGGCTGGCTTTGTTGACCTGCTAGCCGAGCGTGTTACGGCGCTAGGCGGCACTGCTCTTGGTACAGCCCGTATGGCCGCCGCTGCCTCCCGCCTGCCGGAATATCCGACTGATATTACCGACGGTATGAGCCACGTCACCGCGCTTGCCGACCGCTTTGCGGCGTATGCCCAAACTACCCGTCAGGGGATCGATCTCGCTACCAGCCTGAACGATCAGGCAACGGCTGATTTGATGACCGAGATTGCCCGTGCTGTCGATAAGGATTTGTGGTTCCTTGAAGCGCACTTACAGGGATAACACGGTGTACCGTTGTGTGATTCGTGCCGCGGCGCTCATTGGCGTCGTGGCACTTCTGTGTACAGCGTGTGCCGCCCCAACACCAACACCAACACCTGTCTCCCCTATCGTTGCTGCCACTCCAGTACCGACACCAACGCCATCACCTACTCCCCCGCCACCCCCAACAGCCACACCAGTCGCTCGTCGATTAACCATCTTGGTTGCAGAACCAGATGATGCACAACCAGCAATTGCTGCCGAGCTACAACAGGCAGCTCAGATCGCCACACTTGATATAACTATCGTTCCACGCAATCCTGATGGTTTGTTGTTAAGCCTGGCAACCGATCAGATGCTCGGTCTACCACCACCAGACTTGATCTGGGCCAATCAAGAAGCATTAGTGGGCTTGCTTGCCGATAACGCACTAGCACCACTCAACGTTGATCTACCACTTGATGTCCTGCCCGGTCTGCAAGCGATTGCGCAAACGGACACAACATTGTGGGGGGCGCCAATCACGGCCCAAGACATGCTCTTATTACTTTACCAGCCCGACCGTATACCACCGGCAACAACAACCGAACTCGTAACGCTCACCCAGGCCGCCCGCACACCAGAGCGAGCCGGCTTCGTACAGGGTTGGGGAGCAGCACGCTGGCTGGCGCCGTGGTTGTATGCTGCTGGCGGCGCCTTTACGACCCCTGATGGTACACAACCAACCCTTGACACACCGGCTATGACTGCGACGCTAACCCTGTTGCGTGATCTCTACCGGGCAGCACCCCGTAACGGTGATAGCTATGCACGTGGTCAGCGATTGCTGGCGCAGGGATTGGCTGCCTACGCTATTGACGGTGACTGGGCATGGTCAACCTATCAGACCATAAGTGATACGTTCCAGATTGGGATTGCGCCACTCCCTACCTTCGCCGGTGCGCCGGCACGTCCGCTGATTGGCGGTAGTCTGCTGATGCGCCACCGTGATGGCAAAGCCACAACCGACGACATCACAGCACTCCTTGCTGTGCTTTATCAACCTGAAGTTCAATTACGGCTGAGCGCGGCCCTAGGACGTCTGCCAGCGCTTGGAAGCCTGCTATCCGATCCGAGTATTCAATCCAACCCACGTCGGGCTGTAGCCGCTGCGCACGCGGCTACGGCGCCAGGTCTACCGCCAACACCGGCTGCCCGCTGCGCAGTATTCGGTATCGAATCGTATCTGTACAGTGCAACAACCGGAGACCTACCGCTCAACGATATACCGGCAAAGATGCAGCAAGCAGCACTGGCATGTCTACGTCAGTATATGCAACCTTAACTCGATTGTCTGCGTCATATCGAAAGACGTACAATGTTGAATGCAGAAAGGGAATGCTATGCATTGCCCGCATTGTCAGACTGAATTACCCGATGATGCCCGCTTCTGCATCGAATGCGGTATGGCGGTGCGCGTGACAACTGGCGAAACCGTCCAACTACCGTCATCACCGGACACAACGATTGCTTGCACAGCTTGTCATAGCATCAATCCGTCTCATGCTCGCTTTTGCGTCTTCTGTGGTGCTGCGATACACCATGGTACCGCACGACCAGCAGTGAGCCTGCCGCGCAGCACTTCATTACCACAGCCACAACAGACACGTGATAGTGGGTTTGAGGTTGGCATCACCCTTCTTCTCATCGGTGCAGCTTTCTTGATTCCGATGATCTTCAGGCTGCCACCAACGATCTGGCCCAACATCTTGATGATGCTTGGTATTGCCCAACTATTGATTCACCTGCGCCGAGGTACTATTTTTCCCAGTATCCGCAATGCCATCTGGTTGTTCGGGTTAGGTGTTCTCTTTTTAATACCGAAGCTTTTACTACCGGGGTTGTTCTTGCTCGTTGGCCTTACCTTGCTGATCGAGAGCTGGAATTGGAGACGAAAAGCACCATTTTGAATTAGCTAAACCTACCTATTGTTCTCTTCATTTCCAGTAAGCAACGACATCAAACTCAAGGAGGTGCTTATTCGAGTTTCGTTTCCGAATAGGGCGGCATTCGATTCGAGAAAATCCGAGTTCTGACAACATCCCAACATACAATTGTTCCGTTGAAACTAATGTCCCATAAAATGTTGAGTTGCCGACGATGTAGTGTATTTCTGCGCCAGACACTAATAGCTTTGGCAACTCACAAAAATGTTTCCACATATCCTCAAAATACCTGGCGACATATCTGGCAAGTAACGCTCCACTTTTTTGCCGTGAACCTGCAATTGTTTGCAAGACACTCTCAAGATAGGAACTTTTGAAGTGCTGTTCTGGCCGCTCCCAGTCAGCAAGCCGACTCGTAGCGATCCCCCAAGTCCCTCCAATCGCTGTCCAATCCAGTTCACCTGCATCCCGCCCATTGCTCAGAAACCCCAGCCAGTACATATATGGACGTAATTCACGAATGTATGACATCCGATTGGCATAGGGAGGGGACGTGATCACCAGATCGAATGGCCCAGCGACACATTCTGCAAGGTGACGTGCATCAGCCAGAGAGACAACGGCTTCACCGGTCGGATTATCGGCAGCACTGCTAAGAACGAACTGAACGTGATTGGCAAACACATCTCCTGAGTTGAAAAGCAAAAGGCGTCTGGCATTTTGTTCTCTCCGGAATGACAACGATTGATGGTGGAAAGCGGCATTCGACTCCTCCATTAATGTGCGACAGAAGGCCACTAATAAGAGGTGACGTACTGAAGTATTTGGTTGGGTCACATGCTAAATAGCCGAACGGAGATAACAGAGAAATTCACAAGTCTCTGGACTCCACCAGCGCTCGATATGAAACAGTGGAGGCGCCGGTATTGGTTCAACAGCACGACGTTCCACAAGGTGTAACACCTCATGGCAGGCTGCACGTGTCTCCTCGATCTGTTTCATCGAGTACCGGGCACTTTTGACTTGCGCCAGCCATACCAGGAATGGATTGATGTCTGTAGTCACACAGACATGGCCATGATACGCTGCGGAGAGTGCTGTTGTTCCTGTTCCACAGAATGGGTCTAAAATCCGTTGGAAACCGGAGCAGCCTGTAATAATCTCTTCAACAAGTCTGAGAGAGTAAGCTGGGGTCAATCTGATCCATCCATGTCTCCCACTGTTAGCGTTCAATTTTTGCGTATACTCGGCTCGTTGCTGAAGGTGTTCTCTTCTTGCACATATACTCATACACTACCTTGTTATGTCAACAAAACTCTTAAAATATCTTCTACTGCCTTACGGAGAGTCGGGCTATTTCGCTCGAAGAAACTCGCAAGGTCATAGCCAATCACGTCTCGCATAAAATCGTAAACTGAAATAAGTGGATCATTTGCACCAACAACACCTGTGAGCAGCATCCATTTCTCACGTCTATATCGATCCGAAATATCTGTATCAATTTGTGTTGAAAGAATAGCAGCACATGGCAAGTAAGCTTGTGTATATGCTGTTGCTGCATTCGCAATATCAGCATTTTGGCGCTTTGCGTCCTTACTCTTATAACCCTGTCGAACCTCAAAGACCGTTCCTTTTAACGTAGCAGCGACTCCTGGATCTACACCGATTTTCTTGGTTGATTCTTGCATCCATGCAAAATTTTCTCTCGTTTCCCCTTATCAGCAATTCGATCAAGAGGAATACGACCATCGAGGTACAGGGTTCGTTTCTTCCCCGATACCAAGAGGACATCATAAGACCATATCACATCTTCGTCTGAGAGGTCTAAAGTGTCTTTCAGTATTGTTCTAAAAAGTCGTTCGCATCCGATTCCGATCTGTCGATAGAGACTCGTCATTCCACCTGCGGCTCTATGCGCGGTATACATCATTGGATTATCCAGTCCAAACCAGCTATACAACGAGTCAGCTTTGTAAAGGTTTTGAAACTGTTGTAATGTTAAGCCTCCGCTCGGAGCGCCCTGACCAAACCGAGGCTTATATTCCGCACAGGTTTTAATCGGGTCAAGGAGGATTTTGAGGTATAGTTCATCCCCACCTTTCAAGTAATATTTCCTTTCTGGACATATCAACACACTTCCAGTGTTTCAAATCAGTAGAGCGACCATCATGGTCGCTCTGCATTGTTCGTATGGTGCCGGAGACGGGACTCGAACCCGTAAGGGGTTTCCCCCAGCGGTTTTTAAGACCGCAGCGTTTGCCTTTTCGCCACTCCGGCTTTCTGAAAAGACATTCCTGGCCTCTTATTATACCACTATTCAGGAGCAACGTTGCAACGACGGACGTTGCGCGCAGGGTTTTTCAACCCCTCACCCCTGGCCCCTCTCCCGCGCTGCGGAAGAGGGGTGTGGTGCAACGACGGATGTTGCTCGTAGGGTTTTTCAACCCCTCACCCCTGGCCCCTCTCCCGCGCTGCGGGAGAGGGGTGTGGTGCAACGACGGATGTTGCTCGTAGGCTTTTTCAACCCCTCACCCCCGGCCCCTCTCCCGCGCTGCGGGAGAGGGGTGTAGTGCAACGACGGATGTTGCTCGTAGGCTTTTTCAACCCCTCACCCCCGGCCCCTCTCCCGCGCTGCGGGAGAGGGGCGTGGTGCAACGACGGATGTTGCTCGTAGGCTTTTTCAACCCCTCACCCCCGGCCCCTCTCCCGCGCTGCGGGAGAGGGGTGTAGTGCAACGACGGATGTTGCTCGTAGGCTTTTTCAACCCCTCACCCCTGGCCCCTCTCCCGCGCTGCGGAAGAGGGGTGTGGTGCAACGACGGATGTTGCTCGTAGGGTTTTTCAACCCCTCACCCCTGGCCCCTCTCCCGCGCTGCGGGAGAGG
>Ga0308310_1001158_pt1 | contig 11803 bp, 9 predicted proteins | sample HotsprSampleMS65_FD_203672 | JGI IMG/M metagenome (GOLD analysis project Ga0308310, IMG submission 203672) | Hot spring phototrophic mat microbial communities from Mushroom Spring, Yellowstone National Park, Wyoming, United States - 20090730_MS65 ...
ACGCTGTTGGAGAGCAGCGGGTTGCTGATGGGCCCACCCCGCAGGCTGAAGTGGTTAGGGATTGTGGTGTCATGAGGGGTGCCGTCTGCTACCCGGGCCTCCAGGGTTAGGGTGTGGGTGCTGTTTGCAGCCAGGGTCAGGTTCCAGCGCACCGTGCGGCTCGAGGGGGTGTAGCTGCCGCCATCCGAAGCCGAGACGAACTCGAGGTTGGCGTCCAGCACATCCTCCACCACGACGTTGCTAAATGAGACAGGCAGGGGGTTTTCGATTTCCAGGGTGTAGACTACCCGCTCACCAGGGGTTACCTCGGGACCTACGCGGCTGCTCTTGCGCAGGCCGATTCGGGACGTATCCAGCACCTGCAACACCTGGTTGAAGGTGGGGTCGGTTTGGCCGGTGGCTTCCGAGCGGGCCAGCAGGGTCATGGTGAAGGGGGGGATGCTAGTGGATAACCCGGTCAGACAGGCCTTGAAGTCGAAGTCTGCGCCCGGAGGAAGGGCGATGGGTAGGGAGAGGCTACCCCCACCCAGCGAACGGAGGCTTAGGCTAACCCCGCTGGGCAAGCCCGTCGCTTCCAGCGTATAGGCATCGGAGGCGTTGCCCGTGTTGCGCAGGGTGTGGCGGAAGCAGTAAATCTGACCGACCAGCACCTGGGCGCTTTGCTGGTCGTCTGGGCCCACCGCCTGGGGATTGCCCAGGGGACCCAGGGCGTGGGCGTACTGGGCTGCAACACGCAGCTCAGCGGCTGCTTGGGCGTCGCCAGCTGTCGCCACGTTACGCCGGGGGCCCGGTGCGGCACCTGGCTCTACCCGCATCCGGAAGCTAAACAAGGCTTCCTCGCCCACCTCGAGGCCATCCAGCACCAGCCGGATGCCCCGCACCTGGGCCTGGCTAGTGCTCCAGGTGCTGCCGTCGCTGTACTCGAGGCGGCCCTTGGCTGCGCTGGCCGAGCCCGCCACATAGCTCAGGTCGCGCAGTTCGGGGGTGTCCAGCATGTCGGTTACGTAAATGGGCCCTTCGGCCCGGGCGTTGCCCAGGTTCCACACCCGGATGCTAAAGCCCACTTCCTGGCCTTCGCGGACCAGGGGGGTGTCCGCCGACTTCACCACGTTCAGCGCGGCCCCACTGCCGATGCTGACCCGGCTAAAGTTGTCGTCGTCGCGCCTTCCGTCGGGGCAGGTGGCCACCGGGCTGATATACAGCTCGCCAGAGGCCGATAGCGGCGTTTGTATAGCCAGAATCAAACGAATTTCTTGATCGGCTGCCAGCGTTACGCTGTTCAACTCAGCTTCACCAGGGTCTAGCCTGCCGTTGGCGTTTACGTCGTGATAAAACCGCACCGCGCTCGGTGCCCAGGGCGCGCTGTTTTGCACCCAGCCCAGGGTGAAGGTAAAGCTCTGGTTGCCGCTGTTGCGCAGCAAGTAGTTGAAGTAAACAGACCCACCCGCCGGTACGACCGCGTACTGGGCAGGGCTGCCAACGCTGCCGTTGGGGGTTAGGGCGGGCACACACACCGCCTGTACCACCGTTTCAACCACATTAGATAGATATGTCTCTCCATTTACAAATGCCAGGGCCTGGTTGCGAATGACCGTGCCGGCAGGAGCGGCGAAAGCTAGGTTTAGTAACAGCGCCAATGCCAGGCTCCACCCGATTCGCACTCCGACATACAGCTTTTCAGCTAATTTAGATTGAAATGGTAAGACTGGCATACGCTTCATCCGATGTTGTAGCAAGGTTGTGAAAAATTTGTGCGAGAGCCCACGCTTGTCCCGTACAGGCCTAATCGTAAACTCTCGCACAGCGTTTTATAGGTTATTTCCCACCCCCAAACGGGGGTGGGATAAAAACTTACTGAACCTGCACGCGGAAGGTGATGGTGATGGTCGCCGAGGGCGGCATCACATCAGCGCTGGTGATGTTGCCGTCGCCGTTGGTGTCCACCGCCACGTAAATCGAGCTGCCCGCGCTCAAGGTGGTGGGGGCGGTGGCGCTCCAGGTGGTGCCGTTGGTGGAGTACAGCACCGTGCCGCCGGTAAAGCCGCTGATGGTGGCGCTGACGCTCACAAAGTTGGTGTACGACGGCAGCGGGTCGGTGATCACCACCTGCGTCAGGTTGCCCGTCCCGATGTTGCTGGCTATCACGGTGTACTCGATCACATCGCCGGGGAGGGCAGTGGCGGCATTGGCGTCCCGCACGGTGTTGCTGCTGCCCACGTAGCTCACGGCGCTCTTGGTCAGGCGCAGCTCACCGCCCACCACGGTGGTGGTTTCGGTGGCGGTGGCGGTTGCGGTGGCGCTGCCCACGGTGCAGTTGGCCGTGACGGTGTTGACATCGGTGCGTCCGATGGGCTGCCCTGCGGGAACCAGCGCCCGCACATAGATGATCTGGCTGTCGCCGTTGGCCGCTACCGAGACCCCGCTCAGACTGCTGCTCCAGGTGCTGCCGTCCAGCGAGTACTGGTACGTCCAACCGAAGCTACCACCATCTCCGTTGATGCTGCAGGTGGCACCGGTGTTGGAGTTATTGGTCAGGGTGTGGGTGTACTGGATGGTGCCCGGGCTGGTTACGGTGCCGGAGCGATCAGGGCTAAGGGTAACCTGGGCCACCAGGTTCACGTCAATCTGGGCATAGACCCAATCGATTCCCTCTGAGGTGGAAGCTGTGCTCTGGGCAGCAAGGTTGAAGCCTACGGAAACGGGGGCGGCATTGGCCTTCAGCGTGACCACAGCCAGGTACGTGAAGGTGGCTCCGAAGTTGACAGGCCCTGTGTTGGAGATGGGCGCACCATCGGGGATGCCGTCGTCATTGGCGTCCGCATAGAAGAGGACACTATCCACCTGCCCGAAGTTCTGAACTGGCTGCACCAGAAGCAGGTAGTTGTCCGCCTGGTTGTTGGGGTTAAGGTTTTCTACACGCAGGCGGTAGGTCACCGAGGCCCCTGGGTTGGCGGTGGTAGTGGGAATGGAGGGACGGGTCATGCTGGTGTCATCAGAGGTGTGCTGCAGACTATCCGGAGTCTTGCCCACTTGGTAGGGAGCCGTCAGACCACCGTAAAGGTCGAAGCGGAACCCGTCGGCCACGGCGCTTACCACATCCGTGGTGGTGTCGCTCTTGGAGGGGTCACCCACGCTGGTGGCCGTAATGGTGATGGTGGCGGCAGTGCTAGAGGTGTAGGTAGCGGGAACCTGGCACTTCAAAGCGAAGTTGAAGTCGCTATTCGCGGCCAGGGGGCCCACGGGGCCGCTGATGGGCGTGGTGAGGTCATCGGCTACCAGGCTGCAGGCCCAGCCGGTGGGTGCGCCGCTAAAGCTCAGGGTGAAGCTATCGAGGGTGTTGCCCGTGTTCCTTAGGGTGTGGCGGAAGATGACGGTGGTTCCGCTGTTGACGGAGGTGATGGTCTGCTGGTCGCCGGAGCGGTTCACCGTGTAGCCACCCACCGTGTAGGTACCGGTAGCGCTCCCCTGAGGGAAGCCAAACGGCCCCACGGCCACGTTGTAGGCGGCCGCCACGGTGTTGGTGGTGGTGTTGGAGGTGGTGGTCTGGTTGGCCGTTCCGTCGTTGTAGGTGACGGTGGCGGTGTTGGGATAGTTGGTGCCGGCGGGTGCGCTGGCGGGTACGGTGGCCTGGAAGCTGAAGGTGTAAGAGGCGGTTTGGGGGAAGAAAGCCCCGCTGCCGCTGATGAACATACCCACCGCAATGGTGCCGTTGCCGGTGAGGGGCAGGTTACCGGAGGTCAGGGGGGCCCAGGTGGTGCCGTCGGTACTGAAGACCATCTGCACAGTGCCCGCACCCGCGCTGCCGGTGGGCATGGTGCTCACTACCAGGCCGTTCGGGATGGTGTCACGGATCAAAATCCCGCTGCCCGTAAGCCCGCTCACGCTCACGCCGCTGGCCGCGCTGCCGCCGGTGTTGCTGCCGGAGATGGTGTAGGTGATGGTGCTGCCAGGGGTTACGGGGCCGGTGGGCGAAGCGCTCTTGAAGGCCGTGAGGATGGCTTGGGTGGAGACCACAGCCCGGGCCCAGTTGTCGTTGTCGGTGACGCTGAGGCTACCTGCCGAGGTGCCCACCAGGTTCAGGTTCCCGTACTGGCCGCTGGTGGCGTTTAGGGGAATGGTGGCCGTCACGATCACGCAGGCCTGCTGGCCCATGCCCAGGGTGACGCTGGTGATGGGCGTGGTCTCCCCAGCGTCCAGGTTGCCGTTGCAGTTGGCATCCAGGTAGATGGTGGGGTTCAGGAGGTTAAAGTTGTGGGAGGTGCCCAGGACCGTGCTCAGGTTGATGGTGTCGGTGCCGTTACCGGTGTTGGTGACCACGTAGTTGAAGATCACCTGACCACCGGGAAGGGCGGTCTTGGTCTGGCCAGGGGAGTTCTCGTTGTTGCCGTTTGGGGTGATGGTGAAGCTGTAGACCTGTTGCACCACGGTGATGACCTGGTTGGAGGTGGTGGTACGGGGCTGGCCAGCCGAGTCAATATAGCTGGCCGAGGCCTGGTTGGAGATGTTGGTGCCAGCGGGGGTCTGCTGAGCCATCACGGCTCCGAACAGGATCAGCGCTGCAACCAACAGGGCGAAGAGTTTGTTCATTACTTATTTCCTCCTTTTTATCGAACGACGGTACGAAGTTTGAGCATGACGGTTTGCCTAGCACCCATCTGGGGCAGAACCCAGCGGGCGTGGGTGAATTCTTCGGGTTTTACTTCCACTTCCTTCTCGACCTCCTTGCCGTTTTCCATGACCTTGACCTTGCGCTTCAGAGGGAGTTTGCCGTAGGTGCGTCCCCCATCGAAGCTGAACTCTGCAATAACCAGGGTGTCGCCCAGCTGTAGGGGCTGAGCGCTCGAGGGCTGATAGGCCGTGCTGGCAGGAATGGGGATGACCAGCGCGACCTGACGAAGCACTGCATCTGTGGTGTTCTGCGCGGTGAGCTGGTACTCGACCACCTCTCCTGGCTTGGCCTCTATGGCGGGCTCGAGCCGCTCGATGGTGCGATTCTGCTCCTGTACGCTAACCACCCGAAAAGCCTTCAGGTCCAGCTTGATGCCGCTTGTCTGGGCTAGCGCCCACCCGGCCAGGAAGATCCCTAGCAGAAGCAGCATTTTTGGCCTCATGTGTTTTTGCATTCCCAATCTCCTCAAAAAAAAATGACCGGCCCATAGAGCCGGTCGCGCCACTGACTCCCTCCCGACCCCTGGCGCCCGTATTGGGTCTGGGAGTTCTAAGTCTCTCAAGGTGAGAGCTTAACCTAAACTTTTGCAGAGGCTGTGCAAAATAAACATCATCTATTCCGTGAAACCATCCCGCAACCTTTAGAAACACCGTACCAGACTTTATTCATGTACGTAACGCCCCCTCCATATACCCCAGGGGGGTAGGATGGCCCGCTGGGTACGGCGGGTGAGCGCTCAGGTGTGTTGAGCAAACCGATAGCCCTGTCCAAAAACGGTTTCGATATAGCGCGGGGTTTTGGGGTCGTCGCCTAGTTTACGCCGCAGCAGGGCCACATAGCTGTCCACCACCCGCTCGTCTACTGTACTGCCGCGCTCGGCCCCCCAGACCCGCTGAAGCAGGCGTTCGCGGCTCCAGACCTCGCCAGGGTTCTGGGCCAGGGTCAGCAACAAATCGAGTTCGGTAGGGGACAGATCCAGGGGCTGTTGGGCCCGGAAGGCCTGGCGTTGCTTGAGCAAAATGCGCAGATCGCCAATCTGGATTTCCTGTGTGGGTCGGCTGCGCCGCAGGAGGGCCCGCACCCGCGCGACCATCTCCCGCACGCTCATGGGCTTGGTGAGGTAGTCGTCTGCTCCCAGCTCTAAGGCCCGCACCCGAATTTCCTCGCTGCCCTGGGCGCTCAACACCAGGATGGGCAGGTTCCAATCGGCCTCGCGCAGCTCCCGGATCACCTCGAGGCCACCCAGCCCCGGCAAGCCCAGGTCAAGCACCATCAGGTCGGCCTGGGGCGCCATCTCTACCGCATCCAGGCCGTTGATTGCCAGTAAGATGGTATAACCTTGGTGCTGTAGCGCAGCCGTTACTAGGTGGGCCAGCTGCGGATCGTCTTCGGCAACCAGGATACGCTCCATAAGAATGCTCCAACAAAGTATAACCAGGCCCCATCCAGCGGTTGGGTACGGCATGGTTTGGGCAAACCCACGCCAGGATGCCGATGCCGCAATAAACCGCTGGGCGGTGCGGCTAGGGTAGAAGCGAGACTCTGGCGACCAGGTTGCGAAATTGTAAGGTTCCGGCAGTGGCGATGCCGCTATCGAGCTTGACTCCAATCCACAGGTTGCCGCTGTTGATGCCGCTGGTGAGCTTGTCTCCGGAGAACCGTAGAGGTTGGGTTGAGCCCGACTGGAAATCCGCCCTTCCGATTAATTCGAAGCTGGGGTTCTCCCCACATAGATAAACACCGTTGCTCTGGTTGCTGCAAGGTTCGCTGTCGGCGGCGTAAAAGCTAAAGGCAAACCCGGTGCGGTAGGTCAGGCTGCCCTCGAGGTCGGCCTTCCTCAGCGCGAAGGGGGGCTTGGCGAAGTCTTGCTTCACAAACACAATCCTGTTGTTTTGCAAAGCCACCACATCCACATCAAAGTCGCGCAGGGGCACGCTTAGCGGCGCATTGCTACAGCCAAACAAAAGACCGACCAGTAGTAGCACAATCGAACGCATAGCTCCTCGAGTCTAAACCAGCCTGGCATGAGCGCGGTGTTTAGATGGGCCTGGGCTCTTTGCCCAGCGTGTGGGCCGACTCAAACACCACCCGCCCCTCCACCAGGGTGAGGGTGGGCCAGCCCCGCAGTACCCAGCCCGCCCAGGGGCTGAATCTGGCCTTGGAAGCAAAACACTTGGGATCAACCGGGCGTTCTTCATCGGGACTCCACAGCACCAGGCTGGCCTCGGCCCCTTCTTCCAGGTGAATGGGGGCAAGACCCAGGATGCGCCGGGGGCCGTCGGTGAAGCGCTCGAGCAGGACGGCCAGCGGAAAGCCCCGCTTTTCCACCAGCTCGGTATACAGAAGCGGCCAGCAGACCTCGAGGCTGGGGATACCAAAAGGCGCCCGCAGCAAGTCCAGCTCTTTTTCATCGGCGGTGTGGGGGGCGTGGTCGGTGCCGATGCACTCGATGCTGCCATCCAAAAGCCCCTCCACAAGTGCCTCCACATCGGCCTGTGTGCGCAGGGGTGGGGCCACTTTGTAGAGGGGGTTCAGGCTTTCCAAGCGCTCGTGGGTGAGGGTCAGGTGGTGGGGGGTGACCTCGGTGCTGACCCTAAGCCCATCGTGCCGGGCCTGGCGGACGAGCTCGAGGCCCCGCTTGGTGCTCAGGTGCTGGATGTGCAGGTGGGGTTGGGCGGCCAGCCCCTCGTTCACGTAGCGCAGCACTTCCAGGTCCCGTGCGATGCGGGCGCTCTCGGCATACCCGGGGTTGCCCGGCAGCCCCAGGCGGTACGAGACCTCCCCCTCGTGCATTACCCCACCCCGTCTAAGACCCGCGTCTTCGGCATGTACCGCGACCACAAGCCCCCAGGAGGCTGCGTAGCGCAGGCCCAAGGCCAATACCCCGGCATCCTCGTTGGTGCGTCCGTCGTCGGTAAGCATGGCCGTGCCAGCTTCCTGGAGCAGGCGGGCTTCACTCAGGGTTTTGCCTTCTTGTCCCTGGGTCAGGGCTGCTGCCGGATGCAGCCGGGCCTGCTGGATGGCTTGGGCTTTCTTCTTAAGGGCTGCCACCATCTCGGCGCTGTCAACCACCGGGCTGGTGTTGGGCATCGAGACCACATCGGTATAGCCCCCTCGAGCTGCCGCCGTAAGGCCGCTTTGCAGGTCTTCCTTCACTTCCTGCCCTGGTTCGCGCAGGTGGGCGTGGGGATCCAAAAACCCAGGCGACAAGACCATCCCGGCCACATCCAGCACCTTCTGAGCCTCGCCCCCCGACAACGAAAGAATGCGCCCTTCACCAATCAACACATCGGCCTGGCCGTGTTCTCCTCGTCCATCTACCAGCTTTGCATTTTTGAGTAGAATTTCGCCCTTCATATGGCTCCTTGCTCCGCACGTCTTCAGTTTCTCTTCCCCACCAGTACGTGATAAAGCACGGCCATCCGCACGGCCTGTCCGTTGGCCACCTGGCGTTCGACCAGGCTACGCGGGGCGTCGGCCAGGGTGCCCTCGAGCTCCACATCGCGGTTCATGGGGCCGGGGTGGAGCAGGGGGGCTTCGGGTCTGGCCCAGCCCAGGCGCGCTTGGGTGATCTGGTAGGCCGCGATGTACTCCGGCAGCGAGGGCAAGAGACCCTTGTCCATGCGCTCTTTTTGCAGGCGCAAAACCATCACCGCATCGGCTTCCTGCAGGGCCTCCTTGAGGCTGGTGGTCAGGGTGGCGCCGGGCAACTGGGCCGGGAGCAGGGTAGCCGGGCCACAGGCCACCACGTGGGCCCCCAGCATGGGCAGCAGCTCGGCGTTGGAGCGGGCCACCCGCGAATGCAGAATGTCCCCCACGATGGCGATTTTTTTGCCCTCGAGGCTGCCCAGCTTCTCGCGCAGGGTAAAAGCGTCCAGCAGGGCCTGGGTGGGGTGGGCGCGCCAGCCGTCCCCCGCGTTGATGATGGGCTTTTTTAGCCAGCCGTGGGCCTGGTGGGGTACTCCGGCGGCATCGGTACGCAGGATGTAGGCATCAATGCCCATCTGATCCAGGGTACGCAGGGTGTCGCGGTAGGTCTCGCCTTTGGTGGTGGAGCTGACCGCACCCACAAAGCTCACCACATCCGCCGACATGCGCCTTGCGGCCAGCTCGAAGGAGATACGGGTGCGGGTAGAAGGCTCAAAGAACACCGTGGCCACGGTAAAGCCGGTAAGGGCTGGCACCTTTTTGACCGGGCGCGCGAGCACCTCCTGCATCATCTGGGCCGTTTCCAGCAGGCTTTCAACCTGGACGGGGCTCCAGTCGCGAAAGTCGAGCAGGTGCTTGGGGAAGCCTGGAACCGCGCTTTCGCTCATGTTTCCTCCATTTCCCATAGCTCTACGGCGTCCTCGCCGTCGTCTTCCTGGGTTTTTACCTTCACCACTTCGCTTTTAGATGTGGGCAGGTTCTTTCCCACAAAGTCGGCCCGGATGGGCAGCTCGCGGTGGCCCCGATCCACCAGCACCGCTAGGTAGATGCGACTGGGGCGGCCCTGGTCAATCAGGGCATCCAGCGCGGCCCGCGCGGTGCGGCCAGTGTAGAGCACGTCGTCTACCAGCACCACGGCCTTGCCATTCAGATCAAAGGGGATGTGGGTTTCGCGCACCCTGGGCTGCAGACCGATCTCGGTAAGGTCGTCGCGGTAGAGGGTAATGTCCAGAATGCCCATCGGCACTTGCTTGCCCTCGAACTTTTCCACCAGCTCCACCAGCCTTTTGGCCAGGCTGATGCCACGGGTGTGAATGCCCACAAAGCAGAGGTTGTCGGTGCCCTTATTTTTCTCGATAACCTCGTGGGCGATGCGGGTGAGGGCCCGACGCACTTCGTCTTCATTCAGGATTTTGGATTTGAAGGTCATGGTTGCTCCTCCTCACCCAGACTACCCCGTTTGTGGGGCAACAAAAAAATGCGCCCAGAACGGGCGCACGCCTTTGGTTTAGGGGTTTCGATATGCTTCATTTGGTCTCCTTTCCGACCTCGCAGGATCGGGTTAAAGGTGCGGGATGACTCCCGCCCGCCATGCTACGCCCTGGGGGTGGGGTGGGTCAACTGCGCTACACTAAACATATGGCCAGAACCAAGGCAGCCACCCTGGAGGAACTCAAAAAAGAGCCGGGTAAGGCCGAGCTGGTGGACGGGGAGATTGTGCGTATGCCTCCGACCGGATTTTTACCTGGATATGCTGCGATGCGCATTTTGTTTAGCTTGCACGAGTACGCCCAAACCCAAAAAAATGGTTATGCCGTAGGCGATAACGTGGGTTTTGTGGTAGACCTACCCCGGCGCAAAAGCTTTAGTCCGGATGCAGCCTATTATGTGGGCCCCCACTCCGGTATGAAGTTTCTGGAAGGGGCTCCGGTATTTGCGGTAGAGGTGCGCAGTGAAGGGGATTATGGTCCAAAGGCCGAGCAAGCCCTGGCAAAGAAGCGGGCCGACTATTTTGCCGCCGGAACGCTGGTGGTCTGGGATGTAGATATGCTGGCGGTAGATGTGGTGCGGGTCTACCGGGCAGAAGACCCCAGCCACCCCACCCTGTACCGCAGGGGGCAGCTGGCCGAAGCCGAGCCTGCCCTGCCCGGCTGGCGGATGCCGGTAGAGGATTTGTTTCCCTACTTTGTGCAGGGCTCTGACGGCTCGAGTTGAATAGTACCTCCCACACATAGCCGGGGAAGTGTGCCCTGACTCCTAAAAGCATCGGGTACACTTAATCTCTGGGAGCCTTAGGGCTCCATTGGAGTAGGTTATGGGCAAGCGTGTACTGGCCGCCATGAGCGGGGGGGTAGACTCCTCCGTAAGTGCGGCTTTGCTCAAAGCCCAGGGCTACGAGGTGATCGGGGCCATGATGCGCTTCTGGCCCGATAACAAAAAGGACGACTGCTTCGAGACCTGCTGCTCGCCTGATGCTGCTTATGAGGCCCGGCGGGTTGCGGACATCATTGGCATTCCTTTCTACCTGCTGGACTACCGCGAGGAGTTTCAGGAAAAAATTATCGATCCCTTTATCACCGGCTACCAGGCGGGCGAGACCCCCAACCCCTGCGTAAACTGCAACACCCGGGTTAAGTTCGACTCGCTTCTAAAAAAGGCCCGCATGCTGGGCTGCGACTACGTGGCTACCGGCCACTACGTCATCAAACGCGAGGGGGGGCTGTACCGGGGTGACCCCAAGAAAGACCAGACCTACTTTTTGTGGGGTACACCCAAAGAGGCCATCCCCCACATGCTCTTCCCGGTAGGACACCTGGAGAAGCCCCAGGTGCGGGCGCTGGCCGAGCAGTTTGGCCTGCCTACAGCCAAGAAGCCCGAGAGCCAGAACATCTGCTTTGTGCAGGGTAACCTGAAGGAGTTTCTGGCCCAGCACCTCTCGGTTCGTCCGGGGCCTCTGATTGACCTCGAGACCGGTCAGCAGATTGGCGAGCACAGCGGAGCGCAATTTTACACCGTGGGTCAGAAGAAGGGTCTGGGGCTGTGGAAGAGCCACCTCGAGCGCTACGTGGTGCAGGTCAATACCACTACCAACGAAGTGGTGGTGGGGCCCAAGGAAGCCTGTATGTGGGGGGGCCTCGAGGCCCGCGAGGTCAACCTGCTGGTCGAACCCCAGAACCTGCCCGCAGAGGTTGAGGTGCAGGTGCGCTACCGCACCCGGCCCGTGCCGGCCCGGGTGGAGGAGATGGGCCCTGGCCGGATGACCATTCGTCTGATGGAGCCCCAGTTTGCCGTGACCGCCGGCCAGTCGGTGGTACTCTACCAGGGAGATAGGCTCCTGGGGGGTGGGTTTATTGCCAAGCCCTTGTACAACCAGTGGGCAGCCCAGTAGAGACCACCGACGTACGCCAGTCGCTCTTCTGGCAAAGAGGGTAGCGGGTCTCCAGAGGGTAAGCCAGCATAGCCCCCGCGGCAATGCTGGCCTTGCCCCAAGCCCCAGCAGACCTGCGCGTATTCTGCACTAGAAGTGCAGTCTAGTCATCAGCGGCTTGGCCACTAAGCTGGGCCCGCTTTTTGCTACCAAACAAGCGTCGGAAGAAGCTCAAGACAGGGTCGTAGTACTCATCCACAACCCGCTCCTTGAGCGGAATAATCGCATTGTCGGTGATGCGGATGTGCTCAGGGCAGACCTCGGTACAGCACTTGGTG
>Ga0308310_1001159_pt1 | contig 11793 bp, 14 predicted proteins | sample HotsprSampleMS65_FD_203672 | JGI IMG/M metagenome (GOLD analysis project Ga0308310, IMG submission 203672) | Hot spring phototrophic mat microbial communities from Mushroom Spring, Yellowstone National Park, Wyoming, United States - 20090730_MS65 ...
ACCCTTCAAAGACTGACAGGAGCGCATCCTACTTGGCAAGGATGATGGCAAAGCATGTGGTGGCTGGAGGCTTTGGGGAGCGCTGCCTTGTTCAGTTGGCTTATGCCTTTGGTGTCAGCGAGCCCATCGCCTTTGATATAGAAACTTACGGCACCGAAAAGGTAGAAAAGGAGAGAATAAAGGAAGCCCTGCGGGAGCTCTTCCCACTGAACCCAAGGAGGATGATAGAGTTTTTGGACCTAAGAAAGCCCATCTACAAAAAAACCGCCTGCTATGGACACTTTGGCAAAGAGGAACTCCCCTGGGAAAAGCTAACTAAGCTGGAGGAACTGAAGGAAAGACTTGGAGGAGGTATTCAATGAAAACGGGCATAGTCTACGACAACATATATTTAGAGCACAACGAAAAGGGGCATCCCGAAAACAAAGACAGGCTCATAAGCCTAATGCAAGAGATAGAAAACAGGGGGCTTTTTAAACATCTACAGAAGATCAAACCGAGAAGGGCAACGGTGGAGGAGGTTAGCTTAAACCACGACATAAACTACATCCAAGAGATCCACGATTTTTGCGCCTCCGGAGGAGGATATCTGGACCCAGACACCTACGCCAACAGTATGTCCTACGAGACTGCCCTCTATGCTGTGGGAGGAGTGCTTGAGGGCATTGACCGGCTTCTGTCTGGAGAGGTCTCTGCAGTCTTTTGTGCCCTAAGACCACCGGGGCATCACGCAGAAAGGTCAAGGGCTATGGGCTTTTGCCTTTTTAACAACATAGCCATCGGCGCCCATTACCTACTAAAAAAGGGCTTTGATAGGGTTTTCATAATAGACTTTGACGCCCATCACGGCAACGGCACCCAAAGGAGCTTCTACGAAGAGGACAGGGTCTTTTACTTTTCCACACACGAATATCCCTTTTATCCGGGCACAGGCTCTACGGAAGAAAAGGGTATAGGAAAAGGTTATGGTTACACCTACAACGTGCCCTTGAGTGCGGGAACGGGAGACGCAGAGTACGAGGACATATACACCAACTTGGTGCCCAAGCTCATTTATGAGTACTCTCCCCAATTTCTTTTGGTCTCTGCGGGATATGATATTCACAGGGATGATCCATTAACCTTTTTGAACGTTAGCACGCAGGGCGTGGCAAAGGTCGTGGAAAGCATTCTAAAAACCGCCAAGGAAATGGACCTGCCAGTGCTTTTTGTCCTTGAGGGAGGCTACAACCTAAAAGCCTTAGGAGAGTGCGTTGCAATAACCATTGAAAAAATGCTGGAGGCTTGAATGCTAAAAAGGGTCAAACATTACCTTTTTCAATTTTTATCTTTTGTGCTGGTAGCCTACGGCTTTTATCTGCTCTTCCTTTTACTCCTTGACACTTTTCTGAGAATAAACAGAACCTTAGCATTTCCCCTCTCCGCTTTGATAACCCTAACTTTAATTGCCCTTACGGTCCTTTATTACATAAAACACAAGAGGTTGCCCTTATAAGAATATTCAAAAATCCTTATATAAGCCCTTGTTATATGCACTATAAGAAAAAATTAAGACAAAACCGCCGATCAGCGCATATATTTTTTTCTCATGAGAAAAAATCTCATTAATGGTCTTTTCTTGGTGCTTTTTGCGTGGGTGGGCTTTGCCCTTGCAAACCCAGTAGAACAGACTATTCAAAGGGCGGTAGCCGAAAACAAGCTAATAGCCTTCTACTTTAAAAGTCAGTTTTGCCCATACTGTTCTCAGGTAGAGGACTTTGTTTTCTCCGATGAGGAGGTATCAAAAAAGCTAAGGAACTTTCTATTTGTGGAACTGGACATTAGGTCGGAGGAGGGGAGTATGTTGGCAAGAAGGTTTGGCGTGCCCGGAACTCCCACCCTTGTCATACACGACCCAAAGCAAGACAAGTTAGTCAGCCTTATCTTTGGTAGCAGACCCAAAGGAGACTACCTAAACACCATAAACAGGGCTTGCAAACTTTATAGCATAAAAACCTGTTAGGAGGTATAGCCATGGACAGAAGGAAGTTTTTACTGCTCAGCGCAGTAGCAGTAGCGGGGCTTACCTTTGCCCCAGCCATTAAGCCTGCCTTTGCCGCTTCCAAGCTTGAAGAGGAAGTCAAAAAGAGGCTTGGAGTGGAGCTAAACGCAATTAAAGAGATCGCAGAGATCAGGCTAACCGCCCCCACCATTGCAGAATCTGGTGCCAATGTGCCCATCACTGTGGAGGCAGACATACCAGCAGACAAAGTGGAAAAGCTCTGGATCTTCGTGGACAAAAACCCTATTCCTTGGGTAACGGATGTGAAATTCACACCCCAAAATGGACAGGTGTTCCTATCCACAAGGATCAAAATGGGAGAGACCTCCAATGTTAGGGCTATTCTGCAACTAAAGGACGGCACCTTTGTAATGGCAACCAAGGAGGTTAAGGTGACTGCCGGTGGTTGTGGATAACATAAGCTAACAAACTAAAAATCCTATAAAGGAGGTGTCCGAATGGCTACAGGAACAGCTATAGTCCGTGTGCCAAAAGAAGCACAGAAGGGACAGGTTATTAGGGTGCAAATGGTTATCACCCACCCTATGACACCCACAAGGAGGGATCCCCAAACCGGTCAGGAAACTCCCGGACATTTCCTAACCAAGCTCCAGCTCTTTTACAACGACCAGCTTGTAAGCGAGATGAACATGGCAGCAGGTATTAGCGCCAACCCGTTCATAGCTTTGCCTTTAAAGGTAGAGAGCGCTGGAGTGATAAAGATCGTTTATGAAGATAACAAAGGTGGAAAGTGGGAAAAGACCGCGGAGATAACCGTTAAATAAGGGGGATGCAGACATGAGGAAAATATTTTTGACCTCTGCGGTTTTTGGGCTCGCTTGTGCGGGCCTTTTGGGCTACCAAACCGTTAAAGCCCAGGACCAAGAGCTGTCTCCCGAAGAGGAGATAAGGCTTGTGCAGGAGTTCAACAGGATGATGGCGGAGGGAATAAATCCCGGCGAGATATGGGCGGAGATGGGTAAGGAAGCCTTCAAGAAATACAACCTTGATAAGTGCGATTTTGGGCTTGGACCGGGTAAGGTAGAGGGTGCGTTGGCACAGCTACCGAGGTATTTCCCAGACGCCAAAAAGGTGATGGACCTTGAGACTAGGATCGGTTGGTGCCTTCAGCAGTATGCGGGCATGACGCCAGAGCAGGTTAAAAAATTTGCCACACAGTGTTGGGGCAAAAGCCAATGCATGGGTGAATACGACGCCATAGTTATGTATGTGTCTATGGCTTCTAACGGTCAAAAGGTCAATGTTAATCTCAAGAACCCACAAGTTAAGCGTATGTATGAGATAGGTAAGCAGATTTACTACGCAAGGCTTGGACCCTGGGATTTTAACTGTGCCACCTGTCATGCGGGGCAACAGGAAGTTAGGATAAGGGCAACCAAGCTCTGGAGTGCGGACAGACCCGGAGAGGCAGGACAGGCAGTATCCATATTCCCAAAGTATTTGGTGCGGTGGGCTCAACCCATGACCATGCACTACAGGTATGCGGAGTGTATGAGACAGATGAGATGGCCTACCTTTGAACCCCACTCAGACTTGGCGGTTGCACTGTCTGCCTTTTTGTATGGCACCGCCAACGGCACTGAGATAAAAGTTCCAGGAATAGGGAGGTGAGAGATGAGAAAAACTCTGTTTTTGGGACTTTTAGCCATTGGTTTGGTTGGTATTTCTCCCGCCCAACAGAAAAAGCAACCCACAAAAAAAGAGGCTGGAGTGAAGCCAGAGGAAGTTAGACAAGTGCTCCTCTCCGGCTTTGAACAGGACCCAAAGTTCTTATGGAAGTTAGAGCAGGACGAATCCCAAAGGATATGTTCCCAGTATCCCTCAAGGGAAGCCATGCCTGCCCAAGCAATACAAAAGGTTATAGAGCTTGATAACAAGAATATAGTCTATCCTCAGTGGGGCATCTTTTGGGGAGATTGGAAAGAGGGTAAAAAGCTGGTGGATAGCCCAAGGGGCGGAAGGTTTGCGAGCTATGGTTTTTCCGATAAAGCCACCGACAAGGGCGGGAACTGCTACGCCTGCCACCTCATAGAGAAGGGCGTTCCCGGTGGGACAATGGGACCACAGCTCACGGGTTATGGAAAAAGGTATGGCATAACCAAGGAGAACATGAACAGTCCTGAGGGCTTGGAAAAGCTAAGAACGGTTTATAAGATCGTTTATAACGCTTGGCATGCATTTCCCTGCTCCTCTATGCCCCGGTTTGGCTATCATGGAGCACTGTCTCCTGAGGATGTTATGAACATAGCCACGTACCTTTTGCATCCTGAATCGCCCGTTAATAAGTAAAAGCTTGGGGGACCTGTCCCCTTTATTTTTCGTAGGAGGAGAAAAATGCTGTCAAGAAGGGAACTGCTCGGATACTCCGCTGTAATGGCCCTTGGCTTTAGCGGGCTGTCCTTCGGTAAAAAGCCAAGCTTTGAAAGTCTTTTGGATACTAAGCCCTACGGTAATGTGTCTTTGGTCTTTACTTCAGACATCCACGGGCACCTAAAGCCCGTCTATTTTCCAGAGCCAATGAACCTTATTGCCCCAGAGAACCTAAAGGGAACACCCGGCTTTTTGGCGGGTATGGACTTTCTCAAGTATTACAACCTAAAGCCCAACACCCTGGAAGCGTACACTACGACCTGCATGGGCTTTTTGAGGCTCGCCAAGGAGTATGGAAAAACGGGCGGTGCCCCTCAAATGGCAACGGTTATAAAAACATTGGTCAATCGGAGGGGAAGGGACAGATGCCTAATACTTGACGGTGGAGACACTTGGGTAACCTCTGGCATAGCCCTAAAAACCGACGGAATGGCAATAGTGGATTGGCTAAACTATGTGGGCTACGACTACATTGTTGCCCACTGGGATGTGACAGTAGGAAAGGAAAAGTTTTTGGAGATCGTCAATAAACACTTAAAGGCTAAGTTTATCTCTTACAACATAACCGACGATACCTTTGGGGACCTCATATTCCCACCCTATGACATAAGAGAAGTTAATGGGGTAAAGGTAGGCATCATAGGAAGCTCCTTCCCATTTACTCCCTTGGCAAACCCGAGGGTTTATACGGAAGGCTGGCGTTTTGGCGTAAGACCGGAGGAACTACAGAACTATGTAAACGAACTCAGGGAACAGCACAAGGTGGACCTGGTGGTGCTACTTTCCCACGACGGCTTACCCCTGGATATAGCCCTTATGAAGATGGTGAAGGGTATAGATGTGGTGATCTCTGGGCACACCCACGATGTAACGCCCACTCCGGTAAAGGTGGGAGATACGCTCATTGTCTCCCCCGGAAGCCACGGAAAGTTCGTGGGCGTGATGGACCTGGAAGTCAAAAACAAAAGGCTGGTGGGCTATAGGTTTAAGCTTATTCCCATTCTTGCGGATGTTATACCCGAAGACAAGGGTGCTAAGGAGCTGGTGCAAAAATGGTATAAACCTTACGAGAAGGAGTTCAACGAAGTTATAGCCACTACAAGGACGTTCCTCTACAAGAGGGATACCCTTTACAGCACTTGGGATAGGCTCATAGGCGAAGCCCTGGCGGACTATTTCCACGGTGTGGATGCGGTAATGGGCTTGGATGTGGCGACCTCCCCCGGCTACAGGTGGGGACCGGCGGTTTTGCCGAACAGTCCCGTAAGGGTTGGGGATGTTTATAATGTGCTCGGAATTACCTATCCTCAGGTTTTCTTGCTCAAGAGGAAAGGCAAAGACCTTTTGGTGCTCTGGGAGGATGTGGCGGACAATGTGTTTAATCCCAACCCTCTATACCAACAAGGCGGAGATATGTCAAGGATATACGGCGTAGAGTATGAGCTAAAGGTAAATGCCAAACAGGGAGAGCGTATCAGGAATGTAAGGATCAAGGGCAAACCTTTGGAAGAAAACAAAGAATACCTGGTGGCGGTTTATGGAGGACCACCCCCACCCGGAGTGCAACCAGAAAAGGCGGACATAAGGGAGATCGTGATAAACTACATTAAAAAGAAGAAGGAGTTGGTGGTGGAAAGAAAGCCCAACGTGAAGGTTTTAGACCACCCTTACAACACAGACTGCTTCTGGAGGTGAAAAATGGCAAAGTTTCTTGTTCTTCTCCTCTCCCTCTTTTTCTTTTCCTTTGGGATGGACCCAATAAAGGTGATGTATCTTACCTACCCTCTGAAGGAAAAGGACTTCAAGAAGGCGGTGGATGATGTAAAAAAAGGAATGGAGGAGAAGGGAATAAAGGTTATAAGGGTCCTTACCATATCCGACGCCATAAGGGCAAGGGGCTCTGAGGACTTTCCTAACTACTATGTGATCTTTGGCTGTGAAATGCCAGAGATGAAAAGCATCCTCCTTAAGGCGCCTGCCCTCAGCAATGTGGTGCCCTGTAGCGTAGCGGTGCATCAATCAAAGGATGGAAAGATCTACGCAACTCTGATAAACGAAAATGTTTTTCTCTCTAAGTATGGCAACAGGCTAACCGAGGAGGAAAGGTTGGCGGTAAACAAAACCTACCGACGGCTCAGGGCGGTTCTCTCCGAAAAAAGCGGGAAAAAGCTAAAGGCGGTTAGAATGCCACCACCAAAGGAAGAGCTTGTGTATGAAGAGGAGATAAAGGGCTTAGGATACGATGAGTTTAAAACCCTCTTCAAGACCTCCTTGGACGGGGTAAACATGAACGTGCTGGATGTGATAGAGGTGTCCAAAGAGAGCCCCAAGTTCTCCATATTCTTGGCTTGCAACCTCTCTTACGGGGAGGCTATTCTTAAGGATATTCCTCAGTTTGGCACCTTGGCACCCTGCCGGGTCTATACCTACGAAAAGCCTAACGGAACTGTGGGCGTGGGCTACATAAACATTCCGTTCCTCCTCCAAACCTACAGCAAGCACCTCAAAGAGGACAAGGCAAACATCTTCCGCAAGGCGGACCAAGACATAAAATCTGCCATAAAGGAGGCAAGGGGTGAGTGAGACTGTTCTAAAAATACAAACTGAGGAAAAGTTTTTAAGAAGTGATATAATTTTTCTTATGCAAAGCTTTCAGAGCTCGCTGGGTGCCCGTTGTGGGACCAATGGAAGGAACCCTGAAGACGGGAAGGATTGGGTAATCCTTGCCACTGCCCAGCAGGTTCTGAAGGTAGCCCTCCTCTTCCCTGTTCTTGAGAGGGGAATACTCCTCTCCTCCCGCAAGGGAGCGTGGGACAGGGTGAGGAAAGGGTTAGTTCCCTTAGAGGCTGGGGGGACGCCCCAGTGAGGGGGGGTTTTAGAACAGCCTCAGGGGTGAGTAGGCTTTTTAGCCTACTGCTCCTTTTTCTTTCTATATCTTTTGCAGTTCCCAAGCATGTTAAAGAAACTTCAAAGGAGCTTAGCCCGGGCATATACGGGGTTTTTGGTGTTTATGAACAGGTAAGTCCAAAAAACAGAGGCTTTATATCCAATGCTTACTTTATCATCACAAGGGATGGAGTTGTAGTCTTTGATGCCCTCAGCACTTACAAACTGGGAAAAGAGCTCGTAGAGACCGTCCAGACAAAGACCAGAAAGCCCATAAAGTATTTGATCCTATCCCACTATCACACAGACCACTTTTACGGAGCAAAAGCCTTTAAAGAAAAAGGAGCCATCATCGTAGCCCATCCCTATGCCTTGGAATATCTGGGTAGTGATGAAGCCCAAAGGATGTTCAACGCAAGGTTGGGCGTGCTCGGAAAGGATTTAATGAAGGGTACTGTGCAGACAGCCCCAGACCTTTTGGTAGATAAAAGCTTGGTGATCCTGTTGGGAGGAGAACGGTTTGAAATCCATCACTGGTGTAAGGCGCATACCAATGGAGATTTGGTGCTTTGGGTTCCCTCAAAGAAGGTTCTCATATCCGGGGACATAGTCTTTGGTGGAAGGGTGCCCTTCCTTGGCTCGGGTAATTCTAAAAGTTGGATAGAATGCTTGGACAAGATCCTTGAGCTGGAGCCAGAAGTTCTCCTCATAGGTCATGGAGAGCCTCTCTTTGGAAAGGAAAACATCAAAAGGCAGGTAGCTTGGACCAAAAAATACATCCAAGACATAAGGGGCGTGGTGAGAAAGCTTTACGAAGAGGGTTTAAGCTTAGAAGAGGTTCGTGCAAAAGCCAACGAAGAGATGCTAAAGATAGACCCAGCTTATTCCCAACTACCCGTTTTCTTTGATGTTAATCCGGTTAATGCCTATCACCTTTACTTTGAGATAGAAAGGGAAGTGCTCTTTGAGAGCAAATAATTTAGTTCAGCATTGCCAATATCTGATGCCTTAGAATGTGGGCTGGTCTATAGTCTGGGGCGATCTTGATGGCGGTTTCCAACTCCTGCAGGGCGTCCTTGAACATACCCTTTGCCAGATAGACGCGGGCAAGGTTTATGTGTGGATAATGCCTTGGTTCATAATTTTTGGCAGTTATAGCCTTTTTCAGCCAAGGAATAGCCTCGTCATACCTTCCCAAGGCAATAAGGTATGAGCCTATATCATTGTAAGGGTTGCCAAAATCTGGGTTCAGTTCTATAGACTTCAAGCATAGTTCTATGGCGGTTTCGTAATCTCCCTTCATGCTGTATGCCCAACCCATAAAGGTGTATGCCTGGGCAGTTGGGTAAATCTCCGCGGACTTTTCGTAAAGTTCTATTGCCTTATCAAGCTCGCCAGTCATATGAAGCATGTAAGCCTTCTGAAATAGTTCTTCCGCAGACCTCTTCAGGTCTTCCATGTTTACTCCTCCTTCTGGATTAATATAATCTGGCTAATAAAATTTGACAACAGAAAACTAAAATATCTCCAAAGCGTAAAAGCCCAGCTACCGCCTCTGCACCAAATGGGTGTTAAATTATTAAGCTGGCAAGTGCTTTATCTTTAATATTTTTCCTAAGCTCAACCACTTTACCCACCACCATAACCGCCGGAGGTTTAACATCAGGAGGTTCCTTTGCGAGACCTTCTAAGGTGCATACCACAAACCTCGCCTCAAAGGTGGTGCCCCTTTCAATAAAAGCTACGGGCTCCTTTGGGTCCCTTCCCACCTCCAAAAGCCTTTGGGCGATCAACTGCCTCCTTGAAACTCCCATAAGAAAAACCAATGTGTCTATGCCCTTTAAACATTCCCAGTTTATGCTGGACTTCTCTTTCCTTGGGTCCTCATGCCCCGTTATCACCGCAAAGGAGGAAGAAATTCCTCTGAAGGTCAAGGGTATGCCCGCAGAGGTTGGCACTCCTGTTGCTGAGCTCACGCCCGGAATAGCCTCAACCTCTATGCCATGTTCAGCAAGAAAGAGCATCTCCTCCCCTCCCCTTCCAAAGACGAAAGGGTCTCCACCCTTCAGCCTAACAACCACATCCCTTTTTTGGGCATACTCAAGCAACAGTTCGTTTATCTTTTCCTGCTCTAATGTGTGGTAGCCCTCTTCCTTTCCCACATACATGAGCTCGCACTCGGGTTTTGCGAATGTAAGAATTTCTGGATTTATGAGCCTGTCGTAGACGATCACATCCGCAGATTTTATTAGCCTGAGGGCTTTTAAGGTCAGCAATTCTACATCTCCAGGTCCTGCCCCCACTAAATACACCTTACCCATCGCTGATGACCCTCTCTAAAATGTCCAGGGCGTAAATTAACCTCTCCTTTTCCGGATATAGAACCTTTGTAAGTCCATGTTTGAATAACCTTTCTGCTGTAGTATGTCCCATTGCAATTACAGGGAACTGACCCAAGGCTTTAATAAGCTCTGATCTTTTAGAGTTTTCTTCAGCCCTTTTGAACACATAATCCACCTGATAGGCTGAGGTAAAAAGGACAGCAGAATAAAAGCCATCTATCAACCTTTCTATGAACGCATCCATCTTAGTTAGGTTCATCTGATACTTATAAACCCAAACTTCAAGCACAAAGGCACCTTTGCTTAACAGAAAGGTTTCCAAATCGGGTAGCTTTTCACCGTACATCTGAATAAAGACCCTCAAGTTGGAAATGTCTGCATCTTTTAGCTTTTCTATTAGATCGTGAGTGCTTTCAACATAAATAAAGTTTTTAAAACCTTCCGATAAAAGGACACCTCTTGCCTTATAGCCCCTTACAAACACTTTACCAGATTCCATTAAAACCTTTAGCCTTTTGTCTAAATTGAGCTCCTTAGCTTTCTGAAATATTAACTGGGTCCCCTCTCCCGTGGTAAAATAAAACACATCCGGCTCCTGGTCCAAAGCTTTTTTTATGTTCTCCGCCATCACATTTTCAGGCAATTTCTGCATAGTAATCACATCTTCTACAAAAGGCTCAAAACCAAGCTCAAGGACCTTTTTGGCTATATCATCCGCCCTCCTTGTAGCACATATGGCTACCCTTTTATTTTTCATGGCATTTTTACCTCTACTTCTATAAACTTCAGTTCGGGTTCCTTTGAAAAGGGATCTGATTCATCCCCTATTAACGCGTTCACACCTCCGTATCCAAAGGGTGCAAAAAGGTGTCCCCTTTTTATATCTCCAAGCCGCACCCTTAACTGTACCTTTCCTTTATCAGAGCTAACCTCAACCACATCATCCTCTGAAACTCCAAGCGCCAAAGCATCCTCTTGGCTCATAAGTAGAAAAGGTTCTTCTTCACCCTTTAGCAGTTCTTCACTTTTTCCTGTCCTTGTCATTGTGTGCCACTGATTTTTTGTTCTGCCAGTGATAAGTATGAACTTTGCGGGTCTGTGCTTATAGGGAGTTGGATGCATCTTAGCCCTTCCGTTGTCTGTGGGAAACTTTAGGTCCAAATAAAGCCACCTTCTTCCCCATCTCTTTGGTAGAACATCGTAGGAATAACCTGAAATATCGCACAACCTTCCTTCTGTTAGTTCCTTAAGCTCTTCAAAAACATCCTTAGAGTTCTCATAAGGAAAATATTTTTCAAAACCAAGATGATGGGCAAGCTCTTTAAATATCTGCCAGTCTGGTTTTGCAAAGCCCGGCGGTTCAGAAAATTTTTCACAGAAGGTTAGCGTCCTATCCGACCCTGTCATTACACCCTCCTTCTCACCCATCTGTGCAGTTGGGAGGAGCAAGTTGGCAAAGGAGCAAGTGTCATTCCAGTAGGCATCCTGAACCACCAAAAAGACTGTTTCCAAGGCTTTCTTTACCTTATTAAGGTTGGGCAATGTAATGGCAGGGTTAGTGCATACTACCCACAGGAATTTGATTTTCCCATCCAGCATAAGGTCTATGGCTTCGGTGATGGTGGAACCTGGCTGGGCTTTGATGGTGCCCTTTTCCAAACCCCAAAAGCTTTCCACAAAGGTTCTATCTTCTTCATTCCTTACATCCCTGTATCCGGGCAGTCCGTTGGATAGGTATCCCATTTCTCTACCACCCATGGCGTTTGGTTGTCCGGTTAGAGAAAAGGGACAGCCTTTATCGTTTAATCTTCCTGTGGCAAGATGTAAATTTATTAGGGCGAGGTTTGTATAAGTTCCCTGGGAAGACTGATTTAAACCCTGACACCATAAGGATATGAGCTTTTTACTAAAGGCATAAAGCTCAGCAAGTTTGTAAATGTCCCTTACCTCCACATCGCATATTTTTGATGCTACCTCGGGAGGATAGTTAATACATTCTGCTATGGCATCCTCAAATCCTTCCACATACTGTTCTATAAACTGTTTGTCTATCCATCCTTCTCTGTGTAGGATGTAAAGCACCGAGTTAAAAAGGGCTATGTCTGTTCCAGCCCTGAGTTGTATGTGAAGGTC
>Ga0308310_1001163_pt1 | contig 11785 bp, 8 predicted proteins | sample HotsprSampleMS65_FD_203672 | JGI IMG/M metagenome (GOLD analysis project Ga0308310, IMG submission 203672) | Hot spring phototrophic mat microbial communities from Mushroom Spring, Yellowstone National Park, Wyoming, United States - 20090730_MS65 ...
CCCGAGCCTGGCCGGCTCACCGTGGAGCGCGTAACTCGGCGGCAGGTGCCGGAGCTGGTCGCGGTACTCGTCTTCGGAGGAATCGCGGTGTACGGCGTGAGCTTGCGGACCCCTTTGTTGGAGGACGTCTATTTGGCCCTGCACCAAAGGGCCGAGCGGAGGTGACCGGTGCACTGGCGTCGGATTGTCGCGATCGTCCGGAAGGATCTCGCCGCCGTGCGTCGCAGCCGGACGGTGCTTTTGCCGCTCGTGCTCGTGCCACTCGTCTTCTTCGTGCTCATGCCGGTCGCGATCGGGCTCCTAGCGCGTTTCCTGCCGATCGACGAAAGCGATGCACAGGACCTGGAGCGTTTGCTCCGAGCGCTGCCAGCTGCCGAACGCGAGCACTTCCAGGCACTGCATCCGGGACAGCAGCTGGCGGTCATTTTCTTCAGCTACCAGTTCGCGCCGCTGATCCTGATCGTTCCCCTCGCCACGACCATGGTGATCGCGGCTGACGGGATCGCGGGGGAGCGGGAACGACGGACGCTCGAGGCGCTGCTGGTCACGCCGGTGCGCGACGAGGAGTTGTTCCTCGGCAAAGTGCTGGCGGCTGCCCTCCCGGCCAGCCTGGTCGACTGGATCGGCGCGACGATCGCGGCCCTCCTGGCGATTGCGGTCAGCGGGATCGGCCCACCGCTCCTCCCCAGCCTTTCCTGGCTCATTTTGGCCTATCTCGGTGGGCCGGGTGTGGCCGTGTTCGGTCTGAGTAGCGTCGTTCTCATCTCCTCGCGCGTACGCGGGATGCAGGAAGTCTCGCAGCTGAGCGGGCTGGTCGCGATCCCGCTCATCGGCTTGATCGTCGCACAAGGGAGTGGACTCTTCTTGCTCGACTGGCGGCTGGCGCTAGCCGGATCTCTGGTGATCTGGGGGATCGCAGCCTTACTCCTGCGCGTCGGTCGACGCTCGTTCCAGCGGGAGGCGCTCCTCCGTCTGGGGTGAGCGAGCGGAACCGAGCAGCGAGCGGCAGGCCGCGGTCTCGGCCAGGCAGGCAGCGCCAGCCGAGAGCGCTCCGACCACCACGAGCGCCAGCCAGATCGGCTGGTAGCGGCCGAGGGCCGTGTAGAGGAGACCGGCCCCGAACGGCGCAGCTGCACGAGCGAGCGTGACGGGCAGGGTCATGGCCCCGGCGATCGCGCCGTAGGCAGCACTGCCGAACAACTCGGCGGGGCGAGCCGCTCGCACGATCGTGATCATCCCGTTCGCCATGCCGAAGAGGACGACGAAGGCGAGTACCCCGGCCGCGCGGTGGCCAGCCACGAGCAAGAGCAGCAGTGCACCTCCCTGGACGAGGAAGACGAGCGTGGTGAGGACGCGGTCGGAGAGCCAGCGACCGAGCGGCGCGATGAGGAGCCGACCCGGGATCTGCATCAGGCCAAAAAGCCCGGTTGCGGAGGCAGCGAAGGCGGGCGCATAGCCGCGGTCGAGCAGCGAGGGGAGGAGATGCACCGTCACGGTCACGGTGACGAAGGCTGCCAGGATGAGGGCTGCCGTGAGTGCCCAGAAGGGAAGACTCCGCAGGGCGGCACGAGCGTTCGTCGCTGCCCGAGGTCGGGGGGAGATCGGCTCACGTGGTGGAGTTCGGAGCAGAAGGGCGTGCGGGAGCACGGTCGTCAGCGCGAGCAGTCCAGCCAGCACGAGGAGGGCAGTGCGCCAGCCCAGGAGCGCGATGAGCCAGGTGATGAACGGGGTGAAGATGATGCTGGCCAAGGCGCCCACGAGCGTGAGCACGGTGAGCGCCTGGCGCCGGCGACGCTCGAACCACTTCGCGATCGTCGCGAAAGCAGGCTCGTAGAGCACCAGGGCCATGACGAGGCCGAGCCCTGCCCACACAGCATAGAACGCGGCCAACTGGGTGATGCGCGACCAGGCCAGGAGGAGCAGCGTCGCTGCGAGGGAGCCGAACGTCATGGTAAGGCGTGGACCTCGCTGATCGAGCCAGCGCCCGACCAGTGGCGCGACGAAGCCGGAAAGGAGCAGAGCGAGCGAGAAGGCGCCAGTCAATTGCGCACGCGACCAGCCGAACGCTTGCTCCATCGGGACGAGGAGGACCGCGAAACCATAGTAGAGAACGCCCCAGGAGACGATCTCGGTCAGCGCGAGCGTGGCCACGATCACCCAGGCATAGCCCTTATCACGTTAGTGGCGATGCACCGTGCTTTCTCCTCCGATCGCCGCTCCACGAACGCAGTGCTGAGAGACCAGACTCGAGGTCGTGCGAAGGCGCTGGTTCGAGCGAGAGGGACAACGGGTCGGACACCGGTCTCTCCTGGTGCGTCGCGCCGATTTCCCTGGCGGACGAGCGCCCGAGCACAGCTGGCGCGGACCAGCCGATGCTCACCTTGATTCGCGGTCGGTCGCTCCGACAGCACGCTGCACCAACTCGCGCACGCGAGCCTCTTCGGCCGGACCGAGTTCGGTGATCGCGAACGCGACCGGCCACCAGGTGCCCTCGTCGAGCTGGGCTTTATCAGTGAAACCGAAGGTGAGAGAGCGTTCGCCAAACGTCTGCGGACTGCGGAAGAAGCAGACGACAGCTTTCTCCAGCGCGTACGCGGGGAGACCGTACCAGAGTCGCGGCGTGAGCTGTGTTGCAGTGCTGCGGATCACGAAGTCGAGGCGCTCAGCAATGGAGCGCTACGGTTCGGGCATCGCGGTGATGACGGCACGGACGGCTTCTTCAGCATCCACCGTATCGCTCCGTCGCATGGTGCGCCGCTGCTTGCGGCGATCAGGCTGCCTTGCGTCTGCCGGGCCATTCATCTGCTCATCGCTCATCGTGCCCTCCTCGGACAGGCCATTGGCTTTTCAGCAGCGTAGCAGGGAAGGCGGGTCGGCACTAGGCGAGTCGACAGCAGAAGCAGGAACGGTGTCACCGAGAACTGCCCGGCCCTCCCGAGATCAGGAGTCCACAAGGGTGGACGGCACTTGCGACGTGGTGGAGTGGTACGACGCTCGATCCAGCAGGCGTGGAACAGGCTCGACGACAGCAGCTGGCTTCGTCCGACCAGTTCTGGCGGCCACGACAGGCGGGCGCCAGGATGCCGCGCAGGAGCGACCTCAAGACTCCCAACTCACCGAGCGCGCAGGGGTAAAACTCGCCGTTACTCGGATCGAGGCGCCGCTCTGCGCCGTTCTGAGCAGGGCGATAACAGGGTGAGCAGTGCGCGCTCACCCGGTCGCGACCGGGAGCGTGGGGACCATCTGACGAGCGCCGGAGGAAGCATGAAGCCGATACGCCCGGCTCGGCCAACACGCGCCAACCCTGCGTCTGGCTCGCCGGCTGTTCGAGGGAGGGTTGACGGGCTCGGTCGCGGGAGCTATTTTATGCATGAACAAAAGCACTCGCAGTGCTGCCTGCGCGGAGTTCCCGGAGCGAGTCGATCACTCTTCCGAGAGGGGTTCGCCGGAGAGGAGCACTGGTACACGGATCGGGCAGGAGGGGAGCGCGGCATGAATCTGGACACGCTCACCATTCGACACGTGCTCGTGCGCACGCATCGGTACTTTCCGCGCTCCGAAGTCGTGGAGCGAGTCGGAGAGGGACAGGTTCGGCGGTTCTGCTATGCGGAGTTAGCCGAGGAGGCGATCCGATTCGCCAACGGGCTCAGGAGCCTGGGAGTCCGAGAAGGTGACCGGGTTGCCACCCTGTTATGGAACACCTGGCCGCACCTCGTCGCCTACCTAGCGATTTCGAACATCGGCGCGGTGATCCACAGGTTGAACTCGTGTCTGCACCCGAACGACCTCGCCTACATCGCTCACCATGCCGAGGACAAAGTTCTGATCGTCGAGGACTCGCTGGTTCCGCTCTACGAGCAGTTCCGTGATCGCGCTCCCTTCCAGCAGGTCATCGTCGTCGGCGACGCAACCAAGGTACCGGGGGCACTCTCCTATGCGGAGCTGATCCAGCAACACGAACCAGACGAACGAGCGCTGGTGGATGTGCATTGGAACACGCCGGCTTTCCTTCTTTATACGTCGGGGACGACGGGGAAGCCGAAGGGTGTGCTGTACGTGCATGCGCAGCTCGCACTGGCAGCGCTGGCTCTGACCTCGACGATCACCTACTACGTGAGCAAGGAGGACTCCATCGTTCTCTCGGTCCCGATGTTCCATGTGGCGAGTTGGGCGCTCCCCTACGCCGGACTGATCGTCGGGGCCAAGCTGGTGCTGCCTGGCCCGCACCCGCAGCCGGCTGACCTCCTGAACGTGCTCTCCGACGAGCAGGGGACCTTCGTGGCCGGAGTCCCGACCGTTTGGCACGATGCGGCGAACCTCGTCGAGAACTATCCGGGGCGATGGACATTCTCGCCGAAGCTGCGGCTGATCCTGGGTGGGAGCGCGGCACCGGAAGCGTTGATTCGCCGCTGGGAGTCGTTCGGTGTGACGGTGATCCACGGCTGGGGGATGAGCGAGGTCCTGCTCGGTCTCCAGTCGCACGTCAAGCTGGCCGACTTTCCGCCGGAAAAGCGGTACGAATTGCTGCTCGAGCAGGGGATGCCCTCTCCGTTCGTCGAAGCCAAAGTGCTGCCTTCGATGGCGCGGAAGCCCCGTGGGACGGGCAGACGCTGGGTGAACTCCTGGTGCGCGGCGCCTGGATCGCCGACTCCTTCTATCGGGGCGAGAGCCCGGACTCTTTCGTCGATGGCTGGCTCCGCACCGGGGATGTCGCCGTGATCGACCAGGAAGGGTATATCAAGCTGGTCGACCGTTCGAAGGACGTCATCAAATCGGGTGGGGAGTGGATCAGCACGATCGAGCCGGAAAACGCTCTGATGAGTCATCCGGCGGTGGAGGAAGCAGCCGTGATCGGCGTGCCGCACGAGCGCTGGCAGGAGCGACCGATCGGGGTCGTCGTCCTGCGCAGGGGGCGGTCTACCACTGCGGAAGAACTCAGAGAATACTTGCGCCAGCGGTTCGTCCGTTGGTGGGTGCCGGACGCGATCGTCTTCGTCGACGAGTTGCCGAAGACATCCACCGGCAAACTGGCGAAGGAGACGCTCCGCGAGCGGTTCCGTGACTGGAAGTGGGAGGAGCGCGCGTGATCGAGAAGGTCGGGGTCCTGGGAGCCGGATCGATGGGCGCAGCAGTGGCTGCCCTCGCTGCCTCGGCGGGGCTGGAGGTCATCTTGCTGGACGTGAAGGGGGAAGGCGATCCCGCCGGGCCAGCTCGCCGCGGGCTGGAACGAGCGGTCAAGCAGCGGGCATTCCTCGATCCGAGCACGGCCGGCCGGGTTCAGGTCGGCAACGTCGAGGACGATCTCCCGTTGCTCGCTGGCTGCGATTGGGTACTGGAAGCGATCATCGAGGAGCGGGAGGCGAAGCGCACGCTGTTCCAGCGCCTCGCTGCCGTTCTGCCTCCCCAGACGATCGTCACGACCAACACCTCGACCTTCACGCTGCACGCGTTACTACCGGACGAACTCGGCGCCTGGCGAGATCGGTTCTTCGTCACCCATTTCTTCAATCCACCGCGTGCACTGCTCCTCTGCGAGGTGACAGCCTTCCCAGAGGGAGAAGGGGAACGCTTTTTCGGCTTCGTCCGTTTCCTGGAGGGACGCTTGGGACGACGCGCCCTCCTCGTCCGCGATACCCCGGGCTTCGTCGCCAACCGCTTCGGGATCTACGCCTTGGCACACGCCGTGCGGCTGACCACCGAACTCGGGCTCACGCCGGAGGAGGTGGATGCCTTGACCGGCCCACTGCTCGGTCGGCCACGTTCCGCCACTTTCCGGACGATCGACCTTACCGGTATAGACATCATGGTCCTGGGGACGCAGAGCTTGCAGGAATCGACCGGTGACGACTACGCGGTACCCGACTGGATCCTCGAGCTCTATCAGGCCAAGCGGTTGGGCGACAAGACGGGTGGGGGTATCTACCGCCGCGAGGGAGAGCAGCAGCTGACCTACGATCTCCTGCAGCGCGGCGATCGCCCCTTCCGCCCGGCAGCGATTCCCGGGCTCGACGACCTCCTGCGCCAGCCGTTTCCGGAGCGCTTGGTGGGCGCGCTGGACTTGCCTTCCCCATACGGGGACTACGTGCGGCACCTTCTTGGGCGCACCTTCGGGTACGTGCTCGCGCGCACGCGCGATGCGGCGCGCGACATCGCCAGTGTCGACCGGGCACTCGAGTGGGGTTTCGGCTGGGCGGCCGGACCGTATGCGCAGATGCAGTTTCTCGGACTCCAGCGCGTCCGGGAGCTTCTGCAGGACGCTGGTGTACCAGTGTCAGATCTCCTCGCGCTCGCCGAGGAGCGAGGCGGATTCTTCCGCGATAGCCGGGTGTTGGATCCCGCCAGTGGCGAACTCATCCCGGAGGAGCAGCTTCCCTCGACGCGCCGGACACGCCAGATCCGGCTGCGGGAAGCACTCGACCGCCAGGGAACACACGACCTCGGCGATGGGATACTGGCCGTACGGGTACGCTCGCTGGAGGCACTACCCGAACTCGTCGCGGGCACGCTGGTGCACGGGCCCAGCGCGCTGGTACTGGTGCCGGCCTTCGCGGGCCTGGGCTATCCGTACGAGGATCTCCTGGAGTTGGCCGAGCGGGACGAGTGGGAGACGATCGAGCAGCGGCTCGTGGCACTGCAGGAGGCACTGAAGGCCGTGGCACGCCTGCCGGTGCCGGTGGTGACAGCACTCGACGGGGAAGGGCGCGGGGCCGCAACCACGCTGGCGCTCTGGAGCGACGCGACCGTGGTGTCTCTCACAACGCCGCTGGGATTCCCGGGCGCGACCGCGGGGCTGCTCCCGCTCGGCGCGCTGGCGGCGTTGCGCGTGCGGGCTGAAGCACGAGAGCACGGGCTGCAGGCACTGCTGCGTGCCGAATTCGGGGTGGTGAGTGCGCTCACCGCCTTCCTGGTATCCGAGCGAGTAGAGTCGGCGCAGCGAGCGGGGATCTCCGGGCTACTCGGTGACCGCTGGCTGGCGACCATGGACCGCGACGGCTTGCTCGACGCAGCCGCGGGACTGGCTCGCGCCCTCGCACGGAGCGTGCCCAGGCGCCCGCTGGGGGACGTCGTCGAGCTCGGCACAGCCGGGGAGCAGGTGACGGCCGGGCTGCGGCTCGCCGAGCTGGAGCCGGCTGCGCGACAGGTGGTGGAAGCGCTGGTGCGGGCAGTGCGCCGATCGGGTAATGTGGACGATCTCCTCGCGGCAGAGCGAGCCGTGCTGCGCGAACTCCTGCGGGACGGGGAGTACCGGCAGCGCACACGCGCGACTCTGCAGGCACTGGCTGCAGCGCGGCGGTGAGGTGACGGGGAAAAGAAGAAACAGTATGACGCGGATCCTGCGGGAATGACAAGACGGGGTACTCCTGCTCCGACTGAACCGGCCGGACAAGCTCAACGCGATCGACGCCGCGATGCTCGGCGAGCTGTGCGCTGCACTGAAGGACGCGCGAGTCGACGACGCGGTACGCGTGGTCGTCCTGACTGGTAACGAGCGGGCATTCTCGGCGGGTGCCGATATCGACGGCTTCGCTGGTGTGACGGTCGAGGAGCTGGCGACGAGCCGCTCTGACCTTCCGCAGTGGGACACCATCCGGCGCTTTCCCAAGCCCCTGATCGCGGCTGTTTCCGGTTACCTGTTCGGGGGAGGGCTCGAGCTCGCACTCGCCTGCGACATCATTGTGGCGGCGCAGGGCCCGGTTCGCAGCGCCGGAAATCAAGATCGGGCTCATTCCAGGGGCTGGAGGGACGCAACTCTTGGCCCGTCGCTTCGGCAAGTACCGGGCGATGGAACTGGTGCTGACCGGCCGAGAGTTTTCGGCGGAGGAGGCCGAACGCTGGGGTCTGGTCAACCTGATCGTCCCAGCGGAAGAGTATCTGGAGCGAGCACTCGAACTGGCGCAGCAGATCGCGCAGTACCCGCCGGCAGCGGTGCGGGCGGCGAAAGCGGCGATCGTGACTGGGCTCGAGATGCCGCTGGATGCGGCGCTACGCTTCGAACGCGAACTCTTCTTGCGGATCTTCGCGACACCGGAGGCGCAGGAAGCGATCCAGCGTTTCCTGGAGCGCCGGCGGGCCAAGCAGCGAGCTGAGTGAATACCATCCTGCGCCGGGAAGGGAAGGGGACGCAGGCCGGCTGGGGAGAACGACCCAGCCGGCCTCGTTTGACAGACAGGAGGCAGACGGCGAGTGTCAGAAGCGCTCGACGTACCAGGCGAAGCGGTCGAGAGAGATGCGTCCGTCGATCTCGACGCGCGGCTCGACCCAGCGCTTCTCGCGCGTCCACTGTGTTCCGCCCCAGGCGGCCATGGCGCCGAAGTGGCCGGTAGTGCTGACGATGCTGGCGACTCGTGGGTTCCAATCGCCCCCCGGGTAGGCGAAGAAGCGGACCGGCTCACCGAGCCACGACTCGAGCGTACGGCGACTGGTCTCGGCTTCCCAGCGGACGGCGCCATCGTCGAGGCGAGTCATGGCGCGGTGGGTCATGGAATGTGAGCCGATCTCGTGGCCCATGGAACGGAGTTCGCGGAGTTCGGCTGCGCCGAGCGCACTCCGGCCAGGCAGGACGAAGAAGGTCGCTGTCATGTTGCGGGCAGCGAGCGCGCGGGCAGCGGCGAGTTGGCTGCGCGGACCATCGTCGAAGGTGATGACGACCGCTCGTTCGGGCAATGGACCATCGGCCAGGAGCGCCTCGAAAGCCTGTTCGAGCGAGATGGTGACGTAGCCGTTGGCGAGGAGCCAATCGAGTTGCTGCTCGAGGCGCCAGAGGGGGATGCGGTAGCGGTCGGCTGGCTCGCCGATATCGTGGTACATGAGCACCGGTAAGCGGAAAGCGCGCGGGAAGAGGGCCGGATCGTAGTCGGGCACGCCGGGCTGGCGGGGGACGGGAGCGGTCTCGACGCCATCGCGGGCTGCGAGCTCGGCACCGAGGCGAGCCAGCTGGACCTCCCAGAGCGTGCCGAGCGCCTCGGGATGCCAGGAGAAGCGGGCGCGCTCGAAGTACTGGACGGTGACAGGCTGGCCGGTTTCCGGATCGACTTCGGTGAATTCCTCGGAAATCGGGTAACCGAAGACGGGGAGGCCGCCGTTGCGGAGCCAGAAGCGGAGGAAACCGTTGGCGAGGAAATGGCCGGTTTCCGGGAAGAAGCGGCGAAGCGGCGTCGGTGGCGGCGCATCCAGTGCGAGCGGCTTGAAGGGCGGATCGTTGCGCCCCGTGGTGAGCAGGGCAGCGATCCGAGTGAGCTGGACGGGGCAAGCCGGATTTCCGGCGCATTCGGGCAACGCCTCCAGGCGAGCCCGCTCGAAGTACTGGACGAGTAGGCCGTTCCGCTCGCGCGCCTCGCTCAGGGGATAGCCGAGGATGCGGAGTCCACCGTGGGCGCGCCAGAAGGAGAGGAACGGCTCGTCGAGGTGGTGCCCGGTGGTGGGGAAGTAGACGACGGACGGTGGGCGAGCGGCGCGCGCTGGCTGGACGGTGGCGAGCAGGCCAAGGACGAGCGACCAGATCCAGAGGAAACGGAGATAGCGCATTGTCCTCCTCTTCCAAACGACACCCGCCGACGATCCCTCTTCGGCGCCTCTCTACTAGATAAACGAGCGAACTCGTCAACGGGTTACGAAGGGGGAGTGACGACGGAGTGGGAGGCTCGTCCGCTCGAACGCCAGGGTCATCGACCGACGCGTCGTTTCGCTGGTGAGAGGGACCAGTGAGTACGGTGCGAAAACCGAGTGGGAATGGCGCGCGCTCGGTCGGTACCTGCTCGGTTCCGTCGCCATGACAGGGGGAGCCTCGAGCAGGATCCGACCATCCCGCCCGGTCGGCGAGGCGATGACCAGGCACAGGGCGTAGGTGGGCTGACAGAATCAGGCATGAGCAGGGCAGCGACACGGCGGGCGGTGGAAGAGGTAGCCGATGCTGTGCGTTCCACAGGCATGCGCGGAGACGGCCGCAATCGATCACCGTGTTCGTCGGTCTACGCCCCGCAAAGACACCACGCATGAACTCGGGTCAAAGACACACCTCTCCCCGCAAGGGGCGATTTCTGATCTCTCATCACCACGACATCAGGCGACATGCGAGAGATTCGGAGTGTGCATACGCGATCGACACCAGCCACCGTCTCCGGGGAAGCAGCCCTCGCATCACTTTTGTGCTTCCGACGCGTGACGTACGACCGCAGGCTCTGGCACACCGGAGCGAGCTTCTGACCTCGAGCGAGCGATGAGTTCGGCAAACCCCTAATTCGACTGGTAGCGGAGCCATCACAGCGCTGCCGATCTCTCTCCATGACGTGATATCGAAGATAGAACGAGTGTTCGCTAGGATGACGAAGAGCGACTCACTGGGGAGCAGTCCCCGAAATGCGCCTGAGGCGATGGGATCGCAAAGGAAGAGAGCTCCGGGGAATCCCGAGAAAAGCATTCTCACTTGACCCGCCGATACCGTTTCAGATGCGCAGCACCGCATCCTGATCTCACGGAAAGCATTGTTGGATCGCTCGCATCATCGAATCGTCGCGCCGGAGCCGGACAGTGTTCTCGTTTCTCACCGGGAGTGCGTCGCACGAACTGGGCACCGTGGCATCATTCCGACTCGTTCAGGAGGCGATATACTTCGAGACGGCTGTTCCTGGAGCGCATCCATACGTAACGACGATGAAGTGTAGCCTTCTGACTCCACCGCGCAAGCGAAAGGTGCTAAGATCATCCTTGCGGCAATCAGCGTTCGTGCGCCAGCGCACGAGCCTCTCGAGTGATGGAACGCGGAGCGACGATGCCCGGACCCCCATTCGCCGACGCGTCGTCGGATAATGACTTGGAACGATTGAAAGCAGAGATTCTCTCGATGCGGCGCCACCGAAAGGATGGAAGGCCAGTACCCCACAAGCTCGTTCTCCTTTTGGCCGTGATCGATTGCTTCGCTGACGGAACTTTCCGCGACAATCGGATTTATCTCGATGATCGATTAGAGATGTCTTTTCGACGGCACTTCGAGCGATTCGGCATAGAAGAGCATCAGGCGCGAATCGTCTATCCTTTCTTCCATTTGAGATCGTCGCCATTCTGGTACCACCGTATCAGAGAGGGACAGGAAGCCTCCTATACGGCATCGACGACAGTCGTGTCCAAAGCGGCAGCCAATCGAATGATCGAGTACGCTTACTTGTCCGACTATGCCTACTCAGTGATGACTTCAGTCAGCAAAAGAGAGCGACTTCGGTCCTGGATCGAAGAACTGCTTCGAGACGAGTTGGGCGATTAATCGCTGGGCAGGGACAGCCGTTCGATAGGCTGGTCTCTGCTTCGAATGATCACGAGAATGCTCGCGGGTCTGTGCGGTGGGTGTTTCCGCAAGCACCGACGTTAGCGAGCGTTCCCGTCGACGCGGTAGGACCAGACACAAAAAGAAGCGCATGCGACGATTCGGATCGGGATCGGACGGTTCACGACGCGCGAGGAGATCGAGCGCGCCGCGCACCTGATCGCGCTCGCTTGGGAGCGACTCGTCGCACGAGGCCGGTGAGCGCTCGTTACCCCGCCGCTCAGCCGAGATCGGCCAGGAGGTCGGCGCGGGGGAATTGCTGGTGCTCGAGCGGGCGCCGGGCACGGGTACGACTCAGCTCGGCCAAGGCGGCACGGCAGAGCACGAGACCTGCCTGGCCATGCTCGTGCCAACCGGTCGCGGTGACAGGCGCGAAGCCGTGGGCGAGGAGCGAATAGTTGCGGTGCTGCGTCCACTGCAGGAGGCGCGGACGCTCGGTGGCGAGCCAGCCAGCCAGCGGCTCATCGG
>Ga0308310_1001166_pt1 | contig 11772 bp, 18 predicted proteins | sample HotsprSampleMS65_FD_203672 | JGI IMG/M metagenome (GOLD analysis project Ga0308310, IMG submission 203672) | Hot spring phototrophic mat microbial communities from Mushroom Spring, Yellowstone National Park, Wyoming, United States - 20090730_MS65 ...
GATTTCAGCAATTTCGGCTCGTTGAAGAGCACTGAAACCGTATCGCAGCGTCCGGCGCTCGTCCCGCCCGAACAATTTCAGCAATTTCGGCTCGTTGAAGAGCACTGAAACAGGACCTCTGCGGCGCGCACGCGGGCGATATCCGAATTTCAGCAATTTCGGCTCGTTGAAGAGCACTGAAACAATCTTCGTACACGGTTTCAACGCAGTGCTGATACATTTCAGCAATTTCGGCTCGTTGAAGAGCACTGAAACGGCCGTCATCGCAAAGCCGTAATGGAATCGTTTCGAATTTCAGCAATTTCGGCTCGTTGAAGAGCACTGAAACTATAGCGAGGCATGCTTTCCGACACGGCGATATCGAATTTCAGCAATTTCGGCTCGTTGAAGAGCACTGAAACTCGATGCATCGCAGGCGCTCGTCGTCGAGCTGGTGCGATTTCAGCAATTTCGGCTCGTTGAAGAGCACTGAAACATCTGGATCGTCTGCTCGTTCCACTGCTTCAGGTTAATTTCAGCAATTTCGGCTCGTTGAAGAGCACTGAAACACATCGAACGGGTTGTCGACCGGCGCATACACTATGAATTTCAGCAATTTCGGCTCGTTGAAGAGCACTGAAACTTCATCGGCGGATGCTCGTCCTTCATCCGCTCTACATTTCAGCAATTTCGGCTCGTTGAAGAGCACTGAAACGATCGAATGCGATGAATGCGCGAATCGATTTCCGATTGATTTCAGCAATTTCGGCTCGTTGAAGAGCACTGAAACTCCAGTAACCGCGATACTGCCCGTAGATGCGGTTTGATTTCAGCAATTTCGGCTCGTTGAAGAGCACTGAAACCGTCTTGTTGTTGGTCCATCCCCAATCTTCGGCGCTGATTTCAGCAATTTCGGCTCGTTGAAGAGCACTGAAACGAAGGCTGTCACGACGACGGCGTGATCGCGCTGGCGCATTTCAGCAATTTCGGCTCGTTGAAGAGCACTGAAACCATCTCACGCAGTTAGTCGCGGCTGCGGCGGAAGGCGTCATTTCAGCAATTTCGGCTCGTTGAAGAGCACTGAAACCCAGCGCGCCGCCCGCGACTGCAAACCGTCCGTCTTGATTTCAGCAATTTCGGCTCGTTGAAGAGCACTGAAACACGAACGTCACACTAAGCGCGCTTGATCCTAGCGACGATTTCAGCAATTTCGGCTCGTTGAAGAGCACTGAAACCCGAGATTTCCGGCTCGTTTTCCCAGCGGCTCCATCGCATTTCAGCAATTTCGGCTCGTTGAAGAGCACTGAAACGGTACGTGCACGAGACGGTGGTGCAGATGTTGGCGAATTTCAGCAATTTCGGCTCGTTGAAGAGCACTGAAACGCGCCGGCATCACCCAACGCGGGCGTTTCCGTCTCAATTTCAGCAATTTCGGCTCGTTGAAGAGCACTGAAACGCTTCACAATGCAACCAAAAATCTAAGTGAAGAGCAATTTCAGCAATTTCGGCTCGTTGAAGAGCACTGAAACTCGCCGAAGGCGAGGGTTCGTTCGGCGACTTTCTGAAATTTCAGCAATTTCGGCTCGTTGAAGAGCACTGAAACTCGAACTCCTCGTACTTGACGAACTCGTAATCTTCAATTTCAGCAATTTCGGCTCGTTGAAGAGCACTGAAACCGGCGAAGATGCGCGGGATTGACCTCAATTCGCTTGAATTTCAGCAATTTCGGCTCGTTGAAGAGCACTGAAACACGTATATCCGCTACTTCTTGCGCTATCACGTTCCGATTTCAGCAATTTCGGCTCGTTGAAGAGCACTGAAACTCGCCTGCGCCATAATGACCGCGTTGCCGCCTTGACAAATTTCAGCAATTTCGGCTCGTTGAAGAGCACTGAAACGGTCTCTACAATGCGCTGTTTGCAGCCGAGGAGCGGGAATTTCAGCAATTTCGGCTCGTTGAAGAGCACTGAAACCGCCGACCAGCACGCGCCCCAACGCGCCCAACTCGATTTCAGCAATTTCGGCTCGTTGAAGAGCACTGAAACTGGTACTGTACGGCGCTGTGTATATCGTTGTGGTAATTTCAGCAATTTCGGCTCGTTGAAGAGCACTGAAACTCTGCGTGGCGGCGGTTCGTCCGGCGACGCAGCGGCAATTTCAGCAATTTCGGCTCGTTGAAGAGCACTGAAACGCGACTTCTGGAGCACTTCTTCCGGTGACGGTAAAAGATTTCAGCAATTTCGGCTCGTTGAAGAGCACTGAAACGGCGCTGATCGATAAGATCGCTTGGTTTGTGGAGCATTTCAGCAATTTCGGCTCGTTGAAGAGCACTGAAACACGCGCTCGTTGATTTCGGGGGCGTTCGGCGGCTGCATTTCAGCAATTTCGGCTCGTTGAAGAGCACTGAAACATTGCGCCGAAGACCGCGTTCCAGAGATAATCAGTTGATTTCAGCAATTTCGGCTCGTTGAAGAGCACTGAAACGGTTGAACGAGACGGTGTATGTCGTTCTTTCGCGCGTGAATTTCAGCAATTTCGGCTCGTTGAAGAGCACTGAAACGCAACCGTTTTCGGTCGAGATCGCATTTCGGCGCGCGATTTCAGCAATTTCGGCTCGTTGAAGAGCACTGAAACAGTTTTGCAACGAGTTCGGGTAGTTTATCTCTGACGTAGTGATTTCAGCAATTTCGGCTCGTTGAAGAGCACTGAAACAGTTGCGATTGAGCGCGCCATCGCTCAAAATCTGTGATTTCAGCAATTTCGGCTCGTTGAAGAGCACTGAAACTGTGTGCACCAAACGGCTACCTAACACGTAGATTGCAATTTCAGCAATTTCGGCTCGTTGAAGAGCACTGAAACATTCGGCGCTCTTGTTGTATATCCTCAAGCGCTTGTCGATTTCAGCAATTTCGGCTCGTTGAAGAGCACTGAAACCTGTTTGTACGCGATGACGCACCAATCACACTGAATTTCAGCAATTTCGGCTCGTTGAAGAGCACTGAAACGCAGCGTGACGCGCCCGCGCTCGTCGCCGTCGTCAGATTTCAGCAATTTCGGCTCGTTGAAGAGCACTGAAACCGAAGGTATTCTGCGCGGGCTGACGGAAGGTCTCACCATTTCAGCAATTTCGGCTCGTTGAAGAGCACTGAAACCTCACAGTCGGTCTGGACGAGTAGCAGTTCGGGGCGATTTCAGCAATTTCGGCTCGTTGAAGAGCACTGAAACGCGGCTCTCGTCGGTCAGCACTCCAAGCATCCGAGCGAATTTCAGCAATTTCGGCTCGTTGAAGAGCACTGAAACGTTTATAGAGATTTTCTGCCCGACCGCGCCCTCATCATTTCAGCAATTTCGGCTCGTTGAAGAGCACTGAAACCGCGGTCGACTGGGCGCGTGGGGTGCGGGGCGTTCCGGATTTCAGCAATTTCGGCTCGTTGAAGAGCACTGAAACGGTTGCGGGATCGCCGTTATCGGTGCAACCAAAAAATTTCAGCAATTTCGGCTCGTTGAAGAGCACTGAAACTATTCGCCGACGCCGGCGACGCGCTGGGCAAGTCGGATTTCAGCAATTTCGGCTCGTTGAAGAGCACTGAAACCCGGAAGGTCGGTTCAGTTCAACATCGTCAATCTTGATTTCAGCAATTTCGGCTCGTTGAAGAGCACTGAAACCGTACTCTGGGCGGTTACGGTCACCCGGTTGCCGTTCAATTTCAGCAATTTCGGCTCGTTGAAGAGCACTGAAACCGCAGAAGTCGCTTTGTTCCTCCGGCGTCGTATCAAATTTCAGCAATTTCGGCTCGTTGAAGAGCACTGAAACCCGCATACAAGCCGCTCGACGCGCTGTTCTCGCTGCATTTCAGCAATTTCGGCTCGTTGAAGAGCACTGAAACGCTCATTTTAATTATACCGGGAACGCGCCGCTTTTTATTTCAGCAATTTCGGCTCGTTGAAGAGCACTGAAACGCCGCCCGGCGAGCGCGGGCTGTTCGTGGTGCGTCACAATTTCAGCAATTTCGGCTCGTTGAAGAGCACTGAAACTCGACATTCAGGCGACGCCGTTCGCCGGTGTTCACGATTTCAGCAATTTCGGCTCGTTGAAGAGCACTGAAACGAACGCTATGCCTCTATCACGTCAACAGAGCGCATACAATTTCAGCAATTTCGGCTCGTTGAAGAGCACTGAAACGGTTGCGGGATCGCCGTTATCGGTGCAACCAAAAAATTTCAGCAATTTCGGCTCGTTGAAGAGCACTGAAACTCCTAAGAGCGGTTTATGAGCACTATCGATACGAATACATTTCAGCAATTTCGGCTCGTTGAAGAGCACTGAAACACGCGCCAAATGTCTTCAAACAACTTGTGCACGTCAAAGATTTCAGCAATTTCGGCTCGTTGAAGAGCACTGAAACACGACGAGGAGGCGGACATTCAGTACCGTATCATTCATTTCAGCAATTTCGGCTCGTTGAAGAGCACTGAAACCGTTCCGGCGCGTGCTGATGCGGCGGGACGGATGGGATTTCAGCAATTTCGGCTCGTTGAAGAGCACTGAAACCTATTGACCACAATGTACACTGGTATCAGATCGCTTATATTTCAGCAATTTCGGCTCGTTGAAGAGCACTGAAACTCTGACTGCTGTCTGCCCGAAACGTTCCGGCTTCTGCCGATTTCAGCAATTTCGGCTCGTTGAAGAGCACTGAAACTGTTTCGGGTTTATTGGACGTTGACAGGCGGCGTGATTTCAGCAATTTCGGCTCGTTGAAGAGCACTGAAACGGCAATCGATTGTATGAGCGCGAATAGGCTATCAGCATTTCAGCAATTTCGGCTCGTTGAAGAGCACTGAAACTTTGTGATCGTCAATCGCGCCGGGATTCCGCATGTGCATTTCAGCAATTTCGGCTCGTTGAAGAGCACTGAAACACAGTACCAGTGGTACGCTTCTCTGACAATCTACTACCGATTTCAGCAATTTCGGCTCGTTGAAGAGCACTGAAACTCGCCATCACCGCCGCAACCGAGGCGGCGACCGCCATTTCAGCAATTTCGGCTCGTTGAAGAGCACTGAAACGCGATCCGTACCAACCGCCGTCGCCCGTGCCGCGCTATTTCAGCAATTTCGGCTCGTTGAAGAGCACTGAAACCGCCGCCGAAATCGTCGTGCTGGTTCTGCCCATACCGATTTCAGCAATTTCGGCTCGTTGAAGAGCACTGAAACACGAGAGCCGGGGTTGGCAGCAGATTGTTGAGAACCCGATTTCAGCAATTTCGGCTCGTTGAAGAGCACTGAAACCTCACAATTCGTATAATTGCGCTGATGTTCGGAAAAATTTCAGCAATTTCGGCTCGTTGAAGAGCACTGAAACTTTGACTTCGACCGGGCGCGTCGGGCACCTCACGCGATTTCAGCAATTTCGGCTCGTTGAAGAGCACTGAAACGCAGTTGCGCCGCGTCCGACCAGTTCGGTTGCGTTGATTTCAGCAATTTCGGCTCGTTGAAGAGCACTGAAACGGATGCTCGGCCGCATCGTTAACTTGTTCTAGGTCGATTTCAGCAATTTCGGCTCGTTGAAGAGCACTGAAACGCGGTACTCAACCGCGTAGTCGCGCGTCTCGCGGTCGATTTCAGCAATTTCGGCTCGTTGAAGAGCACTGAAACAATAGCGGTATTTGGCGTCGAGCAGCCCGCGTATAAATTTCAGCAATTTCGGCTCGTTGAAGAGCACTGAAACCTCCAATCTGACGCCGCACCGACAGCGCGGGTGCGCCGGATTTCAGCAATTTCGGCTCGTTGAAGAGCACTGAAACTCATACGCCCGCTCGCCGTATTTGATAACGTCCACAATTTCAGCAATTTCGGCTCGTTGAAGAGCACTGAAACGATTGCGTACAGTGAGCATCTGCCCGCCGTCGCCGACGATTTCAGCAATTTCGGCTCGTTGAAGAGCACTGAAACGGCGATTCATTCAGCCGATCGCCGCCGACGTTCTGATTTCAGCAATTTCGGCTCGTTGAAGAGCACTGAAACCGGCGAGTGTTAGATGAACTCGTCGGGAAGGAGCGGAATTTCAGCAATTTCGGCTCGTTGAAGAGCACTGAAACTTCCACCGTCGTCCACTCGTGCTCGTGGATGAGCACAGATTTCAGCAATTTCGGCTCGTTGAAGAGCACTGAAACGTTGACGGTGTACAGCAGCGTTTCTGCAAGCCGCGTCATTTCAGCAATTTCGGCTCGTTGAAGAGCACTGAAACGACGTTCGAGACGCGGAACGATCCGGAGCCGACGCTCGAAGATTTCAGCAATTTCGGCTCGTTGAAGAGCACTGAAACTCGGATCGTTCAACAGCAGCGTCGTCAACGCCCCCGAAATTTCAGCAATTTCGGCTCGTTGAAGAGCACTGAAACGATTAGAATCGCCGATTACGTCGAGTTGCCAGGATCGCATTTCAGCAATTTCGGCTCGTTGAAGAGCACTGAAACTACATCGGCTTCGGGCACCCACATCGGGTAGGCGTCCATTTCAGCAATTTCGGCTCGTTGAAGAGCACTGAAACTTGACAACCGGCGCGGGGTGTGGTAGTATATGAGCATTTCAGCAATTTCGGCTCGTTGAAGAGCACTGAAACTGCTGACCGACGCGGGCGAATGTGATCGGATCGTCAAATTTCAGCAATTTCGGCTCGTTGAAGAGCACTGAAACTCATCTGGGCGACGCCGTACAACGCCGACAGAACGCATTTCAGCAATTTCGGCTCGTTGAAGAGCACTGAAACGCCGGTGGTTGTGTCAACGCGCCGTTCCGCTTTGTATTTCAGCAATTTCGGCTCGTTGAAGAGCACTGAAACTCATCGCGTCCAGCGCTTGCTGCGCGCTGAACTGCGATTTCAGCAATTTCGGCTCGTTGAAGAGCACTGAAACCTCTTATGGCATCCCTCACCGTACAAGTCGAACGCTGGATTTCAGCAATTTCGGCTCGTTGAAGAGCACTGAAACTCTCGTACCGACGCAGTTTGAGGAGCGCATCCGCGAATTTCAGCAATTTCGGCTCGTTGAAGAGCACTGAAACCAACGATCAGCGCTGCGAGCGCGCCAACGGGGTTGATTTCAGCAATTTCGGCTCGTTGAAGAGCACTGAAACTCTGTCAAGCCGCGCAGAATGCCTTCGGCGAGCGGTATTTCAGCAATTTCGGCTCGTTGAAGAGCACTGAAACGCGGGCGGTGGCGGGTAGACTTGCATCACACTATGCGATTTCAGCAATTTCGGCTCGTTGAAGAGCACTGAAACGCGGACGGCGCGCGCGGTAGGGCTGTCGGGATGACGATTTCAGCAATTTCGGCTCGTTGAAGAGCACTGAAACCGACGAGCGCGACGGCTTCCGTATAGTCGGTCACTATAATTTCAGCAATTTCGGCTCGTTGAAGAGCACTGAAACGTACGGCAGCCGTACTGTGCACCACGGCGCTACCTGAGCATTTCAGCAATTTCGGCTCGTTGAAGAGCACTGAAACTTGGTGCGGCGTTCGGGGGAACACGTTTCAGAGTACGCATTTCAGCAATTTCGGCTCGTTGAAGAGCACTGAAACGCGTACAGTCCGGCAACAACTCCAGAGTGTGACATATTTCAGCAATTTCGGCTCGTTGAAGAGCACTGAAACCGCTGCTGTCACAACACCTGTTCTTCTTTTATTTCTATATTTCAGCAATTTCGGCTCGTTGAAGAGCACTGAAACTCTACGTTGTCGGTGTCGTAGTCGAAGTCGCGTAGATTTCAGCAATTTCGGCTCGTTGAAGAGCACTGAAACAGATTGTCGGTAAGGAACTCGACTGGTTGGAGGATGATTTCAGCAATTTCGGCTCGTTGAAGAGCACTGAAACCGAGTAATGCGCGGGCTTGGGTGAGCGCGGTCGTGACCAGATTTCAGCAATTTCGGCTCGTTGAAGAGCACTGAAACCGGTCATCCGGTCGGTCATCCGGTCATCCGGTCGGTATTTCAGCAATTTCGGCTCGTTGAAGAGCACTGAAACCGCCCAGCAACTGCGCCAGCGCCTGCACGCGGCTCAGATTTCAGCAATTTCGGCTCGTTGAAGAGCACTGAAACCCATGCGCCGGTCCGGATCGGCGCGACGGGGGACGATTTCAGCAATTTCGGCTCGTTGAAGAGCACTGAAACCCGAGGAGCGCGCGCTGGGCATGACCGCCGCAGCGATTTCAGCAATTTCGGCTCGTTGAAGAGCACTGAAACGCAGATTGTCCCCCCGGCGGCGCGGCGGGAGAATCAATTTCAGCAATTTCGGCTCGTTGAAGAGCACTGAAACACGATGTGGTCTGTCTGGATACCGGTCCCGACCTCAAATTTCAGCAATTTCGGCTCGTTGAAGAGCACTGAAACCGGCGGCGGCGCTGCGGGCGCTGACGCGCAAAGCGCATTTCAGCAATTTCGGCTCGTTGAAGAGCACTGAAACCCGTGCTGCGGATGCGCGGCGGGTCGCGCATGCTGAATTTCAGCAATTTCGGCTCGTTGAAGAGCACTGAAACGATGAGCGCTGCATGGATCGCCCCCCCGCCGCCCGATTTCAGCAATTTCGGCTCGTTGAAGAGCACTGAAACTCCGGCGACAGCTCGAACACCACGCCGCGCAGCACCATTTCAGCAATTTCGGCTCGTTGAAGAGCACTGAAACGCTTGGGCGGTTCGGCGCGCCGATCGACCTGTTTTCCACATTTCAGCAATTTCGGCTCGTTGAAGAGCACTGAAACCGTCACCGCCACGCGCGCCGGGCGCGCGGCGGGCGGCATTTCAGCAATTTCGGCTCGTTGAAGAGCACTGAAACGCGCTTCCCCGCCTTCTGCGTCCCGCACCAGATGCGATTTCAGCAATTTCGGCTCGTTGAAGAGCACTGAAACTGTCGCTGGTGTTCAGCAACGCCAGCACCTACGCAAATTTCAGCAATTTCGGCTCGTTGAAGAGCACTGAAACCTCGGCGACGTGAACGCCGGGGAACGGCGGGGCTTGATTTCAGCAATTTCGGCTCGTTGAAGAGCACTGAAACTTGCGCAGTCCAATTGTCGAGATAGTAGCACACGTACATTTCAGCAATTTCGGCTCGTTGAAGAGCACTGAAACGTGGAGTCCGTACGACTACAATAACCAGCGTGTGAATTTCAGCAATTTCGGCTCGTTGAAGAGCACTGAAACAGATTTTGTACGTCTGCATTTTGTGTGCCTCCTGAATTTCAGCAATTTCGGCTCGTTGAAGAGCACTGAAACTGCGGCGAAAGACGACGCTTTGCGTCTGCTGGCGGAATTTCAGCAATTTCGGCTCGTTGAAGAGCACTGAAACCTGAGACACGGCGACCAACCGCATCTGCAACCACTGCAATTTCAGCAATTTCGGCTCGTTGAAGAGCACTGAAACTTGACGCCGTGCACGACCTCGAGCGCACGCACGGCAATTTCAGCAATTTCGGCTCGTTGAAGAGCACTGAAACTTGGCATGAGCATCCCTATGCCGATGATGTGCTCGTGATTTCAGCAATTTCGGCTCGTTGAAGAGCACTGAAACGGACGATTTCGTGACCGCGCTGCGGTGAAAGGAACAATTTCAGCAATTTCGGCTCGTTGAAGAGCACTGAAACTCCCGATTTCGGTATTGTCGGCATCCTTCTCGATCCATTTCAGCAATTTCGGCTCGTTGAAGAGCACTGAAACTTCGGCGCGCAGCGCCGCAAGGTGCTGCGCGACGCGCATTTCAGCAATTTCGGCTCGTTGAAGAGCACTGAAACCGCGCTGCTGCTTCCCCTCGATCCCGACGCCGATTCGATTTCAGCAATTTCGGCTCGTTGAAGAGCACTGAAACCATCATCAGTAAGAAGTATAAGAGGTCAACGCGGCAGAATTTCAGCAATTTCGGCTCGTTGAAGAGCACTGAAACTAATGACCGCGTTCCCCCCTTGGCAAGGGTGGTTCATTTCAGCAATTTCGGCTCGTTGAAGAGCACTGAAACTCCACTTCCTTTCTCTGCTACTTCGGCACACTCGCCTTATTTCAGCAATTTCGGCTCGTTGAAGAGCACTGAAACATGTGGGCGAGGCGACGCTGACGTTTATTCGGTCCGATTTCAGCAATTTCGGCTCGTTGAAGAGCACTGAAACCCAGCGCCGCAATCGGTTGACCGCCGTCAACGATCAGATTTCAGCAATTTCGGCTCGTTGAAGAGCACTGAAACCTGCTCGCGCCCAAGCGCGTCGGCGGCGCGGCGACGATTTCAGCAATTTCGGCTCGTTGAAGAGCACTGAAACGCGCGGCTTTCGGCGAGATAGCGCCTTCGCCGCGCAAAATTTCAGCAATTTCGGCTCGTTGAAGAGCACTGAAACATCGTCCAGCGCCGCAAGCAGCGCTTCCGTCTCGACGATTTCAGCAATTTCGGCTCGTTGAAGAGCACTGAAACCGGGGGAGCGTGGGGTGTTTGTTGTGCGGCACAACAACATTTCAGCAATTTCGGCTCGTTGAAGAGCACTGAAACCGGCAGTATAACAGCAACGCCGCGGCTGCTTGCCCGGCTTGTATTTCAGCAATTTCGGCTCGTTGAAGAGCACTGAAACCTGGTACCGCTCGGCAGCCAGCAGTGCACGCGCTATTTCAGCAATTTCGGCTCGTTGAAGAGCACTGAAACCTTGCGCGGCGGGTATGTGACCTCGCCGGAACTGCCCGATTTCAGCAATTTCGGCTCGTTGAAGAGCACTGAAACCGTCGTTGTAGCCGCAGACCGCGATGCGCAGTCTGGATTTCAGCAATTTCGGCTCGTTGAAGAGCACTGAAACTTTGCGTGCACTCCGATTACCCAACCGATGCAGTTTGATTTCAGCAATTTCGGCTCGTTGAAGAGCACTGAAACTCAGCAGCACATCGACCCGCACCGCGAGAACGCAAGATTTCAGCAATTTCGGCTCGTTGAAGAGCACTGAAACCGATGCGCTCGATCTGACCGCGCCAGACGGTCTTTGAATTTCAGCAATTTCGGCTCGTTGAAGAGCACTGAAACTTGACAGATGGGAACTTGTGTGCTAGGCTAACGACCGGATTTCAGCAATTTCGGCTCGTTGAAGAGCACTGAAACGCGCAGACGCCGACCGAGCCGAACTGTTCTACCGACATTTCAGCAATTTCGGCTCGTTGAAGAGCACTGAAACAGCGCCCGCGCTTTGCTGACGAGCGCAATCAACAGACATTTCAGCAATTTCGGCTCGTTGAAGAGCACTGAAACCGTTTGCCTCCTTAGGGCTAAGTGATTGCTTACTATTTCAGCAATTTCGGCTCGTTGAAGAGCACTGAAACTCACCCCGTTCGTCAAGCGCGACTAGGAGGAAACGAATTTCAGCAATTTCGGCTCGTTGAAGAGCACTGAAACCTTTACCGGATCGTGATCTTGAAGTGTCCGATGTGAATTTCAGCAATTTCGGCTCGTTGAAGAGCACTGAAACTTCTACTCGCCGCGCCGCGCGTCCTCGCGCCGCAGCTATTTCAGCAATTTCGGCTCGTTGAAGAGCACTGAAACGTTCAGATCGTAGATCACGAACGCCCCCGCCGCGCGCACATTTCAGCAATTTCGGCTCGTTGAAGAGCACTGAAACCGAGGTGACGGCTCGCAATAACCCCAGGCGCGCCGTATTTCAGCAATTTCGGCTCGTTGAAGAGCACTGAAACGCGAGATTGACCGCAGCCGCGCCGATCTGCCGCAACATTTCAGCAATTTCGGCTCGTTGAAGAGCACTGAAACGCGGGCGGGCGGGGCGC
>Ga0308310_1001167_pt1 | contig 11763 bp, 9 predicted proteins | sample HotsprSampleMS65_FD_203672 | JGI IMG/M metagenome (GOLD analysis project Ga0308310, IMG submission 203672) | Hot spring phototrophic mat microbial communities from Mushroom Spring, Yellowstone National Park, Wyoming, United States - 20090730_MS65 ...
CTCCAGGCCTGGTCGCTCCTGGAAAAAGAGCAGGGCAACATCGCCGAAGCCCGCCGCCTCTTCCAGCAGGCCACGCAAGCCAATCCCAAAGACCCCGTCTCCTGGCAGGCCTGGGCGCTCCTGGAAAAAGAGCAGGGGGACATCGCCGAAGCCCGCCGCCTCTTCCACCAGGCCACCCAGGCCGACCCCAAACACGCCCCCTCCTGGCAGGCCTGGGCGCTCATGGAAAAAGAGCAGGGGGACATCGCCGAAGCCCGCCGCCTCTTCCACCAGGCCACCCAGGCCGACCCCAAACACGCCCCCTCCTGGCAGGCCTGGGCGCTCATGGAAGCGCAGCAGGGACATCCTGAGACCGCCGAGGCCCTCTTGCGCCGCGGGCTGGCGCAGGTTGAGGAACGGCGCGGGCGCGCCCGCTTGCTTTCCACCCTGGGCAGTATCCTTGCTCGCCGCAAGGCTTACCCTGAGGCCGAAGACGCCTTCCGCCAGGCACTGGATTTCGACGAGAAAGACCCCCTCACCCACTATTACTTTGCCGTGGATTGCCTGATCCCGCAGGGAAAGCTCAAAGAAGCCTGCCGCCACCTGGAGCGCGCCCGCTCACTTCGCCCGCGCAAAGAACGCGACCGCCGCAAAATCGAATCTGCCCTGCGCCGCTACTGTGGTTCATCGTCAGCCAGAGAACAGCCCTGAAAAGCATGTTTTTCCCCTCCGCTAGTTTCTGAAAGAGGCCTCCCATGGATCAACTTTCCTCCCAACTCGTTCAACTCCTCGCCCCCTTCCTGCCCTACCTCCTAAAAGGCGTCAAACTCGCCGGGCAGGAGGCGGCTAAGGAACTCGGCGAACAGGCCAGTGAGCAGGCCTTCGAGCAGGCCCAGGCCCTGTGGGACAGACTGTGCCCAAAGATGGAAGCCAGACCCGCTGCGCTCGAAGCCGCCCAGGATGCTGCCGCCCATCCCGATGACGAAGATGCCCTGGCCGCCCTGCGCCTGCAACTGAAGAAACTCCTCGCCGAAGACCAGGCCCTGGCCCAGGAACTTGCCCGCTTGCTGCCGCAATCCGGCCCCGCCGGGCAGACCGTCATCGCCAGCGGCAATCGCTCTGTGGCTATCGGCGGCAGTGTGAGCGGTAGCGTGATCGTCACAGGCGACCGCAACAAAATCAACAAGGGGTAAACAGTTATGGAACTTTCCCCTGAGATCAAACAGGCTTTGGAGCGCTTGCAGGCAGGCATCACCGATACCGCTGACCTGGAAACCCTGCGCCGCGCTTTTCAGGCAGGACAGATTGTTCTGGCCACCGGTGAGCGCGCTGTGGCCATTGGCGGCAGTGTGGAAGATACCGTCATCGTGACGGGAGACAACAACATCGTTTTCAAGGGTGCGACAGCGGAATCGGTGCGTGAAGCGCTTCAACAAGTCCTGGAGCGCATCGCCTCCGACCGCTACGCCGCCTCCCTGCAGGAGTACTTCCACGCCCTGCGCCGCTACTGCGCCGAACTGCCCTACCTGACCCTGACCGACATCCGCCCGCCGAAAAACCTGGATGAGGTCTACGTCCCCTTGCGGGCGCGGCAGCGGGAGAGTGAGCCATTGCCGCGTGGTCCCGCCACGCAGGAAGAATCGCTCACGGTGGAGCAGGTCCTGCGCCAGGCGCAAACGCCTCACCTGCTGATTCTCGGCCAGCCAGGCGCGGGCAAGTCCACCCTGCTGCGACAACTGGCCGAGCGCGCCTACGACGCCCCGCACGCCATCGGCCTGGATCGCCCTCATCTGCCCCTGCTCCTGCCCCTGCGCGCCCTGGCGCATGCGCAAGGCTCGCTGGAAGAACGCCTGAACCAGGCTCTGCAGAACGAACTCCGCCTTACCCGCCCCCTGCCCGCTGGCTTCCTGGACGCCTGGCCGCAGCGCCTGGATACTCCCTGGCTCTTCCTGCTGGACGGCCTGGACGAAGTCCCCGCGGACAGGTACCTCTCCCTCAGACAGTGGATCAGCGACCTGCTCACCCGTCCCGATGTTGCCCGCGTCATTATCACCAGCCGTCCCTCGGCCTATGCCGAAAAGGAATGGGAATCCAGCCGCCTCAGCGTCTATGAAATCCAACCCTTCACCCCCGACCAGACCGCCGAACTGGCCCGTCGCTGGTTTGGAGAAGATGCCCCTGCCTTCCTGCAAGCGTTGGAGACCGTGCGCAGCAGCGTACTGACCGAGACGCCCCTTCTCATCACCATCGCTGCCAAAGTTTATCTGGAACGCAAGAGACTGCCCGAACGCCGCGCACAGTTATACCAGGAATTTGTGGACATCTGGCTGGATGAAGCCAGGGAGCGCGGCCTGCGCGACGAACTGGACGCCGCCCTGCTGGACCTGGCGCAACCCGCCTTGGCACACCTGGCTCTGGCGATGACTGACCACCCCGACTGGACAGACGAGAAATCCCTGATTCCTGTGGTGGCGGAGTACTTGAATGAGCAACTCAACCTGAAAGCCCGCGCCCCTGCGGTTGCCGAACGCTTCTTGCGGGTCATGGCGCGGCGGAGCGGCGTCTTTCTGAAACGCGGAGAGCGGTACGAGTGGGTACACTCCACCTTTCGCGAATATTTCGCCGCTCAGACAATCATAAGACATTGCAAGGGCGATTTGGAATGCCTTTGGAAACACGCAGTGTCAATGTGGCGAGAGGACAGGCGGGAAGAAATAGCACTGTTCACATTATGTGGATTGGAAAATCCTGAGCAATTGCTACTGCGATTATTAAAAGCAGGAGGTATTGATGAAGTTGTATTTTCTGCAAAATGTATAGCATATGGAGCTAAGACGTCTGACAATGTGTTGGATTGGGTTATCAAAGAGCTAATTGAGGGCCTAAAAAGCGATGTCCGCAATGGTAGAGCAGTGCTCGGCTTGAAATATTTGTTAACCAAACCCTCAATCCATCCTCGTGTGCTTGATCGGTTGATCTCAATTGCCAGTCAGTACTATTACGGTGATGCTAGAGGGTTTGCCATCGAATTACTTATATTCACAGGAAGAGTTGACATTTTAAGTAAACTAATATTAGACAAAAGGCTAAATCCGTTAGTTCGATCTGAAATTGTATTTGCCTTAGGTGCGTACCACTCCTATTATTCTCTTTATGATTACCATAAGGAGAGAGTAGATTTGCTTATATCCTTAATTCGTGACCCGAAACTTGAACCAGGTCCTCGCGCAGAAGCTTGCAAGGCGCTGGTTAATGCTCGGGAAGTGAAAATCTTTAGAGATCTTGTTCGAGACGAACAAATCGATTCAGAATGCCGTGTTTGGATGCTTTATCTCCTTGCTTGGTTGGCAGAGCAAACAAAGTTTGTAGATATAAAAAATCAAGCAACAGAAATTCTGAGCCATTTGTTACCCGAATTAGAAAATAGCGGATACGAAAATCTCAGGGATGCAGCGCAACATGCCATCGCCCGCATCCGCAAGCGCATGGAGAAAACGGATTAAGGAGATTCCCATGCCCTACGACCCGCAACGTCACCATCGGCGTTCCATCCGCCTGCCGGGGTACGATTACACCCAACCGGGTGCCTATTTCATCACCATCGTCACCCACGAACAGATGCCGTCCTTCGGCGAAATCGTGGATGGGGAAATGCGGTTGAACGAATACGGCCAAATCGTGCGCGCCGAATGGTTCCAGACCGCCGTCGTGCGCCCGTATGTGGTGTTGCATCCCGATGAATTCGTGGTGATGCCCAACCACGTGCACGGGATTGTTTGGATTGTGGATATGGGTGGTATGGATGATGATGTAGGGGCGCAGCGGCGCTGCGCCCCTACCACCACCAACCCCACCAACACCGCCCCCACCCCCACCCCCACCCGGCGCGCCGTTGGCGGCGCCACACCCACCAACGTCATCCCCGGTTCGTTGGGCGCCATCGTGCGGTCGTTCAAATCCGCCACCACCAAACGCATCAACGCCCTGCAGGGCACGCCCGGCGCGCCCGTCTGGCAACGCAATTATTACGAACACATCATCCGGGACGACCATGCCCTGGCCCGCATCCGCGATTACATCCAATCCAACCCCCAACGCTGGGCCGATGACCAGGAAAACCCGTCCCTAAACAGGAGGCGATGAACCATGATGGCCGACTTCCTTCTCAACCTCCTCGCATCCCTCGCCTACGACCTCCTCAAATCCCTCCCCTCCCGCTTCCAGGGCAGCCGCGATGACCTCCTGCGCGAGATCCGCGACTTGCGCGCCGAAATGGCCCGCCAGACGCAAGCACTGGAGGCGCTGAATGCCGTCCTTGCCCGCCTGGGCAGTGAGCGGGTGGTACGTATTGAGGGCAGCGCCTCCAACAGCATCATCATCACCGGAGACGGCAATACGGTGACCGTGGCCGACGGCGGCGCGCTGGCGCAGCGGTGGCAGGAACTCCAGGTCAGCGATGCTGAAGCCGCCGACCTGTACCGCGAACGGATCGCCCAGCGCTACGCCCACCTGGCCTTCCCCCTGAGTGGTATTTCGTTTCACGCCGTGCTGGAACAGGTCTATCAGCCCTTGCAGGCGGCGCCCGTGAAAGACCTGACCCGCTGGTATCAAGCGGAACGCGCTCCTCTCCACGAGCGCTGCGAGATGGATGAAATCCTGACCGAAGACCGCCCGGTTGCTCTCCTGGGCTTGCTCGGCGGTGGCAAAACGACGACGCTCCACTACCTGACCTGGGCTTACGCCCGCCGCATAGAAGACCGTCTGCTCTGGCGCGGCGACGAGTTGATCCCCTTCTACGTTACGGCCCGCGACCTGGCTGAAGCCTGGCAGGACGAGACGGATTTCCTCCCCGCCTGTGCCCGCGCCGTGACGCGCGCCCGCCACCATCCCCTCGGCTCCCCCTATCTGGCGTATCGCGTTCTGGAGTCGGCGCTGAAGCAGGGGAATGCCCTCCTGCTGATAGACGCTCTGGATGAGCACCGCGTCCCCGATTCCACTCGACGCGACTTTCTCCTGGCGCTGCACAGCACCTGGCAAGAGGAGCCGTTCCGCGACAATGTACTGCTGCTGACCTCACGTCCCCACGCCTTTCTGGAGGCTGGTTTCCGACTCTATGCCCTGCAAACCCTGGATGACCCGCGCCTGGAACGGCTGGCTTATCGGCTGGGAAAGGTTTTGCTACAGGAACGGGACGAAGCAGAGCAGGCGGCAAAACTGGAAGCACTTACCCGCCTGGTCGTTTCGCCGCAGATGACGATGTTCGCCTCTCCCTTCTACGTCACCCTGCTCACCCTGGCCATCTGCCGTTCGGCCCATTTTGCCGACGGCCTGGCGCAGGCACAGCGCATCGGACGACTGGCTGACCTATACCGCTTCTTCCTGCGCCAGACGATCCGCTGGGAGCAGGCCAAACCCGATGCGCCCCCGGTGGATGAAGGCGCAGCCCTGGGGGCGTTGGCCGAACTGGGCTGGCAGACCTTTGCTGAACCGCCCTGGCAGGAGCGGCTTGCGCAAGCCCTGCTTTCCAATTCGGAGCGCCGTGCAGCGCTCGCGTTCTGGCAGCGCACTGGCCTGTTTCAGCAGGATGAATTCACAGGAGAATGGACCTTCTCTCACGGCGGCTTCCAACTCTTCGGCGCAGCGCTGATGCTGAACGAAGCCTGGAACCGTGGTCAGCAGGAAGCAATCCGCCAACTCCATCGGGAAACAGCGTATCTGACCGACTGGGATACTGTCTGGCAATTGTTCTACGGGTTACGGGGAGAAGCCGATGAGCGAACCGCCTCCTGACGAAGTCGCCCTGCTGGAGGATTTGCTGGAAGGCCTGCCCGATACAGGAAGCGATCGGGAACTGCGCCTGATCCAGGCCATCCGCCACCTGGCAGAGTTTGCGGGCAAAGGCAAACGGCCATCGCCTGCAGGGATAGAAGCCATCGCCCTGCGCCTGACGCGCGAGGCTCTCTTTGACCTGTATGCGGGATTTCGTCTCGGCACCTTCTGCGGCATTTCCAGCATTCCTCGCCCGCCGGGCGAGCCTTCCGCCGCGCAGATCAGGCTGGGCGAACGGCTGAAAGCCCTGCTGCGGATTGAGGCGGCCCGGGCGGAAATGTTCCGCTGGTTCCTGACTGGTCTGCGCCATCAGGTCGGTCGGCTTCTGGGTGAGTCGTTGCCAACCGCCCCACCTATCTGGGAGCCTCGCCGCCTGTTCGTTCACTGGCGTGGACGATTCGCCCTGGCGCTGGCAGAAACGTTCCGCGTCCCTAACGATAAGGAAAACCCGGACCACGAGTTCGGACTATACGGCCTGCACCTGCTCTTTTCGGGCAGCGGTGAAATCCGTCCTCACGAGTTCCAGGCGCTCTGTGACCTGATGTCCTGGTGGGCAGAATATTATCCCTACTTTCCCGAACTGGAAATCCGCGACCTGGTTCGCGCTATTGCCCAGGCATCCCTCTCGTCGGAGCAGATCGGCGAACTGGTGCGTCGGTTGCACGCCTGGCACGATCTGGAACGCTATCCAGCAGAACGTTCCTTTGCCAGTTATCGGGAGTTTGTGCGGGCGAATGCCCAGGCTGCAGGCTATGGCAAAGCATTCACTGCGCTGGCGATGCTACTGGCGCCACTGTTCCGTCCCCGATCCCTGCCCTTGCTGGGGGAGGAATATCAGCGCTATCGGGAACAGGTCAACCGTCGCTGGGGACTGGCTCCCGCGCTGGCCAGCCTGGCGTTGCAGGACGAGGGATGCATTCCTGCCCTGGCGCAAGAGATAGATGCGTTGCTGGAAATGAAAGCGCCTGAAGCCGAATGGGTTCTGGTCAAAGTATTGCCTGCCTTCCTCCACCATCCCTCTCATCTGTATCTCTTGCAGAGTATTCTGGACCGTCACCATTTCCAGAAGTTTGATGATCTGCGGATGGACGACTTGCAAAACTTACGCCTGGAAATCTCCCGCGCAGCGCTGGAGACCCTGCTGGAACTGATGCACCGTTTTCCCGATGCTCGTTGGCCATTGCAAATCCTGGAAAACGCAAGGGAGTTGTCGCACGTAGCCGAAGAGTGGTTAAGCCGACAGGTACCTGATACTGATGATAAGATTCTGGTCACGGTAGCCCTGGCATTGTACCAGCGTCTCTCCCTGCTCCGAGAAACGCCGCTTCTTCTCTTGGAAAGGGCCTTGCGGCAGCGACTGGAGCAGTCGCTGAAAGAGAATGTGCCCATCCCTGATCCACTGGTGCGCTGGGTGCTTGGGCTACCCAATGAGGCACTGCGCCGTCTGCTCTCTTCCCTGGCCAAAGGGGTGGAGGGCGGCTCCCTCCAGGTCACCTTTTCGCTTTCCACATTTCTCCGCACGATAGCCGATGAGGTCAGCCACGCAGATCGCCCCAATGCGATCAAACTGGCAGCCTGCTGGCTGATAGACCCGGACGATGGGCTACACAGCGGGCTTACTTTAGCCGAACGTCTGGCTCAAGCTGCCAGGATGATGCAGCGCAATTGCTTTGATGAAACCGTCGCCGCCTGGCTGGCTCGCATCATTCCAACCGGGGATTCTTTCCCACCCTCCCTGAAGAACGCTGATGACCAAATCCCCCCACCGATAGAGAGAGCTTTATCCGTCTCCCCGCGCCTGGCCGCCGTGTTAGACGAACCCATAGGCCATCGCCAGGAGTATCCGATGCGTGCTGGGGCGTCTCGTCGTCTGGCGCTGGCGCGCGCCCTCGGCCAGGTCCGTTCCCCGGAAATTGCTCTCCCTCTGCTGGCCGACCTTTTCCATCTGGCCGTTGAGATGTTCCTGGCCTGGAGCCAGGCTGGTGGCATGCCCCGCTACTTTCCCGAACTCTCCTGGGAAGCCAGTGCACTGGCACTGGAAGTTCTGAAAGCAGTGGCCCAACTGGAACCTGTCCTGCCGCAGGCCGTGGTGCTGCTGGAAGAGATTCTCCTGACCGAGTACCAGATGCCCGAAGGCGGCTTCGCGACCACGGAATTTGCGCCAGGAGCGATTGCCCGCAACATCCTGCCCTTACTGGTAAAGTGTCAGATTGCGCCTGAGGCGGTGTCTGCCCTACTGGGACTGCTGCAGCGGGAGTACCCATCGGGAGAAAAGCATTCCCAGCGCATCTGGCAGTGCGCGCTACAGTGGTTGAGCAACGTATCTACATTGGACGCCGAACAGCAGGAGGTGATCTGGAATGTGGGCTACGCCTCGCCGCTGATACTGACCCGCTCGCTGGCACTGCTGGTGCTGGGGCGACAGCGTCCGTTGAATGCGCGAACGTGGGAAACAGTCCTGAGTCTGCTGCGCACACCGTGGCATCAACTCTATCAGGAACGTGCCGCAGAAATCAGACGGCTGAACGACAGAGAAGCCTGGTCCATCCTGGGACCGGGGGATGTGTTTCTAATCGCTGGGGTGGCGGTGGCGCTGACGGCGGAATGGTCACAGGAGGCCGGCCTGTTGAGCGATGAGCAGAAACTGAGCCTGCATCAGGCCTGGCAGCACGCCGCCTCCGACCTGAACCTGACGCTGGAGGGAAAACTGGCGGAAAGCACCCATCCGATGCTCAGCGCCGAGTGGTCCAACGCGCGCGGCCTTGCCCGCAACCTGTGTAATGCGGTGGGATACGATCCCGACGACGACCCCGATTGGCTGATCCGCCCCGCCGATCTGGCGCGCAGACTGCTGCCAGCGTCAATCTCTGTGCAGAGGGAAGAAGTTGGTGTAAAATCCATTCATCTACGCCATCATTCTTTACATCCGATCAGTCCAATTTCAACAGAGGAGATGACACGATGAGTAGGCGAGTAGATGCCGATCTGGAAAGTATGATCGCATTCCGCGAACATCTAATCCGCTTCAACCGCACCCTGGCTGAAGAGTTCGCCTCAATGGAAGCGCACTGGCGCAGCCTGGGCGATGTCTGGACCGACGTCAAGTACCACGAGTTCGGCGAGGCGCTCCAGGAGGCCGCCCAGGGCGTGAATCGCTACTTGAGCGCGACCGAGGGCCACGAGGCCCATCTGCTTGGGCTGATTGAGCGGTTGCGCGAGTATCTGGAATACCGGTGAGGAAACAATGACCCGTGCTGATGTGGAAGTAGAAGCCCTCAAGGCGCTGCGCGGCGCGCTGCCCGATTTCGCCCGCCGCCAGTACGAGGCCATGGAGATGGCCGAGCAGGAGATCGCCCGCACGCAGCAACTCCTGGAAGAGGCCGAAGCCCGCGCCCGCCTGCGGGTGGAAGAGGCCCGCGCCGCCCTGGAGGCCTGCTTCTTCCAGGCGATGCTGGCCGCCCAACAGGGCGAATCGGTGGACTGCTCTTACTACGAGTACGCCCTGCGCCAGGCCGAGGAACACCTGGTGCGCATCCTGGAATGGCAGAACCGCGTCCGCCAGGAGGCGGAGATTTTCCGCGCGGTCGCCCAGGCTTACCAGGATGCGCTGGCCAGCCTCCTGCCTCAGGCCACCGGTTACCTGGACCGCCGCATCACCGCTCTGGAGGCCTACCTGGCCACCCGCCTGCAGGCCACCGCCGTGGGGGTCGCTGCGGCCGGCGCGCTGGCGTTGATAGGCGGGGTGATCGCCGCCATCCGCCGTAACCGCGGGGAACTGGCGCGGCTCAAGGGCGCGCTGGGTGAGGAGATCGCCGCCCAGGTGCTGAGCGAGAAATTCGGCCTGCAACCGCTCCCCTTTGACCAGCCCAAACACGGCTTTGACCGCGTCTTCACGGCGCCGGGGATGCCGCTGATCGTGGCCGAATCCAAAGTGCGCACGGCCGGAGACCTGGCCCTGGGGCAGACCCGCGCCGGCGAGCAGGGCTCCCCCGAATGGATCGCGGCCGAGGCGGCGCAGATGGCCGACCGCTCTTCTGCCCAGTGGAGTCCCGCCAACGAGCGCATCGCCCGCCTGGTGCAGGAACTGGGGCCGGAAAACGTCCCCGCCATCACCGTCGTCATCAACCCGGAGACCGGCCAGAGCCAGGCCTACATCCGCAGCGACGCCGGCGCCTGGCAATCCCTGGGCAGCGCGATCTCCCTGGACAGCCTGGGACAGGCGCCCTCACCGGGGCCGGTCACCCCGCCCGAATTCAAAGAGGGTGCCCCTGGCGGCCCCGAACGCGCCGGGTAATGCCGGGTAATGCCGGGTAATGCCGGGTAATGCCGGGTAATGCCGGGTAATGCCGGGTAATGCCGGGTAATGTAGGGGCGTAGCGCCGCTACGCCCCCACGCCCCCACACCACCAAAACGATACATGGAGGATTCCCATGTCCAGCGCCTACGAAACCACCCATTACGCCTGGCAGGGCCTGTGTTCCGAATGGCAAGAGGCCCGCCAGCATTGGAACGACGTCACCGCCGACCATTTTCTTGCCTATTACTGGAACCCGCTGGAGGCGGAAACCGAACGTTTCCAGCAGGCCCTGTACCAGTTGAACGCCGTCCTGGAGGCGGCCCGCAACGTTGCCTGGTACGGATGAGAATGCCAGAGGTCCACAATGCCGTATGATCCGCAACGTCACCATCGGCGGTCTATTCGCCTGCCGGGATATGATTACACCCAACCCGGCGCCTATTTCATTACCATCGTCACCCACCAACGAATGCCGTTGTTCGGCGAAATCGTGGATGGAGAAATGCGGTTGAACGAATACGGCCAAATCGTGCATGCCGAATGGTTCCAGACCGCCGCCGTGAGGCCATATGTGATGTTACATCGCGACGAATTCGTGGTGATGCCCAACCACGTGCACGGGATCATTTGGATTGTGGATACGGATGCCGATGGTAATGACGATGACGTAGGGGCGCAGCGCCGCTGCGCCCCTACCAACCATCCACCCAACCCACGCGCCGTTGGTGGCGTCACGCCCACCAACGTCATCCCCGGTTCGTTGGGCGCCATCGTGCGGTCGTTCAAATCCATCACCGCCAAACGCATCAACGCCCTGCGGGGCACGCCGGGGGCGCCCGTCTGGCAACGCAATTATTACGAACACATCATCCGGGATGACCATGCCCTGGCCCGCATCCGCGATTACATCCAATCCAACCCCCAACGCTGGGCCGACGACCAGGAAAATCCGTTCCGAAATACGAGGAGGTGAACCATGCCCGACCAACCCCTGCCTTCCGATCTGCAGACCGTTTTGCTGGAGGCGCTGCGCGCCTATGAACTGGCCCGCGCCACCCGCCTGCGCGCCGAAGGGGAAGCCCGCGCCGCCCGCCAGGCGCGCGAAGAGGCCCTGCAGGCAGAGGAGACCCGCGCACGCCAGGCCCTGGAGGCCGAACGCCGCGCCGAGGAAAGCGTGCTGCGCGCCGAACAGGAGCGCCTGGGCCGCCTGCAGGCCGCCGCCGACGCCGTGGAAGCCGCCGCCCGCGCCCTGCTGGAAAAGGCCGGCCTGGCCTACATCGCCGGCGCGCCGGCTCCCACGGCCAGCAAACCTGCCGCCCAACTCCGTGCCGACGCCGCCCAGGCCTTCGCCGAGGCGCAGACCGCCTACGCCGACCTGCGCCTTGCGCTGGTGACCCTGGCGCAGGCTCACCTGGAGGCCGGCCGCTGGGAGGAAGCCCGCCGCGTCCTGCAGCCCCTGCTGGAGGATACCCGCGCGCCCCTATACGCCGAAGCCCGCGACCTGCTGGCCGAAAGTTACTACTGCCAAGCGCTGGCTGCATTGGAGGCAGGGCAGTGGGAAGCCGTCCGCCAGGGCTTCGCTGAGGCGCTGAAAGTTAACCCGGCCTACCGCGACGCCGCCGCGCTGGAGCGGGAAGCCCACCTGCGCCCGGCCCGC
>Ga0308310_1001171_pt1 | contig 11740 bp, 6 predicted proteins | sample HotsprSampleMS65_FD_203672 | JGI IMG/M metagenome (GOLD analysis project Ga0308310, IMG submission 203672) | Hot spring phototrophic mat microbial communities from Mushroom Spring, Yellowstone National Park, Wyoming, United States - 20090730_MS65 ...
GGCATCTGGCAAGTTCGGCAACGGCCGTCTGGAAAATTCCTTAAAGCCACGAAAGCCGGGCAAATGGGCAAAAAGGCTCGAAAATAGCCAATTAAGTCAGGTTTGGGTTTGGGGCTTGAACGGGAGGCATATTCTCAGTGGTGACAGCTGTTGGGGCGAATCGCTACCGGCCCTAATATCCTGGCTGCTCGGTGGCTAGAATTTTCGCCATGGTTCGACCCTTTGAGGGGTGGGAGTTCGAAAACGGCTGGGCCCGAGGGTATTTGGCCGCGGTGGAGAAGGGGTGGCTCTCCGTCGGATCCCCTTAAAAATTGGGGGAAATTTCCCGCGTGCAGAGGGGGCTGGAAAGAATTCCGGATTCCCCTGGGTTGCGATCTCTAGAGGAAACGTTGGAAAATAACTGCCCTTGGAATAGCCCGAATAATCGGAGGCTTGAAGGTCGGGAGATTGATTGGTTAATCGTTTTTGACTCGTTTGTGTGCCTGGATGCAGACCTTTTTTGGCACAGTTGAGGGACTTTCATGAAGTAACCCCACCAGCTGTGGAAGGTCCAAAAGATTATTGGCGGACGGATTATTCGGAGGTTAATCCACGGATTATTCGGGGATGGCAAAAGAACAAGTGGGGGTTCCAGAAGTATAATAATTTGGCTCAAGATAATACTTTGGCTCCAGGGTTATGATGTTTTGTGGAGCGATTCGAGCGGTTTAAGCCTGGGGCACAAGACGGCCGATGGCCTCTAAAGAGTAGAAGGCGGCGTAGCTCAGCTGGTTAGAGCAGCGGAATCATAATCCGTCGGTCGGGGGTTCGAATCCCTCCGCCGCCATTTGAGACCACTCCGTAAAAGCCCCCAAGTGGCCTTATAAGATGAGAAAGATCCTTCATATAAGGCCATAAGATGAGAACTAATGGTGAATCCGACACAGCTTTGTCGGATTTATTTTTTGCAAAAGAGACCGAAAGAAATTGAGTCTTCGAGCAAAACCTCTTCCATCCTCTGTTGCATTATGCAACGGAGAACGTTCACCAAGTACCTCAACCTATTTTCTGATCCTCAATCTCCATCGATCGCCGAGGTCCGATCGCTTGCTTGCAAAACCAATGGAGTAACATCACATACTTGGGAGTAACATCACATACTTGTAAGTGGGAAAAGGGCTTGCCTGCAGCCTGGGGCTCCGAATGCCGCGTAAGTTTGTCGGCTTTCTGGCGAAAGTTCCTATTTTGACAGCGATTGTGGCGTGGGGACTCCTCGGGTATCATGAATACACCCGATTCAGGGGGGAAGTCGGATCTAAATGGACGTGAATCCCGCCGAAGGACCTGGAGCTACTCTTTCCCCGTTGGGCTTCGCAACAAACTCCCGGTTTGAGGTCGGCCAGTCTGGATTATGGAAGTGGAGTTAAGAACCAGTTCCGCTCCAGTCCGGGCAAATTTCTTAAAATTATTTGTAGAATGCCCTGTTTTCCCTAGATTGGCTCTCTTACCCAGGACTTCTCGCCATTCCGTTTCGATCCTGCAAAGAATTCACAACTCCCACCGAATTTAGGCACACAACCGCCACTACTTAAACCAACCAAGTCGAACCGTGCTTCTTGGGCCCGCGGATTGTTCGGTGTTTTCCGGTCAATGTTTTTAATGTTGGCACCTGTGAGAGGGCACCTTGACCGGGTGCCGAGAACTCAGAAAACGGATGATGGTCGGGGTATTCCCCGCTATAGTCCTAAGTCCTACCGGCCCAGGTTTAGTGAGGGACTCGGGGAGAGTTTTCAGGTTGCAGCCACGCAAGAGGTGCTTTTTCCCACCTTCTTTATTGGCCGGGGCCTGTGGAGGAGCCTCCTTCCTGGAGCCGTGTTGTTGGGGAATAAATTGCTTGGGGAATCAAAATCAACCGGAAAATCTTATCTCCTTGCGGTTAACACTTACCTCCCTTGTACCTGGGCCCTGAAAAATTCCCGATCGAGGCATCACAACGAGTCTATCCCCACGTTCATACCTGGCCCGTTACTCGGTACAATCAAAGTTCGTGCCGTTACTTTTTGGCGGCCAAACTGCAGGGAAAACCCGAGGCCACCAGGCGGATTTGGCACTTTCCACGAGTAGGGTTGGGACCGTTTTCGGAATTTGAAAACGAAGCCAATCTCGGGACTCAATTCCTTTGGGGACCGATCATACTCACGAAGGCGGGATCGTTTGGGTGGAACGGACCCTTTCGGGGTTGGTGAAGCGATAACCTGGATCGACTGTCCGCCGCCCTGGCCGAGTTGGGACACTTGCGGCTCCTAGCAGGGGAATAGTCAAGATGTGTTCCTCGGTTGGGGGGTGGGAGGGGTAAGAGTGAGGTTCCACTTCTGGGCTTAAGGAACGTTAATTTTTGAAATTGTCAAACGTTAATTTTTGAAATTGTCAAGAAGTGGTTTAGACCCTCTATTGATGCTTCGGGCTTTTACGTGCCCGGAGACACGAACCCGGCATACGCGGTAAATCCGCGTTAGGGATCCGGTTTTTTTGGAAAACCGGGGGTTTATCCGGCGAAATCATTTGCCCATCGCTGGCAACTATAGTGCTGGAAGGGGTAGGAGGTATGGCCAAGAATATGCTGCGGGCCGGCGATGGCTCTGTCGGCGAAGTGGCAAGCCGGGAGGACAGATAAACGTCTCTCTGGCCTCTGGCTTCAATGGGTTAGCTCGCTATCGCTTAAGGGTAATACCGGTTTGCGAAGCTAGGCGGAGGAATTACAGCGAGATGCCACGGTACAACCCAGCGGTTATCGAACCCAAATGGCAGCGATATTGGGAAGAAAACAAGGTCTTCAAGACCCCTCGTCTGCCCACTGGCGCAAAGATGTACATTTTGGATATGTTCCCCTACCCGAGCGGTGAGGGGCTCCATGTGGGCCACCCAGAGGGTTACACGGCGACGGACATTGTAGCCCGGTTCGAGCGAATGCGGGGCAAATGTGTGATGCATCCTATGGGTTGGGATGCCTTTGGGTTGCCCGCCGAACAACATGCTAAGCGGACCGGCGAACATCCTCGAATTGCCACCGAGCGAAATATCGCGACTTTTCGTCGCCAGCTGAAAATGCTCGGATTCAGTTACGACTGGGATCGGGAGATTGCCACCACCGATCCGGAATATTTCCGATGGACGCAATACATCTTTTTGATCCTTTACGACACCTGGTACGATCCGGTGGAGCAACGTGGCCGACCGATTAGTGAGCTGCCAATTCCCGAGGAAGTTCGAGCACAAGGCGAAGAGGCCGTCCGACGTTACCAAGACGAACATCGGCTTGCCTACCAACTGGAGGCCCCGGTGAATTGGTGTCCCGCCTTGGGGACAGTGTTGGCCAACGAGGAGGTGGTGGGGGGGGTTAGCGAGCGGGGCGGACATCCGGTCATTCGGATTCCCCTCCGCCAGTGGATGCTTCGGATAACGGCTTACGCGGACCGGCTGGAAAAGGATTTGGACCTTCTCGATTGGCCGGAAAACATCAAAACGCTCCAAAGGAACTGGATTGGTCGCAGCACTGGAGCAGAAGTGGATTTCTTTATCGGCACGGAACGCTGGCCGGACGGAAAGCCGCCCCAAGAGGTATTCGAAGCATGGCTGGAGGCACGGGCTAAGAGCGGTTACCCGCGGAAACCCGGCCCTGATGTCCTCCGGATCTATACTACCCGGCCGGATACTCTCTTTGGTGCCACTTACATGGTCATTGCTCCCGAACACCCGTTGGTCGACCGCCTTACTCAACCTCAGTACCGAGAGGCCGTCAAAGCTTATCAGGAGCAGGCGGCTCGCAAGAGCGACCTGGACCGGACGGATTTGGCCCGCGAGAAGACCGGCGTTTTCACTGGCTCGTATGCCATTAACCCCGTCAATGGAGAGGCGATCCCGATTTGGGTGGCTGATTATGTGCTGGCTACCTACGGGACAGGAGCGATCATGGCGGTCCCAGCCCACGATACCCGCGACTACGAATTCGCGAAGCAGTTCGGCTTGCCTATCGTGGTGGTTGTCGATCCGGGCGACCAACCGCAAGTGGACCGCCAGGCGGTGCTGGAAGGCCGGGAATGTTTCACCGGCGACGGGACTGCTGTTGCCTCGGGGAAGTTCACCGGTCTGCCTACACCCGAATTTAAGAAGGCGATCACCGAGGATCTAGCTCGGCGTGGCTTAGGCCGGTTTGCCGTAAACTATCGTCTCCGCGATTGGGTTTTTAGCAGGCAGCATTTTTGGGGCGAACCCTTCCCGGTTTTGCATGAACTTGACGAAAACGGGAATCCCACGGGCTGGGTCCGGCCACTTGATCCGAAAGACCTTCCTCTGGATTTGCCCCCCCAAATGGAATTTGATGCCCACCACGACAAACCGGAGCCGCCCTTGGAGAAGGCACCTCCCGAGTGGTTGTATGTCACCATTGACGGAAAGCGTTACAAACGGGAGACAAATACCATGCCCCAGTGGGCTGGCTCCTGTTGGTATTACCTGCGTTTCCTGGATCCCGACAACAACGAAGCTATGGTGGATCCGGAAGTCGAGCGGGCCTGGATGCCGGTAGACCTCTATGTGGGTGGGGCAGAGCACGCCGTGCTTCACCTCCTTTATGCTCGTTTTTGGCACAAGGTGCTTTATGATCGCGGCCTGGTAAGTACCCCCGAGCCATTTATGAAACTCGTTAATCAGGGGATGATTTTGGGGGAGGTCGAGTACACCGCTTATCAGGACGCCGAGGGCCGCTGGGTCAGTTACGATATCGTAGAGGATAATCCGCACTCCTATAAGCCTGTAAAGTTGACAAGCGATCAGGTGGAAAAATGTGGCGATATTTTTGTCTTAAAATCTGATCCGACGATTCGGGTGGAGGCTCGGGCCTACAAAATGTCGAAAAGCCGGGGGAATGTCATCAACCCGGACCAAATCGTGGCCGACTACGGTGCGGACACCCTGAGGCTTTATGAAATGTTCATGGGCCCGCTCGAAGCCGTCAAACCATGGAGTATGGAGGGGGTTAACGGAGTTCGCGGTTTTCTCGACCGGGTTTGGCGGATGATCATTGACGAACGGGCCGAGCAGATGCAGCTCCATCCCGCGGTGCAAGAGGGGGAACTCACCGACGCCCAAAAGCGGGTGCTCCACCGCACCATCAAGGCTGTCACGGAGGATATTCAGCAGATGGCATTCAACACGGCCATTGCTCGGATGATGGAGTTCGTCAACTTCTTTCTAAAAGAAGAGATTCGACCGAAAAAGGCGATGGAAACCTTCGTGCTCCTCCTTTCTCCCTTTGCTCCTCATATTGCGGAAGAGCTTTGGGCAGCCTTGGGGCACGAAAAGACCTTGGCTTATGAGCCGTGGCCCACATACGACGAAGCTTATTTGAAGGAACTGGAAATTGAAATCCCCGTGCAGATCAACGGAAAACTCCGTGCCCGGATCATGGTGCCCTCCGAGGCGGATGCCGCGGTGATCGAGGCGACGGCCCGGAGTAGTCCGCGAATCGCTCAACTGTTAGAGGGGAAAACGATCCAACGGGTGATTGTGGTTCCTGGCCGCATGATCAATTTCGTCGTCCAGTAAGGGTGCAGCCGAGGGGGTTTCTTGGGGTGCCTTTAGGTCGAGATCTTCGGCATATCATAGTCGAGAGTTTGCAGGAAGATGGGTTCGGGCGAGAACTTAGGGAAAACGGGTCTGGTTTTCGATGAGATTTTTCTTCGCCACCGCACCACCCCAGGCCATCCGGAATGCCCGGAGCGGCTTTTGGCGATTCGCGATTCCTTGCGGGCGGCAGGTATATGGGACAAGTTGGAGCTAATCCCGGTTCGACCGGCGGAACGCGAGCTGGTGGAGTTAGTTCATGAGAGTCCCTACATTGACCGCGTTGCCGCACTCGCCGCCAAGGGTGGGGGATATTTGGATAGTCCGGATACCCCAATTTCTGCCGACTCTTTTCATGTGGCACTTTGTGCCGTGGGAGGATTGATCGAAGCCGCAGAGCGAATTCTGGCAGGGAGTATTGACAATGCCTTTGCGGCGGTTCGTCCCCCGGGGCACCATGCCTTGCCAGATCATGCGATGGGGTTTTGCCTCTTTAACAATGTCGCTATTGTTGCTCGATATTTGCAGCGTCAGCATGGGCTGGAACGAATCCTCATCGTCGATTGGGATGTACATCACGGCAACGGCACCCAGGCCATTTTCTATGACGATCCGAATGTCCTTTACTTCAGTATTCATCAGTATCCGTTCTACCCGGGAACGGGTTCCCGTCAGGAACGAGGCTGGGGGGATGGCCTGGGGTTTACGATCAATGCTCCGGTCCCTGCCGGAACTGACGAGCAAACTTGGTTGTCTGCGTTCCGTGAACACCTGTTGCCGGTGTTAGAGCATTTCCCACCCGATTTTGTGTTGATTTCCGCCGGCTTCGATGCCCACGAGTTGGATCTTCTTGGTCGGCTAGGGGTGACGACCGAGGGGTATGCGGAGGCTACCCGAATTGTGAAAGAAATTGCAGATCGTTTTGCGGGCGGTCGGCTCCTGTCGGCTTTGGAAGGAGGCTATCACTTGGGGGCTTTGGGAGCCTCGGTAGCTGCTCATGTTGCCGTTCTGCTCAACGCCCCTACAGCTGTGCGGGAACAGGGGAAGGAAGGTTCGGAATAAGCCGAATTCCGTAGACTCGAGGAGGAAAGTTTTTTAGCCTGCCAGCAACCTCCCGAATTTCAGCACCGGCCAAAACCGGAAGGATTCGGCTCATGCCTTGGGCTCGGTGAGAGCAGGACATCTTTTCAACCGGCTGGAATCCCGATCTTTAACCTTACCCGTGGGAATCGTCGGAAGAAGGAAAGTTCGTTTCCGGGGCCCTATTCCGATGGTGGTCTTGGGTTGGTGGTCCTCTGGGGCAAGTCCGATGGCCGAGCAAAACGTCACTGCCGACGGGTTCCCTGCAGCTTTGTCTTGGCTGCTATGGCCTCTTCAACTACGGTCCGACTTCCCCCCTTTCGGCCACTGGATATTGCCAAATCCAAAAGGTGATTGGCGGGTGTGAATTTCCCTACCTGGATGGCATCGAATGCTGCCTTCAAGGCGGCCTGGGCCAGCTCCCGATGGACGTCCGGACGGCTATGGATCCCTGCCACCTCCTGTAAGGCAGCAAGGATTTCTTGGGTTCGGTCGCTTCGGCGTGCCCGGGCTTCAGCCTCCACACAACTTAAAACAAGAGGAATATCCCCCGCTTCCACGGCTAGCCGGCGGGCCTCCGTGATCATGGCGTTTGTTAGCTGGAGATCTGCCTGGCCTGTCTGGGCTAGCTCCATCAGTCGTCGAGCAAGTCGCGACTTCGCCGCCGGCGTAGTTGCCCCTTCGAATTCTGCTGCATAGAGCTCTCGAATTTTCTCAACAGGGGTCTCCGACTGGGAGGATGCTCCGGGTGGCTTCGTGGCAGAGGAAGTCTGCGAATTAGAACGTGTTTCTGGGGTGACCCCACCCACAGCCGCAGCCACTGCCTGTTGACGTTCGGGGGCAGAACCAGGCTCCAAAAAGTCGCCCAAGCTACTAGGATCGAAGAAGGCCGGCAGCTCCAGGATCATATCCCCGGGGTCTAAGCCTGCTGCCATCGCCTCCAGGAGAAGCAGCCGCGATTTTTCCCGATCGCCCTTGGGTTCGATCGCCAAATAAATGGCCAGGACTACCTTGCTCTGGGGATCTTTCTTGAAAGCTTTCCACGCTAGCTCTTGCACCAGAATCGGAGGAATCTTTCGCACGGGATACGTTACGACCCGGCCTGCCACTTTAAGGGTGAGCTCTTTGGTAGAGGATTCGACCACGATGACCTCCGTTTCTGCTACCGGAATGACGTGGGTAGGAGGCAGCCGGCCTACGATCGCTTCCATGACACGCCAAAATTCCTCCAAAGCCTGACAAAGAGCCAACCAGCGAGCAATCTTGGCTTGATCGACTGGGTCCCGAAATCGCTCCAGGGCTTTTTGCAAGGCCGTCTCGGCCGAGGCAGTCTCATGCCGCTGCAATGCCTCCCGGGCTAACTCCAAAACTGGAAGCAGTTCTTGGCTCACCTTACGAGGTGAGGAAATTGAACGGACAACCGAGCCCGCCGGGGCGGAATTGTTGCCTTCGGACTCCCTTCCGCGCGAGGGGGCAGCAGGTGGTGAAATGCTGCGTGATGTCTGGGAGGGCTCGCTCGGGCCGCTTGAGCCGGACGGAAGGCTTTCCGCCTTCTGGGTTGGGCGAGATTGTTCCACACCAGCCGGATCCGCCTGGAAGGCCTCAGGAAGCACAGTATGTTGGGTGGCATTGGTAATCGAGGAGATTAAGTCGTGTGTGAGAAGGCCTTCCTTAGTTTTTCCTTCAGGCTGAGATGGCCGGTTGGCCCGCGAGGCGTGAAAAGCCAAAGGAGCTCTATCTGCAAGCAGAAAGATCAGGTAGATTGCCAACCCGATCACCAGCAGGTAAAGACCTGCTACCAGCACTCGAAGAGCCTGAAGAACTCTCCACAGGCGAACTGAGCGAACGCTGCCCCCTAAGTCTTTTCCGTACACGGAAGCCTCCTCTCGGTGTGGACCCATGGGACCAAAGGCTCGCCGTCGAATTTTCGAAAGGCAGTCGGTTTTGTCTCACCCCATCCGTACTGACTTGGCACTTCAAAGACGTGTAGCCTACGGGAGGTCTGCCCAAGCTCCAAAACGCGCGCCTTCTGGGCTAGAGTACCAACGCCTCGTTCTTGCGTCAATACAGGAGACGGCGGTTGATCCGCGAAACGGCTACTGGAAGGAACAACCGGCGAATCGGCTGGGACATGCTTGAGACCGCCCGAAGACTCCGGGAAAGGAATCCGTTGGATTCATTCTTCCGGGCCGGTCGGACGTACCGCCGGAGTTTTGATCGGACTTCCGAGTTCTCTGTGGGAGCAGTTCGCCAGGGTTGCTGAGGGGAAGCTTCGCAGCAGGAGGACCCGGTTATTGAAGCCTGAGCCGCTATGCTTCATTTACCGACAGTTGGCGGGCCAAGACAGGGTTACCAAAGTCGTTCATAACACCTCGGTGTTCCTATTTACGGTCGGTCCTACCGTAGGAAGCAACTTGCCAGGTAGCCCGGAGCCACTGCGGGAAATGGGTACTGATTCCGTACATCCGCGGGTAGATACCCTCCTCTACTACGTGGAGCTCACCTGTGTCAACTGACTCCGTGCATCCGGGGGTAGATAGGTTTCCCTCACCCAAGGCGATGGCACGGTTTTATACCCTGGCGGAGGCAGCGGGACGATGGTTGCCCGCCGGAAAAGCCGTTGGCCCCAAATGCTTCCGTGCTGAAAAAATAAGCAGCCCGGTGCACGCCCATCGGGTTAAAAGGCTCGCTTTTCCGGAGGTTTTTTGCACAACCTCAACTTTGGAACCAAATGCTTAGAAAAGCGGAGTGGCGAAAAAATTGATCGACAGGAAGGTGGTAGTCATGGGAAAACAGCTCTCCGTCGGCAGGGTGGTTTGGGCAGGCAGGAGGTACTTGGCCCCAAAATCAGACCCGCTTTCAAACTGGAGAGCCGAGCATGAAAGTCGGTGAATCCGGGCAGAGGTTTGTGGAACCGAGTCTCGAGGAGCTACAGCACTGCCCGGCCAGGACCCGGGGCCCGCGATCCTCTTTTAACGTACAGCTTTCAAGGTACCCCTGCTACTTTTTCCGGGCAGAGCCTAACCGATTGCTTGCACGGCCCGTCCGGCAGCTATGGAATCCGGCCGACAAACTTGGCCGACTGTATCGCCAATTCCAGCAGAGGGAAAATCGGTCGAATGGAGGGAGAAAATAGAGAGAAAGCATGTGGGGGAAAAAAGTTTCCGCAGTGCTCCGGCGAGGTATACCACCGGCCGAGATTGCCTGGGAACGTCCCACCGGTATGGTAGATGTTCCTCCTTCCGGATAACCTAGCCACGATGCTTGCAAAAATAGAGCAATCTTCGAATCGCCAACAAATTCCACAGCAATCTTCGAATGGCTAGCAAATTCCACGCGGTATTCAGCCCCCGGCCAACAGGAAGCACTTATGCCTCCTAGGGGAATGACAACCATGCCCGCCCAGCGGTATTTCATCCTGCCGGAGTGGTCTCAAAATGGAGGGTTCCGGTTTGCGAAGAGGCGGGAAAGTCTCAGAGAGTTAACGAATGGTCCATAATGCCGGAAAGGGTGCGGGCCGGTCTGAGGCAAACAGGTCTAAGCCAAAAGCTCCTCTTCTTACCTCTTCTTACGGTTTCTGGGGCTTACCTCTTCTTACGGTTTCTGGGGCATGAACAAATCCGACAAACATTGCGTCGGATTCCCCGTAAGTCCTGATTTTGGGGGGTGTTGCACTGGATTTACGAAGATTTTTGAAACGCGCCCGGCAGGATTCGAACCTGCAACCGTCGGATTAGAAATCCGATGCTCTATCCTTTGAGCTACGGGCGCACTAGTCCTCGGTCGATATGCCTGTGTCTAAAACGGTTTTTTGCCGGCTGCAAGGCCAAATATTAGCCAAATATTAGCTTTTTGGATTCCTACAAATGTTATCCAAGTGTTAGGTTTTTGAAATCCTCGGAGAACTTAGGATTCAAAAGATTAAATTTAGGTGGTTGATTACCTTTCCATTTGTCGGGCTAAATATGGTCATCCTGGGAGATTTTCTCAAAGTTTAGAGCGAACTTGCTCCGAGCTACCCTGCTTTCCGTCCGATCCTTGAAAATCCGCTCTCGAAACCTCAGCTCCAAATCCGGTTTTGGAACCTGACCTCAAAATTGCTTGCTTCAAAGATTCGCTGTTTCCTCCAAAAATCCGCTCTCGTAACCTGACGTCGAAATTCCCTCCTTATTGCCTCCCTCGCGGGATGCACGCCTTACCATTGCCTCCCTTGCCGGACGCACGCCTAATCTTCCCCCTCTCGCCAAACGCACACCTAACCGCCTGCCCCCCCGACTACTGCAGCCCTTGTTGGATCCCGCTCGAATAAAGCTCAATGGGGTGGAAGGGGGGGAGCCGCCGTTTGGATCGCGATTTACGAACACCAGCTCGGATATCGCTTGGTCGAAAGTGTTAAGACCTCGTGGGAACTCGGAGGACTTTCCAGCGTGGAGACTCCAACGATTTTCCAAGTGTTGCCCGTCGCTTAGTTTCACCCCGTTCGTTATCCAGACAGTATTCCGGAAACCAAATCGGAGTTATCCCGCCAGTATTCCGGACCCAACCTCCAATCTGTGTATTACTCGGCACCCAAAAAATGTATTACTGGTAAATTGCTCGGCACGCAAAAAAGTGCGAAATCCCAAAGTTCAGAGCCGGACTGGTTGATTATTTTCCCGTGTGTGTACCTAGCACATTCTCCTCCTGAGACATTCTTCGGAGTATCCAGGGAATTATTCAGGAGTCCCGTCTGGATTTTGGCCAGGATTCCCAGAACTGCTCGGCACAAGTTTCTGGCTTCTGCAATTCCCGGTGAATGTGGCGTGCGATCGCAAAGCAACACCTTTGGCGTTGTGCGGGCAGGAACTTCTTTACCGGCGGGTTAACGCTGTAATAACCAAAACTTATGAATCGTCTGGAACGTACTAAGCTTCAGATAATGTCGATTCCTTAGCAAATTAATGACCTTCTAATTTCACAAGTCAATTAATCACCTTCCAATGTCACAAGTTTCTTGCAGAATTCTAGTCGTTTTGCCGTCGGTTCGGCCGCCGGTCGAGAGCTCCGCGGGAAAGTCCGT
>Ga0308310_1001180_pt1 | contig 11689 bp, 17 predicted proteins | sample HotsprSampleMS65_FD_203672 | JGI IMG/M metagenome (GOLD analysis project Ga0308310, IMG submission 203672) | Hot spring phototrophic mat microbial communities from Mushroom Spring, Yellowstone National Park, Wyoming, United States - 20090730_MS65 ...
GGGCTTCCAAGGCTTCGTCGTACCTGTTCCTCTTCATGTTCACCTCCCTTCACCTATTGGCTGGGCGGCTCCAGGAGGAGCCGCCCGTTTTTGTTCATCCCAGGAAGGTCGGGTTTAGCAGGCCGAGGGCCACGTAGGCCTCTTCGGGGGTGAGGCGGCCGCGTCCCCAGTCCCGCACGGGGGTCCAGATTCCTTCCCGCTTGAGGTCTTCGGCCCACCCCCTCCAGGAGTCCCACCGCGGCACCCGCGCCGCGAGTCCCGGCCCCAGGACCAGGTACTCTTCTTCCGGGGAAATCGCCAGGAGCACGGGGCGTGTGAACCGGAGGGAAGGGGGCGGTGTCATCTCCACCACGGCGAACACCCCCTCGGGGAGAGCGCCGTAGACCGGGGTCAGTTCGGCACGCCGACGGGCCAGGTCCTCTTCCCGGATGTAAGGACGAAGAGCCCGGGCCACGTGCAGAGGGCGCATCCACCCGTCTTCCCCCGAAGAGGTGTCCCCATACCGGGTGCGCCGGGCGTAGGCCCGCTCAAACCGGTACGCCAGAAGCCCCGGGTACCACCCGAAGACTTCTCCCCGGGTGGTCCGGGCGGCGTACCGGTAGTTTCGCGCCACATTCCCCCCGTGAAACCGGTAGCCCAAGAGCTTCCCGGGGGAAGCCACAAACTTCTCCAAGGCCCAGCGTACCTCACCCTCCGACACCAGGCGAACTTTAGCGTCCCGCTGGGCCTTGTCAAGCGCCTTGAGGACTTCCTCCAGGACGGTTTCGCGAGTGTTCTCGTCAAACCTCTGGACGTTCACGAAAACCTCCCAGGATTTCCGCGGCCATGTGGCGGGCATCGGGTCCCCGCACCTCCTTCTGGTACTGGAGGGCGTGGCCGCGGTAGATCTCGTAGAAGAGCCGTTCTTCCCCGGGATAGTAGGCCACGGAGAAGCGGTCTCCCCTTACCCCGGCCCACTTGAAGAGCGCGGGCTCTTCCCAGGTGATCTCCCACCGCACCTCCCCGGTGGGAGACAGGGGCCAAAAGCGCCTTCCGAAACGCACCCCGGGGACGGGGAAGTCGGGCTCGGGGTAAAACCAGACTTCCACCCCCTCGGGGACATCCCCCAGGTCGGTGAAGACCTGGGGGTGGGGATTCCCGGGAGTGTAGAGGGCGTAGACGGGCTTTGTCATCGCTCACTCCTCTTCGGGTTCCTCATCTTCTGCCGGAGAAGCGTTCTCAAGGTCGGCCAACATCTCTCGGAGTTCCCGGAGGGCTCCGGGAGTAATGCTCCCCCCTTTGAGGGGCACCCACTTCTTGGGGAGTTCATAGAGGTAGCGGCCCACGCCGAACTTCACCGCTACCCGCTTGAAGGCATCGGAGAAGGCGGACTTTAGGTCCTCGCCCTCCCCCACGTCTTCCTTGGTGATTCCCAAGACGGTGAGGCGGCACAGGACCTCCACCTTGCGAACGCCGTCCCGCTCCCGGTCGGTGAGAACGGTGTAGGTGTCGTGCCACCCGTCCAGGCCCACCACCTCGTCCAAACGGGCCGCCACGGTACGCGCGTCCACATAGGCCACGGCAAGCCCCTCCTTCCGGTCCTGGGACCACCTCTGAACCTTCCACCCCACTTTCTCCGGAGGGAAGGGCCGGGACAACTCACGGGCCACCGCTTCCAGGTCCTTGCTCTTCTCTACCTTGCGCATCTTTACCTCCTTTCACTTCTCTATCTTCACCTATTGGCTGGGCGGCTCCTCTTGGAGCCGCCCGTTTTTGAAAAACAGATAAGCGCCGCAATCATTTAAGCGTGTATTTATCAAGCTAGTTGGAGATTGGAGCGCAATCTTGGTCAGTTTGTTGCGCTCCTTCACTTGGGAATCTTGACAGAGAGTCGTTACTTAGAAAGACCACCCGCAAAGGGGGGGTTCGGAGAAGCCCTTCTTTATCGCATTTGCGGAGGTTCATCGTTATTTAGAAAGACCACCCGCAAAGGTTTCCCCCCATTCTCAAGGGATTTGCGGAAGTTGCGGAGGTTGCGGAGGTTGATCCGCACTCTCAGAAAAATCGAGGGGGGGTACCGGGGGTAGTCTAAAGAGTGCTTGGATTACATTAAGGACTCGGTGCCTTATTGGAAGTTTAGTCTAGGGGACTCAAGGAGGGGTTAGCGGTCGTCCCAGAAGTCTCGGAGTTTGCGGGTGCGGGACTCGTGGTACTTGAGTTTCCTGAGGGCTCTTTTTTCGATTTGGCGGACGCGTTCTCTGGTTACGCCGAGACGCTTTCCCACTTCTTCGAGGGTGTGTTCTCGGCCGTCGATGAGCCCTTTTCGGAGCTTCAGCACCATAGCTTCCCGCTCGGAGAGGTGAGAGAGGGCTTTCTCCAGCTCTTCGGATAGGAGGTTCTGGGTCGCCGCTTCCACGGGGGAGGGTAGACGTTCATCGGGGATGAAGTCGCCGTAGAGGCTTTCTTCTTCCTCGCCCACGGGGGTTTCCAGGGAGATGGGTTCCTGGGCGAGCTTTAGGATTTCCTCTACTTGCTTGGCATCCCAATCGGGACCCATGGCCTCGGCGATCTCCTCGTAGGAGGGTTCCCGGCCCAGTTCCTGCTGAAGCTGTCCCGCGGTGCGGGAGAGCTTGTTGACGGTCTCCACCGTGTGGACCGGGAGGCGGATGGCGCGGGCCTGGTCGGCGATGCCCCGGGTGATGGCCTGGCGGATCCACCAGGTGGCGTAGGTGGAGAACTTGAAGCGGCGCTTGTAGTCGAACCTCTCCACCGCCCGCATGAGGCCCCGGTTACCTTCCTGGATAAGGTCAAGGAAGGCCAGGTGCCGATTGTGGTACTTTTTGGCGATGGAGACCACCAACCGCAGGTTGGCCTCGATGAGGTGTTGTCTGGCCGTCTCTCCTTCCCGGGCGATGTGCAGGTAGCGCTTGAGTTCCTTGGGGAGGCTTTTCAGCCTCCCGTCCACCTCCTCAACCGTCTTGGGGTCCAGTTTCTCCTTGAGGCCGGGAATCTTTTGCATCCGGACCGCGCCCAGGATCTTGGCCCGCACCACTTCCTGAACGAGTTCTTGGTCCAGGCCCGTGGCCTCGGAGAGCTTCTTGATGGCCTCCATGCCCTCCTGCACCTTCCTGGCCAGGTCGATCTCCTCCTCCAGGGTGAGGAGGGGCACCTGGCCGATCTCCTGGAGGTACTGGCGCACGGAATCGGAGGTGGAGACCTTAGGAAGGGGAAGCTCGTCCTCTTCCTTTTCCGAAAGTTCCTCCTGAAGAAGATCGGCCTCAAGATCGGCCAGGTCCTCCGGCTCGGGTTCCGAGGCCAGAAGCTTGGGGTCAGGCTCGGGGAGGTCCTGGATGTCCAGGAAAGGATCGGGTTCCCTAACAGGCCTTTGCACTTCCACCTCCTTGACAGAATCTACCTTAGTGTAAGCTGCGGTTCATTTGGGACAGGGACCCCAAAGGTGTAGACGGGTTGCATTTCCCGGTCGTAGCCGACGAGGACGGGCTGGTAGCCCCGGAGGGAGGCGTAGACGAGGGCCACCAGGGCCAGGTGGATGTCTTCGTAGATTTCTTCCCCGTCCTCGGTGAGCACGCCGTACAGGTGCACGCCCTTTCTCACGAATTGGGCTTCGTCGATCACCGAAACTTCGCCCCCGTACACTTCCAATTCGCCGTTCAAACGCCTCAAGACTATCGGTGTCATTCTTCACCTCCAGAGAGAAGGACGACTTGGCCCCCGGGTTGGACCCGGGGGCCGAAACCCGGGAAGGTCTTCAGTCGCTTTCGGCGAGGAATACTGTCCCTCGCCAGCTTACAAGCAACCCGTAATGCCCGTGCGCAAGCCCCCGGTATTCGGCTAGAACGCTGGTCTCGTATCCGGGGAGGTCGGGCACGCGCCTAAGGCCGATCTTTACGCTGTACTTTAGGGAAGGAGGGATTGTCCAAGCCTCCCCCTTCTCGGCGGCCTCTTCCGCCAGCCTCTTCAAGTCTTCCTCACTACCCCAGACTCCCCCGGTCAGGCTTCGCAACGAAACCCAGGGGTTTTTGAGATTCGCCCCGCTCCACAGGGAGTCGGGCAAGGGATAGTCTTCCTTCCATCCCTTCTCGCCCAAAAACCGGTAGGCGTGTTCCGGGTTGCCTTCTATGCCTATAGCCGCCTTGAGCCCTTCCAGGTAACCCAAGGCCTCCTGCCAAACCATCGGGTTCAAGTCAGAATCGGCTACCCGGAAAAACTTGAAGACGTTTTCCACGCTTCGGGGCAACTTGGGTTTCTCCACCATTTTTCCTCCTTTCTCCGGTTTTCCTAGGGAATCTCGTCCCCGTGCTCGTGGGCGGTCTCCAACCAGAGCCTCCGGGCCTCCTCCAGGTTGGCCAGGGCTTCTTCCGGGGAGTCCCCCACGGCCACACACCCCTTCAGGTCTGGGTGAAGAGCGGTGTAGCTCCCCTCGGGTTCAACCACCAGGAGCACGGGGTACTTCAGGCTCAGATAGCAGTCCAAGAGCTTTCGCATCCTTCACCTCCTTCACTGTTCGCTCCAATCACTCCAACTTCTACCGGCACGCCACCGGTGCCGCCCTCGGGAATCCCGGCGCTTCCGCCGCCGATTCCGGTGCGCCCCGGCCCCAGAACGAGTCTTTAGCCGGGTCAACTCCGCCTGATCCCAAAGAGGCATCCGCCGCATCCCTCATCACCTCCTACACCTTAGAGATTCATGAGACCATTCATGAGACGCTAGTTCGGGAAATCACTCACTATATAGCGCTTCTATTAGAGAGGCGATCAACCTCCGCAACCTCCCGCAAACCCAGAAAAACCCCCTTCCACACGGGGAAAACCTTTGCGGGAGGTTTTTCCAAGTTACGATGAACCTCCGCAAATGCGATTATTATCGGCTTCTCTGACCCCCCTTTTTCCGGGCATTTGCGGGTGGTCTTTCTAGAAAACGCTCTCTTGCTATTTCTTCCAAGTGAACTCGGCAAACAAGCGTTCACATCTTTCTAATCCGGTTTCACCTCCCTCTAATCTTTCCTCGCCGATTTACCCTTTTGGGTGTTTGTGTGGGTTGGGGTGGGTAGGGGGTGGTAGGGAGTGGTAGGGTGGGGTGTGGCCATGTACTCATCGATTCGCATCTTCTCTCCTAGAAGGGGAGTGGGCCGTAGACGGCCATGTCGGCTACTTTTTGGGCCTCTTCCGAGGGGAGTTTAGCCCGTCGAGCATTCCGGTAGACCTGGACCCACTCCCTAAGTTCCTCCTCTTCGTGGGGGAACCGGGGGCGGAGGTCGTAGGCTTCCAGGTGGGGTTCTTCGTAGACAGGGTAGACCACGCCTGCTCTGTTGCACTCGGGGCAGACCTCCCACTCGGTGGGCCAAAGCCGTCCGAAGGCTCCGAGGCCTACCGGGACTGCTCCTTTCCCGGAGCACACCGGGCAAGTGTCTTCTTTGAGCCACTTTTCCCTTATCCGGGGCATAAGTGTTTCCTCCTTGATCAGAGCGGTTCATTTGGGGCAGGGGCCCCAAAGAGGATTAGTCGGATGATGTGGCCGTGGTACAGGAGGGCCACTTCCGGCTTCCCCGTGTCAGGGGCCGCTTCCAGGACGGAAACTTCCAGCTTGCGCCCCTTGGGCACAAACAACAGGTTTCCGTTGTCCCCGGGAATCAGAAGGTCTTCCAGGGCCTTGTAGACCCTCCGGTGCCCGAGCACCTTCTTGTAAGCCCGTTTGCTTGTCAGTCTTAGCATACCGCCTCCTTTGCCTTGACATCGCGCGAGGTGTGTGCTACGCTAGTCTTGGTCCTGGATACCAGGCCAGGCCGGATACCGGCTAGTGTGCTGGGAACCAGCCACGGTTTGGGGGCGGGGGAAACCCCGCCCCCTAGCTCACTTGGGCAGTCCCTCCAGGGGCTCCATTGCCAGAAGCTTTTCGCCCAGGAACAGGGTGTGGTGGAACTCTATTCTTCCTCCGTGGTCCCAGCCGATGTCCGAGAAGACACCCAGCGGCATCTCCTTTGTTTCGCGGGACCCACCCAGGAGGAGGATGACGGCTCGCCCCGGTCGCTCGTTGATGATGTGCTCCTTGTCAAGGGGAAAGCCCTTAGCCCGCCAGGCCATGTCGGGGACGGCATCTGCGAGGTCGTCCCAAAGTTCTCCATCCACCTCGTAGGCCACGACTACCGCCTCGCTGAGGACCCGGGCCGCTTCCAGGACCCGGCCCTCCCGGTAGAGGGCGTAGGCCCGGCGGGCGGGCTCCTCCTCCACCAGGACCAGGAAGGTGTAGTCCCCGTTCTGGTCGAGGAAGCACAGCCAGTTCTCGCGAGTCTCGCCTATCATCTTCATCGGCCACCTCCTTCATCCACGCCCGAGGGGTGGGGAAAACCCCCACCCCATGGGTTTTCTTGGCATACCCGGGGGGACTCGAACCCCCAACCGCCGGTTTTGGAGACCGGTGCTCTACCGATTGAGCTACGGGTATACGCGTGCCGGGGGCGGGAAAGCCCACTCCTCTCTACTCTTCCTCCACTTCCAGGTCTGCTTCGTTTACCTCGTAGACGGAGCGCACCTTTCCCGTTCCTTCACACTCTGGGCAGGTGGTCCATTCGAGGGACGGGGGTTGGCCGAAGAGCCAGATGGTCGTCAGGATTTCGCCTAGTCCCTCGCACTCGGGGCAATCCTGCTCAATCCTGACCTTAACTTTGCGCCCCACGCTTCACCTCCTCACGGTTCTACCTCGCTTTCCGTCTGGCCGCCTTCTTGTCCGGAGTGGACCCTCGGGGTTCCCGGGAGGGTCAACCCCACCAGGTTTACCAGGGTCTCCACTTCCCGCACCCGGGCTTTGGCCGCCTCCAGGCGAAACTTGGCCCGGGTCAACACCTCTTCGGCTTCCAAGAGGGCCTGGAATAGTTCGGCGTAGAGGGAGCGGGCCTTGGCCTCCCGCTCTTCGGCGTTCTTGCCCGCCACCTCCCCGGTCGTGATTCCTCGGGCGATGGCCGTTTCCAGGGCTTCCTTGGCCCGGCGGTGGCGGATGGTGGCCTCCAGGGTTTCTTCTAGAGCCCGTCTCAGGTTTTCGTAGGCCTCTCTGATCTCGGTCTCCAGCATTTAGTCCTCCTTCGCTTCCAGGTCCGCTTTATCCACTTCGTAGACGGAGTAGACCACCCCCGTTCCTTCACACTCGGGACAGGGAACCCACCTGAGGGGCGGGAGTCGGGCGAAGAAGCCCATAGGTGCCAGGACTTCACCCGAACCTCCGCACTCGGGGCAGTCTTCCTCAATCCTGATTCTGACCTTAGCCACGGTGTACCTCTTCCGCTTGGTCGTCCCTTTGCATGTTGTGGGTGAATCCGATGCTCAGGCGTTTCTCAACGGCGATGACCCAAGGGTCTTCGGTTTTGGCGTGGTCTTCCCAGGTGAAGACCACCCAATGGGCTCCCTGAGCTTCGTGTTTTTCTATGAAGCGGCGCATGGCGGGGATGTTGTGGAGGTCTTCGGTGAGGGTTTTGTCGGGGTAGATGGCCTGGGCCGTTACGGGAAACTTTGGGTTGAGGTCTCTGATTTTCATCTTTCACCTCTCACCTCTCACCTATTGGCTGGGCGGGGGCTTCTGCCCCCGCCCGTTTTGGTTTAGAAGGTGTTGGTCGGGGTTTGTTCGGGGTTTAGAAGAGGTCGGCCAAGTCGGAAAGTACGGCGGTGGCTTCGCCCTGGAAGCCCACCCGGGGATTGTAGTGGAGGGTGCGGGTGGGGGTTTCCTTGACGAAGCGGGAGGGGCTGGCGGGTCCGCGGTCTCCTACCCGGTAGAGGCTGAGGTACACATTCTCCCTGGCCCGGGTGAGGCCCACGTAGTAGAGGCGGCGTTCTTCTTTGAGCGGGGCGGGGTCTGTGGCGGAGTTTCGGGTGGCCCGCCAGATTGGGAAGAGGCCTTCTACCAGGCTGGGCATGAGGACCACTTGGAACTCGAGGCCTTTGGCGGCGTGGTAGGTCATGAGCTTGACCTTACCGCCGCTCTCTTCCACTTCATCGAGGGAGTCTTGGAGGAGGATGTCGTTGAGGTAGGTTTGGAGGTCGCCTTCTGGGGTGTGGGCCGCGAAGGCAAAAAGCGTGTCTACGGCTTCCTTCACGTTGCTCCACCTTTCCCAGGCGATCTCTTCCACCCCCTCGGCGAGGTAGAGGAAGTAGGGCCAGAGGGTCTTTCGGTGGGAGTCGAACACCCCTTCCACGGCCACCGCCAGTTCCCGGCCTTTGAGCTTCGCCGCGGCCTCCAGGTCGTTCAGGAAGTCCAGGGTTTCCCTGGCCTCTTCCGGGTACTTTCCTGTGCCCACGGCCTTAGCCGCCCTCTTGGGGCCCATGTTGGGTACCAGGAGGGAGAGGAGTTCTATCTTGGCTTCAGGGTCTCCGGTGGCCGCGGTGAGGGCGGTGAGGTAGAGCCGCACTTCTCGGCGTTCCCAGAAGCTTCTTCCCCCCACGATCTCGTAGGGGACCTTGAGTTGGCGGAGTTTGGCCTCGTAGAGCCGGGTTTGGGCCAGGGTGCGGAGGAGGACGGCGATCTCTTCTGGGGGAGTGCCGTTTCGGATGTGGTAGCTCGCCGCCTCGGCCACGAAAAGTGCCTCGTCGTCCCGGCTTTCGGCGGTTACCAGTTGGGGGAGTGGTCCTTCTCGGAGGGCCTGGAGGGGAAGGTCAACCTCCTGGTTGTTCCTGATGACGGTCTTAGCGGCTTCCACGATCCCCCGGTGGGAGCGGTAGTTGACGGGGAGTTGGTACACCGCGCTGTAGGGGAAGTGTTTGCGGAACTCCAGGATGAGGCGGTAGTCCGCTCCGCGCCAGGAGTAGATGGCCTGGTTGGGGTCCCCGACGGCCACGATGTTCTCCTCTGGGCCGAGGAGGAGCCGGAGGAGGTGGAATTGCACCAAGTTGGTGTCCTGGTATTCGTCTACCGTGAGAAACCGCGCCCTCTCCTGCCAGCGGGCGCGGACTTGAGAGTCGTTTTCTAAGACGCTAACGGCGTAGTGGAGCAGGTCGTCAAAATCTAGGTAACCCCTTTCCTCTTTGTAGGCCTGGTAGGCTTCCCAAACTTTGCTCGCGTAGGGTTCGAGTTCGGCGTAGAGGGTTTTCAGTTCTTTTTCTGCTTCGGTGAGGGACGTGGTGGCGTTACGCACTCGGCTGAACGCTCCTTGTACTGTCTTGGCCTGTATTTTCGCGGGGGCTTTGAGTTCTTGGAGGGTTTTGGCGATGAACTCTTTGGCCCGGTCTGCTGGGAGGACGCGGACGTTAGCGTCTTCCCGGATGACCTGGTAGGCCAGACTGTGGAAGGTGGAGGTGAGCACCTTTTCCGCCACCGGGCCTACCAGGTTGTGGAGGCGGTGGGCCATTTCCCCGGCGGCCTTTCGGGTGAAGGTTACCAGGGTGATTTCCTTGGGGTTTACACCCCGCTCAAGGAGTCGGGCGGTGCGGTGGACTACGGTTCGGGTCTTCCCGCTGCCGGGTCCCGCGATGACCAGGGCGGGACCCGTGAAGTGCTCTATGACCTTCTTATACTGGTCCATCTCAATCTCACTCATTCTAACCTCCTCGGGAAAGGGAAACCCCCGGGGGGAACCCCGGGGGTTGCCATGGAGTTTACTTACGCCGTGGCCGGATGTCGTCGTCGTCCTCTTCGGCGGCCTCCTCTTCGGCGGGGAGGAGGGTGAGCTTCCCGTTCAGGGGGAGGGCGTTCAGGAGGACGACGATGTTGCCGGTGTCGTACTGGAACGCCGTCCCGATCCTGGTCCAGTAGGACTGCTCCTCGCCCTCCTGCACGGTGAAGACCCTGTACTGCGCCACGATCTCCTTCTTCTTGCCGTTCTTCTTCATCTTCTTCACCTCCTTTCACCTATTGGCTGGGCGGGGGCGGCTACGAGGGGGAGACGGGGAGGCTTTGGGGAGTCCCGGAGGGTAGTCCCTGGCCGCCCCCGCCCGTTTTTCTAATCCTCGATGCGCACGGTTTTTGCCCACCAAGGCGTGGGCCTGTCGCTTGGGCCGATGATGCCGATGACCACCGGCACTTTTGGCGGCTTGGTCGGCCAGTCGGTTTCCCCGTCGGTGAGGACGATGATGAGGTCGGGATTATCCGACTGAGCCTTTGCTATCCCCGCTCCCATGCGTGTTCCGCCGCCGCCGAAGAGGCGGATTTGGTCGGTGCGGAACACCTTCTGCACGGTGTGGACCTCAAAGTCTACCGAGTACACCGTAACTTGCTTGACGGTCTTGAGCAGGGCCTTGATTTCGGCGAGCGCCCTGCTTAGTTCGTGTTCCCCCATGCTTCCCGAGGTGTCTACCACTATTGCGACTCGAGGGCGGAGGCTGTAGTGTCCGGGGAGGGCGTAGGGGTGGTAGGCCTGGGAGCGGCGGTGCGCTCGGTTGTAGGTGGGTTTTTGCCTTTGGGCGGCCTGGAGCCCACCTTTGACCAATCTCCTCAAAACCCGCCGCCAGTCGACTTTAGGGTTGAGGTAGTCCTTGGCCCACCTGGCGAGTCCCGCGGGGACGTGGCCCTGCTTTTTGGCCGCGGCCTGCAGGACCAGTTCGGCCACCTGCCTTCGGCTCACGGCCAGGACCTCGGGGCTTGTGCCGGAGTCGTCGAGGTCGGGGAGTTCCCACGGGCCGGGTTCTCCCCCTTCGCCGCTTCCTTCCCGGTCGAAAGCGTCTTGAGGTTTTCGCGCTCCTTCCGGGAGGCGGTGGTAGTACTCCTCCATGGTCAAGCGGCGAGGGAGGCCGAAGTCTTCGGGGTAGACTCCCCGGTGTTCACCTGTGGGAAGGGTAACTCCCGCCTCTTCCGCGTCGTCATTGATTTCCAAGTCCGCGGATACTCCCCGGCGATGAATGTCGGGGAGGTTTTGTCCCCGGGTGGGGTGGTCGCGGACGAGGTGGTTGACTTCGTGCCATATGAGCCCCACTAGTTCTTGGTCGGTGAGGTCTTGGACGAAGTCCGGGGAGTAGTAGAGCCGCCCCCGGCGGTCGACGGCCATCGTGCCCACCGGGGGGGTTTCTACCAGGCTCATGAGGAAGGCCACCGGGGCAAAGTAGGGGAACTTGGCCACGAGGGCGGTTCGGGCGATGCGAATCCGCTCTTCCGCGTTCACCGCACCACCTCCTTGATTCGCTCCAGAACCGGGCGGAAGGTGTTTACGAAGGCGGTGTCGAAGTCCCAGGTGGGCTTTCTCTTTTCCCGGGCTTCGGCGTAGGTCCGGATGAGCCTTGAGGCGGCGGGGGCGGCGATGTCGGGCTTGGACTCTCCGACATAGCTCAGTACCCTTTGGGCCGCGAGCCAGTTTTCCTTGGACCAGTTGGTGGCGGTCCAGGTAATCACGGCCTGCAGGGTGGCGTAGGCCCGGTCGTCCCGTGAGGGAACGAGGGTGGGGTTTTTGAGGACATCGGAGGGGTGAGGAAGGTCCAAGTCTCTGACGAAGGCCAGGAAGGCGTATCCCGTTTGCCCCACCAGGCCTACCACGCCGAGGGCCTGGACCTCCTCGTCCATGTCCAAAGCCCGGGCCGTTCCGAGGTACTTGGCTGCCAGGTACCAGGTGCGGTAGGAGGGCCAGGCCCGAGAGGCCTGGTCGTCCTTGGGCATCTGGTAGGCAGTACCGGGGTTCCTTTCCAGGAAGAGGGCGAGGAGTTCCCGGGCTTCTACCTGGGCGTGTTCCAGGGCTTCTGGGCCGGGCGTTGGAGGTATTGGGGGGTACAAGGTCTCGAACCCT
>Ga0308310_1001184_pt1 | contig 11684 bp, 5 predicted proteins | sample HotsprSampleMS65_FD_203672 | JGI IMG/M metagenome (GOLD analysis project Ga0308310, IMG submission 203672) | Hot spring phototrophic mat microbial communities from Mushroom Spring, Yellowstone National Park, Wyoming, United States - 20090730_MS65 ...
CAGGGAGGTAGGGGTTTCCAGGGGGATGAATCTAGAGGAGTTCGGATTAAGTTAGGAATCATCCGTTGACGTCACACCCGGCCGGTCAACAAACATCCTTTATAGCTGCGAGCCGGTGAGCTTTCCCCCGGCCGGGAATCTACTTCTGCGAAGGGTTTACTTGGAAGGAACCGGAACAAAAGGTCTCGAAAACTTTTTTCCGACTGGGTGGTGGATCCACTGTAGGAATGTTCAAACGCATTCTAGTCGCCAACCGGGGGGAGATTGCCCTGCGGATCATCCGGGCATGCCAGGAGATGGGTATCGAGACGGTCGCCGTCTACAGCGAAGCAGACCGTGGGGCGAGATACCTGGAATTGGCGGACGAAGCTTATTGTATCGGTCCCCCCCGGCCTGCCGACAGTTATCTCCGCATTGATCGAATTATCAGTGCTGCCGAAATTGGCAATGCTCAGGCGGTGCACCCCGGCTATGGGTTTCTGGCAGAAAATGCACACTTTGCCGAGGTCTGTCGCAGCTGTCATATTGAGTTTATTGGCCCTTCGCACGAAGCGATGGCTCTGTTGGGGGACAAAAACGCGGCCCGAAAATTGGCCCGTGAGGCAGGGGTTCCCACAGTTCCCGGCAGTGAGGACGTTTTGCGAAGCGAACACGAGGCGGTCCTCCTTGCCCGCAAACTCGGCTATCCCGTGTTGGTCAAAGCCGCAGCAGGTGGCGGCGGTCGGGGAATGCGGCTAGCCCGTACGGAGGAGGCCCTCCGGAATGCTTTCCAGCAGGCTCAAGCGGAGGCAGAGGCGGCCTTCGGCAACGGGGCAATCTATCTGGAGAAATACATCGAGTACCCCCGACACGTGGAAGTCCAGATCCTCGGCGACCGGCATGGGAACGTCGTTCATCTTTGGGAAAGGGACTGCACCGCTCAGCGACGGCATCAAAAACTTATCGAGGAGAGCCCGGCTCCGCGGCTGGATCTGGAAACCCGCCGGCGAATTTGCGAAGCTGCCGTTCGTCTCTGTCAAGCTGCACGATATGACAGTGCCGGGACAGTAGAGTTCATCGTTGATCGGGAGGGCAACTTCTACTTTATTGAAGTCAATACTCGGATCCAGGTGGAACACCCGGTGACGGAGATGGTCACCGGCATCGATCTCATCAAAGCCCAAATTCGCATAGCCGCTGGCGAACGCGTGCCATTTCGGCAGGAAGAAATTCCCCATCGGGGAGTGGCGATGGAATGCAGAATCAACGCGGAAGATCCCGAAGCCAATTTTCGGCCCTCCGCGGGGGTGATCGAAGAGATTTTCTTTCCCGGAGGTTTCGGAGTTCGGTTCGATTCCCATGTCCACCCGGGTTATCAAATCCCCCCGTACTATGACTCACTTATCGGCAAGCTGATTGTACACCAATCCACTCGGGAGGAAGCGATCGAATCGATGAAACGGGCTTTGCGGGAATTGAGGATTAAAGGAGTGGCTACGACGGTTTCCCGACACCTGCAGATTTTGGACCATCCTACTTTTCGAGAAGCTTTGCACGATACGACCTTTGTGGAGCGGACCTGGCCGTCCTCCGACTAGTGCCCGCGGCATGGGTCCGTGGGGAGGCATTCCCGGGGCCAACTCCTTGGCCTAGACCTAGTTTTCTCAAGCTCCCTGGTCTAGACCTAGTTTTCTTTGGCATCTACTCGATTAGTTTTCTTTGGGATCCACTCGATCCTGGTGTATGATCGGACTGCAGAGGTCTCCTCGGAGCGGCACCCTTCCGACCCCCTTTCGAAAGCCAGGACTTTGGCGTTTCCAGTTTGGCAGAGTCTCCTCAGGGTAGCTAGGCTCCCTAGGGCCACGGGGTGGGTTTGTGAAATGGAATGTTTCCGCGATACCCCCACGGTTGGCCAGGGGTGGGAAAATGAGGATAAGCGGTGGGAAAAATTCGGTCTCAAGCCTCGATAGCATGCGGCCAAGAAGCCCTCTCAATCGGTAGATTCCCCAAGCCGGTCTGGGACACACCCAATCTTAAGGTTGGGATACACCCAATCTTAAGGTAGCACCCTAAGGTAGCCCCGATTAAGTTCTTCCCGCCCACCATCCTCCTGTTGAGCGGACCGAAACGATTTTCTGGTTCACGCCCAGGATTCCGTTATTACCAATGAGTCGGGAGAAACTTTTCCCATTACGAAAAGCGGGCAATTTGTGACGATGAAGGCTTTGCAGAGAAACACGACACGTTTGGTCCGCGGGCCGGATCCATTGCTATCCCCTGGCCGAAGACCCGCATAGGGCCGCCGAAAGCATGTTTGGCCCCTGTCGACTGCCGGACCACCAAGGGCCGGTTAGTCGGCCTACTGCTTTAAGCCCATTCATTTCCGCAGTTAACGTAGAGTTCAAAGGGTTGCGGTTCGCATAAGTGTTTCAGGGAACCATAAGCCCGCACACTTGCGAAACCCTAAGAAGATTTGGTCGCACCCAACGGACACCCCCTTCCCAAATCTTCAAGGGGCTTGCCTGAGATGGTGCACAGGATTATAGGGTGCACAGGATTAAGGGAATCAAACCGAATTAAGGGAATCAAACCGACAGGCGATGATTGCCCCAGCCTTAACCCTACGACTGGAGATGGAGATCGAGTCGGATAGCCGGGGAGGTTTCTGGCGATTCACGTTTTTGACGATCGACGGACAACTGTTTTCCCAAGCAGAGGATTGGGAACCAGATATCTCGCGAGACCGGTTGGAATTGCTCACCTTAGTCCGGGCATTGGAATCGCTCGAGTACCCCTCTGTCGTGCTCTTAAGCAGGGTTAGTCCTTACTTGGAAGAGGGGATTCGGTTTGGCCTACCTCAATGGCGAACTGAGGCGTGGCGATGGGAATATTTTGACCACGCCGTCCCCATCTGCCATCAAGATTTGTGGCAACGGCTGGATTGGGATCTCCGCTTCCACCGCCTTATTTTGCCTTCGGAGCAGCGGGGCAACCTTGTGGCCGCAGCGGCTTCGTGGCCGAGCTCCAACGTTTCCGTTTATCCGCTGGGGGGTGACCGGCAGTCAAGAGTGCACCGGGCAATAAGAAAGCGGATCGATGGGCCGAAGGTTCCCGCCGGCATAAGTAAGAAGGCCGGAGGCCCTTGGCCCAATGATCCCTAGGAGTATCGGATTTCTAAAGAAAATTCCCCCCAGCCCGGTCCCCCGATGGTGTGACTTTCGATGGGCGGCTGCCTGAGCCGCAGCAACTCCGAGCAGCCCTCAGCAAGTGGGGAAGGGTTGTTCCTTTAACTATCAGCCTGACCGGGAGAAATGCATAATCGACCGCAATCCCCCGAGGATGACGGAACAAACGCTCTCCCCAAAATCCCCGCCGAGTGGCAAAAAATTTCAAAGCCTCCGCCTTCCAATGCAAACGGTGGCCCTTAAGGAGCCTCAAAATTAAAGCAGATCGGACACCACCCGCAGGACCGCGGGGGATCTGAAGAACGAACCACGACTAAAAGCCCTTTGACGGGGCGAAAACACTAGATATTCCACTACGAAACCGATTTGGAGACACATTCCGCACCCAGCCGGCGTGGACCAAGTGAACCGGCTAGGAGAAATCCTCCCGGCCGGGAGACATCCTTCAACGGACCGGCCGGAGCTTGCCCGGCGGCATTCACCCACCAGGGTAGGAGTTTGGCAGGGTACTCTCCATTAGGAACTCTAGTGGGCGGGAAGATGGCCTTTCCTGATAAAACGGGTAAACTTAGCAAAATAGAGCAACGGGTTTACTAGGAGGGTCGTGTGCGAACCAGCTTACCGCTTGGGGAAGTAACAAGACTTTTGGAGGGTCGAATAGAGTCACCGGAGAAGATCCTCGGCCCTCACTGGATCGAGTGGGAAGGCCGAAAGGCTGTAGCGATTCGGACTTTCTGTCCTCAGGGGGTCCGGGCGTGGGTGGTGGCCCCGAACGGAGACTTTCCCCCCCGACCCATGCGTCGGATTCATCCCGGCGGAATCTTTGAAGCCCTCTGCCCAGTACCCGACGGAAATTTTCAGGAGTTTCGCTACCGGATACGAATTATGGATGCACGTGGAAAAGTGACCACCCTAGAAGATCCCTACCGGTTTCCTCCGTTTCTCACGGATTACGATCTTTATTTGCTTAACGAAGGGACGCACTGGCAATCATACAAAAAACTCGGAGCTCACCTCCGCACGGTGGATGGCGTGGAAGGGGTGAACTTTGCCGTTTGGGCCCCGAACGCTACCAGCGTGAGCGTCATTGGCGACTTCAATAATTGGGACCCCACCCGGCACCCCATGCGGAAGCATATCCCCGCGGGCTTTTGGGAGATTTTCATCCCCGGGGTTCGAGAAGGGGCTATGTACAAGTATCGCGTCCGCTTTGGAGACCACTGGGAGGACAAATCGGACCCTTACGGTTTTTATGCCGAGCTTCCCCCGCGGACTGCCTCCATCGTTTGCGACCTCGATAAGTACGAATGGCACGATCACGAATGGCTGGAACGTCGGAAGCACATCAATTGGCTGGAGCAACCCATCTCCATCTACGAGGTGCACCTAGGCAGTTGGCGTCGCCGAGAATCCGACCCTACCCGCTGGCTGAATTATCGGGAGTTAGCTCATCAGTTAATCGATTATGTCAAGCACATGGGTTACACGCATATTGAGGTTTTACCTCTAGGGGAACATCCGCTCAGTGCCAGTTGGGGCTATCAAACGGTGGGATATTATGCGGTAACCTCCCGCTATGGTCGGCCAGAAGATTTTATGTACTTTGTCGACCTCTGCCACCAGCACGGCATTGGCGTGATTCTGGATTGGGTGCCGGCCCACTTCCCCAAAGATGGCCACGGTCTCCGCCGCTTTGACGGAACCGCCCTTTACGAGCATGAAGATCCGCGACAGGGAGAACATAAAGATTGGGGCACCTTGATTTTCAACTATGGCCGGTACGAAGTCCGCAACTTCCTCATCTCCAATGCTCTCTTTTGGTTCGACAAATACCATCTCGACGGTCTCCGGATCGATGCCGTCGCCTCCATGCTCTACCTGGACTACAGCCGTCGGGATGGCGAATGGATTCCCAATGAATATGGTGGCCGGGAAAACCTCAAGGCCATTGCCTTCCTCAAAATGCTTAACGAGCAAGTCCATGCCCAATTCCCCGGAGTGTTTACCATTGCGGAGGAATCGACGGCCTGGCCGGCTGTCTCCCGCCCCACTTATACGGGTGGACTTGGGTTCACATTCAAATGGAACATGGGGTGGATGAACGACACCCGTCGCTACATGCACCGTGACCCCATCCACCGCAAGTACCATCACGACGAGCTGACATTTAGTCTGATCTATGCCTTCCACGAGAACTTTATTCTGCCCCTCTCCCACGACGAGGTAGTCCACGGGAAGGGCTCACTCCTTTCCCAGATGCCTGGAGATTTATGGCAAAAGTTCGCCAACCTCCGCCTCCTTTACAGCTACATGTGGACCCATCCGGGGAAGAAGTTGCTTTTCATGGGATCGGACTTCGGCCAGTGGTACGAGTGGAATTACGATGCCAGCCTCCAATGGGACCTGTTACGCTGGGAAACCCATCGCGGGGTGCAAAAGTGTGTGGCCGACTTGAATCGTCTCCTCCGGCAGGAGCCCGCCCTTTGCGAGGTTGACTTCGATGGTCGGGGCTTCGAATGGATCGACTGCCATAATTGGCAGGAAAGTACTCTCAGCTATATCCGTCGGGCCAAAGATCCACGGAATTTCCTCGTCATCTGCTGCAACTTTACACCGGTACCGCGATTTGATTTCCGCGTGGGGGTGCCCGAACTTTGCTACTACCAGGAGATCTTCAACAGCGATTCCGAGTATTATTGGGGCAGTAACCTCGGTAATTGTGGCGGTGTTTGGGCCGAGGAGATCCCCGCCCACGGTCGGCCGGCATCCATCTCGATTGTGTTGCCGCCCCTTGCTGCGGTGATTTTCAAACCCCGGCGAGACATTCCTTGGGATAGCCGACCGAAAGAGACAACCCCTAAGTTTCCAGCCTGACGAGACCTCAACCTCGAAAAAAAAAACATCCGCCAAAAATCGTAATCGGAAGCAGCAAGTGGACTGATGTTCCCAGCCGCCGGAAACTCGGCAAAAACCTGTATCACCCCTCGGACCCCGAAACCAGGCCTAAAAGCTCCGGCTTGACCGGCGATCGCCTCACGTTCTCCCGGGTTTTTGCCCAAAAAGGTTTCTGCCGAAGTCCCATTTTTACCCCAGATTTACGACCAAAACGGGTAACCACTATCCCCGCAAAGTTCCTCCGACGAAGGGATAATGTTGATAAAAGGAAAGGCATCGGAAGTGCATCTGCCACGTGCAGAATGGCCTCGAAGGAGCCAGCTCCCTGCTAAATTGCCGAGTCCGGCAGACCCACTACAAATACCGGTATCCGCCGGCTGAGAAGGTGCTCCGGCGAGAGGCCCCAACGGAGGAATTGTGGGAGCGGGGCATATCGCCTTTTTCCCTGTAGACGCAAAAACTCGTTGCCAGACTAAAGGAATTGCCAAACTAAACGAAGAAGTAAACGAGATTGAGAACGATTTCCCGAACAAACGGGAAATTCGAAGGGAAGGGAAAACTTGCTTCCACCGCGAGAGCTTTGCCGAGCTGAACTGAGAGGTTACCGCCGGTCTTACTCGTAATCGTAGGGTCGCTCCGCTCGGCGTCGCTGCCACTCCGGGGTCAGCTGGAAGTCACATTCCCGGCGGACATGCTCCATCAGTCGGCCAAGAACGGAGGCGGTGTCATACTGAGCTGCCACTAGGTAGAGCCGCCCAGGGTCCGTGATAAATTGCTGCCACAAAATATCGTCCGAAGGCTGACTTTCCACCAGCCGGATGATGCAGACGACCCTCTGGGGATGGTTCATCGCCACACCGATCTCCCCCGGTTTGAGGCGGAAAACCGTTCGCATAAACTCCTCGCCGGGCCGGTCCACCCCCTTGACCTGACTAATTCGCGGCGGCTCCTGATACCAGAAAACGAGCGGTAAGCTCGTGGTCAGCCAGGAGAACGGATCGGAAAGCTCCACTTTCAGATCTGCCTGGTCGGCAAAGACCTCTGCCAAGCTCTTTCCCGCTTGGCGTGCTTGGGCGGCTAACTTTTCAGCCTCGCTCCGGGCGATTTCGCGAGCCTGGATGAGTTTCCACTCCCGAAGAACCTTTTCCCGCATCCCCGAATCGGAGAACTCTGGGACCCGGGCCTCCTTTTCCTCCACCTTCCACAGCAAATATTGATTGGCCCGGAGGTCACGGACCACCGCCGGCCGGAAAAGGGGTAACCGCCGGAAGACCAACTCCAGCACAGAAACTCCTCCCGGAGAGGTTGCCTCGCCTATCTCTAGACTCTGCAGCTCGAAGTCGGCTACTAACCCACTTTGCTGATATTCCAGACCGTATTCTTCGGCCAAAGCCCGAAGGTTAGGCCGCTGAGGCTCCGGCCGGCGCGCAGTCCTTCGTTGTTGCACTTCCAGGTCATAAAGGATCTTTTCGTCGCGATACCGCCCCAGCTGGGCTTGCAGCCGCTCGAGGAGTTCTTCCATCTGCTGGACCGCCTTCCGGCGGGCCAAGGTGTTGCGGATCTCCTCTCGGACCTTTTCCAAAGGAATATACTCCTTGGAAGCAGCAGGCTGCGAGGTGCCGGATTCTTTCGGCCCTCCCTCCGAGGAACCCCCCGGCTGAGCTTCCGCGGCCGGCTCAGCTCCCGGAGGCGAAACTGCAGGTTTCGGAGCGGACGAAGTTTCCCCACCGGGCCCACCAGCGGAAGCATGCTCGGCTCCGTCCCCATCGCCAGGTTCCTCTGCCTCCTCCCTGCCAAGGTCAGCCTTTCCGCCGGATTTGGTACCCTCCTCCGGAAGTTGAGCACCCTCTTGCTCCGAATTCCGCAAACCTTGCTCTGATGAGCCGTCCAGCCCAGCGGAAGAATCTTCCCCCGAAGGCAAAGAAGCGGCAGACTCGACATCCATCTGCGATGGACCGCCTAAGGCCGCGGCATCCCCTCCTTCGGGAGAGGAGTTTTGGGAAGAGTTCTCCGACTCCTGCTTGCCACCACCCTTCAAGGATGGCGAGGAAACAGACTCCTGGGTGGCTTCTTTTTCACTCTTTTCGCCTGAGGTGGCCGGCTCGGTCAGCGTGGGCCCGCCTTCCGTACCCTCCGCTGGAGGTGTGGTACCCTGGGGAGTCTCCGGGCTCTGCCTGTCCGCAGCCTGGGAAGCTGCCGGCTGACCTTGGCCCGGGGTCCCCGGCAAGGACGGAAGGGGTTCCCTCACATACAGCCGGTCCTTGTTCTCGTTGTAATAAGCCGCAATTTCCTCCTCGGTAACTTTCTCCCTCGTTTGATCGACAAAACGCTCCAAAGAAGCCTTGGCCCACTCCACTGCCACCCGTTTGGGTTCCATGAACCCCGGCTGAGGATCATCAGGATGGGGAACCCGAAATCGATGTTGCTCGAAAAACTTTCGCAATTCCGACTCCGGGGGATCCGGAACCCAGTCTACAAACCGCTCAACAGGCAGCACAACCGTCTCGACTGTCACCCGTCGGTTCAGCCGTTGAAAATACTCCCAATGTTGAGCCGGCGTAAACCCGCCTAAATTCGTGAGGAGAAAATCTTGGACTCGCAAAGCCAACAGCTCCTCCCGGAGGACGCGGAAAAGGTAATCCACGGATATCCCTTGCCGGTCGAGCATCTGTTCCAAAACGGGGCCAGAAATTTTGCCCTCAGTCAGTTCGGCAATGAACTCATTAACTGCCCGGGCGTCCACAGTAATTCCCAGTCGCTCTCCGTATCGGGCCAAAAGCCAACGCTGAAGAACCGACTCTTCCGTGGCCGACCCGATCCTTTGATACACCTCGTTGACTTTCCGGGGATTCTCGCCCACCTGATATAAGGCATCCGCTACCACATTTAAAAACCGCAGGGCCACTCCCCGCTGCCTCATCAGTTCCGCAAGGGTGGACTCCCGCACATTCCCCAACCGCGAGGTCGCCACCAAGATATTGCGTTGCGGAGCCACCTGCAGCCCTTCCAGGATCACCGGCAAAATGACAAAACCAAACATCGCCAGGACCCCGAGGCCGGCAAGCATTAGCTTCTGGTGTCGCCGGAAAAACGAAAACGGACTTCGCATCTTTCTACTCTCCCGCGGGCAAAGATCCGGGGAAGGACCTTCGCCAACACCCTCTTGGGCACTTAATTCGTAGCCACGAACTCACCTACACGCCCGGGCCTCACAATTCATCCAAACACTGGCGGACGTGATCTCCCTGTTGATACTCCCGTCATACTCCCGTCACAAAAGATGTGCTGTGGGCCTCCCCCCGAAGCACCCCAAGCCATCGCAACCAGAAACCAACAAGCATAAATCCGGGGCAGCCCCGTGCTCCGGCTTTTGAATCCCGATCGCCCCGCGGGCGGGAGGCAACCCATGCAGTTTGCTTAATTGTCACAGTGGCTCGGAAAACCCGGATTCGGGCCAGAGGGCTCCGCTCCACCCACATTCTCTCTGATCTCAACCCAAAACCTAGGGAATAAAAGTCCCCAAAATTGGAGCCAGTTACCCAAAATTTCCGCCCGGCGAAATTGTCCTGCGGATTTCCTCTCCTGGGGACACACCCCAGTCATACCACATGCCCAAAGCATAACACGAAGCTACCGAGTTGCCGAGGCCAACTCCTGGAGAACCTCCGCAGACCGGCCAAATTTTGACAACTTTGGAGAGCATCCAGCTAGCCGTGTGCCACTTGCAGAGGGATCCATTTTACACCCGGAAGAGGGAGTCAGTAGTTCCCAACGTCGCGGGTCATTGTCGTCACACCCCCCAGGCGGCTGCCCTCGTAGAGCTCTGGAGTACCACCGGGCACTACCCCGTTCTTAGCCTCTGCAAAACTGGTGTGGAGGGTGCAGGCCCGAATGGTTACAAAAACTGAGCCGTGGCTCGGTGCCGGAAGCCGAGCACCGCCCTGGCCCAAGAGAACCCCCGAACAAACACGGATACAACCGAGGGGCCGTTGGCCGCTCAACCGATGCCGCTCCCCACTCCGAAAGAGCTTAAATCCCCAAAAGAGGTTAAACACTCTCAACAAAATAATCATTCCACCTTACGTGCTGAAATCCTTATTCCCCGGGGATGCACCTTTCAAGAGCAGAATTGCACTAGAGCCCCCCAGCATTTCGACCCACTAGCAGGCCAAGAAGCCGAAGATGAGAAAGCAAGAAACCCCGAATTCTTCGACCGATCCTTGCTGAGTGCCCCGGGCCGGGCTTGCCATCAGGTTACGTCCAAAGTATTGTTCCGGAGAAGAAACTTCGGCAGACAACACTCGGTTTTCGGGGATTCACCAAAACGTTAGGCGATCCACCGAACGTAGGATTGCCAAAGCTATTTTTAATCTACGAAGACGGGCTCTGGACAAAACTGGGCGAGTGGGTCGGCGGAATCCCTCCCCAATTCCAGGGGATTGGACCCAATCCCCGCGAAATAGGCAGATCAACCCACCAAAATTTGAGAGCCGTCGGAGTTCAGCCGAGGCATTTTTTGGGGAGGGAACACCTCGCGACGGGTTCGCCGGCTGGAAGTTCGAAAGACCGGCGGTAGCCGAAGCTCGGAACAGTTTCCACTCGACGTAACTTTGGGACATGCAACGGCTAAGCGGGAACTAAAGAATACCCCAAAATGGGGCGGATGCACAGTACTCCTTCGGGTGACTGGCCAGGGTTCCTAGATTCAAGGGCTCCAAGCTTTAGCAAACATTTTGACAATACTCGCGAGGGGTATGTATCCCTCCATAGAATGATCTTCGCCTTTCACTGTAAGTCCTATCGACGGTACTTTTACCCTTGCCTAATACTGAAAGTATTGCAAATTGCCTGGGGGGCTAGACGCCGGCGGCAAGGCCCGTTGCAAACCCAAGGGTCAAATAAAATCCAAAGCTAATAGATCAAATAGGGAAATTCTCAATCAACCACGGCCGGCGAGAGGCAGAAAAGCCGCGAAAAGCTTGCCACGGAGAGGGTCTTTTCCGGAGGCTAGCCCAAAAGTCCTAAAATTCGGCGGGGAAAAAATTCCAGACCGGCTGGAGGAGATCCGCGAGCACCGGTAAACCCGGAAATTTGTCTTTCTCGCCAGGGAATTTGCCATCCAACGCGATTCAACCAGCCAAAGGCACCAAAGTAGTTCCGCGAGGATAAAGCTTTCACACAGGATAACCTAAGACTGGGTAACTTTGAGCCACCAAATCCAGGGACAGACCATCCATGGGGAGGAAACAAAAGGACACGGGCAAGGCACTGGTTATCGTGGAGTCGCCCACGAAGGCGCGCACGATTAGTAGCTTCCTCGGCCCGGAATTTCAGGTCGAGGCCAGCATGGGGCATATCCGAGATTTGCCCGACAGTGCCAAAGAGGTGCCGCAGGAATTGCGTCGATTGCCTTGGGCAGAGTTAGGGGTCAACGTCCACGAAGGATTCAAACCCCTGTATGTCATTCCCAAAGATAAACAAAAGCAAGTTTCCAAACTGCGTCAGGCGGTAAAAAAGGCTGATCGGCTGTACCTTGCTACAGACGAAGATCGCGAGGGGGAGGCAATCAGCTGGCATCTATACGAAGTCCTCAAGCCGGAACTCGAAAAGAAGGTCCTGCCGGTC
>Ga0308310_1001186_pt1 | contig 11674 bp, 8 predicted proteins | sample HotsprSampleMS65_FD_203672 | JGI IMG/M metagenome (GOLD analysis project Ga0308310, IMG submission 203672) | Hot spring phototrophic mat microbial communities from Mushroom Spring, Yellowstone National Park, Wyoming, United States - 20090730_MS65 ...
GCAACCGTTCGGACTGTTCCGAAGAGAGGGTACGGCGACCCTGCTCCCCTACGGTCTTATCACCTGGGGGGTAACGGCCTGCCGCACCCGCTCATATTATACCACTCGCTATTATACCAGGGGGTGGGGGGGAGGGGTGAGGGCAGGCCGACACCCCTCGGGCCGAGCCCTCGGGGCGAGGCCCGGCACGAAGTGCCCAGGGAGGACAATTTCCATCGGCTGAACAGTCACTGCAAAAGGTAACCACCTGCCCACCCGTGTTATTGCGCCACGCGCCGGGGCGAGCCGCCGAAGGCGGCGAAGCAATCTACAGGATCGCGAGGGAATTGCTTCGGCGGTTACCGCCGCCTCGCAATGACAGCGGGTAGGTAACGACTGCAAGAGAGAATCTTGCGACCTGCGACGTGCGACCTGCGACGTGCGACCTGCGACGTGCGACCTGCGACATGCGACATGCGACGTGCGACCTGCGACATGCGACCTGCGACGTGCGACTTGCGACCGGCGACTTGCGACCGGCGACTTGCCCCCTGCACAGAACCGGCTATAATATACGTAGCCGGAGGCCCGAATGAACGACGAGCCACATTCTTCTCCCAGCCCAGCCCAGGAGGACTTCGCCAGGCTGCTGAACGAATTCACCCCATGCACCCATCTCCAACGCGGCGACGTTGTCCAGGGGCGGGTCGTGCGCGTGAGCCGCGACCTCATCCTGGTGGATGTGGGTACTAAGTGCGAAGGCATCATCAGCGGCCCGGAACTGGAACGGATAGACCCCAAAACCCTCGCCCGACTGAAGCCTGGAGATCGGGTGATGGTGTACGTTGTGGACCCCGAAGGACCCGGTGGCGTCCCGGTGCTCTCCTTCACCCGGGCGCAGGCGGAACAGGATTGGGCCTACGCCTGTTCCCTCCAGGAGAAGGGGGAACTGGTAGAACTGACCGTTGCGGCCGCGAACCGGGGAGGCCTTATCGTCTATCTGGGGCGACTGCGGGGATTCGTCCCCGCATCCCACCTTTCTCCCTCCCGGGGCGCCCCCCGCGTCTCCGACCCCGATTGCTGGCAGTTCCTCTCCCGCCTGGTCGGCACTTCCCTGAAACTGGCGGTGATTGAGGCCGACCGGGAGCGGAACCGCCTCATCCTGTCGGAACGGCTGGCGGAGGAGCGACATCAGGAGCGCTCGCGGGCGGACATCCTGAACTCCCTCCGGGAGGGCGAAGTCCGCCGGGGACGGGTGAGCAACCTGACCCCCTTCGGCGCGTTTGTGGACATCGGGGGAGTGGACGGCCTGGTCCACCTCTCCGAAATCTCCTGGGGACGGATAGAGCACCCCGGGGAACTCCTGCACATCGGGCAGGAAGTGGAAGTCGTCGTGCTCTCGGTGGACCGGGAGCGCCAGCGAATTTCCCTCAGCATCAAACGGCTGCAGCCGGACCCCTGGACATCGGCCAGCCAGCGGTACCAGGTGGGGCAACTGGTGGAGTGCCGGATCACCCGCCTGACCCGCTGGGGCGCTTTCGCCTGCATCGTGGGGGATGAGGAGATAGAAGGGCTCATCCACGCCTCCGAACTGGACGGTCCGGACGGGGAGGCTATCCGGGAATTGGTCCGTCCTAACCAGGTGCTCACCCTGCGGATCATCCGGATGGAGCCGGAGCGCCACCGCCTGGGCCTGAGCCTCCGACAGGTGGACCAGTGGGACGAGACGGTCTTGCTGAGGGAGCCGTCGGCGGGAGCCATCAGCGATGGAAGACCACTGGAAACTCTTCACTCCTGAAGCGGAACGGGTGCTCCGCCTGGCCGAACAGGCGGCCCGGGGCATGCGCCACCTCTATGTGGGCACGGAGCACCTGCTGCTGGGGCTGATGCAGGAAGAGAGCGGGGCGGCGAAAGTCCTGCGCCAGATGGGCCTGCAGGAAAACCGCGTCCGCCAGGTCATCCTCCGCCTGAACCCCGAGGAGCGACGCTCCTCTATCCAGTCCCCCCAACTCACCGAAGACACCAAACGGGTCATCCAGCGGGCCGTGGAGGAGGCCCGCCGTCGGGGAGACCCCAAAGTGGATACGGAACATCTGCTCATCGCCCTCACGCGCGAGGGGGACGCGATGGCCGTCAGCGTCCTCCGGCGGCTGGGCGTCAACACCGACCGTCTGCGGGAAGAGGCCGTCCGTTCCCTGGAACAGCGCCCGGTCCCGGTTGTCCGTCCCCGCACCCGTCAGCGGCCCGCCCCTCACCCGATGATGAGCCGCCTGGGCGTGGACCTGACCGCCCTGGCCGAAGAGGGAAAACTGGACCCCGTCATCGGACGCGAGGCGGAAATTGAACGGGTCATCCAGGTCCTGGCCCGCCGGACCAAGAACAACCCCGCGCTCATCGGCGAGCCCGGCGTGGGCAAAACCGCCATCGTGGAGGGACTGGCCCAGCGCATCGTTGCCGGAGAAGTGCCCGCCATCCTGCTGGACAAAAGGGTCTTTCAACTGGACGTCGGCGCGCTGGTCGCCGGGACCATCTACCGGGGCCAGTTTGAGGAACGGCTGAAACGGGTCATTGAAGAACTCAAGAAGACCGGGACCATCCTGTTCATTGACGAGATGCACGTACTGGTCGGCGCCGGTGCTGGCGGGTCGGCGCTGGACGCGGCGAACATCCTCAAGCCGGCCCTGGCCCGGGGCGAACTCCAGTGTATCGGCGCCACCACAATGGACGAATACCGCCGGTACATTGAGTCCGATGCCGCGCTGGAGCGGCGCTTCCAGCCCATCATCGTCCGCGAACCCACCGTGGAGGAGACGGTGGAGATTCTGCGGGGGCTGGCCCACCTCTACGAAGACCACCACCATGTCCGCTACACCGATGAGGCCTTAGTGGCCGCCGCCCGCCTCTCTGCCCGCTACATCTCCGACCGCTACCTGCCGGATAAAGCCATAGACGTCATAGACGAGGCCGCCTCGCGAGTGCGGATTTACAAATCCCCGGAGGCCACCCGACTCCGGGAGTCCTGCGCCCGTCTGCGGGAACTGGAGGAGCAGATGGAGACAGCCGTCCGGGCCCAGCGGTTTGAGGAGGCCCGACGCATCCGTCTCCATATCCAGAACCTGGAACATGAGATAGAGGTCCTGCAGAGCGGGGGAGACAACGGTCAGTGGGCCACCGTCGGGGTGGAGGATGTGGCGGAGGTCGTCTCTATGTGGACCGGCGTCCCGCTGGCCCAGTTGGCGGCCGAACAGAGCCAGCGGCTCCTCCAGATGGAGGAGGAACTGAGCAAGCGCATCGTCGGGCAAGACGAGGCCATCCAGACGCTGGCTCGGGCCCTGCGGCGGGCCTACGCCGGGCTGAAGGACCCCCGGCGGCCTATCGGCTCCTTCTTCTTCCTGGGTCCCACCGGCGTGGGCAAGACGGAACTGACCAAAGCGCTGGCCGCCTTCCTCTTCGGCACCGAGGACGCGCTGATCCGGCTGGACATGTCCGAATTCATGGAGCGGCACACCGTGGCCCGACTGGTGGGCGCGCCACCGGGGTACGTGGGCTACGAGGACGCCGGTCAGTTGACCGAGGCCATCCGCCGCCGCCCGTTCTCCGTGGTCGTTTTTGACGAGGTAGAAAAGGCCCACCCGGAGGTCTTCAACATCCTCCTGCAGATTATGGAAGAGGGGAACCTCTCCGACGCGAAGGGTCAGCGGGTGGACTTTCGCAACACCATCATCATCCTGACCTCCAACATCGGCGCGGAGGCCATCCGGCGGGGCGGCCTGGGCTTTGCCCTCCCCGGCGACCGGACCCGCGAGTCCGAGCAGGAATACCAGGAGATGAGCCAGCGGTTGCGGGAGGAGTTGAAGCGGACCTTCCGGCCAGAATTCCTAAATCGGGTGGACGCGGTGATTGTTTTCCGGCCGCTGGGGCCGGAGCAGATCGCCCGGATTGTGGACCTGGAACTGGCGAAGGTGGCGGAGCGGCTGGCGGAGCGGGACCTGCGGCTGGAGGTCGCGGCGGCGGCGCGGGAGTGGCTGGCCCGCGAGGGGTACTCCCCCGAGTACGGCGCCCGCCCCCTGCGCCGGGTCATCCAGACCCGGGTGGAGGATGCCATCTCCGAGACGTTGCTGGCGGGCGACTTCGGCCCCGGGGACACCATCTACGTGGATGTGGACGGGGAGAATATCCGCGTCGGCCGGGCGCCCTGAACCACAACTGTGTGCCGGTTGTCGGCCTCCGCCGACAACCCTTATGTGCGCATCAATGAGAGACCTGGTCGGCGAAGGCCGACCATTGGCCCCAGGCCCAAAGAGGTTGACTTCAGTCAGTGCAAAACAGAGAGGGATTTTGCGGCGGCCTTCGGCCGCCGCAAAATCCCTCTCGTCTTTTGCTCACGGCGTCGGTAACCGGTAATCCGCCCCCAGAATGACCAGAATGTCCACCCCGGCCTGCGTGGCCGGCGCCTCCACGATAGCGGTCGGGGAGAGGTTGAGCCATCCGGCAATGGCCTCGGCGGTGAACCGCTTGCCGGTGTAGACGAGAATCATGGACTGCGCGTAGTCCTGGCGGTCGGCGTTGCCGTACCCCCCAATCTGGACTCCCCGCGCCTGCAGGTATTCGGCCGTCTTCTGGGCCAGGCCCGGGGTGAGCGTGCCGTTCTGCACGTGGACAACGGCCGCCTCCGCCGCGATGCGGGTTGCCGGGTCCTCCACCTTCGGCGTCGCCTGCGGCATCATAAACACGTAGTCCCGCACCTCCCGCATCCGGTCCCGGATGGGCACCAGCACCTGCTGGCCGTCGGGCGTCGTCCACATCTCCGTGCAGGTCTCGTCTATCACCGCAGTGCGGATGTTCTCTTTGGGAATCTGCGTCGCCAGATGGGCCAGCCGGATGACCTTATCCAGCGTCAGGTTGGGGTCCATCACCACCGAATCCCGCACCGTCTCCCACATCTGGGGGACCTGGGGAAGCAACTGGGGCAGGAGGTCCAGCCGGGTGACCTTATCCAGTACGGCCATCAGCACCTGCTGCTGACGGGCCGCCCGGTCAAAGTCTCCCCGCCCGCTGTGGCGGGTGCGGGCATACTTCAATGCCAGTTCCCCGTCCATATGGACCCATCCGGCCGGGATGTAGAGGGGGTCGTAGTCGTAATGGGGGCCCGGATACCACGGGTCGTTAATCTCTTCCGGGACGTAGACGTCAATCCCGCCGATCAGGTCCACCAGGTGGACAAACGCGTTGAAGTCCACCCGGACGTAGTGGTGGATGGGGACGCCGAGGTTGTACTGGACGGTGCGCGCGGCCAGGGCCGGGCCGCCGCCGGGGTAGTTGTAGGCGTCGCCCAGGTAGTTGGCCGTGTTGATGCGCCCCTCCCCGTAGCCGGGAATCGGTACCCACAGGTCGCGGGGGATGGAGAGCATCCCGGCCGAGCGGGTCAGCGGGTCCACCGTCAAAATAATCATAGAGTCGGTCCGCCAGGGTCCTTCTTCCCCGGGCCGGGCGTCAATGCCCATCACCAGGATGTTGACCCGTTCCTTCCCCTCCCAGGTCGGGATGGGCTCCCCGGGCTGCCAGTCAATAACGGGATTTTGGGATGACGGGTTCGGTCCGGGCAGGAAGTCGGAACTGGCCACCCATGCCCGGACCTGCTGATAGAAGATGTAGCCAACGCCGCCCGCCACCAGCAGGAACGTCACGGCCAGGCCGACGGTGAAGTATACGGCCCCCCGGCCGGTGTTCGGTCTTCGTCTCGGAATTCGCTGGGCCATGCGCTACCTCGCCTGTCGCGTATCGCATATCGCAAATCGCGTATCGCATATCGCAAATCGCGTATCGCTTATCGCATATCGCAAATCGCGTATCGCTTATCGCATATCGCTGTCGCATTGGTCATTCGGTCATTGGTCATTCGTTCATTGGTCATTCGTTCATTGGTCATTCGTTCATTGGTCATTTGGTCATTGGTCATTTTGCCATTGGTCATTTTGCCATTGGGATTATAACACGATTGGCAGAGAGGGCAAGATGAGAAGCGAAAAGCGAGAGTTTGCTTTCCCGGAGGACCCCCTCCCGCCGGAGTGGGTCTATACGGTCGGGGCAGGGTCGCTGGAGCGCGTCGGGCCCATCCTGCGCTTCCTGCTGGCGGACGCCACCGCAACCCGCTATTCCGACGCCCAGATAGACGACTATCGGGGCCGGCCCCGGCGCCGTTTCCCCTGGCGGCCCCCGTTGCGGATGACGGTCCGGGCTCGTTTCTCCCACCCCTCCGGCATCCTGCGGGGGACGGCGGGCTTCGGCTTCTGGAACGACCCCTTCCTGATGACCGGTGGCCGTCTGCCGGCCCTCCCCCGGGCCGTCTGGTTTTTCTACGGTTCGCCCCCATCGGATATGAAACTGGACATGGAGGTGCCGGGTTGGGGCTGGAAGGCCGCCACCATAGATGCGGCGAGCCCACAGGCCCTTCTGTGGGCACCGCTGTCGCCGGTCCTGGTCCCCCTGATGAACCTGCGCGCCCTCTACCGGCGGCTCTGGCCGCCGGTCCAGCGGGCCCTGCGGGTCCGGGAAGCCGTCATCAACGCCGACATGACCGAATGGCACACCTACACCCTGGAATGGCAGGAGCGGGAGGTCCGCTTTGAGGTGGACGGGGAGCCGGTTCTGGAGGGCGCCCCGTCCCCCCGGGGGCCGCTGGGGTTGGTGATGTGGATGGACAACCAGTACATGGTCGCCACGCCCTGGGGCCACCTGGGCTGGGGGCTCCTGGACGTCCCCGGTCGTCAGTGGATGGAGGTGGAGGAAGTGATGATTCGGTCCCTGTCAAGTCTCTTAAAATCGTACCGGGGGCAGAAGCCCAAAGTCCTGAAAAACCGTACCTCCAGAGTGCCGTAACGGCTGAGACTGGCTGCGCTCACCGGCTTTTATTAACCCCTCACCCCCCTTGATCCCCCCTCTCCCCTTGGCCTTACGGCCAGGGGAGAGGAGGGATTAAGAGGGGTTTTGCGGCGGGCGGCTTCGCCGCCCGCCGTAAAACCCCCTCCCTCATTCCCCTCCCCTCTCCCGCACAGCGGGAGAGGGGAGGGGCCAGGGGAGGGGTGAGGGCCCCCGCCGCCGAAGGCGAGCGGGCGAGGGGAGGGGGCAGGGGGAGGGGTGAGAGCACGATTTTTTGAGACTTTAGCCCGGTACGATTTTATAGGACTCAACAACTTCCTTGCCAATTTTTGCCAGCGGTGGTATAATTTATGCCAGAATGGGCGGTTAGCTCAGATGGCCAGAGCGCCACGTTGACATCGTGGAGGTCACAGGTTCAAGTCCTGTACCGCCCACAAACCGGCTGGTCATTCCAGCCGGTTTGTTGTTCTACCACCAGGAGGCCCCGATGTCTGATACCTCGCTACTGATGGCTGTTCTGGATAGCCTGCCAGAGCCGATTCTGGTGGCCGATACCGACCACATCATCCGCTACATGAATCGGGCGGCCATCGCCCACTATAAAGGCGGCGAAACCCTTCTGGGCCAGTCGCTCCTGGATTGTCATAACCCGCGTTCACAGGAAATCATCCTCCGGGTTCTGGAAGAACTGCGGAGCGGTACAGAGGAACAGTTCATCTACGAGAACGACCGCTATCGGGTCTATATGCGGGCTGTACGGAGCGCCGACGGTCGCCTCCTGGGCTACTACGAACGGTACGAACGGCGGACCTCGCCATAATTGAGCAAAAAGGGATGACGCCGCCGGAAAGTTCCGCCATCGGTGAGCATGTGGAGATGGCCCAGGCCGCCGGCCTCATCTCCCTGGGCAACATCGCCAGCCGGGTGCTGGGGCTGGTCCGGGAGATGGTCAAGTCGGGCCTGTTCGGGGCCGGTCCTGCAGTGAGCGCCCTCAACGCCGCCGTCCGCGTCCCCACCACGATGTACGACCTGCTGGTGGGCGGGATGATCAGTTCGGCACTGGTCCCCGTCTTCTCCGACTATGCCTCTCCCGAGCACCGGGCCGAATTGTGGCGACTGGTGAGTCTGCTGACCGGCGCGGTCACCCTCATCGTGGGCGTCTTCCTGCTCCTGGGGGAAATCTTTGCCCCCCAACTGGTCTGGCTGATGGCGGGCGGGCTGGCCCCCGCCGACCAGCGACTGGCGACGGAACTCCTGCGGATGGTCCTCCCGGCCCTCCTCTTCCTGAACCTGGCGGGCGTCCTTTCCGCCGCCCTCTACGCGCTCCAGCGCTTTGCCTTTCCCGCCTTCACCGCCGCCGTTTTCAACGCGTCGCTGGTGGTGATGGCCCTCCTGCTGGGACGGTGGTGGGGCGTCCGGAGCATGGCCCTGGGGCTGGTGGTGGGGGCGGCGCTGCAGGTGGCGCTGCAACTGCCCGGCCTGCGGGACGCCCGTCTCCGCCTCACCCTGGACCTGCGCCACCCGGCGCTGCGGCGCATCGGGCAACTCTACATGCCCGTCCTGGCCGGCCTGGTTGTGGACAACCTGCTCTCGGTGGTGCTCAGTTACCACCTGGCGTCCCGCATCGGCGGATCCGCCATTGCCTGGATGGAGTACGCCGCGCAGATCATCCAGTTCCCGCTGGGGATGGTCGTCGTGGCGGTCTCGCTGGCGATTCTGCCCACCCTGTCCCGCGAGGCCGCCGACCCGGACCCCTCCCCCTTCCGCGCCACCCTTTCCCAGGGGCTTCGCCTGGTCCTGTTCCTCATCGTCCCGGCGACGGCGGGCCTGCTGGCCCTCTCGGTCCCCGTGGTGGCGCTCATCTTTGAGCACGGCGGGTTCACCCGCTCCGACACACTGGCGGTGGCGGAGGCGCTGCGCTGCCACCTGCCGGGCCTGCTCTTTGCGGCGGTGGACCAGGTGCTCATCTTCGCCTTCTACGCCCGCAAAGACACCCTGACCCCGGCGCTGGTGGGCGTGGGGACCACCGTCCTGTACGCGCTGACGGCCATCGCGCTGGCAGCGGCCGGAGTCCTGACGCTCCCCCTGCTGGTCCTGGTCAACTCCGGCAAATGGACGGCCCACGCGCTGACCATGCTCTACCTCACCCGGCGCCGTCTGGGGGGACTGGGCGCCTCCGGGGTGTGGGGGTTGATAGTTCGGGTGACGGTCGCATCTCTGGCGCTGGCGGCCGCGGCATGGGGGGTGGCCCGCCTCCTGGGAGCGTGGGCTGGGTCGGGCCTGCTGGGGGAACTGGTGCTGGTCGGCGGGGCCGGTGGGGCAGGGGTGGCCGTGTACGTCCTCCTGAGTCTGGCCATGCGGGTGGAAGAAGTGCACCTTCTGCGGGCCGCGCTGGCCGACGCATTACTGAGGGGTTAGCCGTTAGAAGGTGGAAGTTATCCGTGAAAAGGGTCAGGTATACGATTTCATCTGATGAGGCGGCCCCGTCGGTGCCGCCGGACCGGTACGACCACGATTACTTCCTCTCCGTCTGCGAGGGGTATCAGGAATTCGTCGCCAGCGAGGGGCGGGAACTCTCCCGCCGGTTGCGGGCCGCCTTCGCCGTGGCGGGCATCGGCCCGGGGATGCGGGTCCTGGACGTGGGGTGCGGGCGGGGGGAGATTCTGCGTCACTGCACCCGGACCGGCGCGGAGGCGCACGGGATTGACTACGCGCCCGCGGCCGTCGCCCTCTCCCGCCAGGCCGTGGTGGACGGCGAGGCGGCGGGCGTCTATCAGGCCGATGCCCGGCGCCTGCCCTTCGCCGACGCGACCTTTGACCGGGTGCTCCTGTTTGACATCGTGGAGCACCTCTACCCGTGGGAACTGGACCAGGCGCTCCGGGAGGTCCGCCGGGTCCTCAAGCCCGACGGGCGGCTGGTCATCCACACCGCGCCCAACGCCTGGTACGACCGCTACGCCTACCCGGTGGTCCGCCTGGTGCGGATTCTGATGGGACAGGGCGCGGCCTACCCCCGGGACCCCCGGGCGCTGATCCCCGCCAACGTGGAGGTCCACGTCAACGAACAGAGCCCGCTGAGCCTGTGGCGGGTGCTGCGCCGCCACGGATTCCGCGCGCGCGTCTGGCTGGACACCCCGCCCCAACACCGCCAGGAGAACATCCTGTTCCGCCTGGCCCGCCACATCCTCTTCCACTGGCCGCCCTTCCGCTGGTTCTTTGAGCGGGAAGTGTTCGCCGTGGCCTCCCCGGTGCCAGACTTCACCGCAGAGGCGCAGAGATTTTGATACAAACCACGAAGGACACGAAGGAACACGAAGAACTTTATATATTTATATTCAGAACTTACGCAGTTGGCGGATAAAATTCGGAATTCGCCACGAATTTTACTTCTTTTAATTCGTGTAAATTCGTGCAATTCGTGGCAAAGAAGACCAACTCGTAACTCCTGTAAGATGAGCCTTTGCGTCCTTTGTGTCGCCCTTCGTGTCCCTTCGGGCCGAGCCCTCAGGGCGAGGCCTTCGTGGTTTTGGACCGTCCTTCTACCGCGCCAGCGACGGCTTCTGGACCGGCCGCGCGCGGCGGACCCGCCGGGCCTCCTCCCGCCGCTGCCGCCAGTAAGGAGATTGCCGCAGAAGCCACCACCGCACCAGCGGACGGAACGCCCGGATCAGGTGCCGCCGGAAGCCCAGAACGGCGACCATGTCCCGGAGGTAGTCGTCCAGCGTCCGTTGCTGGTACTGCAGAAGGCGCTGGCTTTCCCCGGTGTCCAGCCAGTCGGTGCAGAAGGGGACCGTGCTGAAGGCCTCCTTCGGGAGCATCCCTATCCCCATCGTCTCCAGAATCCGCGCCGCCATCTCCCCAAAGTAGAACTGACAGCGCGGCCCCCCGCCGATGAGCAACACCTTCCCCCAGACGTCCGGATGGCTCACCGCGTTGGCGATGGCCAGACCCACGTCCCGGGTGTGGACAAACTCCATCCGGTTATCCGGCGGGACGTCAAACATCCCCGGGTCGGGCCGCATGGCGAGGGGGAAGACGGCCCCGAAGCGCAGGATGACCCACTCCAGGCCGGACTCCCGGATCATCTGCTCGCAGAGGACCTTGTGGCGGGAGTAGTGTTCCAGCGGGCAGACGGGGTCGTCGGCCCGACGGGGCGGGGGCTGGTCTTGCGTCCGCCCGTAGACGTGCAGGGATGAGGAGAAGACCAGGCGCGGGGGCCGGGGTTGGGCCTTCATCGCCTCTATCAGGTTGCGGGTGCCCTCCACGTTCACCTGATAGGCCAGGTCGGGCCGGGCCTCGGACTCAATCCCGGTGGCGGAGAGTTTGGGGATGATGAAGGCCAGATGGACCACCACATCCTGCCCCTCCACCGCCCGGGCGACCTCTTCGGGGCGGCGCAGGTCGCCCCACATTACCTCTATGCGGTCACCGTAGCGGCGGGCCGCGCGCTCGTTGGCCTTCGTCCGCAGGTCAAAACAGCGGACCTGATGCCCCTGGCGGAGCAGTTCCTCCAGCGCGCTCTGCCCGACGTTGCCGAATGCGCCAGTCAGCAGTACTCTCATGGGACTCCTTTCTTTTTCCTCACACAAAGGCACAAAGGTATTGTCAAGTCTCTTAAAATCGTACCGGGGGCAGAAGCCCAAAGTCCTGAAAAATCGTACCTCCAGAGGGCCGTAATGGCTGACCCTTTCTGCGCTCACCGGCCTTTATGAACCCCTCACCCCCCTTGATCCCCCCTCTCCCCCTGGCCTTGCGGCCAGGGGAGAGGGGGGGATTCAGGAAGGGGTTTTGCGGCGGGCGGCTTCGCCGCCCGCCG
>Ga0308310_1001189_pt1 | contig 11654 bp, 5 predicted proteins | sample HotsprSampleMS65_FD_203672 | JGI IMG/M metagenome (GOLD analysis project Ga0308310, IMG submission 203672) | Hot spring phototrophic mat microbial communities from Mushroom Spring, Yellowstone National Park, Wyoming, United States - 20090730_MS65 ...
GTAATGTGGACACCTTTGAGCTCTTCTGAACCCAACCCCGCTAGTTACGGGTTAGCTGTTGTTCTGGACTGTAAAAGTCTCGCTACTATAACTCAAGAGACTGATGTTAAAACAGCATCTGTTTTGTGGAAGACACGTTGTTCAATAAGACTGCTTAAGCAGTTCGTAAAGCTAGATGGGAGTCTAACATGCCTCCACACTGGTTCTCTCCCTCCCCTGAGGAAAAATTCTCTCTCCCGTGAAAGCCAGCTCTCTCTCGTTCGAGGGAGATCTAAACTGGGAAGAGCGAAGGCAGTCTCTCCCGCCCCTGTGGGGGGCATATAGGGGGCAAAGATAGTGGAGCATAGCTCCCGTTCTTGCTGGGCAATAGAGGGCCAACAGGGAGTCTAGGAGCTCTTCTCCACAAAATAGAGTGCGAGTCTCCATCCCCAGAGAACGCAAGAATCCCACTGCAGAGTACCCGGAAGAGAGTACAACACCACACTAGAGGCATAACGTGGAGGCGACTGACCTATGGAAGAACTAGAGCAGTTAGGCTTTGTGGGCATTGCTGATTACATTGACTCCCAAGACGACTGGAGAAAACCAGAGTGGAAGTCTTTGAACCGAGAATTCTTTACCGTCCTAGTGGACGATTTATTGGATTTCCTAAATGACTACTACCTACCTCTATAGAGATATTTACTATGGCTATCAAAAGACAAAGCATTATATCAGGTCAATATGCCTTCTCTGGTGTAGAAGACAATGGACTAGTCACCTTGACTAGTCAAGTGGATGATATCTACATTATTGAGATTCAATCATCAACCCAGTTATTCAGCTTCATTAGCCCCCATGACGTCCCCATAATGGTAGATAAAACTATCTACCAAGTTACTAACGTCACTGATTACAGTGGTGCATCTGATACTGCTATCTACAGTACAGTTAATACTTCTAGAGGAGACAAAACTATCATTGAATGTGAAATTAAGGCAATTGGATTAAGGTCTAATTCATCAGTCGTCTTCTCTAGCCAAGAAAAGTGGATTGTTTACCCAGGAAAGATTTATCAGGTAGTTAATACAGGCTCTCAATCCTTTATCTTTACAAACAACTCGATTGCCTATCTAAGGTTAACGGGTAAGCGGATATTGCCTGTTCAGTTGGCAGGTAACCCACTTACTTGACGTGTATGGGGTAGTAGTACCCACATTGCTTCAAAGGCCTTGCAGGCCGAAATAGGGCCTGTGGAGAGAGTAATAATGAGGGGGTATATCCACTCCGCTCGCTCTTCAGCCTATGTTTCACTGACGCAGCTGGCCGACGCCTGACGCAGGGCAGCCAGCAGCTCCACCCGTCGAAGGTGCTTGCCGGTAGAGGGATTCTTATCTCCGCCTGGGCCAATCACCCGCCTAGCCAGCCTCCGCAACTCCAGCACAGGGAGGGCCTCCAGGTCGGAGGGAGGGGCTACAGAACGCTGTTGCTCTGCAACGCTAACGCGACGAGGCTTGGCCACCTCCAAAGCCTCAACTCGCCGCTCCAGCCGCTCCAGTCGGTCGAGGATCTCTGCAACCTTTAAGCCGTCCTCCGGCTCGCTGCCGTTAACAGGTGTTTGCAGTCTCTCCAGGTACTGCCTAAGGGCCGCTACGATGACCTCGGATGGAGTGACCTGGAGCCGAGCGGCTGCCTCCAGAAGCTGGTGGTGTAGATCTGGGGGAATTCGCGCCCCCACCATTGGGGAGACCATCGTGAAAGTGTTTGCAGCTGAAAACAGTCTCCCCAGATCCTACCATGGTGGCCACGGGCCCTGCCAGTTACGGCTGGCTGGTGACGTTAGAGGCCATCCCAGATCCACGGAGAAATCCCCTCGTAACCTCCTAGGTGGACTATCTCGGTTTGGAAGAGCCCAGGTATCTCTAGCTGAGCTAGTTGCGTGGGAGTGACTACAGGTGACGAAGTGGTAGTCGCCCGCTCTGTAGGGCTCTCGGCCTTCGGGGTGGCCACGGGGTGACGACGGGTGACTACAGGGTGACTGCAAGGTGACGAAGTGGTATTCTCCTGCTCTAAGCCGCTCCGCGTAAGATCTACAGGTTTTTGGGCTGTGGCGGCAGGTGACGACGATGACGAAGAGTGACGAAGGGGTGACGAAGGCTTCGTCACCTGCTCAGAGTCTCTCTGGATAAGGCTTTCAGGCTTTGGGGTGACGAAGTGACGAAGGTGACTACAGGAATGAGGTTGGATAACTTCAATGTGCTGAGGATCCACCCAGCGGGCGTGGCCCATCTGCACTAGCTCGTCTAGAAAACTCCGGATCTCCTTCATGGGGGGCTTACGTCGAGTAGGCCACCAGCTGCGGCACTGCTTCACGGCAATAGGGCCACAGCCCTTGAAGCGCCTCACAAACCGGAAAACAAGGCTGGCCTCTGGGCTGCTGGACTCACCTAGCTCGCCATAGATGAGTCTGGCTTGATTCTGTAGCCAGCGGGTGAACTCGATAGCCCTAGCCAGGGTACTGGCAGGGATGATTTTGCTGGGGGCCACTCCAGCACAGGCTGCATCCAGCCAGTGGAGGATGAGGGCAATGCGAGCGGCCCGCTCCTTAGTCTTGGGTAGCGTCGCTCGGATCCGCTCATTAGGCTCGCTGAGGATGGGTTCATTAAGCTCGCGTTTCCACTCATTCCAGAGCCGCCGCCCCTCCCTATCCAGCTCGTGTTGCATCGGCTGGAAAGCTTGCAGCTGACGATAGACGGCTTTCAGCAGCTCTTGAGGGTGATAGATGGGGCCATCTTGAGTATCGGGGTCAGGCGTAAGCGGCACCCTCACCCAAGCGAAGCGAGGCCAGAGGCCATCGCCAAGGTCTTTGTCTTCCTGCCAGGTCTTCTGGAGGATGGACGGCTGGATGCCGCCTACGACGCTGACGGAGGTGTATCGCACAAAGATCTGATCGGAGGTTTTGCGATCCACTTTTAAGGCGTCGCCATTGTACAGGCTCAGCCAGTGGGCGCGATCCGCTCCCTTGCCGCCTCGATAGGCGTCCATGCTCCGCAAGAAGACCGCCAGCTCATCCGGAGTAACCAGTAGCCCTCGATCCGGCTGGTGGCTCAGAATCTGCCCTATCGCCTCCATCGTGTAGTTGGATGCATAGAGGCTGACGGGCTTAGGCCGCTCTGGGGGTTCCTCTACATCATCCCTCCGCTTTTTCTCATATTCCCGTAGGGCCGCCTTGTATTCCTCAAGCTGGTGCTGATATCGGGCGCTGTGTTCCGCCTGGAGATCCTTGAGGGGCTGTGTCAGGGTGTTAATAATGTGAGTTTTGCCGGAGCCTGTCTCTCCTACCAGTCCACCCCACAGAATCGGGGGCGCCTCAAACTGAAAGCGAGGATCGATCATCAGCCGAGTCTGGCTGGGGATGAGACTGGCGGCAACACAGAGCAATACCAGATAGTAGGCTTCAACGGGGAGGCCCAATCCTTCTGCAATCCGCCTCAGGGGCGTATCCAGATCCTTAGGTAGTAGAGTGAGGCCTGACGCTTGATCCAGCTGCGCTAGCTCACTGACCTCCTCCGCCAGATCTCCGATCTCATCCTCAGCCGCCAGATGGTCTGGTAGGGCCACCCGAATCGAAGCCAATATCTCCTCAACCGTGGCCCCACTCTCCAGCCAATCGACAGCATCCAGTCCGCCGCTCTCCGGCAGATTCTCCCAGGGGGCATCTGGGGGAGCCAATAACCAGCCGACCACCTCGATGCCGTGTTGGCGCAAAGAGCGCTCGATTTCCAGCATGTGGGCGAGCCCAGGACGATCTGCGTCAGGACTCAATGCTACACGGCAACCCCACAGATCTTGTAGATAGTTTGGGAAACCGTAGCCGCTCCACTTGCCGGCCCCCCCGATGGACGTGGTTGCAGGGATTCCTAACTCCATCAACCGCTCCACACAAGCTTCGCCTTCGACCAGGAAGATAGGATGGCCGGTCTTCTCAGATAGCGCTCTGGCCTCAGCGATCCGATACAGCCGCACCCGTTTGGCCACCTGATCGTTCAAGCCAGGGATCCACTTTCCGTTTTCGTAGCGAAACTGGCGGAACTCTTTACGTCCTTGACCGTCGTCTTTCCGTCGCACCAAGACCACAGGCTGGCCGTCCGCATCGCGGTAGACAAAGCCTTGTTCTCCCTTGGGCCTAGGAGCCTTGGAGGCCGCCGGAGGGGCCGCTGGCTTAGCAAATGAGGCTCGCTTGGGCATCCATCTTTTCAGTCGTTCCTCATGGGGCTTGAACATCGCCCATCGACCACCGTCGCTGTCGCCCAGATACGCCCACTGTTGGCCATCGTGGCCACGGATGACCTCTCCAGTCTCCAAACGAACCTTGGCGTAGGTGCGACAGTGGCAGACATCGTTCCATCGGCAGTCAGAGTCTTTCGTCCGCCCGCAGACTGGGCAGGGATTCTTGGCGGAAGAGTAAGTGAACTGGCTAGAAGAGTGTGATACTATAGTCGTAGTGGAAAACTGAGGTCCAGTCAGAGGCATAGTTACCCTCCTTAGTTTTTCCTAAATGTAATTACCTCGTTTTCAGTAGGGATTCCATTCACGCTGGAATCCCTACTTCTTTTGCATTTTAACCAGCGAGAGTTGTCGTCATCCGTCGTCGCTTCGTCACCGAATGGCCGAAACCCTTGTGTAGAGCAGTTTTGGACGGGTGACGAAGGTTTCGTCACCGTTCGTCACCCTCGTCGTCACCCCATAATCACCCAAGCTCTGAAAGCATTGCATGGAGCGGCTTTGGCACTGACTACCACGTAGTCACCCTTCGTCACTTCGTCGTCACTTCGCTGTCACTGGTAGTCACCCGTAGTCGGCCTATACCACTGAGAATAGCGTCATTAGACCGCTGAACTTCATTAAATATTGTTATTGCGGGCATTGCTGCGTACGGGTATAGTACCCAGTAGCAGCTCGAGATTACGCTTAACGCTTTTGTTATTCACTTTGGACATTTTTATTGCCAGTTTATACAGCCTGCCCATTGTAATAGGGTTTATCTCCATACTCTCCTCCCATAACGTGAGACAAAAGCCTCTTTTTTGGAGCCAATCCCGCTATCTGCCGGCTAAATGCATTCCTGGATTGTATAAGACTCACTTCTTTGAATCAAGAGATTGACGTTAAAACCGCATCTGTTTTGTGGTAGAAGCCTAGTTAAATAAGACTGCTTAAGCAGTCCGTAAAGCTAGGCGGGAATCAGCCCAGAGTGTATGCTAGCTCTCTCTTGTTTTCGGAGGGTGCCTGTTTTCTCCGTAAGAAGTTACTTCCACTCCCTTGGAGGGAGTCTAGACTGGGGAGAGGAAACTACCCAACTCTGACCGCTGGTGGTACGGAGCGGGCTCTCGGTAGCCACGAATATCGGGCTCCCCTAGTGGTAGAGAGGACCACAGAGACACGTCCTCAACAAAACAGAACTCAAACTCTCCTGCCTAAGCCTTAGCGAATCCTCGTTGCATCTATCTCCAGCAGCGTAGTACACCACACTAGAGGCATAACGTGGAGGCGACTGACCTATGGAAGAACTAGAGCAGTTAGGCTTTGTGGGCATTGCTGATTACATTGACTCCCAAGACGACTGGAGAAAACCAGAGTGGAAGTCTTTGAACCGAGAATTCTTTACCGTCCTAGTGGACGATTTATTGGATTTCCTAAATGACTACTACCTACCTCTATAGAGATATTTACTATGGCTATCAAAAGACAAAGCATTATATCAGGTCAATATGCCTTCTCTGGTGTAGAAGACAATGGACTAGTCACCTTGACTAGTCAAGTGGATGATATCTACATTATTGAGATTCAATCATCAACCCAGTTATTCAGCTTCATTAGCCCCCATGACGTCCCCATAATGGTAGATAAAACTATCTACCAAGTTACTAACGTCACTGATTACAGTGGTGCATCTGATACTGCTATCTACAGTACAGTTAATACTTCTAGAGGAGACAAAACTATCATTGAATGTGAAATTAAGGCAATTGGATTAAGGTCTAATTCATCAGTCGTCTTCTCTAGCCAAGAAAAGTGGATTGTTTACCCAGGAAAGATTTATCAGGTAGTTAATACAGGCTCTCAATCCTTTATCTTTACAAACAACTCGATTGCCTATCTAAGGTTAACGGGTAAGCGGATATTGCCTGTTCAGTTGGCAGGTAACCCACTTACTTGACGTGTATGGGGTAGTAGTACCCACATTGCTTCAAAGGCCTTGCAGGCCGAAATAGGGCCTGTGGAGAGAGTAATAATGAGGGGGTATATCCACTCCGCTCGCTCTTCAGCCTATGTTTCACTGACGCAGCTGGCCGACGCCTGACGCAGGGCAGCCAGCAGCTCCACCCGTCGAAGGTGCTTGCCGGTAGAGGGATTCTTATCTCCGCCTGGGCCAATCACCCGCCTAGCCAGCCTCCGCAACTCCAGCACAGGGAGGGCCTCCAGGTCGGAGGGAGGGGCTACAGAACGCTGTTGCTCTGCAACGCTAACGCGACGAGGCTTGGCCACCTCCAAAGCCTCAACTCGCCGCTCCAGCCGCTCCAGTCGGTCGAGGATCTCTGCAACCTTTAAGCCGTCCTCCGGCTCGCTGCCGTTAACAGGTGTTTGCAGTCTCTCCAGGTACTGCCTAAGGGCCGCTACGATGACCTCGGATGGAGTGACCTGGAGCCGAGCGGCTGCCTCCAGAAGCTGGTGGTGTAGATCTGGGGGAATTCGCGCCCCCACCATTGGGGAGACCATCGTGAAAGTGTTTGCAGCTGAAAACAGTCTCCCCAGATCCTACCATGGTGGCCACGGGCCCTGCCAGTTACGGCTGGCTGGTGACGTTAGAGGCCATCCCAGATCCACGGAGAAATCCCCTCGTAACCTCCTAGGTGGACTATCTCGGTTTGGAAGAGCCCAGGTATCTCTAGCTGAGCTAGTTGCGTGGGAGTGACTACAGGTGACGAAGTGGTAGTCGCCCGCTCTGTAGGGCTCTCGGCCTTCGGGGTGGCCACGGGGTGACGACGGGTGACTACAGGGTGACTGCAAGGTGACGAAGTGGTATTCTCCTGCTCTAAGCCGCTCCGCGTAAGATCTACAGGTTTTTGGGCTGTGGCGGCAGGTGACGACGATGACGAAGAGTGACGAAGGGGTGACGAAGGCTTCGTCACCTGCTCAGAGTCTCTCTGGATAAGGCTTTCAGGCTTTGGGGTGACGAAGTGACGAAGGTGACTACAGGAATGAGGTTGGATAACTTCAATGTGCTGAGGATCCACCCAGCGGGCGTGGCCCATCTGCACTAGCTCGTCTAGAAAACTCCGGATCTCCTTCATGGGGGGCTTACGTCGAGTAGGCCACCAGCTGCGGCACTGCTTCACGGCAATAGGGCCACAGCCCTTGAAGCGCCTCACAAACCGGAAAACAAGGCTGGCCTCTGGGCTGCTGGACTCACCTAGCTCGCCATAGATGAGTCTGGCTTGATTCTGTAGCCAGCGGGTGAACTCGATAGCCCTAGCCAGGGTACTGGCAGGGATGATTTTGCTGGGGGCCACTCCAGCACAGGCTGCATCCAGCCAGTGGAGGATGAGGGCAATGCGAGCGGCCCGCTCCTTAGTCTTGGGTAGCGTCGCTCGGATCCGCTCATTAGGCTCGCTGAGGATGGGTTCATTAAGCTCGCGTTTCCACTCATTCCAGAGCCGCCGCCCCTCCCTATCCAGCTCGTGTTGCATCGGCTGGAAAGCTTGCAGCTGACGATAGACGGCTTTCAGCAGCTCTTGAGGGTGATAGATGGGGCCATCTTGAGTATCGGGGTCAGGCGTAAGCGGCACCCTCACCCAAGCGAAGCGAGGCCAGAGGCCATCGCCAAGGTCTTTGTCTTCCTGCCAGGTCTTCTGGAGGATGGACGGCTGGATGCCGCCTACGACGCTGACGGAGGTGTATCGCACAAAGATCTGATCGGAGGTTTTGCGATCCACTTTTAAGGCGTCGCCATTGTACAGGCTCAGCCAGTGGGCGCGATCCGCTCCCTTGCCGCCTCGATAGGCGTCCATGCTCCGCAAGAAGACCGCCAGCTCATCCGGAGTAACCAGTAGCCCTCGATCCGGCTGGTGGCTCAGAATCTGCCCTATCGCCTCCATCGTGTAGTTGGATGCATAGAGGCTGACGGGCTTAGGCCGCTCTGGGGGTTCCTCTACATCATCCCTCCGCTTTTTCTCATATTCCCGTAGGGCCGCCTTGTATTCCTCAAGCTGGTGCTGATATCGGGCGCTGTGTTCCGCCTGGAGATCCTTGAGGGGCTGTGTCAGGGTGTTAATAATGTGAGTTTTGCCGGAGCCTGTCTCTCCTACCAGTCCACCCCACAGAATCGGGGGCGCCTCAAACTGAAAGCGAGGATCGATCATCAGCCGAGTCTGGCTGGGGATGAGACTGGCGGCAACACAGAGCAATACCAGATAGTAGGCTTCAACGGGGAGGCCCAATCCTTCTGCAATCCGCCTCAGGGGCGTATCCAGATCCTTAGGTAGTAGAGTGAGGCCTGACGCTTGATCCAGCTGCGCTAGCTCACTGACCTCCTCCGCCAGATCTCCGATCTCATCCTCAGCCGCCAGATGGTCTGGTAGGGCCACCCGAATCGAAGCCAATATCTCCTCAACCGTGGCCCCACTCTCCAGCCAATCGACAGCATCCAGTCCGCCGCTCTCCGGCAGATTCTCCCAGGGGGCATCTGGGGGAGCCAATAACCAGCCGACCACCTCGATGCCGTGTTGGCGCAAAGAGCGCTCGATTTCCAGCATGTGGGCGAGCCCAGGACGATCTGCGTCAGGACTCAATGCTACACGGCAACCCCACAGATCTTGTAGATAGTTTGGGAAACCGTAGCCGCTCCACTTGCCGGCCCCCCCGATGGACGTGGTTGCAGGGATTCCTAACTCCATCAACCGCTCCACACAAGCTTCGCCTTCGACCAGGAAGATAGGATGGCCGGTCTTCTCAGATAGCGCTCTGGCCTCAGCGATCCGATACAGCCGCACCCGTTTGGCCACCTGATCGTTCAAGCCAGGGATCCACTTTCCGTTTTCGTAGCGAAACTGGCGGAACTCTTTACGTCCTTGACCGTCGTCTTTCCGTCGCACCAAGACCACAGGCTGGCCGTCCGCATCGCGGTAGACAAAGCCTTGTTCTCCCTTGGGCCTAGGAGCCTTGGAGGCCGCCGGAGGGGCCGCTGGCTTAGCAAATGAGGCTCGCTTGGGCATCCATCTTTTCAGTCGTTCCTCATGGGGCTTGAACATCGCCCATCGACCACCGTCGCTGTCGCCCAGATACGCCCACTGTTGGCCATCGTGGCCACGGATGACCTCTCCAGTCTCCAAACGAACCTTGGCGTAGGTGCGACAGTGGCAGACATCGTTCCATCGGCAGTCAGAGTCTTTCGTCCGCCCGCAGACTGGGCAGGGATTCTTGGCGGAAGAGTAAGTGAACTGGCTAGAAGAGTGTGATACTATAGTCGTAGTGGAAAACTGAGGTCCAGTCAGAGGCATAGTTACCCTCCTTAGTTTTTCCTAAATGTAATTACCTCGTTTTCAGTAGGGATTCCATTCACGCTGGAATCCCTACTTCTTTTGCATTTTAACCAGCGAGAGTTGTCGTCATCCGTCGTCGCTTCGTCACCGAATGGCCGAAACCCTTGTGTAGAGCAGTTTTGGACGGGTGACGAAGGTTTCGTCACCGTTCGTCACCCTCGTCGTCACCCCATAATCACCCAAGCTCTGAAAGCATTGCATGGAGCGGCTTTGGCACTGACTACCACGTAGTCACCCTTCGTCACTTCGTCGTCACTTCGCTGTCACTGGTAGTCACCCGTAGTCGGCCTATACCACTGAGAATAGCGTCATTAGACCGCTGAACTTCATTAAATATTGTTATTGCGGGCATTGCTGCGTACGGGTATAGTACCCAGTAGCAGCTCGAGATTACGCTTAACGCTTTTGTTATTCACTTTGGACATTTTTATTGCCAGTTTATACAGCCTGCCCATTGTAATAGGGTTTATCTCCATACTCTCCTCCCATAACGTGAGACAAAAGCCTCTTTTTTGGAGCCAATCCCGCTATCTGCCGGCTAAATGCATTCCTGGATTGTATAAGACTCACTTCTTTGAATCAAGAGATTGACGTTAAAACCGCATCTGTTTTGTGGTAGAAGCCTAGTTAAATAAGACTGCTTAAGCAGTCCGTAAAGCTAGACGGGAATCAGCCCAGAGTGTATGCTAGCTCTCTCTTGTTTTCGGAGGGTGCCTGTTTTCTCCGTAGGAAGTTACTTCCCCTCCCTTGGAGGGAGTCTAGACTGGGGAGAGGGAGACCACCCAACTCTGACCGCTGGTGGTATGGAGCGGGCTCTCAGTGGCCACGAATATCGGGCTCCCCTAGTGGTAGAGAGGGCCACAGAGACACGTTTTCCACAAAACAAAACTCAGACTCTCTTGCCTGAGCCTTAGCGAATCCTTACCGAATCTATCTCCAGCAGCGTAGTACACCACACTAGAGGCATACCGTGAAGGCAACCTGCTGCCGATAGAGGGAACAGATGAATCTCTGTCGGTCTGCTGGGGTAAGCTGAGATTGCCCCACTGTCATATGGATGGGGGGGAAGAGGGAGAGAGATATTTACTATGGCTATCAAAAGACAAAGCATTATATCAGGTCAATACGCCTTCTCTGGTGTAGAAGACAATGGACTAGTCACCTTGACTAGTCAAGTGGACGATATCTACATTATTGAGATTCAATCACCAACTCAGTTATTTAGCTTCATTAGCCCCTATGACGCCCCCATAATGGTAGATAAAACTATCTACCAGGTCACTAACGTCACTGATTACAGTGGTGCATCTGATACTGCTATCTACAGTACAGTTAATACTTCTAGAGGAAACAAAACTATCATTGAATGTGAAATTAAGGCAATTGGATTAAGGTCTAATTCATCAGTCATCTTCTCTAGCCAAGAAAAGTGGATTGTTTACCCAGAGAAGATTTATCAGGTAGTTAATACAGGTACTCAATCCTTTATCTTTACAGACAACTCAATTGCCTATCTAAGGTTAACGGGTAAGCGGATATTGCCTGTTCAGTTGGCAGGTAACCCACTTACTTGACGTGTATGGGGTAGTAGTACCCACATTGCTTCAAAGGCCTCACAGGCCGAAATAGGGCCTGTGGAGAGAGCAATAATGAGGGGTATATCTACCCTACCCGCTCTTCAGCCTATGTTTCACTAACGCGACTAGTCGACGCCTGTCGCAGGGCCGCCAACAGCTCCGCCCGTCGAAGGTGTTTGCCGGTAGAGGGATTCTTATCTCCGCCTGGGCCAATCACCCGCCTAGCCAGCCGCCGTAGCTCCAGCACAGGCAGGGCCGCTAGATCAGAGGGAGGGGCTTCTGCAACGCTAACGCGACGGGGCTTGGCCACCTCCAATGCCTCCACCCGCCGCTCCAACTGCTCCAGACGATCGAGGATCTCTGCGATCTGTAGGCCATCCTTCGCCCCGTTGACGTTAACAGGTGTTTGCAGCCTCTCCAGGTACTGCCTGAGGGCCGCTACGATGACCTCGGATGGAGTGATCTGGAGCCGAGCGGCTGCCTCCAGAAGCTGGTG
>Ga0308310_1001191_pt1 | contig 11653 bp, 4 predicted proteins | sample HotsprSampleMS65_FD_203672 | JGI IMG/M metagenome (GOLD analysis project Ga0308310, IMG submission 203672) | Hot spring phototrophic mat microbial communities from Mushroom Spring, Yellowstone National Park, Wyoming, United States - 20090730_MS65 ...
CTCTCGGCGCAGCTCAATCGCCAAGCGTTTGCCCAGCCCCCTGTAGAAGGCTGGCTGGACTCGTTCTTAGCGGTCCTCTGCGAACGCCTTGCCGTTTATGGCGTGCTAGGCGTGCAAATCTCTCAAATCGTCGGCAATATGGCGATGCGCGTGGCAAGCGCGGGGCAGATTCCGAGCGAAGATTCCACGCAGCCCGTGGACGATTCATCGCCGCTGCTGCTCGCCGTGCGCCATCGACAGATCGCTAGCGCGCCCAACGCGCGCATTTATCCGATCCCCATTGGCAATGACGCCATTGGCGCCATTGTTGCCTATCACAAGCCGGCGGAGAGTGACGCAACGCATTCAAGGACTCTCGACGCGCTTCTGACCGCGCTCGCCAATCAGCTCGGGCCTGCGCTTTTGCAGCATCTGAAGGCAGCCGGTCCACAGGCGGGCGGGTTGATGCGCCAAATTGATGTGATGCGCTCGCTTTACGAGGTCACGCGCGACTTCACAAGCGCCACTGAGAGCCACGAAATGCTGGATCGCGCAGCGCGCAGCCTTGTCAAGACGCTGCGCATTGATCACGTCGGCATCGCCCTCTTCGATTACGAGGAAAATGTCGGAACGGTCATCGCTGAATTCCCCGATAGCGGCATGATCGGCTTGCGCATCCCGCTCAATACCCCTCTTGAAGATCGCCTGCTGAAGACCAAAGCGCCTGTCGTCGTGAACAACGTGGACGACGATCCCTTGCTGGGCGATGTTGAGCGCGCCTTGTTTCAAAAGCTGGGCATCAAGTCCATTGCGCTACTGCCGATGATCGTCAGAGGAGAGCTGCTCGGCAGTCTCGGTCTGGATAGCTTTTACGAATATCACACTTTCACGAGCGATGAGGTCGAGGCGGCTGCTATTGTCACCTCGCAGCTGGCGATCGCGGCGCACAACGCGCGGCTGTATGAAGAAATCAAACGGCGCTCCGCACAATTAGAACACATCACAGCGCTCAGTCAGCGCCTCACAAGGACGCTTGATCGCGCGCACATCTTCCAGATCGTTCGCAAAGAGACGCTCAAGCTGATCGATGCCGATTTGATCAGCGTCGCCCTGATCAGCCCGAATGGCGAGACGTTCGATGTCTACCTTCTGACCGACGGCGGCCCGTTGCCTACACAATTCCCTGTAGAGCGCGCAGCGCTGCGCTTCGTCTTCAACACAGGCGAGCCGTTGGTGCTGGACGACATCAGCAGCTCAGAAGAGCCTGACTATCGGCTCTTCGCCAGCTCGCGCATGCGGGCAATCGCCAGCGTGCCGCTTGTGGCGGGCGGTAAGGCCATCGGCGTCTTCTCAGTGCTGCACCGCGAGTCAGGGCGTTACGCGTCGCTCGATATCGCTTTGCTGGCACAAATTGGCTATCAGCTCGCCATCGCGTTGGAGAATGCGCGCCTTTACATGCAGGCGGCGCAGCGCGCTGAGACAGAGCGCCTGATGAATCGGCTCAGCGGCGCGCTACGGGGACAAAGCGACCTGCAGAGCATGCTGCTGAACACGCTTCAAGAGATGGCAGAGGCGCTCTCAGCGCGGCGCGCGCGCGTTCGGCTTGAGGCAGACAAGCGCAGCAGTCACACGGGCTAAACTGAGATAGAGAACTGCTTATGTATCAGCAACTCCTTAGATTTTTCCCGCTCACAGCCTATCCTGAGCCGCTCGCTCGGCGGCGCGCTACTGGAACGTACATCATCAGCGCTGCGACGTTTGTCGGCGCCTTGCTCAGCGCGCTGAGCCTTGCCCCGCAGCTGCTGAGCGGCGACGACTTGCCCGCTCTTCTGCTCATCCTGCGCGGCGCGCTATTAGCAGGCGTTGCGCTGGCTGCCTACATCCTGACTCGGCGCGCGCAGCAGGCGACAGCCGCGCTATTGGTGCTGTTGGCGTGGATCGCGCTGCTGTTCCTATTGGCGTTCTCTGGCGAAATCAGCGCGGAGATCGGTTTTAGCGGCATGTTGGTGAGCATCTCGCTCGGCGCGATGCTGATCGGCGAGCAAGCCGTCTTCTACACGCTGATCGCTGCACTCCTGTACACGCTTCTCGAGCTGGACGCAGCGCCAGGAGACGCGCCTGAGCGCCTGCCTGCGCTGATTGTGATCGGCTTGCCACTCTTGATCGTCCACGCTGGCGTGAATTACGCAATGGCGCGCGACTTGCGCCTTGTCGCGCGGCAGGTCACGGCAAGCGCTCAGGAGCGCAGCGTGCGGCTGGCTAAAGCGGGCGCTGATCTGGTGCAGCGCGCGCTGGGCGTGCGCCTCACGCTTGAGAGCGTCCTGCAAGAGACCGTGCGCTTTGTGCAAGAGAACTTCAGCGATTGTCATGAAGTGCAGCTCTTCCTCGCGGACAAAGAGCGGCGCAACGTCACGCTGGTCGCCACGACGCACGAGGCGGCTCGCGCCAACATCGGCAGCCAACAGATCGGCATTGGCAGCTTGAGCGCGATCGGGCAAGCCACCATCAGCGGGCAGAGCATTCTGGCTCGCGAGGGAGGCGAAGCGCAGCCATACCGTCGCTCTGCTTTTTTGAGCGGCATGCGCGCACAGCTCGCCATTCCGTTGCGCGTGGGCGGCGAGATCATTGGCGCGATTGACCTGCAGAGCCGCAATCCGAGCGCCTTCCCGCCCGAGGACGTGGAAGCGCTTGAGATGCTCGCCAATCAAATTGCGGTGGCAGTGGATAACGCGCGCCTGTTCGCTGAGATGCAAGATAAACTGGACGAAAATCGCCGCCTGTATGAGCGGACCAGCGAGCAGTTGCGCGAGATCGAGCGCTTGAACCGCCAGCTGACAGGCGGCGCTTGGGCAGACTATCTGAGCGGCATGAGCCGGCTGCCATCTTACACCATAGACCTTGTGAACGAGCGGGTTGAAGACGCTGCCGAGCAAACGCCGACGCTCGCTGAGGCAGTCCGCCGCAACCAGCCAGTGTTGCGCACTTCGGCCAATCAAAAGATTTTGGCGCTGCCGATCGCCGTGCGCGGGCAGGTCATCGGCGCTATGGAATTTGAGCTTGCGCCCGATCAGATCGTCAATAACGAGCAACTGGCCGTGCTGCAGCAAGTGCTCGAGCGGCTTGGCCTGGCGCTTGAGAACTTGCGCCTTTTGGAGGAAGCGCAGCGCATGGCACAGCGGGAGAGCATGATCAATGAGATCACAGCGCGGATGCAAGCTGCTACGAGCGTTGAGGCGGTTCTGGCGGCTGCCACACAAAGCCTTGCGGATGCCTTCCAAGCGCCGCGCGTGGCAGTGCGGCTTGGCTTGCCCAGTCAGACATCCAGTCAGATATCCAGTCAGACATCCAGTCAGACATTGAGTGACAACCAGTTGAGCAACGGACGCTGAGAGGAGCGCGCTATGTTGCCGCGGATGATCTTAGCTGAGCTGTTCAACTTGCTGTTCCGGCCGCGCTTTTGGTACGCCAGCAACCTTGAGCAGTTGCGCGCTCGCATCACTTTGTCGCTCGGCGTGCTGTTGGCGGCCGCGGCTCTGATTGCCTTCATCGCTATCTTCGCGCTCAGCGATCGAAGCGCGGCGAGCAACAGCGCGCTGACGCTATCCATGGCGGCGCTGCTCATCCAATTGACCATCATCGGCCTGGTGCATTCAGGGCAGCTGCGGGCAGCTACGCTATCCATGCTGACCTTCTTGGCGCTCTCTGCCGCGCTCGTCGCCTTCCTGAGCGGCGTCGGCGCCAGCAATCTGTTGGTGCTGCTCGCGCCACTGCTGTACGGCAGCTTGGTCTGGTCTTGGAGGGGCGTCCTGACGCTGACTGCGCTGGAGATCATCTGGGTCGGCTTGGTCGGCACCTGGCAGCGTGACCAAGCTTTGCCGTTCTCGGGCTTGGTCAGCATTGCGCCCGATCATGTGCCGCTCCAAACGCTGATCGTCCAAGCGCTCTTGGGCGGACTCGGCGCCTTATGCGCGGCGTGCGCACATGAGCTGCGGCGCAGCCTGCAGAGCGCTAACCGCCTGCTAGGGCAGCTGCACGCGAGCGCTGAGGTAGCGCAATTAGCAGTGACCGCTGCCACGTCATCTGAGCTGATGCAGCGCCTCGCCAACTACATCCGCGACCGTTTTGGCTTCTACCGTGTGCAAATTTTCCTCGTCGATGCCGAGCGCCGCTACGCCAACTTGGTCGCCGGCACGGGCGAGGCAAGCGAAATGATGTTGCGGCGCGGCTATCGCGTGGCGCTCACCTCGCAAGGCGCCGTCGGGCGCGCCTTGCAGAGCGGCGAGCCAGTTGTGGTGGACATCCGCGAGGAGAGCGGCAAGCGGCGCGACGATGAGCCGCCGCCCGACGCGCGATCCGAGATCGCCTTGCCGCTGATCGTGGAAGATCAGGTGCTGGGGGCCCTTGATATCCAGAGCGTGCGCCCGAACGCTTTCCCGAAGGAAGTGATTGAGAGTTTGAGCATCCTAGCGGCGCAAGTTGGCGCAGCTGCTTTCAGCGCGCAGCAAGCTGAAAGCTATCGCACGGCGCTGAGCGATACGCGCCGCATGTTGTTTGAAACAGAGATCAACTTGGCCGAAGCGCGCCGCCTGAATCAGCGCTTGACCGGCCAGGCGTGGGAGGATTACCTCAAGGCGCGCAGTCTGCAAACCGTTGGCTACACGCTTAGCGAGAGCCGAATGCAGCGCGATACAAGCTGGACGCCTGCGCTGGAGCAAGCTGCCCTGCATCGCCGCCCTGTGTTGGCGATGACCGCTGCCAACCGTCAACTGGTGGCAGTGCCTATTGAGCTGCGCGGGCGGAGCATCGGCGCCATTGAAGTTGAGCTGGGCAGTGCCACGCGCCGAACTGAGACCTTGGAGGTGCTCCAAGCGCTGGCGCAGCGCCTCGCCCTGAGCATTGACAACGCGCGGCTCTTTGAGCAAGCGCAGGAATTGGCACGGCGCGAGTTGGAAGTGAACGCGATCAGCACCAATCTTCAGGCGATCAACGATATTGACGGCTTGGCGCGCGCCACGTTGCAAGAGCTCAGCCGTGCTTTGGGTGCTGTGCAAGCCTCAATATACATCGGCATCATGGAAGACGGCGCAGGGCCTGCAACTGACGGCACGTGATGAGCGGAGGATGGAACGATGAGCTTGGTGAGTCTCCTTCGTCTGCGGCGCACATTCGCAAATGTATTTGACAATCAGCAAGCGCGCGTTTTATACGCAGTTGGCTTGATTATTTTGCTATTTGTTGTCCTCGTAGTATGCATTTCCTTACTTTCGGGGCGCGGGCAATACGATGCTTTCAGAGTCATTGTGTTAGGCTCGCTGGTCAGTGCCGGCCCCTCGCTTTTCCTGCCTATCGTTCTGGTGATATGTGGACTGACGCTATTTTTGCTGCAGCGCGGCGCGTTGAATGCAGCGCGGACTGTGTTCGTGACCGGTGTGCTGCTTGCGATGATCTTGCTGAACTTCTTGGTCGGCGAGAACACGATGCAGGGCCGCGTGCTTCTGGGCTACGCTGTGCCAATTGTGGCGGCGGGCGTCCTGATGGGGCGCACAGGCACGCTGATCGTGACGGCGACAGTGCTTGCCGCAATTTTGACGCAAGCGCTTGCTATCGCCCTCGGCATTCTCAATTATCCGCCAACGGAGCCAACGCCTGCCTACCTTCCGTTCGTTTTCGCCGTCTTCGCAGTCTCAGGCATCATGCTCTACGTCTTCAGCGGTAGCCTGCGCAGCCTGCTGCGGACCACCTTGAATTTAGAGAGCGAGCTGCGCGGGGTCGTAGCGCTCAGTCGCCTTGTCGGCAAAGGCGCTACGGTTGAGGCGCTGTTAAACGAGACCGTTACCCTGCTGCACGAAAAACTGGGCTACGATCACGTCCGAATCTTCCTTGTGGAAGAGCGCAGCGGCGTGCTGAGCCTTGCTGCCAGCACAGGCAGCGCAGGGGTGCAGCTGCGCCTGCCGCCGGACAGCCCAAGCGCGATTGCCGAGGCAGTGCGCACAGGAAAAACGCAACACATCACCGCGGAGTCTCTAGCGGCGCGCCGCGCTGAGCTTGTGCCGGCGGCGCGCGCTGAATTGGTCGTGCCGCTGCGCGTTGGCGATGAGTCAATCGGCGCGCTGGACTTGCAAAGCGCTAGCGATAGCGCTTTCTTGCCGCGCGAGATCGAAGCGCTGGAGACTTTGGCGACTCAATTGGCGCTCGCCATTCGCAACGTCCGCTTGCAAGCGGCGTTGCAGCTAGCGAATCGCACTCAGCAAGACCTGATCGAGCAGGTGCGGATTGCTAACCGCGAGATCGAACGCCTGAACCAAGAAGTGAGCGGGCGCGCTTGGCAGCTCTACTTGCAAAGTCGCTCGGAGAAAGCAATCAGCCTTGAATGGGACGGCAACGTGATCACGCCTAGCAAGCGACCTATCCGTCCGCCTGCGCGCGGCACGCATGGCTACGCGCCTTACGTGGAGATGCGCGAAGGCGCGCAATACCTCGTCGTGCCGATTGTCTCGCGCGGGCAGGCGCTTGGCGTCATGGAATTTCGCGCGCCCGATGGCCAGCTCTGGGATGAGCGCAGCCTTGAGCTGGCGCGCGCCATCGTGCAGCGGCTCGCGCTCTCACTGGATAACCTGCGGCTTTACGATCAGGCGCAGACTGCGATCATGCGCGAGCAGGTCGCCAATCGGGTGGCGACGCTTCTGCAAGCGAAAAGCGACGTGGATACACTGGTAGCCACGGCAGTGGACGCTTTCCAGCAGGCGCTTGGCGCTATGCAGACCAGTGTCCGGCTCGGCTTGCCGCCTAGCCCCGCACCCAATGCGTCCCTGAGCGACGGACGCCCTGAGGCAGGAGCGGACTCATGAAGCCCGTGCATCTTCTTCTCTCGCTGCCCTTGCGCTGGAAACTTTTAGGCGGCTTGCTGATCGTAGCGATGCTCGTCATCGGCTTGGCGATCTTTGCAGTCGGGCGGTACGTGCGCGATGTGCAGCCCATCAGCGATGTGCTGGTCGAATCGCTCGTCCGAGAGCGCAGCACGATTTTGCAAGCCGTGATTAGTGCCATCACCGCCAATTTGCGCGGTCTTTTGGATGATCCAGCCCTGCAAGATGCCTATGCGCTTTTGGCGGCAGGCAGCGGCAACACATACGCAGCGCAGCGGCAGCTGGAGCGCGCTTTTCAGAACATGCTCGATAACCATCCCGGCTATCGGCAGGTGCGCTTTGTCGCGATTGGCGGGCGCACCTTGGTCGCTGTGCCAACTCAGCCGCAACTGGACGAGACCGAGCAAGAATACTTCAAATCGCTTCAGCGTAACCTGACCTTCAACGGCGTGTTCACAAGCGCAATTGCGCGCCGCGGCAACGATTTTGAGATTGACTTCGCCGCAATTGTCCGCCGCAGCGGTCGTCCGATTGGCTACCTCGTCCTGAGCGTTGACCCAACGGGCAGGAGCACGCCCGCTCAACCCAGCATCCTGACGGCGCTGCGCCCTTTGAATGTGCCAGCGGGCGTCATCGGCTTTTACTTGATCCGATCTGACGGACAAATTGACACCATCAGCGAAGCAGTCGCTGGGCAATCTTATGAGCAGCGCGCGCGTGCGCAGCGCCTGGCCGCTCAGCCATTTACAGCGCCGATCAACTACGTCAGCCCTGTCACCAATCGCCTTGTGCGCGGCTTTGCTGTGCCAGTGTATGGCATGGATCGCATTCTCGTGGCCGAGGCACAGGTGTTGTTAGCAGCGCGCGCTGACGAAGCGGGTCGCTTTCTAGTTGAGTTCGGCGCGCTAGGCGCGGCAGTGTTGGGCGCGATCGCGCTCCTCGCACTGTACCTCGATTGGTCAGTGACGCGCCCGCTGCGCCGTATCATCCAGGCTGCGCAAAGAGCGGCGCAGAGGCGCGACATTCCTGAATTATCTATCCAACAAACTGATGAGATCGGCACGCTCGCCTCGGCCTTACCTGCGCTAGGCAGCCTTTCGCGCCAAGATACGCAGGCGCTTGAAGAGCGCCTTGCGCAGCGCACGCGCGAGGTCGAACTAATGCGCGCCATCGGACGGCAGCTCTTCAGCCTGCGCGACACTGAGAGCTTGCTACAACGCGTGGCCGAGCTGATCTGCCAGACCTTTGCCGAAATTGACCACGTACACATCTTCTCGCTTGACGCGCCCTCTCAGACGCTTCTGTTACGCGTGGCGAAGGCGCAACACGGCGATCCGCCTTTGTCGCGCGGCTACCGCATCCGCGCCTCACAACGCACTGTGATCGGGCGCGCCGTCCAAAGCGGGCAGCCAGTGCTGCAGCTCTTCGACGAGAGCGCGCCTAACGAGCTGTTACCGCGCACGCGCGCCGAGCTTGCCCTGCCCTTGCCTCTGCGTGAAGGTCTGTTCGGCGTGCTGGACCTGCACAGCAACCGCGCCGAGACCTTCGGCGATGCCGAGATTGCGCTCTTCCAAGCCATTGCCGATCAAATCGCAGTGGTCATCACCAATGCGCAGCTCTTCGAGGAATTGCAAGCGCGCCTCGCTGAGATCGAGAGCCTGAATCAGCGCGCGCTGGGCGAGGTGTGGCGCGGCTACGAAGTGGCGCGGCGGCGCGCCATGCCGCGTCGCGGCTTCACAGCGCCCGAACACGACTCGCAATGGAGCGAATTGCAGCTGCGCGCTTACTACTCAGGCGAATTACAGGAGCGGATCGACGAAGAGACAGTGACTTTTGCCTTACCTGTGGAGCTTCGCGGGCAGCGCTTTGGCGCTGTTGAGTGGACAGTGCCGCGCGCGATGTACAATGAGAACATGCGGCTTTTGGCGCGTGAGCTGGCAGCGCGCCTTGCCGTCAGCGCTGATAACACACGGCTGCTCGAGCGATTGCAGCGGCTGGCTGAGCGCGAACGCCTTGTCAACACCATCTCCGACCGCCTGAGCCGCCAGACGCGCGTTGAGCAAGTGCTTCAGGTTGCCGCCCGCGAGCTGGGGCAAGCATTGCGCTTGCCGCAGGCTTTCATTCAGCTCGACATGAAAGCGCTACTAGAGCCTGATCGAGAACCTGATCAAGAGTCCGAAAAGCGCCATGAGGGGAAATTAGAATGAACACGACGCCAAGCTTCAATCCGCTGCGCCTTTGGCAGCGCCTTTCGGTAGCCGCCAAGCTGCTTTTGCCACTTGTGGCGGTCCTCATGACGATTCTATTGATTTTTGCTTTCGTGGCGGCGCCCGCGCTCAACAACTTTGTGCGCGATAACGTACGGCTCGGCTTCAACGCGGAACAAGAGCGCATCGCAGGGCGCTTCGAGCAGTTCTTCAGCGCTGCCAAAAGCGCGCTGAGCGAACTCGCTGCCAGCGCCGAGCTAGCAGAGCTTGCGCGTCTGCTCGCCGCGAACGACACAGCACGTCTTAATTCGCAGCGCATTGTCTTCTCATCGCGCGTGGCAAATACACTCTCAGCGACAGCAGCGCCTTTCGCCAACATACGCTTCGTCAGGGTAAACGGCGATCAGATTGTGAACGTCCGCTTGAGCAGCGTCGGCACAGACGTCTCGCCGTTCTTCCTCCTGTCCAATCCGCCGCCTAGCGAGCGCGGACAGGCCTACTTGAACGAGATTCTGACGCTGCCTCAAGGGCGGTACTACATCTCGGATTATGCCTTGCGCCAAGCAGCTGTGGTGCGCGGCGGCAGCGCGCGGCTTTCCTTCCAGCTCGGCACGCCGATCTACAGCGGCAATATCTTGGTCGGCGCGCTGATCGGCGACTTGCGCCCTGAGATCAGCCTGACCGAAATTTTGCAGCCGAACCGCAACACGATCTTCGAGTTCACTGCTGCGCTGCTCGATCAACGCGGCAATTTGATCGCCGTGGCAAGCCGCACCGCCGAGACGCCTGTGCGCCTGATCGGCAGCCCGAACTTCCAAGCGCCCGATCTGCCGCCTCAGGTCTTTGAAGCGCCTGTGCAAGAGTTGATAGAGATCGGCGAGCGCAGCTACCTGACCTTCAGCATCAGCACGCCTGCCAACGCGGATATCGCTAACAGCCGATGGCTGGTGGTCATCAGCAAAATCGGTCAGGAAACTGAGCTGACGAACCTGCTCGGGCTCGCGCGCGATCTCGTTTTGCGAACAGGACTTCTGTTCGCAGCCATGCTGCTGCTCTTCGGCGCTGTGGTGCAAGGGGTTGTGCGTCCGCTGCGCCGCTTGAGCCGCTCAGCGCAGCTAATGGCGCAAGGCGATTTCAGCATCCGCGTAGATGTGCGCAGCCAAGATGAGATCGGGCAGTTGGCGCAAGCGCTCAACCGCCTCTCAGCGCAGCTCAGTGAGACGCTCAACACGCTTGAGAGCCGTGTGCGCGAGCGCACGCGCAACCTCGAGATCGCCGCCGAGATCGGGCGCGAGGCGACGCGCCTGCGCGACATCGATCAGCTGCTTCAATACGCCGTGGACGCCATTCGCGATCGCTTCAACCTCTACCACGCGCAAATCTTCTTCGTGGATGACGCTAACGAATACGCTGTGTTGGTCGTCAGCACAGGCGAAGTAGGGCGCGAGCTGTTGGCGCGCAAGCACAAGCTGGCGGTCGGCTCTAGCTCAATCGTCGGGCAGGCTACTGCGCAGCGGCGCACGTTCATCACGCTGGATACGCAACGATCCGAAGTGCCGCACCACTTTAACCCGCTGCTGCCGCTCACGCGCTCCGAGATGGCAGTGCCGCTGCAGGTCGGCGATAAGCTAATTGGCTGCTTGGACGTGCAGAGCGTTGAGCCGAACGCCTTCGATCAGGAAGACGTGCAGATCTTCCAATTGCTGTGCGATCAGCTCGCCATCGCCATTGATAACGCGCGCCTGCTGGCTGAACAAGCGCAGCGCACCGCTCAAATCGCCGATCTCAACCGCCGATTGACGCACGCCGGCTGGCGCGAATATCTGGCTGAGTGCAGCGCGGAGAAGCTCAGCTACACCTACGACCTGCTGACCGTCGCGCCCGCCGAGGGCAATCCGCCGCCTGCCGAGCCAAATGCGCAGATCATCGAAGCGCCGATTCTGGTACGCGGCGAAGTGGTGGGCAGCTTGCGCATCCAAGAGAATCCTGAGCTGCCGCTCTCGACCGAAGAGCGCGCCATTGTCAAAGCAGTGGCAGATCGCGTGGCGCTAGCCCTAGAGAACACGCGGCTTGTGGAGCAGACGCGGGATGCGCTCGAGCGTATGGAACGGCTCTACCAAGCGAGCCGCGCGCTCAGCAGCGTCGGCCAGATTGAGCGGCTCTACCAAGCTGTGGCGGATAACTTCACATCCTTTGAGCAGCTGGATTGCCTGATCTTCCTGTTGGCATATCCAGTGCCAAGCCACGAGACCGCTGTCCTTGAGTACGCCTATATTTGGGAACGCGCGCACGGGACTTTCCGGCCGCCTGCGCAGCGCGTGCCGCGCGAGCTGCTGCCAGAAGCATGGCTGCCTAAGGCGCGCGCTGCCTACGTGGCGAACTTGCCCGATGATCTGCGCGAACACGAGACGCTACGCGATATCTACGCTGCGGCGGGCGTCCAGAGCGTCCTCATCACATCTCTTGCAACGGCTGCCCGTTGGTTTGGCGTCTTGATCTTCCACAGCGGACGCGCGCACGCCTTCCCCGCCACGTTCGTGCAATACGCCGACGCGCTCGCTGACCAAATTTCCATCAGCCTTGAGAACCAATATCTGTTCA
>Ga0308310_1001192_pt1 | contig 11653 bp, 6 predicted proteins | sample HotsprSampleMS65_FD_203672 | JGI IMG/M metagenome (GOLD analysis project Ga0308310, IMG submission 203672) | Hot spring phototrophic mat microbial communities from Mushroom Spring, Yellowstone National Park, Wyoming, United States - 20090730_MS65 ...
GGGGAATATCTGCCGGCAACAATAGACGAGCTGCCACCGGAGAACGCGCGTGGCAGGCTTGACATCGCTAGCCTACCCAGCTACGTTGATGTGCGCGATTTGGCGTGTCATCCGTTGCGCTGCGAAGTCATGCTGACGACGGCACAGCCAGCGACCTTGACGTTTAACATATTCAACTTTCCGGGCTGGGAGGCGCTGTTGAACGGCCAGCCTGTGGTCATCGTCACGCGCCCTCCGCATGGCTTGATCAGCGTGTCGGTGCCGCCTGGCGAGCACACCCTTCATCTCGCCTTTGCCTCTACGCCGCTGCGCGACTTAGGCAGCCTCATCTCAATCACTTGTGCAGTTATCTTGGCCATCACACTGGCGAGAAAAGCGTCCAAGTCACGGAATTTCCAAGACAACCAGGTCGCTGCGCTGAGAATAGATGAAGTGCTCATTACACTGACAACTTTAGGGGCGCTGCTGCTTGTGAAATTTGCCCTGGAGCGCATAGATACGCCGCTGCGCTATTCGCGGTTTGATGGTCAACGCTTGGAGCACGTAGACCTGGTAACAGACGTCAACTTCGCGGATCTGTTGATGCTCATGGGCATTGATGCGCCGTTGTATGCCGAATCGGCTGACCAGTGGCGGGCTGTGCTCTACTGGCGCGCAATCCGACCAACCGATCAGAACTATCACGTTGCGGTTCAAGTCTTCGATCAAACAAGTGACCTCGTTGGTCAATCGAACACGGAATATCCCGGTGGAATGCCGTCTTCGTGGTGGCCCAGCGGCACCTACGCACGAGACGTGCATCAGGTTGTCATTCGGCCAGGCACGCCGCCAGGTCAATACCGTATCCAAGTGGTGGTATACGAGGCGGGGAAGCCCTACCAGCGGTTGCCCGTTGTGAGCGCAGCGCTCGACGGCAATTGGCGGGTGGGCGACACCGCGATCACGGTCGGCCAACTGACTGTTGACCGGCCACGACATCCAGTGTCTGAGTCGGCTGTTCGCCCGGAGCAGGTGGTGCATGCGCCATCGGTCGGTGGATTGCGGTTGATCGGGCACGATCGGTTGCCCGAACAGCTCCTCCCTGGCGACGCCTTTCGCTATACCCTCTATTGGCGAGCCGACAGTTCACCCTCTATTGCATTGCCCGTGCTCGTGCGCTTGCGCCAGGGGGCTGGTATCGCGCTTGAGCAGCCGATCGAGCCGGTGCCGGGCTACACGCGCGATCGCTGGCGCGTTGGCGACCTCTGGCGGGCTAATCACACCCTGCGCCTGCCGGCGACAGTCAGCGATGGCGAATGGCAATTAGAAGTGGGTGTCGGAGCGACGACCGTTCCCCTTGCTCAGCGCATCCGCGTGTTGCCGTTGAGCCGAAGCTTCACTCCGCCGACGGCAGCGGTGAGTGAGGTGATCACCTTTGCCGGCCTCGCCAGGCTGGTTGGCTATGATGCGCCGAGCAAGCTTGTAGCGGGTCAGCCCTTTAGCGTGACGCTTTACTGGCAGGCTCTAGAAGGGTCAACGGCGCGCTACAAAGCCTTTATCCACTTGCTTGACGAGCGTGGTGAGCGTCGAGTCGGCAACGACAGCACACCAGCCGGCGGGCACAGACCAACGACCAGTTGGATTCCCGGCGAATACATTACCGACATTCACGAGCTGCTTCCCCCAGCAGACCTGCCGCCCGGCATTTATCGGTTGTTGGTGGGGCTGTATGAAGAGTGGAGCATGGTTCGCCTGACCACGACAGAAGGCAAAGATGCAGCGGAGCTTTCGCAACCAATCCGCGTAGAGTGATGGCGTTCAATGCGTGGGCGCGCCGGCTGGCGCTGGGGCTGTGTGGACTAGCTTTTGCCTTGGGGACATTCGCGTTGGACGCGCGAGCGCTCTGGGGCGACGAGGCCTTCTCGGTCTGGGCCAGCAAGCAATCGGCCCTGGCCTTGATCGGCGGGCTGGATGCCCAGCCGCCCCTTTATCACTTGGCGTTGGGGCTGGCCCGTGCGCTGTGGGGCGAGACGGTCTTCGCAGTGCGCTTTCTCTCTGTGATCTGCGCCGTGCTGTTGGTGGCAGTGGGTGCGCGTCTGGGCTGGCGGATCGGTGGGCCGTGCGCAGCCATGCCAGTGGCTGGCCTGCTGGCGCTCTCACCCCTTCTGCTCTATTACGCGCAGGAGGCGCGCATGTATGCGCCCGGAGCGCTATTGGCCGGCGCAGCCATGCTCGTGGCGCGCGAGCGCTTGTTGACTGCCCGTCCCTCCGTCCTGAGCTGGGCAGGCTATGCCGTGCTAGCGCTGAGCGCGCTCCTCACGCACTATTACACCGCCGGCGTGCTGCTGATCAACGGTCTAGCGACCGGCATCGCCGCCCTGCGCCGGCGACGCCTGTGGGCCTGGCTGATCACTCACGCAGCGATCGCGGCGCTCTTCCTCGCCTGGTTTCTCGGCCTGCAATCGCGCTATGTGGCGCGTTCGGCTGCCGGCGCGGGACGCATCGTGCCGTCGGTCGAGGATATCGCTCTGAACTTCGGCGTTGGGATCAATGGCCTGCTCTTCGGCATGCGCGCCTCGGAATCCACAACGCCGATTGCCCTGGGCCTGTTTGGGTTGGCCGTGCTGAGCGCCCTGCGCTATCGGCGGGGCGATGCACTGCTCATCGTCGGCTGGGTGGCTGCTTCGTTGAGCTTGGTCTCACTCACCGCTGCCCGCTCTGGGATTGTCGGTGATTTCAACCCGCGCTACTACCTCTTTGCTTTGCTGCCGCTGACGCTGGCTGCTGCAGGTTGGCTGGGGAGGGGGACGCCCCGCGCCGCATGGCTGCGGGTGGTGGCCGCGTTACCTGGTCTGGCCATGGCCAGCGCGGCTGCGGTTGGCCTCGGCCAGTTGTTTGACCTGAGTTGGCAGAAGAGCCGCTACGACGCGTTGGTTGCGACGATCCGCGCGCGCGCCCAGGCCGGCGATGCCGTAGTCATGGTGAACAGCGACCAGTTCGCTCTGTTGGACTACTATGGCCCCCTTGAGCTGCCGACGTGGATAGTGGGTAATGACCTGCTCAGCAAAGCGCCGGACGAGGTAAAGCAGATGCTCATACGCTTCGCGGCGGACAAAAGGCGAATCTGGCTGGTGAATTACGGATGGGCGATGCTGCTCGGGCCGCGCTCGCCCGTAGAGGAGGCGCTGGCCGCACGCGGCGCGCGGGTAGCGGCAGAGGGGTTTCAAGACGCAGCGCTGGCGCTATACGACCTGCAGGTGGCCGCCGGCGAGGGGCCATTTGAGGCGCACTCGGTGCGCTTTGGTGGACAGATTACGTTGATCGGGCTGCGCAGCCGCGCCCAGCACTACGCTCCCGGCCAGGCGGTGACGCTGGACCTGGTCTGGCGGGCAGAACGCAAGCCGGAAGCCGACTACACGGTGTTCATGCACCTGCGGCGGGCCGACGACGGTGCGCAAATCGCGGCGCTGGATAGCCCACCACAGCATGGCACTGCGCCCACCTCCGGCTGGTCGCCCGGTCAGGTGATTACCGAGACGCGCGCTGTGCCCATCCCGCCCGACGCGCTGGCTGGCGAATATCACGTGGTAATAGGCCTTTATCAGTATCCCAGCTTTGAGCGACTGGCCATTGATGGTCAAGGCACAACCGAGTATCTGGCTGCGCGTGTGCGCGTGACACACCGCCTTGGTTCTCAGGATCGCCCTCGCAGCAACGCACATACGCCATAGAGAATCCAGACCGCTGAGGCGCGGAGGACGTAGAAATGGGCGAAAGGCGTAGCGCGAGCGCCGCTCCGTTCGACGTGTGCGCTCATCCCTGCATCTCTGCTGCGCAGTTCGCTGGATGTTGTCTCACCGTCTCACGCTGCTAAGATAGCAATTGCCATGCCTAAGATCGCGTTTATCGGCGCCGGCAGCACCATCTTCGCCAAGAACCTGCTGACGGACATCCTGAGCTTCCCCGAGCTAGCCACTGCCCACATCAGCCTTCACGACATAGACGAAGCGCGCCTGCGGACGTCCGAGCGAGTCGCGCACAAGGTCGCCGAGGTACTGGGCGCGCATCCAATTATCGAAGCGACGCTCGAGCGGGCGCGCGCGCTGGAGGGCGCGGACTACGTCATTACCATGTTTCAAATCGGCGGCTATCGGCCCAGCACGGTCATTGACTTCGAGATCCCCAAGAAGTATGGCCTGCGCCAGACAATAGCCGACACCTTGGGCGTGGGCGGGATCATGCGCGCGCTGCGCACCATTCCGGTCCTCCTCGACATGTGTCGCCAGATGGCGTCGCTCTGTCCTGGCGCTGTGCTGCTCCAATATGTGAACCCAATGGCGATGAACTGCTGGGCCATTCAGCGCGCCTCGAACATCAGAGCCGTTGGGCTGTGCCACAGCGTGCAAGGGACGGCAGAGCAGCTCGCCGCGGACATCGGCGTGCCAATCGAGGAGATCAACTATTTGTGCGCCGGCATCAACCACATGGCGTTTTACCTGAAATTCGAGCGAGATGGCGAGGACCTCTATCCGCGCATTCGTCGCGTGCTCGAGGAGGGCCGCCAGCCGGCCTGGAATCGGGTTCGCTATGAGATCTTCAAGCGTTTCGGCTACTTCGTCACCGAATCCAGCGAGCACTTCAGCGAATACGTGCCCTGGTTCATCAAGCGCGATCGTCCAGACCTCATCGCGCGCTACAACATCCCGCTGGATGAATATATGCGCCGCTGCGAAGCGCAGATCGCCGGCTGGGAAGCGCTGCGCGCGCGCCTAGAGGCCGGCGAGGCGCTGGAGGTCAGCCGCAGCCACGAATACGCCGCGCTAATCATCCACAGCATGGAGACCGGCCAGCCCAGGGTGATCTACGGCAACGTGCCAAACGAGGGTCTGATTGACAACCTGCCCCAAGGCTGCTGCGTCGAGGTGCCTATCTTGGTGGATAAAAACGGATTACAGCCTACCCGAATCGGAAAGCTGCCCGTCCAGCTTGCTGCCCTGATGCGCACGAACATCAATGTTCAGGAACTCACCGTAGAGGCCGCGCTGACGGGCAACCGCGAGTACATCTATCAGGCAGCCTATCTGGATCCGCACACGGCCGCCGAGCTAGACCTTGAGCAGATTCAAGCGCTGGTGGACGAGTTGCTCGCTGCCCACGAGAGGACTGGTTTGCTACCTCATTTCGATTGAATCGCGCTGCTGGAAGCGCCGGCATTCCCCTCGGAACATCCATCGGCGAACGCGCTCCTCGTGAGGCGGGCTTGATTTCGAGGTGATTGGACTCGCTGAAACTGCGCGAGACGCGAAGCGCATCTGCCTGCATCTCAAGTATGGGATGAAGCGTGCTCATCGGGTCGGTGTACGCATCTGTGCGTCTTCGCGGTGTGTTCTGCTGGCATCGCCTTCTCACGTCTCAAGTCGCGCACCCTTGCAGCAGGATGATTGCTAGAATGCAACGTCGGTGCAAGCGTTCATGGAAGGGGTCTTGACATCGTTCGACTTTGACTGTCTGTTGGATCGCCGTCGTCCAGGGTGCGTCAAGTGGACGCGCTACCCAAGCGACGTGTTGCCGATGTGGGTGGCCGACATGGACTTCCTTTCCCCACAGCCGGTGCGTCACGCCCTGGCAGAACGGGTTGCGCTGGGCCTCTTCGGTTATGAGTTCCCCACGCCTGCGCTGGCCGAGGCAATTTGTGACTGGTTGGCGCGACGGCATGGCTGGTCGGTACGGCCCGAAGCGATCGTCTTCCTGCCCGGCCTGGTGAGCGGGATGAACCTGGTTGCCCGCGCGTTTGGGCGCGTGGGGGATTCCGCGGTGATGCTGACGCCGATCTACCAGCCGTTCCTCTCCGTGCCAGCCAACCAGGGGATGACAGCGACGACAGTGACGATGCACTGGCGCATCGAAGGTCAACGCATACACGGCGAGGTGGACTACGAGGCATTTGCGCGCGCTATTGGCCCGCGCACCTCGCTATTCCTCTTCTGCCATCCGCATAATCCCACCGGCCACGAGTGGACGCGCGATGAGCTCCAGCGCCTGGCCGAGATCTGCCTTTCGCACAACGTGCTGATATGCTCCGACGAGATTTGGAGCGACCTCACCCTAGAGGGCACGCAACACACGCCGCTGGCCAGCTTGGCTCCGGAGATCGGCCGGCAGTGCATCACGCTGATGTCGCCCAGCAAGACCTTCAACATCCCTAGCCTCGGCTTTGGCTTTGCGGTGATCGAGAATGAAGCCCTGCGCCGGCGCTTCATCGCCGCGAATAACGGCGTGTTGCCATATCCAAACGCCATGGGCCTGGCTGCGGCAGAAGCCGCCTATCGCTGCTGCGATCAGTGGCTGGACGCGCTCCGTCACTACTTGACGGAAAATCGGGATGTCTTGCTGGACTACGTAGGGCGCCACTTCCCTGCCGTGCGGACCACGCTCCCGAATGCCACCTATTTGGCCTGGCTGGACTTTCGCGCCATCAACCTCGATGACCCACATCGTTTCTTTCTGGAGAAAGCGCGCGTCGCGCTGAACGACGGCGCTATGTTTGGACCTGGGGGACAAGGGTTCGTGCGTTTTAATTTCGGCTGTCCGCGCGCGCAGATGCTCGAGGCGCTGGAGCGGATGCGCGCTGCGCTGACCGAGATCGGCTAAGCCGGCATGTCGTTGCGCTTGACTGTCGTGCTGGGCTGTTTGACCGGCAAATAGACGTCAAAAGTGGTGCCGACGCCCTCTTTGCTATGCACGACGATCCGGCCGTGATGCGCTTGGACGATCGAGTAGGCGATGGAGAGGCCGAGGCCGGAGCCGCCGAGGGCGCGCGAGCGCGACTTGTCCACTCGATAGAAGCGCTCGAAGATATGCGGCAGGTCTTTCTCCGGGATGCCTGGCCCGTTGTCGCTCACCGAGATGCGCACATGGTCGCTATAGCCGGCGCTGGCCTCGATCTTCACTTGACCTCCCTCATGGGAATATTTAATCGCGTTCTCAACTAGGTTGAGCAGCACCTGCTTGAGTTGATCGAGGTCGGCTTCGATAACCAAATCGGGTTCAGCAGTGGCCGAGACCTGTACGCGGCCGGCGCTGATCACCTGCGCACTGCGCAGAATGGTGCTCAGCAACTCCCTGAGGTTCACTTGCTGGAGGCGCAATTGCAACACACCGGCGTCCATTTGGGAGAGGAGCGAGAGATTCTTCACCATGCGCGCCATGCGATCGCTTTCGTCCGTGATGGCGTCCAGCAACTCCTTATCGCAACACGCCCCGCTCATGCGCAAGAGGTCCACGTTGCCTCGGATCACGGTGAGCGGCGTGCGCAGCTCATGCGACACATCGGCGATCAGGCGCTGCTGAGCGCGAAAAAGCTGAGACAATCGCTCCAGCATCTCGTTAAATGCGCGCGAAAGGCGGCTCACTTCGTCGTTGGTCTTCGGCACGACCACGCGCTGCTCCAGATTCTCGGCCCGATAGATGGCCATCGCTGTCTTGGTTAGCTCATCCACAGGGCGCAGCGCCCTGCGCGCCATCCAGGCGCCTACGATGGCGGAGAAGAAAATCCCGCTCCCGCCCATAACCGCGAGCGCGAACAGCAGATTATTCTGCGCAGTCTTCAGCTCTTCCAGCGAGCTCGCCACCTGAAGGTAACCAACGAGATTGCCGTTGTTGGCGATGAGCGCCTTTGTGAAGACGCGGATGGGCGGCGAACCGCGATGCTGAGACTCGCTGAATATGGGCGACTTGTCTGCAGAACGGATTAGCTCGTTGAGCGCTCGCGGATCGAGCGGCAGCCGCAAGAATTCATCCGCGACATTGGGGGATGTTGCAAGGATCAGGCCGCTGCGGCCGATGATTTGGACATAAATCTGCGACGCGCGCAGCGAGTCGAGGCCTTGTAATCTCAATATCTGCCGTCCGTCGCGCTGTTCGAGCACCGGCCGTCGCGCAAGCGAGAGGTTCAGCGCCGCCTCAGCGGCCTGCACTAGACGAGAATCCAGGTTCTGAATAGTTTGCCAGGTGACGTAAAAATAAACCCCTACGCCGAACAGGAAGAGGATAACGGTTAGGATCGCCGTGTACCAGATGGTGAGGCGGGTGCGAATGGACATGCCTTTTGCTGCGGGCGAAGCATATCGTAACCGGCTGAGAGCACAATAATCGCGCCGACGCGCTCACTCGACTGCCTGGGCGAGCGCGATCATGCGTGGGCTGCCTTCTCCATAGGGGTTCATCTCATAGTCCCCATACCAAGCCGGCTCAGCGAATCCGGACATCATCAGCAGCAGCTCCATCTCGTGCCTGAAGACATGGCGCAAGCGCAGGGTGACCAGTTGCTCGCTGAGCAATTCGCCGCCGGCGTGCCTTTCCTCAATTCGATAGGTCAGCTCCTGCTCTTGAGTGGCCCAGAAAATCCGGCTGGCCACGTATTTATGTATCTCGCTGCGCGTTTGAGGGTCTATGAGCGTCGCCTCAAGCTGGAAGGTGCCATCGTCAGGCTGATGCGCCATCTCGTCGTTGGGTGGCAGATCAACAATCAACAGGCCTCCTACGCGCAGGTGTCGGCGGGCGGCGCGCAAGGTGGCCAGTTGATCTTCGCGGCAGAGATTATGCAAGAAGGTATTGAGCGCGATAAACGCCAGGTCAAAGTTCCTTTGGTCGTCCAAGCGCAGGCCGCGCATATCGGCGTGGATCAGCGTCCATCGCTCGGCAGGGATATGTTGGCTGGCGCGCAGTTTACGCTCGGCGATTCGCAACATCTCGGTGGATTCGTCCACGCCAACCACGCGGTAGCCCGATTCAGCCAACGGCAGCAACAGACGGCCGCTGCCGCAGCCTAACTCGAGAATTGTCGCCTCTGGCGCGATGGCGCGAGCCAGCCGCAGATATAACGCCAGGTCGTCGAGGAAGTAAGCGTGCTGGAGTTCGTATACGCGCGCCAGGACGTCGTAAGGCAGCATGGAATGGTGAACGCCCTATAATCTTAAACGAACGCAAGAGTGAATAACTACCCGCAGAATGGTTTAGGGAGCAGCGCGCCCGCGGGTCTGATAGACAGCAGCTCATCCTCGCGCTATGTGCTGGTCGGCGTCGGCGTGGTGATGGGTCTCGTGGTGCTGTGCGCGCTCACCTTCTTTGTATTATCTCAAGCGCTGGGCAGACAAGAGGTCTTGCCCACGCGCGCGCTGGGCAGCACGGCGCGTGTGGAGCCGAACGGCCCGCTCATCGCCGGTGCCGCGTTTAGCGTGCGCGGCCTGGGCTTTCAACCCGGCGAGGCAGTCGAGATCCTTGCCGCGCCCGCGGTCGGCTTCTCCAGCAGCGCGCTCCAGAAATTGGGCCAGACGTTTGCCGGCCCAGATGGCAGCTTCCAAAAGGACGACTTGATCGCCCCAGGCGCAGGCGGGCAATACTACCTTACAGCGCGCGGCAGCAGCAGCGGATTCGCCCGCCTGACGCCAGTCACGGTGAGCGAGCAGTCAGCATCCCTGCCCACTCCCTCCCCAACGCCCGAAGAGCCGTTGCCCGACTTGGTAGTCGAAGGCGTGACCATCGAGCTGGAGAGCGGATCCAGTTGCGCCTACGTCTCCACCCAGCTCGGCATCCGCGTCGTCGTCAGGAACATCGGCCCTGCGCCAGCTGGCCCGTTCCTCATTCAGGTGAATAACCAGCAACAGCTTGTCCCAAATGGGTTGCTACCGGGCGAGGTGGCGGTGAAATGGTTCGCCGGCTATGCCTCTGGCCCGAACTTGGTGATTGCTGATCCCACTGGCCTGGTCAAGGACCGCCAGCGCGACAACAATCAGTTCAACGCGCCGCTCCCGATCCCCACCTTGCCGGCCACCTGCACGCCACCCCCGCCGTTCAACACGCCGGCACCTACATCCACCCCCAACCCGAATCCGAGCCGCGGGTGGTATGTGCAGTACTTCGGCAATCCCGACCTCGTGCCGCCCGTGCTGCTCGATCAAAATTTGGCCGGGCCGTTCTTAAACGTGAACTGGGGGACGAGCGCGCCTGGGCCAGGCGTGCCGCGCAACAACTGGTCGGCCATCTTTAACGCCGAGGTCCTCTTTCCCTCGACTGACAACTACCAGTTCATCTTAACCGTGGATGGCGGGGTGCGCGTGTTTGTGGATGAGCAACTGATCATCAATCAGTGGTTCAGTTCTGGGCTGCGCACCGTCACAGCAGATGTGGCGCTCACTGCCGGCCAGCACAATGTGCGGCTCGAGTATTACAAGGCCAGCCCCGCAGCGCGTTTGGCGTTGAGCTGGCGGGTGAACTATAGCGGCTGGGAAGCGCGGTACTACAACACGCCGAACCTCACCGGCCCGGTCATCGTGAAGCGTGATGACCCGCCATCGCCGCCCAACCCGCCCGGCTTTTTAAATACGGCAGCGTTTGCGAGCTGGCCGCCGCCAGAGGTCAACCCATTTAACTTCTCCGTGGACTGGCGACGCCGGGTGGATTTTGCCGTGGCCGGCAGCTACATCTTCACGATGACAGTGGACGACGGAGCGCGCCTGCTCATAGACGGTCAGATCGTGCCCGGCATGGACGACTTCTCGGTCGGCCCCAAGACGTTGGTGGGCGCGCGCGCGCTCAGCGCTGGCCCGCATTCCTTTCAGGTGCAATACGCCAACTACACCGGCCCGGCCAGCTTGAATTTGGTCTGGGCGCTCGTCACGCCGCCCGCTACGCCCACATTGACGCCCACCCCGGTCACGCCCACACCGACCTCAACAGCGACACCCTCGCCAACGGCTACGCCCACATTGACGCCCACCCCGGTCACGCCCAACACCGACCTCAACAGCGACACCCTCGCCAACGGCTACGCCCTCACCCACCCCACGTCCACACCGACCTCAACAGCGACACCTTCGCCAACGGCTACGCCCTCACCCACCTCCACGCCCACACCGACCTCAACAGCGACACCCTCGCCAACGGCTACGCCCTCACCCACCCCCACGTCTACACCGACCTCTCCCACTCCATAAAGTTAGCGCATCCCTTCTGCATAAACGGCAAAGCTGGCGATATCGCGCGTCGCTGTGGTGAGCAAGACGTCGAAGGTCAGCGATGCGTTGGGCGCGAGCGGTGCTTCGCTGAGCGTGAGATAGCGATAACCGACCACGCGCCGCTCAGCATCGTAGAGGGTCACGAGCAAACGCACTTGGCGAGCTGCTTCGGCGGCAGCATTGGCGATCTCGCCGGCGACGCGGAACTGGGGAGGATCAAGACGGCCGGTCACGCGCGCGACCGTCAGCGGCACGATTGACGCGCGCGGGTCGCTGCGCTCCGCGCGTAGTAGGGAGACGGTGTATTTACTAAAAGCCTTGGGCGGATCGGCAAATAGCGCGCGAAAGGGCGAGGCTTGGCCAGCCGGCAGCACGTCAAGCGGGATCGTCGCGTGAATGCTCTGCAGGGAGGTGCCGGCATCGTCTTGCAACGTCACCTGCACCTTCACACTGCCGATCGCGCCAGGGCCGGGGTTGAACACCTCGCCCATCACATCTAAGCTGCCAGCCGGCGAACGTACTGCGTTTAGACCGCGAACTTCGGCTGCGACGGGCGTCGGCGAGGGGAGCAACGCGGCCTGGCTCGCGTCGTTCATCGCGCTTGCCCTGGGTTGAGGGATCACCAGACGCTGACCGACCTGCAGGCGCGTGGCGTCCTG